>OQVL01000040.1_pt1 | contig 42217 bp, 25 predicted proteins | sample 1691501 | NCBI WGS metagenome assembly OQVL01 (sample SAMN03418253, study PRJEB22391) | human gut metagenome | biome: human-gut; feature: organic feature; material: feces | host: Homo sapiens | place: Tanzania | collected 2013-01 | reverse complement strand
CGCGAGCTGGGTTCAGAACGTCGTGAGACAGTTCGGTCTCTATCTGTTGTGGGCGCGGGAGATTTGCGGGGATCCGACACTAGTACGAGAGGACCGTGTTGGACCGACCTCCGGTGAGCCGGTTGTACCGCCAGGTGCACGGCCGGGTAGCCGCGTCGGGGACGGATAAGTGCTGAAAGCATCTAAGCACGAAGCCAACCTCAAGATAAGATCTCCATACAGGGCCGTCGAAGACGACGACGTCGATAGGCTGCAGGTGTAAAGTCAGTGATGGCAAAGCCGAGCAGTACTAATTGCCCGAAAGCTTTCAGAACCGCCGGCTTCCCGCAGGGGGAGTCAGGCGGGGACAAAAAAAATACAGACTCGACAGTGAGTTTGCTTCCGATCAATGATTTTTTAAGCACAACGTCCTGGGGACGCCGCGGAGGCGGCGCAAGAGTCCCGGGGACGTATAAAAGAAAAAGTAAGGCGGTCATAGCGCGGGGGTTCCACCCCTCCCCATTCCGAACAGGGAAGTTAAGCCCCGCCACGCCGATGGTACTGGTAACCCGGGAGAGTAGGTAGCCGCCCCCTTACGAAGCGCCCCTTGGAGCAATCCGAGGGGCGCTTTTTTTGTAACCATACGCGTAACATCTCTCTACAACCGCTCTTCGGCGGTAGATGCGAATGGATTGGTGTCACGGGGTAGGCAAGCCAACCCCGTGCTAACGTATGAAACTGCTCTTCGGCGGTTTTCCCTCTGCGTAACATCTTTCTACAACCGCTCTTCGGCGATTTCCCTCTGTGGATGTGCCGAGGAGTGGAGGTTGGCACGTCTATGCCTCATGCGCCATTTGCTCATCGAAGCGACTGAGAACAAGTCTTGTTATTTTTGTCTTTGTGCCAATGATTCGTAAAACTTTGCGATATTGCTTGCCATGAGGTTTGGCAGAAATCCCAGTGCTGCATCCGAGATAGCTTTTGGTATTCCCCATATAGCTTCCGCAATAGAACCTACTATAGCACCGATGGTATCACTGTCGCCACCGACAGCGATTGCATAGCGGATGGCTTCTTCAAAGCAGTTTGCCTTATTGATAATTCCGAACACAACAGGCATTGTGCCTTGGCAAGTCTCGTCAAATTTGTTGCTTCCGGGAGCGGGATTCACCCATTGAGGGTAAAATCCCTTCATTGATTCAAGCATAGCGTCTTTGCCGTGTTTGCGGGCAATGAATATGGCCGATGCGGTGGCGACAGCCCCTTTGATGCCCTCTGGGTGGTTGTGTGTAGGGAGAGCCGTTTGCTCAGCTTCGCGCTGCACGTCGTCCAAATTGTCAAACCACCAAGCTACTGGAGACACGCGCATTGCAGAACCGTTTCCGAAGCTGTTGTATGGCTTTGGATTGCTTGAGGCAAGCCAGCGTGCGAAGCTGCCGCCATACGCTCCCATGGGGTTCGGATAAGAAGAACACCAGAATCTAAGGCTTTCCTCATAACTGATGCCGCTGACGAGAGCATAGGCAATAGCCAAAGTGCAGATGCTGTCGTCTGTAAAGCTGCATTCGTCAGTAAATAGCTCGAAATTCAGGTCATCGGTGTTGTTAAACTCGAAGCGTGATCCAACAATATCACCTATTATTGCTCCAAACATGATTTATCCTACAGTGTTTTAGTTCTTGGTGCGATTAACTTTCCTTGCCGTATTGCGCAACAACTTTTTGGCAACGGCAACGATAGTGCAAATATAGGCAAATGTTTTAATTCCAACAAGACGTTGTGGATTGCGGGGACATTCGGAATTGAACACTTTGGCAGGAATGTAATTTGTGGCTTACGCTTTATTTTTGGTGGGAGGATATACTATTGTTGCCTTCTTGCCGTTATTCTTTAAGCGGGAGATGCATTCCTGCCTGAATGTTTATGAGCATAAGGAAAATCATATATATTGTGACGGCGGTTATGGCCACGTTCTGGACAGCCAGGGCGCAGGACGGCACTGCCTACAATTATCTCAACATCCCAACGTCGTCGCACGCATATGCGCTTGGCGGTGTCAATATCAGCGTTGTCGATGACGATATTAATCTCTATGAGCAGAATCCAGCTTTGCTTGGCCCGGAGGTGGATATGCAGGCCGGTGTCGGCTATATGCGCTATCTCGGGAGCAGCAACTTTATGTCGGCGCGTTTTGCAAAGGAGGCTGGAGAGCATGCCGCTTGGTCGGCTGGAATAACGTATTTCGGCTATGGCTCGATGCGGGGGATGGATCAGACGGGTGCTGAAACGGGGTCGTTCAATGTGAGCGACATTGCGTTCAGCGGGATGTATTCCCACGATTTCAACGACCGCCTGCGGGGCGGTATAAACATGAAGTTTCTGTATTCAAACTATGAGCAGTATAATGCGTTTGCCATTGCTGCCGACTTGGGTATAAATTATTACAATCCCGACAAGGATCTTTCTCTGTCGGCGGTTGTGAAGAATCTTGGCGGTCAGGTGAAGCGTTTCGAGGATCATTACGACCGTTTGCCGTGGGATGTGCAGCTGGGCTACTCGCAGTCGCTCAAAGGCGGTCCGTTCCGTGTGTCGATAACAGCCCATTGCTTGACAAAATGGCATCTGCCGTACTACAAGCTCAAGGACAGCAACGACACTCATTCGGAGCTTGTGAAAGAGGATAAATTTATGAGCAATCTGTTCCGGCATTTGATTTTCGGACTTGACTATGCCCCGAGCGACAAGTTTTATGTGGCTCTTGGCTACAATCATAAGACGAAGACAGATATGGCTACCTTTGCGCGCAATTTCATTTCGGGATTCTCAATGGGTGCCGGATTGAAATCGTCGAAATTCCGTGTTGGCGTGGCGATGGCGCAGCCCCACACGGGAGGTTTTACTTTTATGGTCAACCTGTCGACAAACATCTACGAATTTTAACCACGCATACAATATGGACAATAAACGACTCATTACAATAGCCATCGACGGCTTTTCATCGTCGGGTAAAAGCACAATGGCAAAGAAACTTGCAAAAACCATAGGCTATGTCTATATCGACACTGGCGCAATGTATCGTGCCGTGACGCTTTACTGCCTGCGCAACGGCTTGTTTGACGGCGACCGCCTCGACACCGAACGTTTGGAAGCAGCGTTGCCCGACATCAATATCACGTTTGGAGTTGATGCCGACGGAAAAACGCAGACAATGCTCAATGGAGAAGTGGTGGAGCAGGAGATACGCCGTATGGAGGTGTCGTCAAAGGTGAGCATCGTTGCCGCAGTAGGCAGTGTGCGCCGCGCTCTTGTCAAGCAGCAGCAAGCCATGGGCAAGCAGAAAGGCATCGTTATGGACGGCCGCGACATAGGCACGGTGGTGTTTCCCGACGCCGAGATGAAGGTGTATGTCGACGCGTCGCCCGAGACGCGTGCCCGCCGCCGTTACGAGGAGTTGCGCGCCAAAGGCGACAGCGTGACCTATGAGGACGTGCTTGCCAACGTGTGCGAGCGCGACCGTATCGACACCACGCGTGCCGAGAGTCCGCTGCGCAAGGCCGACGACGCTGTGGTGCTCGACAACAGCAACATGACAATCGCTGAGCAGGACAAGTGGCTGCTCGATCTTTTCAACAAACTGTCAAGTGCCGAATAGTTGATGGCAAAGGTTGAAATCGATAAGAATTCAGGGTTCTGTCCGGGAGTGGTGACGGCAATCCGGAAGGCGGAGGAGGAGCTGGCGAAAAGCGGAAGCCTTTACTGCCTGGGCGACATTGTGCACAACTCTAACGAGGTGGAACGGTTGCAGAGCAAGGGGCTGGTGACCATCACGCACGACGACCTGCGCCGTCTGCACGGAGTGAAGGTGTTGCTGCGCGCCCATGGCGAGCCGCCTGAAACATATCGCATCGCCCGTGAGAACGGCATTGAGATAATCGACGCCACCTGTCCGGTGGTGCTGATGCTTCAGAAACGCATCCGCCGTTCTTTCGAGGAAAAAGAGCGTCCGCAAATCGTGATTTACGGCAAAGTGGGGCATGCAGAGGTAAACGGACTCGTCGGGCAGACCGACGGGGAGGCGATTGTTGTGGAGGGTGTCGACAACATCGATAAAATAGATTTCAGCCGCGATGTGGTACTTTATTCGCAGACCACCAAGTCGCTCGACGGGCTGCGCCAGATTGAGCAGGAGATAGCCAGGCGCAAGCCTTCAGGGCGGTTCGAATGTCACGACACGATATGCCGTCAGGTGGCAAACCGGATGCCGCGCATGCGCCAGTTCGCACAGGAGCACAGCCTTGTGCTTTTCGTGAGCGGACGCAAGAGCAGCAACGGAATGATTCTTTATAACGAATGCCGCAACGTGAACGCCAACACCCACATGATTTATACTCCCGACGATATCGACCCGGCATGGCTTGACAATGTCGAGACAATAGGTATCTGCGGAGCCACGTCGACACCGTTGTGGCTTATGACCGATGTGCGGCAAAAAGTGGAGGAAATGCTCAATGGCAGAAAATGACATTGTCTACGGTGACCAGCTGTCGTTTCTCAACGACTTGCGCCACAAAATGAACCTTTCGGCAGAAGAAGAGTCGAAACTCATCAAAAGCTTGAAATTCGTGCATTTTAAGAAAGGCGAGTCTGTAGACGGGCAAAACGAACTGTTGAAAAATATGATTTTCCTCATCAGAGGCTCGGCGCGGACTTATTATATCGAGCGCGGATGCGAGCACAATTTCGCCTTCACGTTTGCATCGCATTTCCTTATCCGTCCGGAAACGATTATCCGTTCCGGACACCATCATATCATCATCAAATTTATGGAGCCGTCTGATGTGTGCTATGTGCCGCTGCCCGACCTCAATCTTCTCGACAAAAGTCGGCAGGGTGAGGTGTTTAAATACATCAGCCTCGGACTGTCGAGCTATGCCGACTTTCTTGAGGAACAGATGGTGATGCTCCACAAACCAGCACGCGAACGCTATCAGTGGGCATTGGAGCGCTATCCCAACATCCTCGACCTTGTGACGGTCACACAGCTTGCCTCTTTTCTCAATCTGACAAAGGAGACAATCTACCGCATCCGCAGCGGAAAATACTGAATTAAGAATTATTTGCATTTTATGGACGTCGGCATTATGCACCGGCGTCATTTTTTTGTATGACATAATAATTCGTGAAAACCTTGTATAATTCGTAATTAAGCAATCCTTATGTCAGGTTTTCTAATCTAACAATAAAATTTTGATATTCTTTTTGTGCTTTTGTTGACAAATTGTTTGCATATAAAATTTCCAATGCATAATTTTGCATTGGAAAAGCTGTTGACATGAGACAATAGTTGTTGCTTTGGGATAGAATTAAAAACAAATATTAACAAAAAGGACAAATGAGATTATGAGGAAATTTTATTTAATTAACGCACTGATGCTGCTGTTGACGTTGTTCTCGTCTGCTGGCATCAGCGCTGCAGTGACGACCTATCCTTACTCGCCCGACTTCAAGAGTGATGACGGATGGACAAAAACAACCACAGGCAACGGCTCTTGGAGCAGATTCAGCGGATATTGGCAAGCTACCTTCTACAGTGGAAACAGCAAAGCTTACCTGTTCAGCCCTGAGTTGCAGACGGAAAGCGGCAGCCGCTACACTTTTACATATACATTGGAAACGGGTAGTACAGGGTACCCAAATGAAAAATTCACAGTCTATATTCTGAAAAGCGCAACGGCTACAAGTCAACAGTTGTATTCCAAAGACTACGAGTTGAATTTGGATAAACAATCAATCACCGACAGTTTCTCTTTTGATTCAACAGACGGCAGTCCGATTTATTTCTGCGTATATGATAAATCGGACAATTCAAGAACTGCATATAAATTAAAATTCACATCATTCAAAGTTGAAAAGTCGATTCTTGAAACAAAGCCAAACATGGTGACGGGCCTTACCGCAGAGCGTGGAGCGAATGAGGCAATGACCGTAGCACTTGGATGGACCAATCCGGCGACCTACAACACCGGCGAATCTCTCTCAATCAAACAAATCAACATCTATCGCAACGACGTGCTGCTGAAATCGCTCACCGACGCTGCGTCGACCGCCTCCGGCGCTGCCGTAAGTCTTACAGACGAGGTGCCGGCATCTGGCTACTACACATACGGCGTCGAGATTGTCGATGCCGACGGCAAAAAAAGTGCCACGGCAAGCGTGCGCACAGCCTACGTTGGGCCTCTCGCGGCAATTGCCCCTCCCTACACACTTGATTTCAGCGATGCAGAAGAGATGGCGTTCTGGAAAACCATCAACGGCGACAACACCAACAATTGGAGTATCAAAGCAGACCATGCCGAGATAAAAGCCGACGGCAACAAGTCAAACGACGACTGGTTTGTCAGCCGTCCGTTCGCGCTCGACGCCGCCAAAGCCTATAAGCTCTCGTTCACGTCGGCTTTCTCAAATCCTGCCAACGAATTCAACCTTGACGTGATGAAGGGCTCTGGAGCCTCTGCCGAGGCAATGACTGAACAGATTGCCAACGTCAAAGCAGAGAAGGACAAAAAGACAGTTGTGACAGAAAAGGCATTCTCGCCAAAGAGCACAGGCACAGCCTACATCGGATGGCATGCCGACAATGCGAAGTATTCAGCGCCATACTACTATAACACCCTATCGCTCAGCGACATCAGTATAGTGGAAATACCTGTGGTGCCAAACATCGCCACTGGCGTGAAAGCCACTCCAGCCGCCGATGGCGCCATCTCTGTGGCTCTCGAATGGACCAACCCGACAACAAGCGAGACCGGACTTCCGCTGACAAATCTTTCAGCCGAAATCTATCGTGATGGAGCCCTTGTGAAAACCATTGCCGCAGCTGGTGCGAAAGGCTCGTTTACCGACACCGAGAGCGACGGCCTGACCAAAGGTTTCCACAAATATTACATAGTCATTAAAAATGGCAACGGTGCTACTTCTGCAGAGCCTGAAACCGTAGAGTCGGGTTTTGTAGGCGTACCCGAGACAGTGCCGTTCGTTTCCGACTTTGCCAACGAGTCGTCTCTTTGGACGGTAGAGGACAACAGCAAGACGTCGACAAAAAAATCGTTCACATTCACCGACGGAAAAGCTGTGATTACAGAAAACAGCAATAGTGATTTCAACGATTGGCTGATAACGCCTCCTGTATTGATGAAAGCCGGCAAGACGTATAGAGTGACAGTCAACGGCATGCACAATGGCAGTAGCTACTCCAGCGCATCGGTTGAACTGAAACTTGGTAAGAGCAATTCATCGGCGACAATGACAACGTCTGTTGGATCCATCTCTTTGTCAAATGAGGCAAAAAACTTCGGAAAAGAGTATGCAGTTGAAGCCGACGGCGCATACTGCCTTGGCATACATATCAACGATGCCGGTTACAAAATCACGACAGTGACCGTCAACTCCGTGACAATCGAGGAAATTGCCACTATCGCCAAACCTGTGACTGCCGCTTCGGCAAAGTCGGTTGGTGAGGAAATGAAAGTGGAATTGAAATGGACCATGCCAGCAGAGTCGACACTTGGCAAAGCCCTCACTTCAAAGCTCACGGCACGAGTGCTGAAAGACGATGCGGAGATTGCATCGATAGCCGACCTTGAACCAGGCAGTGAAGCCTCGTTCATCGATGAGAATGCCTCTTCAGGAATCAACCGATACAGCATCATTGCCGTCACTCCGACCAATGATGACGCTCTCGGCGGCGACAGCGAGCCGGTTAGCCTCGACAGCGACTGGACTGGCGAATGCAAGCACACACCGTTTGTTTCTGATTTTGTCAACGAGCAGGAGCTTTGGACAGTAATCGACGACAGCGACACTGCAAATCCGGAGAAATTTGAATTTGTCGACGGCCATGCTCAGCTCTTCGAGCGCAACGGCAAGGCCGACGCCGACAAGTCGCTGACAAACACTATGCCCGACGACTATCTGATCACTCCGGCAATCGCCTTGGAAGCCGGCAAGACTTATAGCGTGACAGTCAACGCCGCCTGCGGTGCATCGTCGGGTAGCTCTCGGCCGTTCCGAATGCTCTATGGTCTGAAGAACGACAAAGACGGGCTGACTGCAAAAATCACTCCTTCAACCGACCCTAAACTGTCGGGAAATGCGTTCAATGACTATACCTATGAATTCTCGGTGAATGAAAGCGGCAAGTATTTCATCGGCTTCTATCTCCCTTACAGCTATACAAGCTATGCAGCCTTTATCGATGTGGCAAGCATCACGGTGGAAAAGGCTAAAACTCTGCCTGCTGTGGTTGAGAATGCATCGGTTGCGGGAACGGGAACTGACAACACCGCTGTCGTGAAATTCACGATGCCGTCATTGTCGACCGTTGGTGCCGCATTGACTGCCACTCTCAATGCCCGCATTTACCGTGACGGAGACGTGGCCGCAACATTGGGCGACCTTGTCGCCGGACAGGAAGTGACCTACAATGACATGGAAGTCGGAGAAGGCTACCACACCTACAAAATCGCAGCTGTAACCACCGGTGCTATGGGTGGAGAAGGCGAGGCTGTGGAAGTGGCGTCGCCATATATCGGAGCCGCAAAGCCTGTGCCTTTCGAATCCGACTTTGCTGCGAAATCCAACTTGTGGACAGTGGTCAACAACAGTTGGTCAGGCAACAATACTTTTGAATTTGTCAATGGAGAGGCAACAGCCACCGAATCTTCTTCAACCTATTTCAACGATTGGCTGATAACGCCTCCTGTCAAGGTCGAGACTGGGCATACATATCGCGTGTCGTTGCGTGCTAAGGTCGATTCCGGCAAGAAGTCGTTTGCTCTCAAATATGGTTCCGAACCGACAGTGGATGGAGTGAAAGCCCATACAATCACCAGCTCGGGAGAAATAGTCTCTACTGATTTTGAAACGATAGGGTTCGACTTCCGTCCGGAAACAAGCGGCATCTTCTATGTCGGACTCAACATTATGTCGTCGGGCGATGCCAAAACCGTGAGCGTCTCTGATTTCGACATAATCATCGCTCCGGTAACGCCGAAGACTGTCGACAACCTGAGCGTTGAAGCCGTAGGCTTGGAAAACAAAGCCAAGGTTTCATTCAAAATGCCTGCGGAATCAACGATGGGCGACGTGCTGACAGGCAAACTGAGTGCCGTTGTCAGCCGTAACGGAGCAGTGGTCAGCACGCTTGCCGACCTCGATCCGAAGCAGAGCGTGGAAGTGACCGACGAAGTCGACGCTGCCGGCGAATACACCTATAGCGTTGTGGCTGTCACTCCTGACACAGCCGATGCCCTTGGCGACACCAGCGCTGCCGCTACAGTAGAGTCGGGATGGATTGGAAAAGGCATTGAGCCGCCATACGCAAACAGATTTGATTCTGAGTCAGACATTGACGGATGGTCGGTTGCCTCGACCTATTCTTATGGCACCATAAACTGGAGTTACAATAAAGAGGAGGGCTGTATGCAGTTGCGTCCTATCGCCTACGGCGACAAGAAGTTCTGGCTGATTTCAATGCCTCTGTGCTTGGAGAAGGCGGGCATCTACCGTCTCACGTTCGATGCCTGGATGCAATCAGAAGCCGCCGATCTTTTTGTGTATGTCAGCTCCAGCCCTGACTATAAAACGATGACCACACAGATTGGCGAGCCATACTATCTGATTGTTGCCACTCAGTCACCTGAAATCGTATTCAGCACTGCCGGCAATGCCGACGCGTCGACGCCGGGCGACATCAGCTCCGACGCGGGCAACTACTATCTCGGTTTTATGGCTACGGAAATCAGCAACTACTCCAATGTGTATCTTGACAATATCGAGATAGAGCCTATTGTGACATCAACCGTACACACGCTTTCGGGCGAGGATATGAAAATGTATGTAAGCAATGATGTACTCCATATTGTTTCCGACACCGACATCGACAACATCCAGATATACGCTATGTCAGGACTGATGCTCGCTGCCGCCGACAATACCAATGAAATCAGCTTGCAGCATTTGCCTGCAGGTGCGTATGTAGTGAAAATAAAAACAGACAAACAAATTATAACATCTAAAATCATTAAGTGACAAGATTATGAGAAAACAGATTTTCTCGCTTTTGGCTGCGGCAATGGTATTCCCAATTGCCGCCCAAATGCGGAGCAATAGTAGTAGCCATGACACAAGCGGGACCACACCGTTTGTTGTCAGAAAGGTTGAGCGTATAGCGTCATCTTCGCCAATGCGGACGCTGTCGGCTCAAAAAGCCTCGCCAAACACACCGACACCCTACGATGTGCCGTTTGTCGAGGACTTTTCAAGCAGTTCAACGCTTGGCGATTGGTATGTGCAGGACGTGAACAACAACGACGAATGCTGGTCGTGGTGGGAAGCCGGCGGATGCGTCCGGATGTCAAACTTCGACCAAGCCGAATGCGACGACTGGCTGGTGACGCCTCCTGTCAATTTGGGAAAGGACGATGTCTACACGTTGTCGTTCTCCTACAGAGCGCAGAGGGCTGCAAACCCTGAAAAAATGGAGGTGACGATTGGTAAGTCGGAATATGGCACACGCCACACCGTCAAGTTGGTCGATCTGTCGAAAATCACCAACACCAAGATGGAGACTGTAACCATAAAACTTCCTATTGAGGAGGATGGCGCATACTATGTCGGATTCCACTGCTACAGCGGCACCGACAGCTACTACCTATGGCTCGACAATGTCAAAATTGAGCAAAACGGAACAAAAGCCGGACCGTCGCCTGTAACCGGACTGTCTGTCACTCCAGGCGCCGCCGGCGCTCTTCAGGCAACTGTGGCTTTCACCACTCCGTCGACTACAACAGAGGGCTCTGCTTTGGAGTCTTTGTCGGCTGTCAAAATCTATCGCGACGACGAGCTTATCAACACTTTTGACAATCCTGCCGTCGGAACGGCTCTGTCATATCTCGACAGCAGTGTGGCTCAAGGCAACCACACATATCGTGTAGTGGCTTTCAACGGCAAGGCTGAAGGGGAGAAGGCTGAACAAAATGTATATGTCGGTGTCGACACGCCGCTGAAGGTTGCTGCGCTGACTGCCGCAGAAACAATGGAGGGGGTAAAACTGTCATGGGACACTCCTGCCGGTGTGAACGGTGGATATGTGGGCAACGATGTGGTTTCTTACAAGATTGTGCGCTTTGACGGGGAGTCGGAGGACGGCACGGTAATCGCCGAAAATGTCAAAGGAAACACCTTTGTCGACAGCGGGCTTGGATATGATCTGCAGCACTACGTGTACTATGCCATCTCAGCTGCAACGGCAACGGGGGCAAGCGAGATTACGGAGAGCAACAGTCTGATTACGGGCAAGCCATACGCTCTGCCGTTTGCTGATTCTTTCGGATATGGAATCCTTAAAAAGGCTCCGTGGTCGATGGTGCAATTGAAATCATATATTATTGATGCTCGATGGGCAATCGTGGCAATGGGTTCGAGTCCTGTCTGCCCGCCGACCGACGGCGATGACGGTATGCTCGGTTTTGTGGGCTATGGCTCATGGACGGCGGGCACATCAAGCCGACTTGCTACTCCTGCCATCGACATCAGCAAGGCAAAGTCGCCTTTCGTGTCGTTCTATCTGTTCCATTACGATACGTCGGTTACTGAAAGTGTCTACAACGAAGAAACCGAATCGTATGACACTGTTACCACTACCTATGATGACAAACTGAAGGTGGCGGTATCGGCCGACAATGGTGAATATCAGGTTATCGATGGCGCGGAAATCCGGCTTGACGCCAACAATGGTGGTTGGACATACTATGAGTTCCCTCTCGATGCGTTCAAGAGTGCCAAGAAAATTTCTATCGGACTTATCGGTGAGGCTGCCGGTGGCGGCAACATTTATGTTGACCAACTGCTTGTCGATGACAAGTATACTGCCGATATCGAAGGCTTGACTTTGCTCGGCTCGCAGAAAGCTGAAGTGGGCGAAACGAAAGAATATGTTGCCACAATCCAGAACAATGGCACGGTGTCTACCAAAGACTACACTCTCGACCTTTATCTTGACGACGAGATGATTGAGTCGAAGACTGGTCAGGGTGCGGCTATATTTGCCAACGGCGGATTGAAGGTGATTAAATTCAACTTCGCTCCTCGCCTTAAGGACAGCGGACGCACGCACAAGCTGTATGCGCTCGTAAACTATGCCGACGACCAATGTGCCGCCAACGACTCCACAAACGTGATCTCACTCGTCGTGCCGGCTATGCAGATTCCGCAGGTGACCGACCTTCAGGCAACTGCCGACGGCAACCGCGTGAACCTTTCGTGGTCGGAACCGACTGTGCAGAACTCGGTAAACGCCGTAACCGACGATATGGAAAGCTATACTCCGTTTGCAATCAGCGGCATCGGAAACTATACTCTTATCGACAACGACAATACTGACACATATACGGTGCAGGGCATTACGGGATACGACAATGCAGGTGCGAAAATGGCTTATCAGGTGTTTAATCCTTCATTGGCGCCTATCGACCTTTCTACGGTGTTCAACCAGCGCTGGTGGCCGTTCTCTGGCGACCAATGTCTTGTGGCATTCGGCGCAAAGGAAACTGCCAACGACGATTGGTTGATTTCTCCGGAACTGTCGGGCGAGGCTCAGACCGTGTCGTTCTACATCAAGAGTGTGACGATGGCTTACGAAGAACGCTTCCGTGTCCTTTACTCTACTGACACGAAGTCGACAAGCGACTTTGTGAAAGTTGCCACTGCCAACTACTATACGCCAAACAGCTTATGGCGCAGATTCTCTGTCAAACTGCCGGAAGGGGCAAAATATTTTGCAATCCATTGCATTTCGGAGGATGCTTTCGGACTTATGGTCGATGACATTACCTACATTCCTAAGAATGCAAAAAAGAAATCGTTCGACTTTATGGGCTACAACGTCTACCGCAATGGCGTGAAGATAACGTCTGAGCCTGTCGGCGAATCGGAATTCTCGGATGCTGTCGCCGAGCAGGGCGACTACTGCTACAATGTTACGGCAATCTACGACCGTGGTGAGTCGTCGTTTTCAAACGACTGCCTTGTAGAGCTTGGCGGTGGAGATGCGGTGACCGATGTTGAGGAGAGTGCTTTCAAGGCATTCGGTATTGAAGGCATGTTGCGCATTGCCGGAGCCAGCGACACGGTCGACGTGTTTGGTGCCGACGGCCGTCTCTGCCTGTGTCTTGAAGGCTCCGACAACTATACAAAACGCGTGCCTGCGGGAATATATATTGTGCGCAGCGGCAAAAATGTGAGAAAGGTAATTGTTAGATAAACTGTTGGTTTTTTGTATTGCCCGCCGAATCCTTCTATGGTGATGGCGGGTATTACATTTTCTGAAATATGAAACTGAAAATAGCAAATACAATATTGGCGTCGATTGTCGCTGCCTCGGCGAGTGCTGTTCCGTCGAGGATGCGGCCGGTGGAGGTGGTGCAACCCGACGGGTCAAGCCTGACAGTTGTGGCTCACGGCGACGAGCATTTCCATTACTATGCCACTGTCGACAATGTGCCTCTGAACTTGACATCGGATGGATTCCGGTATTATGCCTCTGCGCTGAATGCCCACAATCCTGGACAGCGTTCGCCGGAGGAAATTGCTGCAATTGCCAAAATAGACCGCGATGCGGTGGTGAAAAATGCGGTGATAAGACGAAAAATGCCGCGTGCCGTTGCCGGACCGCAGCACATATCGTCGTTCCCGACCAAGGGCGAGCATCATTTTCTGGTGATTTTGGCGGAATTCCCAAACAAACGGTTTGTTGTGCCGAATGCTGGTACGGAATTTTTAAATATGCTCAACAAGGAGGGCTACAGCAACTATAATGCAACAGGCAGTGCTGCCGACTATTATCACGCCACGTCGTCCGACCAGTTCCAGCCGATATTCGATGTCTATGGTCCGGTGATGATGGACCACGGATACGAATACTATGGCGGTGGCAGCGACGACTCTGCCGCTGGTGCGATGATTGTCGAGGCTTGTCGGAAGATTGATTCTGAGGCCGACTTCTCGATATACGACACCGACGGGGATGGTGAGGTGGACAATGTCTATGTGTTCTATGCCGGACTTGGCGAGGCCGATGGAGGCGATCCGTCAACGATATGGCCGCATTCATGGAATCTGTCCGATCAGAATCGGGAGGCGGTGTTTGACGGTGTGAAAGTGGAAAGCTATGCTTGCTCGCCTGAGCTTGACGGGCAGAGCAAAATAAATGGCATCGGAACGTTCTGCCATGAGTTCGCACATGTGCTGGGGCTGCCTGACCTTTACAACACGTCGTCGATAACAACGGCGCTGACTCCTGGCGATTGGTCTTTGATGGACCGGGGATCGTATACCAACGACGGTCGCACGCCGCCGCTGATGAGCGGATATGAGCGTTACGAGCTCAACTGGACTGTGCCGCAGGTGGTAAGCCATCCGAAGAATCTGACTATCTTGCCGATTGTGAACAATGTGGTATATCGCATCAATACGGAGCGCGACAATGAGTATTTCATTCTCGAAAACCGGCAGCAGTCGGGATGGGATGCTTTTGTGCCTGGACATGGAATGCTCGTGTGGCACATCGACTATAACCCAAACATCTGGGACCGCAATGTGGTGAACCGCGACCCGAGCCATCAGTATGTCGACATCGTCGAGGCTAATGGTGGAACGTCGTCGACTCAGGCCGCGGGTTTTCCGTTTCCCGGGTCGGGTAAAGTGACGAAACTGACCGGTGTGACGTCTTGGAGTGGATATGCCATCGATTTGCCGCTCACCGACATTGCGGAGGTCGATGGTAACGTCGTATTGAAAGTGGCGGGTGGAAAAGCCGACATTAAGCCTCCCGTACTTGGCGTTCCTGTTGATGTGACTCAAACGTCGATGACGCTGCAATGGAGCGCCGTAGACAATGCTGTCCGCTATTTTGTGGATGTCACGGCGGCCGACGGTGTCAAGGCTTACAGCCACTTTGACGTGGGCAGATCAACGACGTTTTCGGCAACCCGTCTGTCCGCCGGCTCTACGTATACTTGCAGTGTCACGGCGGCTGATGCTTTTGAGGAGTCGGCTGCGTCAAATGTTGTGACAGCGACAACATTGCCTGCCACATTTGATATGCTTCAGCCCAAAACGCTTCCTGCGTCTTCTGTTTCCGATTCTGGATTCACTGCCAATTGGGAGGAGCTTGACGGGGCTGTGGCTTATTTGCTTACTGTTTGCCTGCGCAATCGTGGCGGTTTTTCTGAATCGGTGTGCGACTTCACGGGGAAAGTGCTCGCCGACGGATGGTCTACGCTGGCATCAACGTTCAACAGCGCGCCTGGATTCTATGGTGAGGCTATGCCTGCTTTGCGTTTCGAGGCCGACGGTGAGTCTTTGACGTCGCCTTTGTTCGGTGGCGACATCAGAAAAATATCGTTCTGGCATCGTGCTTCGCGGTTGTCTGAGGGTGATGCTTTGGTGGTCGACGGTGAATATGGCGATGGATGGCGCACGCTTGCAACCGTTGCTGCCGTAAAAGACAAAGGCGGATTGCTTACGACTGTCGACGAGAGTCGTGGCGAGATTGCCGATGGATGCCGACGCATACGTTTGTCGATGAATGGCAAAGGCATTGTGGCTGTTGATGATGTCGTGGTGGAATATGGCGGAGAGGCTTCCGACACGCCTGTTGCCGGATTCAACGGGGTTGATGTGGGTGGCAGCACGTCTGCCGTTGTCACTGGGCTGGTTGACAATTCTCGCTATGTCTATAGCGTGCGTGCGTTCAACGGTTCGGTCTACTCGATGCCTTCTGAATTTGTCGAGGTAAGAACTGGCAACGATGCTGTCGCATCGGTTGCGGCGCCGGCAAATTTCATTGTGGAAGACGGTGGCATACGCATGCTCCTCGACGGCGTTGTTTCGGTGTGGGGCATTGATGGTGTCTGCTGTTTCAACGGCAATGCTTCAAGTGGAACGCTGATAGAGTTGCGCGGCGGTGTCTATGTGGTCAGAACGGCCGACGGCGTAGGCAAATGCGTCGTGAGATAGCCGATGCCTGTACAATAAAAAACCAGCGGATTCATCATTGTCGATGAACCCGCTGGTTTTTTATTGTTGACTAATTTCTCCGGCAGTCGGAGCAGACGCCTTTCATCACGTAGTTGACGCTTTCGAGCGTGAAACCGTCGGGCAGATGCACGAGCGGTACTGGTAGTCCGCGCAGACAAAGCGTGCGATGGCACTGTGTGCAATAGAAATGCACATGCAGATCCTCTACCTCACACGTGCAGGTGTTGCTGCAAACTGCATATTTCAGCGCGCCGCTGCCATCGTCGATGCTGTGCACAAGATGGTGGGAGAGAAACAGCGACAACGTGCGCGACACCGTGGACTTGTCGGCCGTTTCCAGCATATCCACAAGGTCGAGCAGCGACACTGCCTGACTTGTATGCATCATTGTGCGCAAAATCAGGAGGCGCATCGCCGTTGGCTTGATGCCGCGGGCGGAAAGTTTGTCAAGTAGCAGTTGCTCGTCGGTCATTCCGATCAGTCAAGACAGTATTTCTCGATGTTTGAAATCATTTCTTTGGCGTTTATGGCGCCTGTTGTCGAGTTGATGGCTCCCGACTTGTCGATATACACAAACGTGGGCATAGCCTCGATGCCGAACACATCGCCGGCAAGCTCTTTCTCTTTATCGACGTCGACGCGATAGAAGTCTACTTTTCCGCCATATTTTTGGGCAAGAATTTCAATCATCGGAGCCATCCGCTGGCACGGACCGCACCATGTGGCATAAAAGTCGATGACACACGGACGTGCGCCCAAAAACTTTGGCATATCGCCGCTGAAATCCATCACTTTGCTGTTGAATCCGTCGATTGTCAGGTCCATCACGCTTGCGTTTGGATTTCCCGTTGAATCCTCTGCCTGGACAGTCTCTTTAGCAGTCTCTGCCGCGGCGGTTGAATCGGTGCTTTTGTCGGCGTTTCCTTTGCCTCCGCTACAAGCCATGAGCGCTGACAGTGCGGCGGCACACGCTATAGTCAAATACTTGTTCATATCGTTACAGTTTTTCAATCTTGAATCCAGCCTCTCGCACCAGTTCCTCGATGCGGGCATCCGAAGGGGTGTCGGCGGCAACGGTCAGCACTCTGTCGGGCGATGTCAGGTCAATCGACCATTGGCCGGCGGCAAGTTCCTTGCTCAATTTCTCTCCGATAGCCTTCACGCATCCGGCGCATTTGGCAGTAGTCTTGAATTTTCTTTCCATAAATTTGTAAACCTATAATTACATCTCTCCTATAGCAAATATCTTGCCAACAGGTAGGTGTGGTGACTATTTCTTCTTTTTCTTTTCGGGTGTCTGCTCTGTGCGCGGACTTATGATTTTGCGGTAGCGGGCATCGTCGTTGATAATGCTCAACGCTTCCTTATATATGTCGTTCTGCTCGTTGACAATCTGGAAATATGCGCCCGTCGAGAACAAATCGTTGGCTATCGCTGCTTTGACAAACGTGCGGAGCATCTCCTTTGATTTGGCAAACTGCGACTTGTCGAAGTCAACCTTCTCCGCTTTGCCGGCGTCAACAAGATTGTTGAGCATCTCGTCGGTCACCGTGAACTCCTTGATGAATTTCTGCGCGTCGGGATACTGGGCTTTCAAATCGGCGCGGTTCTTGTCCACATATCGTAGCGCGAACTGTGGAATTATGCCTTTGGCTACAAGACGACGGTGATAGTCGGTGTATTGTGTGGTGTCGAGCGGCACAAACACATCGGGCATGATGCCGCCTCCGCCATAGACGGTGCGGTGCAGACGCAGGGTGGTATGTTTCAGCGAGTCGGCGAAATGGATGCTGTCAGCGCTTTGCAGCTCGCCGTGGTTGTAGCGGTCGATGATGTCCTTGTCGTAGTCCTCACGGTCGCCTTTGACATACGGCTTCTGGATGTTGCGTCCCGAAGGGGTGTAATAGCGTGCGATTGTGAGGCGGAACGATGAAGAGTCGGGCAGCAGAAACTCGCGTTGCACAAGGCCTTTGCCGAAAGAACGGCGGCCTACGACCACACCGCGGTCCCAATCTTGAACGGCTCCTGAGAGAATTTCGCTTGCCGACGCTGAAAACTGATTGATCATCACAACAACCTTCTGTGTCCGGAATGTACCCGAGCCGTCGGCGTTAAGGTTCTGTCGCGGACTTTTGCGTCCCTGGGTGTAGACTATAAGGTTGCCGCGGTTGAGCATCTCGTTGGCTATTTGTGCGGCAATCTGCATATATCCGCCGCCATTGTCGGTGAGGTCAAGAATCAATTGCTGCATGCCTTGTTTCTTGAGTTTTGTGATGGCGTCTTTAAACTCTTTGTATGATGTGGCGGCAAATCGCGACAGGCGGATATAGCCGGTCTTCCCGTCTGCCATATACACGGCGTCGATGCTGTTCAGCGGGATGTCGTCGCGCGTGATTCTGAATTCGAGCAGCTCGGCATTGCTTCCGCGTTTCACCTTTATGTTTACCTTCGTGCCTTTTGGACCACGAAGGCGCTTCATAATGTCGGTGTTCTTCAGCTTGCGTCCGGCGATGATGGAGTCGTCGACGGCGATGAAACGGTCGCCAGGCAGTATGCCAACCTTTTCCGACGGACCGCCGGCAATGGTCTGCACAACGTAGAGCGTGTCTTTCTGCATGTTGAACTGGATTCCGATGCCGCTGAAGCTGCCCTGCATCGTTTCCTGCGACGATGTGGTCTCCTCTTTGGTGCTGTATGACGAATGTGGGTCGAGATTCTCAAGAATTCCCCGCACGGCGTTTTCAACAATCTTTTCCTCGTCGACATTGTCAACATAGAGATTGTTTACGATGTTTTCCACCATGAGCAGTTTCTGTTGTTGTCGCGAAGCGGAGTTGCTGCGCGAGTATTGCGCGGATATGCCAAAAGTCGCCGCGGCGCATATCACAGCGGCGGCTAAATATTTCATTTTTTTCATTTTTGCAGTCTGTTATATTGTTGTCTAAATCTCAAAAGTGTAGCCCGGCGGAAGCAGGTCGGTCACGTCGCGTCCGAGACTTATCAACTCGCGCACGATGGACGAGCTGATGCTGCCATACTCAGGAAGCGTGTAGAGAAGCACGGTCTCCAGACCCGCAATCTTGCGGTTGATGTCGGCAAGCGTCTTTTCGTATTCAAAGTCCTTAACCGTTCGCACACCACGCAGAATGTAGCGTGCGCCGCATTGCTCGGCTGCCTCGACGGTTAGACCGCTGTAGGCAATGACCTCCACTCGGGGTTCATTGGCATAAAGACGTCTGATGGCGTCAAGACGGTCTATTTCGGGAAGGAAGGAATGCTTCTTGCTGTTCATGCCCACAGCCACCACTATTTTGTCGAAAAGCGGCAATGCGCGTTCCACGATTGAATGGTGTCCGATTGTAAAAGGGTCGAACGAACCGGGAAAAATCGCTATATGTTGGTTCATAGTCGTATTGTTTAATGAGTCATATCCATATTGTCGTTGTCTTCCACGACAAGGTTGTCTACTATAAACAGCTGGCGCTCCATTGTGTTCTTGCCCATATAGAACTCCAGCATTTCTTTCACGGAGTCTTCCTTGCGCAGCTTCACTTGGTCAAGGCGCATGTCGGGACCGATGAAATCCTTGAACTCATCGGCGGAAATTTCTCCAAGACCTTTGAATCGTGTGATTTCAGCATTCTTGCCAAGCCGGTTGATGGCTGTTACGCGCTCGTCGTCGGTATAGCAGTAGTATGTCTCGTCTTTCACCTTCTTTTTTCCTCGCGACGTGTTTTTGTTGCGCACGCGGAACAGTGGCGTCTGGAGGATATAGACGTGGCCTTTCTTTACCAAGTCGGGGTAGAACTGAAGGAAGTACGTAATCATCAGCAGGCGGATATGCATTCCGTCGACATCGGCATCGGTCGCGATAATCACCTTGTTATAACGCAGGTTCTCGATGCCGTCGGCAATGTCGAGGGCGGCGTCGAGCAGATAGAACTCTTCGTTGGCCTTGATGTCTTTCTGCGACTTGCCAAACGTGTTGAGCGGCTTTCCGCGCAGTGAGAACACTGCCTGTGTCTCCACATTGCGCACTTTGGTGATTGTTCCCGTTGCCGAAAGTCCCTCGGTTATGAAAAGCGACGTGTCGTCGCGCCTGTCGCCTTTGGCGTCGCAATAATGCACGCGGCAGTCGCGCAGTTTCTTGTTGTTGAGGCTCGCTTTCTTGGCGCGTTCTCGCGTCTGCTTGGTCACGCCGGCGATGGCTTTGCGCTCCTTTTCGCTTTCCTGAATCTTGTGGAGCATTATCTCTGCCGTCTGCGACTCGATGTGCAGATAGTTGTCGAGCTCGCGTTTGATGAAGTCGCCGATAAATTTCGCAACTGTCAACGAGCCGTCGGGACTCATGTCGCGTGAGCCGAGTTTTGTCTTGGTCTGCGACTCAAACACCGGTTCCTGCACCTTGATGCTGATTGCAGCAACCATACCGTTGCGGATGTCGGAATATTCGAAATTCTTTCCGTAAAACTCCTTGATTGTGCGCGAAACAGCCTCTCTGAATGCCGACAGGTGAGTGCCGCCCTGGGTGGTGTGCTGACCGTTGACAAACGAATAGTATTCCTCGCCATACTGGTTGGCGTGGGTTATAACCACCTCGATGTCGGTGCCTGTGAAATGCATTATCGGGTAAAGGGGGTCGTTGGTCATATTCTCGCGCAGCAGGTCGACCAGACCGTTGCGCGAATGTATGCGCCGACCGTTGTATACGATTGTGAGACCGGTGTTGAGAAACGAGTAGTTTTTCATCATCGTCTCCACAAACTCATCGTTGTATTTGTAGTTCAGGAATATGTCCTTGTCGGGAACAAACTTGACATACGTGCCGTTTTCCTCGTCGGTTGGGCAGATTGGGCAGTCGTTGGTGATTTCTCCACGGCTGTAGCACACTTTCTTTTTCTCGCCGTTGCGGCATGAGGAAATCTCGAAATATGTCGACAACGCATTGGTGGCTTTCATGCCCACACCGTTCAGACCGACCGACTTCTTGAAGGCGTCGGAATCATACTTTGCGCCGGTGTTCATCTTCGACGATACGTCGACAACCGACTCCAACGGGATGCCGCGGCCATAGTCGCGCACTTCCACGGTGCCGTCGTCGGTGATGTTCACAACAATCTGTTTGCCGAAACCCATGGCAAACTCATCGATGGAGTTGTCGATCACTTCTTTCAGAATCACATAGATTCCGTCGTCGGAATGCGAGCCGTCGCCCAGCTTTCCTATATACATGCCAGGGCGTTTGCGGATGTGCTCTTTCCAGTCGAGCGTCTTGATGTCGTCGCTTGTATAGTCTGCAGCCGTTGACGCCTGCTCAAAATCCAAATCTTCTGCCATTACCGTTGTCTTTTAAATATGGCGGGCCACTGAGATTTCAAGCTCGTTGAGGTCCATGACGCGTTCGGCTATGGTGCCGTTGCGGTCAATGATGAATATTGCTGGAAGAGAGCCTACGTTGTAGTTCACGAGATTCTTCGACTGCGCTCCGGCGGGGTCGAACACTGCGGTCCACGGCAAGTTCTTGGCTGCGTCTTTCCATGAAAATTCAGAAGCGTCATAACCCACCTGATAGATGCAGAATCCGCGTGAGGAATATTTCTTGTTGATGTCGGCGAGGATGCGGTTGAACTCCGGCGACTCTTTGGCTGCGTAAGTGGTGAAATTGAGAAGCACCACCTTGCCGCTCACTGCAACGTCACTCAGTTTGCGCACCTTGCCGCCGGCGTCTTTAAGGGCAATGTCGAAATAGCCGATCTGGTTGGCGTGGATTGTGTCGGAAGGTGAGGCATTGCGTGGCTGCATGCGCATGCCTGCCATGTATTCGGCCTCCATATATTTTGTCAAAGGATTGCCCTCGCGGAATGTGCCGTAGCCCGTGGCAACAGCTCCGATAATCTTAAGGTCGGCGGCGTTGGATGGGTCAAACAGGCGATGTCCGTCAACGATTTTCTCCACTGTATAATAAGCCACGATGCTCGACGGGTCTTTCAGAAGTCGCTCCGTGAGTTCACGCTTTGTCCTGACATAATCCTGGCTGTCGGCAGCCTTGCCCGACAATGCCTGGACTTTGCGGTTCACCTCGGTGAGCCAGATGGCGTTGTCTGAGCCGGTCAGGGTGTAGCCGGTGTCGAAATTAGCTGTGTCGGCTTTCAGCTCGATATGGTCGAGACTGTCGATGGGGAAGTAGGCATATCTGCCATTGTATTCCAATCGGTAGATTTCAGGGAATGCCGGGGCGGTGCCATGGTAGGCAAACTTGCCGTCGCCATCGGTCTCGATTGAGTCGATGTTCACCCACACGCCGTTGTCGGTGCGCTGCACAACCATTTTCTTGTTTGCGGCGCCGTCGATTGTTCCTTTAATCTCAAAACTATTCTTATCGCCGCAGGCATACAGCACCCCGGCGAGCATCACGAGTATATAAAGCAGTTTTCTCATTACAGTTATGTTTTTATGCCCCAAAGTTACATTTTTTCTGCGAAACTTTTCGCATTAAGGAGACAAACAAATGCATCAAGGTTCCTTTTGTTGACCCAAAACAGTCCGATAATTGCTAATATTCGTAAAACATATTCAAATAACCACAATTCCGGCTCTGAATATTTGCTCCTTTCAAGTTTCAACGATAATTTTGCACCATCAAGATGCAAAAAGCATCTGAAAATAGATGAAATGAAAATTTTAAGTTGTTCGATATTTGCCATGCTTGCCTTTGTTGCAGCGCCGTCGGCGTCGGCTCAGGTGTCGCGCATTGCCTTGGAAACAAGACACTGCCAGCATGAGAACTATGTGAATGTCTACGAATATGATTTCGTCGACGTTCAACCGCAATTCCCGGGCGACGACAGAGGCTTGATGAACTACATCAACCATGAGCGCAAATATCCTTGTGACGCATACCGCAGTCATATACAAGGGCGTGTGGTTTGCAGTTTTATCGTAAACACAGACGGCTCAGTCTGCAACGTGTCAGTGATAAAGGGTGTCCACCCTTCGCTCGACAGGGAAGCGATGAGAATAGTCAAGAATATGCCGGCGTGGAAACCTGGCCGGTTGGGAGGTGAGGATGTGCCTGTAAGATGCATAATTCCGATTGCCTTCCGTCTATAACAAGACCACAAATCTTTTTCATAATCTTATATTTTACCTCCTAACCTGTTGATAGGCCCGGAGGTTTTTTTTATGCCCTTATGCATCGTTTTCGGGTTGCGCATACCTAATTGTTGTGATACGCCCCATTCTCTTTACCATTTTTTTGCGATTGTAGCAGGAAAAAAGTGAAAATAACTTTGCGGTTGAAAAAATATCACAACAATCTGCAATGAACAAAACTGTATTATTACTGTCGGCTTGCCTGGTTGCTTCGATTATTCCAGCCAATGCGCGACGCAATAACAAAGAAGTTGAAAAAACGGTTACTACGACCACAACGGTGGTGCGCGGCGACACAACAATCACTACTACAACTGTAACATCGACGCCGGCTGAGCAGGAAAGCCAGCCTGGCAAACGCTCGTTTAAGTCGCGCCTTTCTCTTGGAGGATATGGCGAGGCTGTGATGACTCGAAATTTCTATAGCGACAATGTGAACCGATACTCTAAGGCGGAGGACTATAAGGATGCGAAAGGTCACAACCGTTTCGATCTGCCGCACGCTGTTATCATGCTTGGATTCGACTTCGGCCGTGGCTGGACTTTCGGCTCGGAAATTGAGTTTGAACATGGCGGCACGGAGAGTGCTGTCGAGATGGAGGCGGAAGAAACAGGCGAATGGGAGAAGGAGATTGAGCGCGGCGGTGAGGTCGCTCTTGAGCAACTGTGGATAAACAAGGAGTTCCGCCCGTGGATTCAGGTGCGCGCCGGACACATGGTGGTGCCTGTGGGCTCGCTTAACAGCAACCACCTCCCAAATGAGTTTTTCACGGTCTACCGCCCGGAGGGCGAGGCTACGATTCTGCCGAGCACTTGGCATCAGACGGGCATCAGCGTATGGGGAAATTACAAGTGGATGCGCTATGAGGTGATGGCTTTGCCGGCGCTAAACTCTTGCTTCTTCTCGAAAGACGCATGGGTGCATTATGGCGCAACTTCTCCTTTCGAATTCACTCCGGCAAACAATATCGCCGTGGCTGCCAGACTTGATTTCTTCCCGGTGCAGGGGCTGAGACTGTCGGCAAGCGGATATTTCGGCAACTCGTTCAACAACACGTTGCAGGCTGACTTCAACGGCAAGTACAAGGACGTGAAGGGGGCTGTCACTATCGGTTCGTTCGACATGGAGTATAAAGGCTATGGTTTGATTGTCAGAGGAAACGCTACTTACGGTCATCTCGGCGACGCCGATAAAATTTCAGACTATAACCGACTTCAGATGAAAACGTCGCCCTACAAGCGCACGCTCGTGGGAAAGGAGGCTTATTCTTATGGCATAGAGGCTGGTTACAATATCCTGCGCCCGTTCTCAAGCATAAAGTACGACAAGCTGTATGTGTTCGGCAGATATGAGGCTTACGATGCCTACAAGCCTGCCAACGGAAACTACCGCGACTATCCGTGGACGGAAATCAAGCGTATGGCCGTAGGCCTCAATTATATGCCGATGAAGCAAATCGTCATCAAGGCGGAGTATTCAAAACGGTTCTTGAAAAGTCAGTACAACGATGAGCCGTCAATCTCTTTGGGTGTAACCTATACCGGCGACTTCCTTTAACTCGAAAATCAACAACAACTACTACAAATAATAAATACAATGAACAAAATCATTAAATTCCCGATGCTTGCCCTTACTGCGGCAGCAATGACTCTTGGTTTCGCTTCTTGTAGCGACAACAACGACCCAACTCCCGATGACTCTTCGGCTAAAGACGCCAAATTCGAGGCTATCGCCAAGCAATATCTGGCAAACACTGTCAACATCACTTATCAGAACCTTGCCGACAAGACTGAACTTCTCGTTGACCAGCTCAAGGCTCTCCGCGCCGACAAGACTGATGCCAACGTGCGGACTGCATGCAAAACATTCCTCGAGGCTCGCGCTTGGTGGGAGAAGAGCGAGGCTTTCCTTTTTGGCGCTGCCGGTGATTTCGGAATCGACCCGCACATCGACTCTTGGCCTTTGGACCTTGACGGTCTTCTCGTGGCGTTGAAAAACGACGCTCAGATTGCTGCGATGGATTCTGAAGACGGTGATGCTTATGCTGGCAACAAACTCGGTGCCGAACTGCTCGGTTTCCACGGTATCGAATATATAATCTTCAAGGACGGCGCTGCAAAGCCTGCCTCTGAAATCACCGACAAGGATTTGGTCTACGCTATCGCTGTTGCAGGCGACTTGCGCAACAAATGCTATCAGCTTCAAGTTTCTTGGGCTGGCGCAGACGCTTGTCCTAAAAACCGTGTCGCAAAATTGGAGGATCTTGAGTGGAACACGACTACAACCGGCGGGTTCTCTTACAACGAGAATATGCTGAACTCTGGAAAGGCTGGAAGCACGTATGTGACTTGGACCGCAGCCATGCAGCAGATAATCGATGGTTGTATGGACATCAGCGATGAGGTCGGAACTTCAAAAATCGGCAAGCCTCACACTGGTGAAGACAAAAACTACATTGAGTCGCCTTACAGCGAGAACTCAATCACCGACTTCTACGACAACATTCTCAGCATTCAGAATTCTTACATGGGCGGCATTGATGGCAAACGCGACGAGGCTAAATCGCTTCATGCTTATGTCAAGAGCGTGAACGCTGATCTTGACTCCAAAGTGGTGGCTGCCATCGACAATGCTCTTGCCAAAATCAAGGGTATGAAGGCTCCGTTCGTGAAGAACTACACCGACGCTTCCTGCCAGGAGGCTATGGATGCATGCGACGCTTTGAACAAGGTTTTGGCTACTGTGAAAGAAGAACTTGCAAAATAAAAAATCAATCCCATATACAACAAAATGAAAAGACAACTTACAATCGTAAGTCGTTATATGGCAATGAGCATCTTGGTATGCTCATTTGCCGCTTGTAGCGACGACAATCCAAAGCCGGGAACCGGCGACGAAAAGGAACTAAGTGAAGAGTATTATTCCGGTGGAAAACTCGGTACAACATTCAACCAGTCGGCGACTGCCTATGAGGACCCGACTGTCCCTGTTGAGGAAGGCGGTATGAGCGACCGGTTCAAGTATGGCGAATATTTCTTTGAGCGTGCGTTCAACCAGAGCAACAAGCCGTTCAATGGCCTCGGACCGCTCTACGTTCGCAACTCTTGTATCTCATGCCACCCTGGCTACGGCCACGGTCGCCGCATGGACCGCTATCGTGCAAACGACTGGGGAAACGGCTACCTGCTTGTGGTCTACGACCGCAACACGAATGCCTACTTGTCGTCGCTGACCGGTATGCCGCAGACAAAGGCGGTGGAACCGTTCAAGGCTCCGCTCGACGAGGAGAAAATACAAATCACATGGCCTACCTACACCGATGAGTGGGGAAACAAGTTTGACGACGGTGAGACTTACGAGTTGATATATCCGGAAGTCAAGATTCCTGAGAGTGCGTTCTATGTGCCTATCGAATGCAACAACAAGCCGTTGCCTTATGCCGATGTTGAGGTGCGACTTGAGTCGACAATCGGTATTTACGGAACTGGATTGCTCGACGCTATCGACGATGCCGACATCCTTGCGCAATACAAGGCTGAGGAGGCGAAGGGTGCGAAGTTGAATCCTGCTATCTTTGCAAACGGCGACTTCGTGAAGAAATATAAGGACGGACACGTGCTGCGCTACACCTACGCTCTCTCCCGCGGCCCGTTGCAGGACGGCCCTGGCGCCAACGCTATCTGGAACATCACCAACGTGACGCGCAGCGACCGCCGTTCTCACTATATGACGGAGGCTTATGCCAAGAAGGCGATGAACGACAAGGACGTGCAAGATAAGTTCTATGAGTATTTCCCTGACTGGAACAAGACGGGAAACGTTGCCAACGACATTTACAACTATCTTATGAACAAGGAACTCCCTGTTGAGATGACCGACGATGACTATGTTAACTTCTACATCTGGCATCGTGGTCTGGCTGTGCCTGCGGCGCGCAATCTCGACAACCCAACGGTGAAACGCGGAAAGGAATTGTTTACCGAACTTGGATGCACTTCGTGCCACCGTCCGTCATGGACTACGGGCGACGACAATTTCACCGATCCAAACGGGTTCTTCAAGAATGCCGACGCTCGTCTGCCTCGATATCCGCACCAGAAGATTTGGCCGTACACCGATATGGTGCAGCATCGCTTGATGATGCCTAACGACATCCGTACTGGTTGGTGCCGCACAACTCCGCTGTGGGGACGTGGTCTGGCTCTCGTTTGCTCTGGTCATCAGGACCGTATGCATGATTGCCGCGCCCGCAACGTGCTGGAGGCGATTATGTGGCATGGATGCCCGGGTAGCGATGCCCGTTGGGCGGTGGAGAAATTCCGCAAGCTGAGCAAGGCTGACCGCGACGCTGTTGTTGAATTCATCAACGCTATCTAATAATTTTGATGAGGGTACTGAAGAAAACGTCATTCGGGCTGATGGCAATCATCCTTGTGGTGCTTGCCGTCGGCACGATTTTACAGAAAATCGACAGCTCTGCCGTTGCCGCCTACACAAGCCCGTGGTTCGTGGCTTTGTGGACGGTGATGGCGGTGTCGGCTGTCGCATATATGCTGCGCAGCAGGCTGTATCGCCGGCTGCCGGCTTTTGCTGTTCATGCATCGTTTGCCGTCATTCTTGCCGGGGCGCTGACGTCGTGGCTCACAAGCGAGCACGGCACGCTGCGCCTGAAGAATGGTGCGGAGGCAAGCGCGTTTACGCTCGACGACGGCTCTGTTGCGAAAATGCCGTTCAGCCTTAAGCTGCAACGGTTTGAGATTGAATATTATGCCGGAACGGAGGCGCCGATGGACTTTGTCAGCCATCTGTCGGCTGATGGGGTGAATGGCACCGCGTCGATGAACAATGTGTTTTCTCATCGCGGCTACCGTTTCTATCAGTCGGGCTATGACAGCGAGGGCGGATCGGTGTTTACCGTGGCTCACGACCCGATGGGCATCGGTGTGACCTATGCAGGATATGCTCTGTTGCTTGCAAGCATCTGCTGGTTCATGATGTCGGGAAAATCGCGTTTCCGCAGTTTGTTGAGAAAGTTGTCGGCAAAGCCGTTGGCGGTTGTGGGAGCACTGATGGTGGCAATGTCGGCGCAGGCTTCTGATTTGCCGGCTTTGCCTCAACAGCAGGCGGAGGAGATGGGCAATCTGTACGTGCTTTACGGCGACCGCATCTGTCCGTTGCAGACTATGGCGAAAGAGTTCACAGAGAAACTTTGCGGCAACGCTACGTTCGACGGATTGTCGGCGGAGCAGGTGCTTTCTGGCTGGCTGTACTATCCAACTGATTGGAGCAAGGTGCCGATGATCAAAATCAAGAGCGCCGAGGTGCGACGCTTGCTTGGCATTGATGGCAAATATGCTTCTGTGCGCGATTTCTTTTCTGATGTCAACGAGTATAAGCTCGAGAAACCGCTCCGTGGCATTGACCGCTTCGCCGATCCTCAGGGGCTGCGCGAGGCTGCCGAGAAATTCGACATTATAAACCGTCTTACAACCGGAAAGTCGTTGAAAATATTTCCGCTGAAGGATGCTGAAGGCAAAATTGGATGGTTCTCGCAGGGCGATGACAATATCCCTGTCGAAACCGACACACAGGAATGGATGTTTGTGAAGATGAGTCTTAGTTACGCCAACGAGCTGGTGCAGACCGGACGATGGTCCGACTTGTCTGACTTCTACACGAAAGTGCGCAAATATCAGCGGAAAAACGGAGGAGCGACATTGCCTTCCGACACTCGTTTCAAGGCGGAGAAGACTTACAACACCGTCAGCAACGCCCGTCCGCTTGCCATAACATTGATGTGCGTGGGGCTGGTGGCTTTCTTCTCGTTCTGCCTGTTGTCGGCACGCGGCGGCCGCCCTCGGCGGTGGGCGGTGTTGACGTTGCGCGCAATCGCGGTGGCGGCGTGGCTGTATATATCCGTTATTATCGTTCTGCTATGGTTTGTGAGCGGTCATATCCCGATGTCAAACGGCTATGAGACGATGCTGTTTCTGGCTTGGTGCGCAGTGCCGATAGCGATGCTTGCCGAGCGTCGCATGCCGTTGGCTCTGCCAATGGGCGTGCTGCTCTGCGGAATGACGACGATGGTGGCGATGATGGGCTTCTCCAACCCGAGGATGTCGCAGCTGATGCCGGTGCTGCAGTCGCCGTTGCTGAGTGCGCATGTGGCGGTGATTATGGTTGCCTATGCGCTGCTTGCGTTTATGGCAATGAACGGCATCGCCGCTTTCGTGATGCGTATGCGCAACCGCGCTGCCACCGATGAGATAACGGTGCTGAAAGAGCATAGCGAACTGTTGCTGTATCCAGCGGTGATGCTGCTCACCATAGGCATCTTTCTTGGTGCCGTTTGGGCAAACGTGTCGTGGGGACGCTATTGGGGATGGGATCCGAAAGAAGTATGGGCTTTGATCACGATGATTGTCTATGCTTTCGCATTCCATCGCGAGTCATTCCCGTGGCTGCGGAGGCCGATGGCTTTCCATGCCTATATGGTGTTGGCTTTTTTCAGTGTGCTGTTCACATATTTCGGTGTAAACTTTTTCTTGACAGGTATGCACAGTTACGCATAAGATTAAATATAATTACATTGACGTTTACTTCAATTAAGGAGGCTGCCCGTAGTGAATACGCGCAGCCTCCGCTTTTTATTCCCATAACAGAATATTGCTGTCTGGTAAGCTTTTTTATGCCGTTATTTTGCTGAAAATCAATGTAAACAGAAGTGATGATTATATTTGCATGGCAGCAATGGAATCGGTCGCTAATCCTTTCCTGACTTTGACAGATTTATTCTTACCGACAACACGCCAATGCGCCAAGCCTATGTAAAAATGTTTTGCAATATAATTAGCTAAAATTAACTATGGGAGGGTAATTATTGTGTTCTTGTTTGTTAAATTTGTAAATTCGAAAAACAAATTGCAAAATTATGAAGAATCCATGGTTAAACATTTCACTTAGCGGCACTGTCGCCGATTGCGCCAACACGATGTCACATTCGCTTTGTGGCGGTAATCGAGGAAAATCGGAATAATCCTTGATGCCGGCACTTATAATTTGGAGATATTAAAAACAACTGAAAACTCTAAAAACAAATAGTAATGAAACGGAAAATTACTATTCTGACGATAGCCTTTTTATCGTCGATGCTAATGTATGCTAATGCTTTTGCCGCAGCAACCGGGCGTTGTGGAGATTCAATAACATGGACTCTCGACGATTCAGGCAACCTCACGTTGTCAGGAAGTGGTGAAATGTGGAACAATGGCTATGACGATTCGCCTTTTAAGGATTATGAAATAAGAAAAGCGACAGTCAAATATGGCATTACGAGCATCGGGGAGTCTGCTTTCCTGGGTTGCCGTGGCATGACCGAACTGACATTGCCGAACAGCGTGACGAGCATCGGGGGTAATGCTTTCGAAGGTTGCAGCGGCTTGACCGAACTGACATTGCCGAACGGCGTGAGGAGCATCGGGGATTCTGCTTTCAGTGGTTGCAGCGGCTTGACCGAACTGACATTGCCGAACGGCGTGACGAGCATCGGGGATTCTGCTTTCAGTGGTTGCAGCGGCTTGACCGAACTTATATTGCCGAACGGCGTGAGGAGCATCGGGGATTTTGCTTTCTCTTTATGCAGCGGCTTGACCGAACTTATATTGCCGAGCAGCGTGACGAGCATCGGGGATTTTGCGTTCTATGGTTGCTCTGGATTGACCGAACTTACATTGCCTAACAGCGTGACGAGCATCGGGGATGGTGCTTTCCGCGGTTGCAGTGGCTTGACCGAACTGACATTGCCGAACAGTGTGACGAGCATAGGAGATGGTGCTTTCCGCGGTTGCACTGGCTTGACCGAACTGACATTGCCGAACAGCGTGGCGAGCATCGGAGATTTTGCTTTCAGCGATTGCAGTGGCTTGGAGAAGATTACAGTAGAGAGTGGAAACAGTTGCTATGACTCCCGCGATAATTGCAATTCAATAATTGACACGGAAACCAACACATTGATTGTTGGATGCAAAAACAGTGTCATACCGAACAGTGTGACGAGCATAGAAGATGGTGCTTTCCGCGGTTGCAGTGGCTTGACCGAACTGACATTGCCAAACAGCATTACGGGCATCGGGGATTTTGCTTTCTCTTTATGCAGTGGCTTGACCGAACTGACATTGCCCAACAGTCTGACGGAAATCGGAAAATCTGCTTTCCGCGGTTGCAGTGGCTTGACCGAACTTATATTGCCGAACAGCGTGACTAGCATCGGGGATTTTGCTTTCCTGAGTTGCCGTGGCTTGACCGAACTGACATTGCCTAACGGCATTACGAGAATCGAGGAATCTGCTTTCAGTGGTTGCAGCGGCTTGACCGAACTGACATTGCCGAACAGCGTGACGAGCATCGGAAATTATGCTTTCAGCGATTGCAGTGGCTTGGAGAAGATTACAGTAGATCGAGGAAACAAACGCTACGACTCCTGGGGTAATTGCAATTCAATAATTGAAACGGGAACCAATACATTGATTGTTGGATGCAAAAACAGTGTCATACCGAACAGTGTGACGAGCATAGGAGATGGTGCTTTCCGCGGTTGCCGAGGCTTGACCGAACTGACATTGCCTAACAGCGTGACGAGCATCGGGGATTGTGCGTTCTATGGTTGCACTGGCTTGACCGAACTTATATTGCCGAACAGTGTGAGTAGCATCGGGGATATTGCTTTCACATATTGCAGCGGATTAGAAAAGATAACAGTAGAGAGTGGAAACAGTTGCTACGACTCCCGAGATAATTGCAATTCAATAATTGATACAGAATTCAACACATTGATTGTTGGATGCAAAAACAGTGTCATACCGAACAGCGTGACGAGCATTGGGTATTATGCTTTCTATGGTTGCAGCGGCTTGACCGAACTGACATTGCCGGACAGCGTGGCGAGCATCGGAGATGGTGCTTTCATTTGTTGCAGCGACTTGTCGAAGATAACATCGTTGGCTGAAATTCCGCCAGTGTGTGGCTCCGGAGTGTTTGACAGAGTCAATAAAACTAACTGTGAGTTGATTGTTCCGGAAGGATCTGTTGCCGCCTATAAGCAGGCGGAAGTCTGGAATGAATTCAGCAACATAAGTGGGTTCTCCGGAGTAGAGGTCACCGTGGCAGGCAAGACACGGAAGATAGTGGTAGAATAGCCGCATCGCGCGTTGACATTGTTTCGTGGCGCATAGCTCGCGTATTCCGTCTTTTTTACGTTGAGCATATATAAACAAAAGGACTGGCACGGGGTGTCGGTCCTTTTGTCTATAAAAGTATTGCCGCAGGGCAATCGTCAAAACTATTTCCTGACGTTGACAAATCTTGAATGCTGGCTTTTGTATTTACCTATAAAACGAGTCATTCCCGTGGCTGCGGAGGCCGATTGCTTTCCACGCCTATATGGTGTTGGCTTTTTCAGTGTGCTCCTTTGTGTAGGCATCGTCGTGGACGCCCGCCACGGCACGGCCGCTGGGGTCGTTGACACCGCGGAACGAGGCGTCCCAGGCGAGGGCTTCGGCGGTGGAGCATGCCACGCTCGGCACGCTCGGCACGCTGCGAGCCGCACTGTCGGACGGGAAATATCCTTCAAAGATGGTGCGGTAGTAATATTCTTCCTTGTTCTGCGGCGGGTTGATGGGGAATCGTTTTGCCGCATGCGCCATCTGTTTGTCGGTGACGGCTGCTGCAGTCACTTCTTTGAGGGTGTCGATCCAGCTGTAGCCCACTCCGTCGGAAAATTGCTCTTTCTGTCGCCAAGCGACGCTCTCTGGGAGCATGTCGGCAAAGGCTTCGCGGACTATGCGCTTCTCTATGGTTTTGCCGGGACACATCTTGGCTTCCGGATTGAGCCGCATCGCAACGTCAAGAAATTCTTTGTCGAGAAACGGCACGCGCCCTTCAACGCCCCATGCCGACAGCGACTTGTTGGCGCGCAGGCAGTCGTAGAGGTGCAGCTTCGACAGCTTGCGCACGGTCTCTTCATGAAATGCGCGTGCGTCGGGTGCTTTGTGGAAGTAAAGGTAGCCTCCAAACACCTCGTCGGCGCCGCCGAAACTTTGCAGCCGACAGCCGAGCCTACGCAGCAGCCCACAGGTCCGGGAGTTGCCGCAACAGGTACTCCGGCCGTAACCAGCGGCAAGCTAATATATACTCTCGATTACGATCTCGGCATTCTTGACGGCAGCGGCACAAACGGCTGGTTTGTTGCATCGTGGCTTGCAAAAGGCTATGGCACTCGCTACTACGCGATAAATGTCGTAACAGGGCAGGTCATTCAAGGCGAAGAGGGCGCGGAGGTAGTTCTGTGTGCAAACGGTCTTGTACGCTTTATCTGGAAGGACGCAGACGGCAACGAGGTGTCTGCCGGCACCGTGTATTTCCCGGACGGCGAGCCTAAGATATTTGATCTTTATGCTCAGATCTACGGCCTTGACGGCACACTCAAGGAAGAGCGCAAGATATTAAGCTGGACTCAGACCTCGGAGGATCCGTATTTCACCGTTGTGCTGCCGGAAATGAACAAGATAATTTCCGAGCTTGGCGGCGGAAGCATTGCCGGCAATGAGCTTGTTCTCTCCGTTACCGACGATAACGGCGACGCAGTCGTTCTCGGCCTTGACGGCGAAGAGTTTATAAGACTCGCCGGCGTTGACGCATCGGAGGTTTACGCATATTCAAGCTCCGACGGAAGCTTTGTTTCCGTTTACCGTCCCGACAGCGACCAGACCGAGTTTTACCGCTTTTAAGGAGGCGAGCCTGTGAAAAGACGACTTCTTGCCGGTTTTTTGGCGCTTGTGATGGCGCTCGCGCTGCTGTCGGCATCTGCCTTTGCCGCGTCGGATATTCCCGATGGCTATGTGCCGATCTACACTTTAGCAGACCTGAAGGAGAACATCGGCAGCGGCTATTACCTGCTGATGAACGATATCGACGCAAGCGCAGAGAACATTGCATACGACACGCTTAACAACGCAGCCTGCGGCACTTTGCCTAAAGGCGGAGTTGTTAACGGCAACGGCCACACTATATATAATCTCAAAAGCACGCTCATTGAGAAAAACTTAGGCACCATCAAGAATCTTAATGTTACCGTAATAAGCACCGAGGAAGATAACGATGTTTTGGGCACTGACAGCGGCATTTGCGGCATTGCTTATTACAACTCATACGGTGATGACACTGGCCTTATTGAAAACTGCAATGTCAGCATGACAGTACGGCGCAGTTTTGATAAGCTCAACATAGGATTCATAACATGCGGTATTGCGAGAGGGAAAGGCTCAGTAAGAAACTGCATCGCCGACCTTGACATCGACCTTAAATACACCGGCACGAATAAAGACAGCGATATCAGCGTTGCCGGCATAGGCGACAACAGTCGCTTTGCCGATATTGACAGCTGCCTTGTTATGGGCTCGGTTAATATTCAGACGCCCGGTTATGCGCGTTTGGCAGGCATCAGCGACGAAGACTCAAAAAACTCCGCCAATGCCCTCGAAAAGGTCAATGTTGAATGCGCAAGCACTTCCCGAAGCGCATATGATTTCTTCACGCTCAGCAGCGCGAGCAGTGTTCGCAATTCCGGCGGTCAAAGCATTAATAATAGAGTAGCTGACGATCTTGCAGTAAACTATACTTACAACGGCAATGCTGTTCTCAACGGTAAGCCCGATGCCGAGAGCAAGCTCTACACTCTTGAAAGCCGCGCAAGCATTCTCAAAGATTGGGATCTTTCCAACGTCCCCTCCGAGACTCCGCCGACAGATCCAAAGCCGGGAGATAACGAGTCCATTACCGTTGACTTCAATTTCGAGGGCAATATAGGCCACACACGGTCTTGGCAGTTTGATTACACCGACGATTACTTCTACGCTCAAGATGACGGCTACGGCTACAGTGCCGATCTTGCAAAGGCCTCGCTGTGCCTTGAAATGACGACCTTCTCAACAAATGCAAACACCACATGGCGCGGCGAAGGCGTCGGCACGGCGATTTCCAGAACCGAAAATGTTCGGGAGCTGCTGAACAAGCTGAATTTCAGCTCGATTCAATACGTTAATTATGATGTGCCGCTTGATGATACATCGGACAAGGTCGCCTACACGCTGGCAATGAAGTATATCGCCAACAAAGACGGCGGCACGGACACCCTGATCGCCGTTCCTATCCGCGGCGGCGGCTACGGCGGTGAATGGGCAAGCAACTTCAACGTGTACAACAGCGATGAAAAACTCAGCCGCAACCATTACGGCTTCCAGACTGCTGCCAACGACGTTCTGAGCGGTCTAAGTGACTATGTTCAGAGCCACGAGATCAAGGGTGACCTGAAGATCTGGGCAGTAGGCTTCAGCCGCGGCGCTGCCGTTGCCAATCTCCTGGGACGTGCGCTGAACAATGCGACGATCGGCGGGATAAAGCCCAACGTCGTGGATATATACGTCTACACATTTGCAACTCCGGCAGGCGCATCCCGCGACTCGGCAGAAACGTTTTTTGACCCTAACATTTTCAACATAGTAAGTCCTGTGGACTTGGTGCCGCGCGTTGCTCCAACGGCATGGGGCTTTACGCGGTACGGAACAACGCTGTCGCTTCCCTACGATAAAAACGACAAGCTGTGGGATAAATTTGAGGAGATCTCCGGAATGTTTACCCGAGAAATCAAACCCTCTCAGCGCACATTTTTGGATAGGTTCTGCGAGGTAGCCTTCACAAACGGTCCCGGCGGCAGCTCCGCATTCGGAAAAGTTCTCTACACAGATGTCCAGCAGGATATAATGGACTTCACCGGAAGCGAACTCGGTACCCCTCCCGGCTCTCCTTTTGAAAAGAGCGACACTTTAAGGTGCGTGCTCTCAAACAGCGCACTCAAGAAAGTGCTCAGTTGTGCACTGTTAAATTATACGCTGATCCCCGATGCTCTTCTGAATCTCAACACGCTCGGACTTGCCCACTATCCAGAGCACTATCTTGCGCATCTGGAAGTTGACAATTTGCAGAGCGAGGACGATTTCTACAGCAGCTATCACGCACGCACTGTCCTGGTGTATCCGCCTGCGGACAAGCAGCTTAAAACCTGTGACATCAAGGTCGATTTCTGGAACACAAAAGGCCAGTCCGCCGGCAGCTATGCAAACGGTACCTGCGTCAGCGGAGAGGTATCACTCGAGATGACAGATATCGGGCTCATCGCCACTTTGCCCGAGGGTTCGGGATACAGCTTCACGGTTTCCGGATCAGATGCAGCCAACGTCGGTGCAGAGATCTACACTTACGACGCATCCGAGCTTGAGCCTGTCCGCACCGTTGACTTTGCTTCTCTCCCGATATCTGACGGCGAAAGCAGCACGGTTTTCATACCCATGGATGAATACGATGACTATTATGCAAAAGATGGCAGTGGGAACATATATGCCCCCGACAGCGACAGCGAAAATCCCGACCTGCCGGATGACCCGGATGAACCGTACACAAACAACTTTACCGATGTTTCGGAGGGGGCATACTACTACGATGCCGTTCTGTGGGCGGTAAACGCCGGCATTACAAACGGCACAACGGACACGACATTCAGTCCGTATGCAAGCTGCACCCGTGCTCAGGTCGTCACCTTCCTGTGGAGGGCAGCCGGATGCCCCGAGCCCGCATCGACCGTCTGCCAATTCGTCGATGTTCCAAAGGGCAGTTTTTACTACAAAGCCGTTCTGTGGGCCTCCCAGGAAGGCATCACCACCGGTGTCACCGCCGATCACTTCCAGCCGGGAGCGACCGTCACCCGGGCCCAGGTCGTTACATTTCTCTGGCGCTGGGATCTGTGCCCGAAGGCGAGCAGCTCGAGCGGCTTTGCCGATGTTTCCAAACACGCTTTCTACACCGATGCCGTTGATTGGGCGGTCGAGTACGGCATAACCAAAGGCACGACGGCAAAGACGTTTTCTCCGAACGATAAGTGCATGCGCTCGCAGATAGTCACCTTCCTCTACCGCTATTTTGTGGTCGATTAGAAACAAGGTATATGCAATTACACGGTGCAGTTTTTCAGACTGCACCGTGTTTTTTAGCAGCAATGTAAAATTTATATATACGCCGCCATAATGGCGGCAGCTGTGCTATAATGATTTTATGACATAACAGAAAGTAAGACGAACACTATGTGGACACTCTTCGCGTTCGGCTCGGCACTGTTTGCCGGTCTGACATCCGTTCTCGCAAAGCGCGGAATCAAAAAGACCGATTCCGACGCAGCCACGGCAATACGTACAATAGTTGTGCTGATTTTCTCGTGGCTTATGGTTTGGATAGTCGGGTCGGCTCCGACCATCACCGGGCTGAGCACAAAAACGTGGGTCTTCCTCATCCTGTCCGGCATTGCGACCGGCGCATCGTGGCTTTGCTATTTCAGAGCGCTGCAGCTCGGCGACGTGAACAAGGTCGTGCCGATAGACAAGTCCTCAACGATACTCACCATAATTCTGGCACTGATCTTCCTCGGCGAGCCCATCTCGTGGCTTAAAGCTGCTGCCGTTGTCCTCATCGGCATCGGCACGTTCATGATGATCGAAAAGAAAGCAGATACCGAGCAGAAGCAGGAGAAGAAGAGTTGGCTGCTGTATGCCGTTCTGTCGGCAGTGTTTGCGTCGCTGACCTCGATCCTCGGCAAGATCGGAATTGACGGCGTTGAGTCAAACCTCGGAACAGCCATCCGTACAGGCGTTGTGCTGATCATGGCGTGGCTGATCGTGTTCATAAAGGGCAAGCAGCACACGCTAAAGGATATTCCCAAAAACGAGCTGGGCTTTATCTGCCTTTCCGGACTTGCTACCGGCGGCTCGTGGCTGTGCTACTATAAAGCGCTTCAGGACGGCCTTGCAAGCGTAGTCGTTCCCATCGACAAGCTGAGCATCCTTGTTTCGATCGGCTTCTCGGCGCTTGTTTTCAAGGAGCGGCTGTCAAAGAAAGCGGCCGTCGGCCTTGTGCTCATAGTCGGCGGAACGCTTATGATGCTGATCTAAGCTTACGCCCTAATAAAATCATTGTTGTCTCCTCATTGCAATTATAATCACGGAGGATATGAAAGGAATATCTCGAGCTTTGCCGGAGAATCGACCATTATCCCACGAAAGGAAATGCCGGCAAAAAAGCAGGAGCGTCTGCGCCAAACGGCCAAGGAGCTTGAAGACAGCACCGCCTATATCGACTGGAAGCAGAATTTCTATGACGAGGTACTGTCCGGAAAGCGTCCGTATGTCAGCAACCTTATCCGCACCGAAAATGACTGAAAAAAGCCTGCGGCGGTTTGCTGCAATATAAAAAGATCACCGGGAAAAGCCAAAGCTTTTCCCGGTGATCTTTTTCCATGGAGCTGGTGGTGAGAATCGAACTCCCATCAAAAGTTTTGGAGACCACTATTCTACCCTTGAACTATGTCCCTATAAAAAGCTATCATCATCTTTTTGGTGATAATAGCCTTTTTATTTGGTAATAATTATTCCAAAATCTTGGTTACCTGGCCGGCACCTACTGTTCTACCACCCTCACGGATTGCAAAACGTAGACCCTCGTTGATAGCTACAGGGTAGATAAGCTCTACTGTAATTGTAACGTTATCACCCGGCATTACCATCTCTACACCCTCTGGAAGAAGAATCTCTCCTGTTACATCCAATGTACGGATGAAGAACTGAGGACGATATTTGTTGTGGAATGGAGTGTGACGTCCACCCTCTTCTTTCTTAAGAACGTAGATCTCAGCCTGGAATTTCTTATGAGGAGTGATTGTACCAGGTTTAGCAATAACCTGACCTCTCTTAATCTCTTTCTTGTCAATACCACGAAGAAGCAAACCTACGTTATCACCTGCCTCACCCTCATCAAGAAGTTTTCTAAACATCTCAACTCCGGTAACGGTTGATTTTTTAGGCTCCTCGCCAAGACCGATGATCTGAACCTCTTCACCAACTTTGATAACACCAGTCTCAATTCTACCGGTAGCAACTGTACCACGACCTGTGATTGAGAATACATCCTCAACAGGCATTAGGAATGGTTTTTCGTTATCACGTGGAGGAAGTGGAATGTACTCGTCAACTGCATCCATAAGCTCCATGATCTTAGCCTCCCACTTAGGGTCACCGTTAAGAGCACCTAAAGCAGAACCGCGGATGATAGGGGTGTTGTCGCCATCGAAGTTGTAGAAGCTAAGAAGCTCACGAACCTCCATCTCAACAAGGTCAATCATCTCCGGGTCGTCAACGATATCAACTTTGTTCAAGAATACAACGATTCTAGGAACGTTTACCTGACGAGCAAGAAGGATGTGCTCACGAGTCTGAGGCATAGGACCATCAGTAGCAGCAACAACCAAGATAGCACCATCCATCTGCGCTGCACCTGTAACCATGTTCTTTACATAGTCGGCGTGGCCCGGACAGTCAACGTGAGCATAGTGACGTTTTGCAGTCTGATACTCTACGTGTGCAGTATTAATAGTGATACCACGCTCTTTCTCCTCCGGAGCGTTGTCGATAGAGTCAAATGAACGTAACTCAGAAAGACCCTGCTTTGCAAGCACTGTAGTAATAGCAGCAGTCAAAGTGGTTTTACCGTGGTCAACGTGGCCGATAGTACCAATGTTAACGTGTGGTTTATCCCTTTTAAAAGTTTCTTTTGCCATAATAAATAAATTAATTAATTGTATATTTTTTTACACACTGATAGAGCCGGTGATGAGATTTGAACTCATGACCTCTTCCTTACCAAGGAAGCGCTCTACCCCTGAGCTACACTGGCGAACACAAAAAAAGAGCGGAAGACGAGGTTCGAACCCGCGACCCTCAGCTTGGAAGGCTGATGCTCTACCAACTGAGCTACTTCCGCAATTGTGGGGAGAGCAGGATTCGAACCTACGAAGTCGTACGACAGCAGATTTACAGTCTGCCCCAGTTGGCCACTTTGGTATCTCCCCTAATTTACTTCAAATAACTTTGAGCCGATGGAGGGATTCGAACCCACGACCCGCTGATTACAAATCAGCTGCTCTGGCCAACTGAGCTACATCGGCAATATGTCAATCCCACTGATAAGAGTTTTTTAATGCTCTTCTTTTCGTTTGGGATTGCAAAGATATGTGTTTTGTTTTTATCTACCAAATATTTTTTGGATAAATTTTTGCAATTTTAGTTTGAAGTCTCCCATTCTTCTCTTAATAAGGCAACTATATCATCTACGTTGTACTTGCATAAGCTTACAAGTTCGTCAACGGTTCCCTGTTCTATAAATTTGTCGGGAATACCCATACCTATAATCTTTACGGGCTTTCTGCATGATACATATTCGCATACTGCACCGTAGAGTCCACCCTTAACGACTCCGTCCTCTATGGTTATTATCTTATCGTAGTTGCCGAGGATCTTGTTTAAGAGTTCTGTGTCTAACGGTTTAAGGAAGCGCATGTCGTAGTGCCCCGGGGTTATTCCCTGTGCCTTGAGCTGTTCTATTGCCTTGGCTACCCTGTTGCCGGCTGTTCCCAATGATAGAATTGCTATTCTGCTTCCCGACAATATCTCGCGGCCCCTCCCAGGCTCTATAAAGGTATATTCGTTTGGAAGAGGGAGACCTTCGCATTTTCCTCTTGGGTATCTTATTGCAGTGGCGCCGTATTGCTCCTGAGTTGCCGAGTACATTATGTTACGCAGCTCTATCTCGTTCATGGGGGCGGCTATCGTAATATTTGGAATGGGACGGAGGTAGGCAAGATCAAATGCCCCATGATGTGTTGCGCCATCTTCGCCAACCAATCCGGCTCTGTCTATGCAGAAAATCACCTTAAGGTTTTGCAGGGCTACATCGTGTACTATGTTGTCGTATGCTCTCTGCAGGAATGTTGAGTAGATATTGCAGAACGGAAGTGCTCCTGCTGCTGCCAATCCTGCCGAAAATGTTACCGCATGCTCCTCTGCTATACCAACGTCAAAGCTACGGTTGGGGAACACCTTCATCATACCTGTCATGGAGCAACCGCTTGCCATTGCCGGTGTTATTCCAACAATATTTGGATTGGTCTCTGCTAAATCTATTATTGTATTGCCAAATATCTCTTGGTATTTGAGCCTGTTGTCGCTGCTTTTTACCCTTTCTCCGGTCTTAATGTCAAAGGTGCCGGGTGCGTGCCATCGCATTTACAGCTAACAGCATAGCTAAAAGCAAAGCGATCGTTATTGCTGCTATTTTTTTCATAATGTTTCCTCCAAATTTTAAAATAATATATTGTAAAAGCTATAAGCTTATACAAGCTCTACATCAAAACCAGCAAGGTATCTTTTCAGCCTTGTAAGGTCAAACAGATTTACTTTACCGTCTCCATTAACATTAGCGTTATTTTCGTTTATTTCTACATTAAATCCGGCAAGATATCTTTCAAGTCTTGTTACATCAAATATGTTAACTTTTCCATCGCCATTTACATCTCCTGGTAAACGATTTTTAATATTAACGCACCCAGATATAATGTTAAACTCAATTTCTCTATCCTCATCGTTACATGCCATCAAATCTATAATTTCTACTTTGGCAGTTCCTTCGTCTGCACTATCAAGCACCGTAAACTTGAGTTTTAATACTTCTCCCTTTACCGAACTATTTGATGTATTACTCCAAACTGCTTTTTCACCTGCACCAACGCCTACTATCCAACCAGAGAGTGTGCCATCTTCATACCCCGTAAGACTAAGTTTTGACTTATCATAATTTATTTTGAAACTCAGTCCGTTAATTCCCGGGTTATTTTCAATGCTTATTCCAACTGTAACTTCTTTTCCTGCGCCGCTGTCTACTGTTGCAACCGTTATTGTTGGAGCATTTGTATTCTGTTTCTTCCAAACTGCGAAAAGAAAAATATCCTTATCTTTATTGTATATATCGCCGTTTTGATATTGTGCAGTTGTTGCATTC
>OQVL01000039.1_pt1 | contig 42373 bp, 41 predicted proteins | sample 1691501 | NCBI WGS metagenome assembly OQVL01 (sample SAMN03418253, study PRJEB22391) | human gut metagenome | biome: human-gut; feature: organic feature; material: feces | host: Homo sapiens | place: Tanzania | collected 2013-01 | reverse complement strand
TTTTTGATTACTTGATTTGAATCAAGCGGTGAAATTGCTATTTGTCAGACAATAAGATATAATTAGAGAAAATCTTGTTTGCAAAAGAACAGGATAAACAGTAACTTTAAGCAAGATGGTTTTGTCTGGTGATTTTGAGCGTGTAAAAAGGAAAAAGTATGAGTGATGAAAGAAAAAGGGAAAATGAAGAGGAAAAACTGAAGGATTTTTTTCATAATGTGATAGGAATAAAATCGGAAGCTGTGCTGGAGGTGTTGGCGGAGAACTCGGAAATCTGTAAGTTGAAAGCAAAAACTTTGCTGATGAAAGAGAATGAGAAGGTAGATGCGATTTCTTTTTTGTATAAAAAGGGTGGTCTTGTAAAGTCATATTATGAAAAATCGGATGGAAAAAAACAGGTTCACTGTTTTGCGCATTTTCCGGGGGAAGCTTTGGTAGGGATCATGAATTTGGACAAGCAGATAACCTCTTTCCTGACAGTGGAGTTGATAACGGATTGTGAAATTGTAAGGATATCAGCGGATGTTCTTCGAAAGCTGGCTATGGAGAATATAGAAATTGCTCTGGTTTGTAATCGGATGCAGAGTGTGACATCTATGAGGGAATATGAATACAGAAAAATGATTCTTACCTGTAATCCGGTACAGAGGTATGAATATTTTCTGGAAACCTATCCGGGGCTGGAAAAAAAGGTGAACAAAAAGGATAAAACCGTAAAAGCGATACGGTTATCAGACTTATGCACAGGAGTTTCGAAAAATGTTGATATTGGCTTCCAAAAGCAAAAGCAGACAAGATCTTTTGGACGCGGCGGGGGTCGAATTTAAAAGCGTTTCCGCCGGAATCGACGAAGACGCCGTTAAACGCGACATGCGCGAACGGGGACAGGACAGCCGACAGACAAGCTTGCGGCTGGCGACGCAAAAAGCGATGGTCGTTTCCGAAAAATATCCGAACGCTTTCGTCATCGGCGCCGATCAGATTTTGGATTTGAACGGCGAATGGTTTTCCAAACCGGCTGATTTGAATATCGCGCACAAGCATTTGAAAAAACTTCGTAATAAATCGCATCTTCTGGTCAATGGCACGGCGGTCGTCAAAAACGGACGGCTGGTCTGGTTCGACAATTCCGTCGTCAAAGTCACGATGCGCGACTTTTCCGACAATTTTCTTGACGATTATCTGGCGGAAGCGGGCGACGACGTCTGCAATTCCGTCGGCGCCTATTATATGGAAGATCTGGGGGCGCAACTGGTGGCGTCTTACGAAGGGGATTATTTTTCCGTTTTGGGGTTGCCTTTGTTGCCTTTGCTGGATTGTCTGCGTACCTGCGGAGAATTGAAAAAATGATGCGCGCGGGCGTTGTCGGGCACCCGATCGGTCATTCCAAATCGCCTTTGATTCATAATTACTGGCTGAAAAAATACGGCGTCGCGGCGCGATACGACGCGTTCGACGTTCTGCCGGACGATTTACCGGCGTTTGTCAAATCGGCGGCGGAAAAGGGGCTTGCCGGATTTAACGTCACCGTTCCGCACAAGGTCGCCGTGATGGATTTGTTGGACGAGGTGTCCGAAGCCGCAAAAAAAGCGGGGGCGGTCAACACCGTCGTCGTTCGATCGGATAAAACATTGTTCGGGGACAATACGGACGGTGTCGGGTTTTTGGAAAATCTGGCGGACGGCAAAGCGGGATTCGACATCAAAAAAGCCCCCGCCGTCGTTTTGGGAACGGGCGGCGCGGCGCGGGGAATTTGCGCGGCGATGATTTTGGCGGGCGTTCCGGAAATCCGTTTGGTCGGCAGGTCGCAAGACAAAGCCGATCGTTTGGCGCGATCCGTCGGCGGAAATTTCAAACCGGTCGACTGGTCGGACAGGGAATCCGTCTTGGCGGGCGCGGGAGTGCTGGCAAACGCGACAACGCTGGGCATGAACGGGTTTGAAGCGCTGGATATTAATCTTGACAATTTGCCGCAAAACGCGGTCGTCGCCGATTTGGTATATGCGCCTTTGGAAACAAAACTGCTGAAACAGGCGAAAAAGAAAGGTTATGCGACGGCTGACGGGGCGGGTATGCTGTTGCGCCAAGCGTGTCCGGCGTTCAACGCGTGGTTTGGCGTCAAGCCCGAAATTACGGAGGAATTAAGGGAACTGGTTTCGCAATGACGAAAAGTATTGTTATCGGGCTGACGGGGTGCATGGGCGCGGGAAAATCGACCGCCGTTCGAATGATAAAACAAATGATCGTTCCCGTGTTTGATTGCGACGACGCCGTGCATCGCCTGATGCGCGAAAATCGGGACATGATTGCTTTGTTCGCACGCCGCTATTCGCAAAGCGTCGTTCACGGCGAAATCGACCGCAACGTTTTGTCGGCTTTGATTGATGAAAAAAAACTGGACGTGCGCGAGCTGGAACAAATGATCTACCCGTTTTTGGAATCGGAGCTTCGGGATTTTTTCGCGCGCCATCGTTATGAACCCGTCGTCGTTTTGGACGTTCCGCTGTTGTTCGAGGCGGGTTGGGACAAGTTTTGCGACAAGATTATCGTTGTCACCGCGCCTGCGGACGTTTTAAAAAAACGCGTTTTCGACCGTCAAAATATGACGAAAGAAAAATATGACGCGCTGACGGACAGGCAGTTGTCCGACGAACAAAAGCGGGCAAAAGCCGACTATGTCGTCGACACGCGGTTCGGAAAGGAACCCGTCAGGGAAAAATTGGCTGAAATATTGGAAGAAATCAAATGCGCGAAGTCGTTTTAGATACGGAAACAACAGGTCTGGATCCCTATTCGGGACACAAGCTGGTGTCCATCGGGTGCGTGGAACTGGAAAACCACATGCCGACGGGAAAAACGTATTACCGGCTGATCAATCCCGAACGCGACGTGCCGGAGGACGCCGCAAAGATTCACGGTTTGACCAATGAAATTTTGGACAAGGAACCGCCTTTTCGCGACATCGCCGACGAATTTCTGGCTTTTATCGGCGATTCGCCTTTGGTGATTCACAACGCCGAATTTGATATGAAGTTTTTAAACGCGGAACTGACGTGGATCAAACGTCCCGTTATTCCGATGGACAGGGCGATCGACACGCTGCTGATCGCCAAACGCAAATTCCCCGGATCCCGCGTCAATCTGGACGAACTGTGCCGTCGTTTCGGCATTGACAACACCAAACGAACCAAGCACGGGGCTTTGCTGGATTCCGAACTGTTATCCGAAGTTTATCTGGAATTGCTGGGTGGGCGCGAACCCGGATTCGTTTTGGGCGAAAAGAAAAAAGAAAGCGCGTTGGAAATCAAAGCCCGTTCGCGCCAAGACGAAAAAAAGCCCCGCAGAGAACCGCGTCCGCCTGTTTTTTTGGCGGGTGAAGCGGAAAATCACGAGGCTTTTTTAAAAGAGCTGAAAAATCCGATATGGCTCAGTTGACGGTCTGTTTTTCCTGCTGTTTTTTCATTTCTTCCAGCCGCTGGTGATACAGACCGACAAAATCGATCGGGTTGATCATCAGGGGCGGGAATCCGCTTTCGCGCGTCAAATCGGCGATAATGTTGCGTACAAACGGAAACAGCAGACGCGGAATTTCAATCAGCAAAATCGGTTCGACATGTTCGGCGGGAACCTGAACCGTCGCAATGCAGCCGTATTCCACTTCGCACAGAAAAGCAACGGTTTCCTTGATTTGCGCTTCGGCTTTGATCTTTAAACTGACCTGATACATCGATTCCTGCATTCGCGCCGCCTGAACGTCGACGGAAACATTGATTTCGGGATTCGATTTCAATTCCGTGAAAATCTGCGGAACATGAGGCGCTTCAAAAGAAATGTCCTTGACAAACTGGGCGTTGATCGCAATCGCCGCAGGCTGTTGGGTGTTGTTTTCGGTGTTGTTTTCATTCATAATTATTCTCCTGTCAGAAAAATCTGCTATACTCTATCCCATTCGGGCGGGCAAGAAAAGAAAGAAGGTTAAAATATGTCACAGCAGTTTCAATTCACGGATATCGTTTTTTTGGCAATTGTTGTTTTGTTGCTGTTTAACAGACTGCGCAGTGTTTTGGGAACGCGTCCCGACAACAACCGCGGCGGCGACAAGGCGGAACGGTCTTCGACGGTTGTCGATATTGACGACTACCGTTCGATTGAAAGCGCCGACGGCGCGGTGAAACTGGAACACGACCCCGACGCGTCCGACGGTTTCGAACAGGACGCCGAAGTCGTTAAAAATTTAAAAGAAATCAAGGAAAAATTCCCCTCTTTCGATTTAGCCGATTTCATGCAAAAGGCGCCGCGCGCGTTTGAATACATCGCCGTCGCCTTTGCCAAAGGAAACAAAGACGATTTAAAACCTTTGCTTTCCGTCGAAATTTACAACAATTTCGCCCGCGCGATCGATCAACGCGTTGAACATGACGAAACGGCTGAATTCAGTTTGATAGGATTTAAATCCATTCATTTGACAAAAGCCGAAATGTTCGGAAACGATGTCGAACTGACTGTCGAATTTGAAACGGAACAAACGAATATCGTCAAAAACGCGCAGGGAAAAGTCGTCGTCGGCGATCCGACTTATATCGAAACGGTGACGGACGTTTGGACGTTGCGCAAAAACATGCTGTCGAAAAGTCCCGCTTGGATTTTAACGGCGACGCACGGCAAATCGGCTGACAAATGAATTTTCGGGCATGGATCGCGATTGCGGCGGTCGTCGTTTTCATCACGGGGTTGTTAAATTATGCCGAAAAAAAAACCGCAAAAACGGTGTCTTCGGATTCGGACGCCGTCTTTTCGGACTCTTTTCCGCCGGACGTGACATTGACGCCCGTCGGATTTGACGGATTGACGGGATTTGCCGCGGACGATTTCGTTGACGCTTTTCCCGCTTTGAAATCGTCATGCGGCGTTTTAAGCGCGAAAAATCCGTCTGTGTGGAAGGATTTTTGCGCCAAAATGGTCGGAATCGGCGCTGACGGCAAAAAATTGCGCGCTTTTATCATGAAAAATATGCATCCCTATGCGGTGAACAAAGGAAAAAAAGGATTGTTCACGGGGTATTACGAACCGGAAATCGACGGTTCTTTGATTAAAAAAACAGGCTATGACGTTCCCGTGTACGCCTTGCCCGACGATATCGTTAAAATCGATTTGGGAAAATTCAATCCCAAATATCGGGGCGAAGTTCTGTTCGGAAAAAAGGACGGCGCGGAAATCAAGCCGTATTCGACGCGCCGCGAAATTGAAACGGGCGCTGTCAAAATTCCGGCAAAGGCGATTGCCTGGGTCAAAGAACCCGCCGATCTGTTTGTTTTGCAAATTCAAGGGTCGGGCGTTTTGCGTTTGCCCGACGGAAAAAGAATCGGCATCGGATATGCGGGCAATAACGGACGCGCTTTCACGGGCATCGGCGCGGTCATGGCAAAGCGCGGATTGTTGAAAAAAGGCGTTTCAACCATGGCGGAAATCAAACAATGGCTGATCGACAATCCGACAAAAGCGCAAAGTCTGATGCACGAAAATCGTCGCTATATTTTCTTTAAATTGCTGAAAACGCCCGGCGCGGTCGGGGCGGCTGGCGTCCGGTTGACGGCGGGAAGAAGTCTGGCGGTGGATCCCGCCTTTATGCCTTTGGGATCGTTTTTATGGCTGGAAACGACCGCCCCCGACGGATCCGCGCTAAATCGTCTGATGACGGCGCAGGATACGGGAAGTGCGATCAAAGGCGCAATCCGCGGTGATTTTTTCTGGGGAAGGGGCGATCAAGCCTTGAAACAGGCGGGCAGAATGAAAAGCGAAGGAACTTATTTTGTTTTACTGCCTGCGAACGATACGGACGGACGACAATGACAAAAATGCCCATTTTACCGCCGACGCGGCAGGATTTGATGATTTTTCAGGGGTTGCAGCGCGCTTTGGTCGAACAAAAGGCGTTTATCAAAATCAATTTCAAACGGTTGAACAGATTTAAATCGCCGTTTTTCAATCCGTGGGAAAACGTGTTACCGTTGTTGGTCGGGTTGTTGTTTTCGTTGACGCTGATGGTTTCCGACAATCTGATTGTGGGAACGGTGATGTTGATGCTGGTTTGTCTGGCAAATGCCGTTTTATTGCCTTTTTTTCTGGAACCGTTTATGAAAAACCGCGTCGTCAAGCGCATCGTTCCGCGCATTGAAAAGTTTTTGATCGCTTGGCGATACGGCGGAATATCCATTGTTTTGGCGGCTGATCCGCGTTATTTTTGCCAAGCTCCCGTCGGGGATTGGCGATCGTTCGTCGAAACTTATTTTTCGGATTTGATTCCGCAAGACACGGCAGAAAAAAAAGATGACGCAGACAACGGAAAATGACGATTTGGAATTGTGGCGCGCCGTAACCGACACGGTCAAACCGTTGTCGTCAAAAACGCCCGCGAAAAAGGCGGCGCACGTTTCCTTGCGTAAAAAATTGACCGTTGATGTCAAACCCGTTCGACACACGCCCGATTTCGACTATTCCGTCACGGAAAAGCTGACCGAGGGCGACATTCACGCGATGGATAAAAAGACGGGGCAGCGGTTCAGAAACGGCGAAATGCCGATTGAAGCCGTTTTGGATCTGCACGGTTACACGCTGGAAAGCGGGTTTGACGCTTTGGTCAAATTCGTCTACGCGCAGGAAAAACGCGGCGCCCGTTGCTTATTGCTGATTACGGGAAAGGGCGGTTTTCTGGGCAGGGGCGTTATCAGGGCGGAAGTGCCGAACTGGATGAACGCGTCGGAAATCCGCAGTCTGATTTTGTCTTATTGTCAGGCAAAGCCGAAAGACGGCGGCGAAGGAGCCTTTTATATCCTTTTAAAACGCCACCGTTCGTGATAAGACAAAGCGCAATTATTTAAAGGACGACGGAAATGGACGGAACGATTTTTGCGACGGCGACGGCTTCGGGCAGGGCGGGGGTGGCGATCGTGCGCGTATCCGGCGCGAACGCGCTTGACGCCGTCCGGCAGATGACGGCGATTGAAAATCCGCGTCCGCGTCAGGCGGTGTTCACCGAAATCCATGCTTTGGACGGCACGCCGATCGACAACGCGCTTGTGCTTTATTTCCCCTGTCCGCACAGCTTTACGGGCGAGGACGTGGTCGAATTTCAAACCCACGGCGGGCGGGCGATCGCGGCGGCAATGTTGGAAAATCTGTCGAAAATCAAGGGGTTTCGTCCGGCTGAACGCGGGGAATTCAGCCGCCGCGCTGTCGAAAACGGCAAAATGGATCTGACCGCGGCGGAAGGATTGGCGGATCTGGTGGACGCCGAAACGGAACAGCAGCGCAAACAGGCTTTGCGCCAGATGGGCGGCGCGCTGGCAAAAAAGTATGAAGATTGGCACGACCGTTTAAAGCACCTGCTGGCGTGGATGGAGGCGTACATCGACTTTCCCGAAGAGGAAATCCCCGCAAGCGTTTCCGACGACGTGCGCGGCAAAATCACGGGCTTGATCAATGAAATACAGGCGCATCTGGACGACGGCCGGCGCGGGGAAAAATTGCGCGACGGGTTTCAAATCGCAATCATCGGCGCGCCGAACGCGGGTAAATCCAGCCTGATGAACCGGCTGGCGCAACGCGACGTGGCGATCGTGTCGTCCGCGGCGGGAACAACGCGCGACATTATCGAAGTCCGGCTGGATATCAACGGCTATCCCGTCATTGTGGCGGACACGGCGGGATTGCGCGATACGGACGAGGAAATCGAAGCCGAAGGCGTCCGCCGCGCCAAAGTCCGCGCCGCCGAATCCGATCTGGTTTTGTGGCTGACGGACGCGACGGGGGTGAAAAATCCGGCCGAAGCGCAAGGGATCGACGCCGACAAAATCGTTTCCGTGATGAACAAGGCGGACAAGACGGACGCCAAAGAGGACGGTGATATCTGGATTTCAGCCAAAACGGGACAGGGCGTTGACGCTTTGATCGAAAAAATCGCGGGCTTTGTCGATGAACGCATGGGATTGCGCGAAGAACCGTCCCTGACGCGTTTGCGCCATCGCGATGCGTTGCGGGAATGCGTCGCCGATTTGCGTTCGTCCCTGAACGCGCCGGAACAGGAATTGGCGGCGGAGGATCTGCGTATGGCGATGCGGTCGCTGGGCAAAATCACGGGTCGGGTGCAGGTTGAAGAGCTGCTGGATTTGATTTTCAAAGATTTTTGCATAGGAAAATAAATGACGGACAATTTTGACGTAATAGTTGTCGGCGGCGGTCACGCGGGGTGCGAAGCGGCGGCGGCGGCGGCGCGCATGGGGGCGAAAACCCTGCTGTTGACGCATAAAATCGCGACAATCGGCGAAATGTCGTGCAATCCGGCGATCGGCGGGTTGGGCAAAGGTCATCTGGTGCGCGAAATCGACGCTCTGGACGGCGTGATGGGACGCGTTGCGGACAAAGCGGGTATCCAATTCCGTATGCTGAACAGCTCCAAAGGTCCAGCGGTGCAGGGATTACGCACACAGGCGGACAGAAAGCTTTACCGTCAGGCGATGCAGGCGGAATTGCTGAATTACGAAAACCTGACGGTCAGGGAAGGCGCGGTCGAAGGTCTGCTTTACCGTGAAAACCCCGTTTCCGTCACGGGCGTGACGACGGCGGACGGCGGGGCGTTCACGGCGGGGGCGGTCGTTTTGACGGCGGGAACTTTTCTGCACGGGCTGATGCACGTCGGCGAAACGAAAACGGTCGGCGGGCGCGTCGGGGACATTTCCTGCGAACACCTGTCGGACTTTTTGATTCGTTTGGGGTTGCGCGTCGGGCGGCTGAAAACGGGAACGCCGGCGCGTCTGGACGGTAAAACAATCAATTACGATATTCTGCAACGGCAGGAAGGCGACGAAAACCCCGAACCGTTTTCGTTTTTGGACGACAAGATCACGACGCCGCAAATCGCGTGTTACATCACCGCGACGAACAAAACGACGCACGACATCATTCGCGCCAATATGCACCGCGCGCCGCTGTTTTCCGGTCAGATCAAAGGCGTCGGTCCCCGCTATTGCCCCAGTATCGAAGACAAACTGGTCAAATTCGCCGACAGGGATTCGCACCACGTCTTTTTGGAACCCGAGGGATTGGACGACGATACAGTTTATCCGAACGGGATTTCAACGTCTTTGCCCGCCGACGTGCAAGACGCGATGATTCATTCGATCAAAGGGTTGGAAAACGTCCGCATCATCCGCCCCGGATACGCGATCGAATACGATTACATCGACCCGCTGGAAATGCGTACAACCCTTGAAACGAAAAAGGTTTCGGGATTGTTCGTCGCGGGTCAGCTGAACGGCACGACGGGATACGAGGAAGCCGCCGCGCTGGGATTGCTGGCGGGGGTGAACGCGGCGTTGAAAGCGTCGGGGTCGGACAGGGAATTCACGCTTGATCGCGCGGACGCCTATCTGGGCGTGATGATCGACGATCTGACGACCAAAGGAGTGGACGAACCTTACCGCATGTTCACTTCGCGCGCCGAATATCGGCTGTTGTTGCGTTCGGACAATGCCGATATGCGCCTGACGCAAAAGGGGATTGATATCGGGTGCGTCGGGGAAAAACGCCGGCGTTGCTTTAACGAAAAGGTTGCCGCTTTGATCGAAGCGCGGCAGAAACTGAACGAAATCGGCGGCACGCCCAAGGAATTGGAAAAGCTGGGATTCGATGTCAACAAGGACGGATCGCGCAGAAACGGATTTGATTTGCTGGCGTACGGGGAAATCGACTGGAATCGTTTGGCGAATGTGTGGCAACAGTTGAACGGCACGCGCAAGGATGTCGTCGAACAGCTGGAAATCGAAGCGAAATACCGCGGCTATCTGCAACGTCAGGAATCCGACATCGCGGCGTTCAGAAAGGACGAGGCGATGAAAATCCCCGCGGATATCGACTATAAAAAGATCGGCGGTCTGTCGAACGAAGTCGTCATGCGCCTGAACAAAGTCCGTCCCGAAACATTGGGCGCGGCGTCGCGGATTTCGGGCGTCACCCCCGCGGCGGTGACGGCGGTTTTGGGATACGTCAAATCGCTGAAACAGTGAATTGAATAAATTACGACAACGGAAAGCGGCGATGATTTTGCCGCTTTTCTTTTGCCCGCTTTTCGGATATCCTGATTTTGTTCGCGTGAAATCGGTTCGCGCGGAAAGTGCCTGAGCGGGTGCGGAGCCTTAGAACAGCTCTCTTAATAGAACCGGTGCAGTGATGCGCCGTTATCCGTTTTTTCTATGGAAAAACGGGAGATATCCCCCGACTGTCTTGCCGACGGTTCGGGGAGCTTTTGGCGTATGTTCAAAAGTCGTCCCACGGACAACTTTAAAGGTCAAAAGGATCATTTGTTCTATTATGATTGTTCTAACTCCCCGAACCGCTTTCAGGGCGGTTTTTTGGGGATTTTTTTATGGCTAAAGCAACGGGAAACGCAAAGTTGCATCAAGCGCAACACAACGGGAACGATGAATATTATACGCAACTGTCCGATATAGAAAACGAACTGAAACATTATCGGAGTTTTTTCAACGGGAAAACTGTTTTCTGCAACTGCGACGATCCGTACGAAAGCAATTTCTTTAAATATTTTGCGATGAACTTCAATTTTCTGAAGCTGAAAAAACTGATTGCGACGTGTTATTCCGGTTCGCCCGTTATGGGAAAGGAATTGCCGCTGTTTGACAGATTGAACGGCAAAAAAGCGTACAAAATCGAAATCACGGAAGTTGTTGATGCGAATAATGACGGCGCGGTCGATTTGTCCGATGTCGAATATCTGATAAAAAACGGAAAAAACACTTTAAGCATACTGGAAGAAAACGGTGATTTCCGTTCAGCCGAATGTGTCGAGTTGTTGAAACTAGCCGACGTTGTCGTAACAAACCCGCCGTTTTCGCTGTTTCGGGAATATATTTCTCAACTGATTGAATACAAAAAGAAATTCGTTGTTATAGGATGTAAAACGGCTTTAGGTTATCGTGAAATTTTTCCATTAGTCAAAGATAATAAAATTTGGGTGGGATACACTCCGAAAGTTAAAACTTTTCAAGTCCCTGATGATTATCAAGGAAAATTGATTTCTATAGGAAAAGATGGAAAAAAATATGCAAATAATATCGGGAATGTTTCTTGGTTCACGAACATAGAAACGACAAAACGTAACGAAGAATTGATTTTATATAAAAAATACTCCCCTGCCGAATATCCGAAATATGACAATTACGACGCAATCAACGTTGATAAAACAAATGAAATTCCGATGGATTATGACGGAGTAATGGGCGTACCGCTCAGCTTTTTGGATAAGTACAATCCGAAACAATTTGAAATCATCAGTTTTAGAAAAGGAAATGACGGAAAAGATTTATCTATTCGAGGAAAATTTACGTTTTCAAGAGTCTTAATCAAAAGGAAAAAACAATGAAAATCGAACTGCGTGAAATTTCCGTCCGCGATGTTTTCAACGGTTATCAAAACAATGACGAAAACGGTGTTGTCGGGTATGGCGGAAATCTGAATATCCGTCCGCCGTACCAGCGCGAATTCGTTTATGACGACAAAAAACGAAACGCCGTCATCGAAACGGTTTTCAAAGGCTTTCCGCTGAACGTGATGTACTGGTCGAAAAACGCGGACGGCACTTTCGAACTGCTGGACGGACAGCAAAGGACGCTGAGTTTGTGCGCTTACGCCAACGGGGATTACTCGTTTAACAGCAAATATTTTCATAATCTGACGGAAACGGAAAAGAATCAAATTCTGGATTATCCGTTGATGATTTACGTCTGCACGGGCAACGACAAAGAACGGCTGGACTGGTTTAAAACAATCAATATCGCGGGCGAAAAGCTGACAGATCAAGAACTGCGCAACGCCAATTACACGGGATTTTGGCTGACCGATGCCAAACGTTATTTCAGCAAGACGAATTGCGCCGCTTACGGTCTGGCAAGCAAATATATGAACGGGGCGCCGATTCGTCAGGATTATTTGGAAACGGTGCTGCGCTGGATAAGTGCGGGCAATATCGAAGACTATATGGCGCAACATCAAAACGCCCCGAACGCCACCGAATTATGGCTGTATTTTCAGCGCGTCATCAACTGGGCGCAGGCGGTTTTTCCGAAATACCGCAAGGAAATGAAAGGAATCGACTGGGGACGGTTGTATAACCTGTTCGGAACGCAAAACTTCGGCGACTTTGAACCGCGGATTGCCGATTTGATGGAAGACGAAGACGTTTCCAACAAAAAAGGCATTTACGAATATCTGCTGTCGGGCGATGAACGAAAACTCAGTTTGCGCGCCTTTTCGGACAAAATGAAACGGGAAGCTTACGAACGGCAAAAAGGAATTTGCCCCAAGTGCGGGCAACACTTTGAATTTGAAAAAATGGAAGGCGATCACATCGTTCCATGGAGCAAAGGCGGGCACACGACGGCGGAAAACTGTCAAATGCTGTGCCGCAGGTGCAACGGCGTCAAGTCCGATTCATAACGAAAAAGGCTCCGTTTTCCGGAGCCTTTTTTATACGGGAAAAGAGCGTCAGCGGGTTTTGCGATTTTTGATGTCGTACATCGTAATCATACCGCCGGGGTTGCCGACGCCCGCCGCGAACAGCTTGTTGACTTCGTTTTTGTAATCCGAAGTTTTGTTTTTTTCGGGCTTAGCCGCTTTCGGTTCGGATTCGGGCGCTTTATCGTCCGCCAGATTGATCGGTGACGCCGTCACCATACCGCCGGGATTGGGAATGCCCGCCGCGAACAGCTTGGCAACCTGACGGAAATATTTGTTTATTTTTTCATGCGCGGATTTTTTGCCTTCATCTTTGGCGGACGCCAAAGGAATCGCCGTCGTCGGCTTGCCTGACCCGTGAGTCATCGGTACGTCGGAAACAAAATATGTTCCGAACGTGATGCCCAAAACCGCGGCGTCGCGACGGACTTCTTCAAAAGATTCTTCGCCTTTGAACCATTTTCCCGTTGTTTGCGCCAGCTTTTTGACTTCGGGTGAAATCAGCAGGGACGCCTTGCCGACGCGCAAAGCCCCTTTGGCGGCGTAGTTGCCCGTGACGTCGCACGCCATCATCGCGATGCTGATAGATCCGGAGGTCATCGTGAATCCGGCTTCGCCTTTGTTTTGCGTAAAATATTCGGATAATTTGCTGATTTCGCCGTTCTGTTTCGCCTGTTGCGCGGGTTCCAACAGGGACAGCGCCTTTTCGCATGTTTTATAGGCGCACATGCCGATAACGCCCGGCACCCCGAACAGCTTCGCCGCCAATACCGTGCGGGCTATGTTTTTCGTGCTGTCGCGCAATTTGGTATAGACTTGCCCGTATTTTCGTTCCATACGCAGATCGAACGCCCTGCACTTGCGGTCGATTTTATTCAGCCAAGGAACGGATCGGATAAATTTTTCCTTTTTCTGGCGCAAACGCGCTTTGGTGTTCATAATGCCGCGAACCGCGCAAGAAACATACGTTTCGACGGTTCTTTTACGCAGCGTCAACTTTTTGGAAGGTTCTTTTTTAACAGATTCGGTCATTTGCATTCACCTATCAATCAAGGACGTCCAACAATTTTTGAAATTCGGAATGGATTTGTTCGACTTTTGCGGCGTCAAGCGGCAAAGCGTCGGACGTTTTGTCCATCATGAACAAAACGATCAGCGCCTTTTCCATTTCGGTCTGCAACAAATCCAGATACGTTTCGCGCGTAATTTCGGTTTCGGATACGCACAGCCGCATATATGTTTTGATTCGCGCCGTTTCGACAATCGTTTCTTTGAACGATTCGCCCGATTCCGCATCCGCGGCGCCGTCGTCGTCGACGATTTCGACGTTGTCCAAAACGCGTTCGACCGCCGCGAATTGCGGCAGGACGAGTTCGCCGTCCGTTTTTTCAAACGGATCGATTCGTTCAAACGAATCCAGATCGGCGATGTTGCGTTCCGCCGTTTCCGCCGTCAGATCCGCCAAATTGTCAAATCCCGCGTCGCGGTCAAACTGCTTTAACAACGGAGTGATTTTGGCTTCGGCTTTTTTCGCGCACAGGCGCAAAGTCGCGTCGTCCGTTTCCGAAAAAACTTTGATAAAAGCGTAAAACAGCGGCGCGTCGTCGGAATCGATTTCCTCAGCCCCCGCCAGATACGCGTTCAGGCGTTTGACCGCTTCGGATTCCAGCGCGCGCAAGGCATTGACGTCAACAGTCGGTTGCGCCAGCAAAGCACTGTATTCGGCAATCAAGTCGGATTCGGTATATTGCGAAAAATCAAACGTCATGGCAAGACCTGCTTTATCAAAACGATATCTTGCCACTTTACATTAAAATGAAACGGAATGAAAGAGGAAAGTTGACAAAAAATTCCAATTTTTTTCGAAAAAGTCGAAAAACGGAGACCGCTCGCCGTTTCGCGCAAAAAGAATCGAAAAATCGAATCAAGCCCTTGCATTCCGGACGATGTTCGCATATAGTGCGGTTTCCGTTCACTCCTTGCCGGGATAACGGACCGGCTATGTTTCGAGGCGTCCGCCCATGGGGGGCGTCCGTTTTTCGAAATTGAGAGAAGCCAAAAGGAGATTTTTTTATGGCTTTATACGAAAGCGTGTTCATCGCGCGTCAGGATATTGCCGCCAATCAGGTTGATGCGTTGATTGAACGTTTTGAAGGCGTCATCAATGCCAACGGCGGCAAAGTTACGAAAAAGGAAAACTGGGGACTGCGTTCCTTGGCTTACCGCATGCACAAAAACCGCAAAGGACACTATGTCCTGTTCAATATCGACGCGCCCGCCAAGGCGTTGATCGAAATGGAACGCCAGATGCGCTTTGACGAAGACGTCATTCGCTATCTGTCCGTTCGCGTCGAAGAATTGGAAGACGCCCCGTCCGCCATGATGTCCTACAAAGGTAAAGACGCCAAAGGTCGCGGCAAAAAATTCGACGACAAGTTTGATGAAGATGAAAGCGAGGAATTCTAATGGTAGCCACAGCACGCCGTCCGTTCTTCCGCCGCCGCAAAGCTTGCCCGTTCGCAGCCAAAGACGCGCCGAAGATCGATTACAAAGACATTAAATTGTTGCAGCGTTTCATTTCCGAACGCGGCAAAATCGTTCCCAGCCGCATCACCGCCGTTTCCGTCAAGAAACAGCGCGAATTGGCCAAGGCGATCAAGCGCGCCCGCTATCTGGGTCTGCTGCCTTATGTCATGGACTAATCAAGGAGTGTGACCATGGAAGTTATTTTGCTGGAACGCATTGAAAAACTGGGGCAGATGGGCGATGTCGTCCATGTCAAACCCGGATTCGCCCGCAACTATCTGCTGCCGAAAGCCAAAGCCCTGCGCTCGAACAAAGAAAACATGGCTTTGTTTGAAGCTCAGAAAGCCCAGCTGGAAGCCGCCAACCTGAAACGCCGCGAAGAAGCCGAACAGATCGCCGCCAAAATGGAAGGTCTGAATCTGGTTATCATTCGTCAGGCCGCCGAAACCGGACAGCTGTACGGGTCGGTCACGGGACGCGACGTTCGCGACGCCGTTCGCGACGCCGGTTACAACATTGAACGCCGTCAGGTCGTTTTGGATCAGCCGCTGAAAGAAATCGGTTCTTACGGTGTTCGCATCGTTCTGCACCCCGATGTCAGCCGTCAGATCAACGTCACGGTCGCCCGTTCCGCCGAAGAAGCCGAACGTAACGCCAAAGCCGCCGCCAAGGCTGCCGCTAAAGCCCAAGAAGCCGCCGAAGTCGTCGACGCTTTTGAAGGCGAAGCCGCCAACGCCTGAACGACGGGGTGAATTCGTAAAGGCGGGGGACTTTTTCAAAGCCTCCCGCTTTTGTTTATCTGTTTCAAAGGATATCCGTTATGAACAACGAAGAAATCCCTGTTCGCCTGCCGCCGCAAAACATTGAAGCGGAACAGGCTCTGCTGGGCGCGATTCTGGCAAACAACAGCGCGTTGGAACGGGTGTCCGAATTTTTAAAGCCCGTTCATTTCGCCAGCCCCGTTCACGCCGCGATTTACGACGCGATCGTGACGTTGCACGGACGCGGACATTCCGCCGATCCCGTAACGCTGAAAGGCTATTTGACCGACAGCGGCGTTTTAGACGAAGTCGGCGGTGTCAAATATTTGATGGATCTGGTCGCGTCCTCCGTCACCATTATCAACGCCGAAGAATACGCCAAACTGATCTTTGACCGTTATCTGCGCCGCCAGTTGATTGATATCGGCACGAAAACCGTCAACAATGCCTATATCCTGAATATGGACAGCGACGCGTCCGCGCAAATCGCGCAAGTGGAAAAAAAGCTGTACGAACTGGGTACAGAAGGACAGATTGACGGCGGTCCGCAACCGTTCCACACCGCTTTGACCGAAGTGATTCAAGAGGTCGCCGAAGCTCGTAAAAATCCGGACGGTATTTCGGGCGCGCCGACGGGATTTCGCGATTTGGATACGAAAATGGGCGGTCTGCACAAATCCGATTTGCTGATTTTGGCGGGGCGTCCCGGTATGGGAAAGACCGCTTTTGCCACTTGTCTGGCGTTCAATACCGCCCGCTGTTTTATGGAAGACATTAAAAAAGGCAAGGAACGCAAAGGCGTCGCGTTCTTTTCGCTGGAAATGTCGGCGTCCCAGCTGGCGGGGCGTATTTTGTCGACCGAAACGCAAATCGCGTCCGACAAACTGCGTAACGGGAAAATCACGCCCGACGAATACCGCCGCGTTGTCGAATTTGCGGGCGAATTGGAAAAAGTCCCCCTGTTCATTGACGATACGCCCGCGCTGACGGTCGCCGCGATTCAAAACCGATGCCGCACGCTGAAACGCGATTCGACCAAGGGACTGGGGTTGGTCGTCATCGACTACCTGCAGCTGATGGACGATTCCAATTCGTCCTACAAGGGCGATATGGTGCGCACGCTGACGGAACGTACACGCCAGCTGAAAATCATGGCAAAGGATTTGAACGTCCCCGTTCTGGTTCTATCACAGCTGAGCCGCGCGGTCGAACAACGCGAAGACAAACGCCCGTTGTTGTCGGACTTGCGCGATTCGGGATCGATTGAACAAGACGCGGATATCGTTTTGTTCGTTTTTCGTGAACACTACTATATTAAAAACAGCGTTCCCGTTCAGCGTCAAAACGAAACCGAAGACAAGTTTAACGATCGTTACCGCAAATGGGAAAAATCATTGGTCGATTTGGAAAAGAAAGCCGAATTGATTATCGCCAAACAACGTCACGGATCGCTGGGAACCGTCGATTTATCGTTTGAAGGGCAGTTCACACGTTTCGGCGATTGGATCAATCCCGATTTCAACGCGTAAAAACCGATTGAAAAAAATCCGTCAGCGCCGCTCTGTCCGCCGTTCCATCGGTTGACAGCCAGTATTCGCGCACTTTGGCGACGGCGGCTTTGATGTCCTTTTTATCAACGAAACCGGCGACGTCCGATCCCGAGAAGTGAAACGGCGGCACGACAATGCTTTGCACGCGTTTTGCCAAATCAGACCACCCGCGATCGGGTTCGTCGGCGTCAAACAACGCCGAAGCTTCCGCCGCGGCGTCGGCAAAGCATGCCGCGAAACGAAACGCATCGTTGTTTGTATAGGCGACGGGTGATTTGGATCGGTCGAACAAAGCGAATTTCAGCATATCGCGGCGTTGCGCTTTTGACAGTTGCCAGCGTCCGACCAGTTTTTCAACGCCGTCGGCATCAACGCCGTTCAGCGCCATCAGCCGCGCGCCCAGTCCCGCCGCCGGAAAAATCCGCGCCAAACGGTCGAAAACGGGCAGGCGTTCGGGCGGAAAATATTTTTCAAGAACACCCGCACGGTTCATTGCTGACAATCCGATTTCGGCGTGTTCGGCGCAAATCAGCTTGAACAGTTCGCGCTTTGTCCTGTCCAGTGAAATTTTTGCAACGCCTTTTTCAGCCGCGCCGCAAGCCGCCAACGTGGCGTCGTCAGCGTCCGTTTTGCCCAGAACGGACAGAAAACGGAAATAACGCAAAACGCGCAGATAATCTTCGGCGATACGTTGGGCGGCGTCGCCGATGAAACGAACGCGTCCCGCCGTCAAATCTTCTATGCCGCCGCAATAATCGAACACTTCGCCGTTGAAATCGGCGTAAAGCGCGTTGAATGTGAAGTCGCGGCGCAAGGCGTCTTCTTCCCATTTTTTGGTGTAAAGGACTTTGGGGCGGCGTCCGTCGTTTTCGATGTCGCGGCGCAGGGTGGTGATTTCAATCGTCGGAAATCGGGCGTTGTTTGTCAGCACCGTGACCGTGCCGTATAAAAAACCCGTCGGCAAAACCGTATAGCCGCGCTTTTTTAAAATTCCCATGACGGCGGCGGGCTTTAGCGGAGTCGCCATGTCGATGTCGGCGGGAACTTTTCCGATAACGCCATCGCGCACGCAACCGCCGACAAAGCGCGCTTCCCCTCTCAGCGCCGTGTAAATGCGCTTGATTTCGGGACAGGATTTCCAAGCGGGGTTTTTAAGACGCATGGGGGATTTCGTCCATGTGCGCGGGAACGATACGTCCGTTTTCAAATTTCGGCGGCGTGTATGTGCTGTCGGCGGGGGCTTTTCCGGAATCCGAAAAAACGCACAGATACGCCATAACGCAAATCAGCCCCGCCGCGAACAGCGCGCGAACCGGATACGCGTCGTCTTTTTTCATCGAAAAAGCGCGCCAAAGCCGATAAACGGCAAACGGCGTCAAAAACGGCAGCAGAACGGAATAGATAATTCTGAACATAAAGCTTTAACCCTTTGTTCCAATCATTTAAAATAGCTTTATCACGAAAGAATGAAAAATAAAATGATTACTCTGATTGATTGTCAAAACAACCGCCGTGACGCGCAAATCGCTTTCGGTTGGCGCAACGATCCGAAAACGATCGCCGCATCGTATATCGCTTTGCCTAAGACGTGGGATTCGTTCTGGCTGGAATACAACGCCGGATATTTCGAAGACGCCGACTTTCCCCCCGTTTTTGTTTTTGAAAGCGGGGAACCGGCGGGGTTTGTCCGCTTTGAACGCGCAAATATGTCTTGCTTTGAAAACGAAACGGTTGTCGAAGTCATGATCAACATCGCTCCGCGCCGCCGCGGCGAAGGTATTGGAACCGAAACGCTGATCGCGCTGAAAAAACGTATGCGCGACAAGGGCGTCTTCGCTCTGACCGCGGATATCAAATCGGAAAACAAAGCGTCGCGAAAAGCGTTTGAACACGCGGGGTTTTCGCTGCTGAACGAAAGAACGGAATATATCGCGAAAACACGGGAAAATTGCCGCATTTTGTGTTACCTTTGCAAATTATAGATGTTTTTTAATCTTTTTCAGGCATAATTGCCGAATGTAAAAAAACGGAGTCATTGATGACCGCAACGCATTATCTGATTTTTCTGGGGTGTCTGCTGGCGTGCGATATCGTCGCATTGTATTCGTACTTTTTTTATTGCGAAGCCAAGCATTTCAATCAGGTGTACAATACGGAAACGCCGGTCGAGATGCGTTTGGTCTTTCCGATACAATGTGTTGTTTTCACGCTGGCGGTCGGCGCGTTTTACGCGTTGTCTTCCGACAAGACCGTTTTTGATGCGACGCGGTTCGGGTTGTTCGCCGCCGCTACGGGCGTCGTCACTTTATTTGAGCTTGTTCCGGTGTCGAAACGATCCTTTGAGGTTGTTCGGTGGTGTGTTGAATTGGGGGTGATGTCGGCGGTTGTTTTCATGTTGCCCGACAATCCCGTTTTTGAATATTTCGATTTGCCCGCGCCGATTGCCCGCGCCGTTGTCGGCGTGATTTGGTTCGCTGTTTTCAAGACTTTCGTTTTGCTGGGCGCGTACGAAACTTTCGTTCCTTTCAAAGTGTTCGGCGTCGGCGGCGCGTCGACGCTTGTTTTATTGTTCGTCACCGCGCCGGCTTTGATCGCGTTGTTGCGGATTAACGTGTTTTTGGCTGTTTTGATGTTTATGGTCGCGCCGTTCCGTTATTTGTTCGGTTGCGTTATGCCGTTGCAGAAAATCTGTCGGATCTTTTTATGTTTCGTTATTACGGCGTCGGCGTTTCAAATTATTTTGGCGGGAAAGCCGGGGATCGGCATTTTAATGATGATGTACGCCGCGTTTGAAATCGTCGTTTGCGCTTATCGCTTGATTAAATCGGTTCTGTCGCGAAAGAAAATGCCATTGTCGTTTGTGTCCCTTTTGTTGGAAAAAGGGGCGTCAGAAGCCGAAGCTGTTTTGTTCCTGTTCCGTTACGATTGGCTGTTTCTATTGCTTATTCTGCTGGACGCTTATGTCGGCGCGCCTTTGCAGGTAATTGTTTTGGGGGGATTGTTGTATTTGAAACTGTACTATAACATCTCGTGTCCGAAAAGCTCGCGCATGTCTTTGCGTGATTTATACAGAAAAGCCAAAACGGACGCGCGTTCCGGATTCGCGCAAACGGAGATGGCTTTGCGCGGTATCAAAGAAAAATACGCTAAGGATAACAAAGCCGATGAGTAATCCCGAATTGCTGACGCGCCGTTTGGCGGTGGAAATTTTCGACGCCGTTTTGCGCCGTGACAAAGGACTGGAAGACGAATACGCCGCCCGTATCGAACGCCGGACACAAAAGGAACCGATGGAGGTTCGGGATAAAACTTTTGTGAGATTGCTGGTAACGGTCATGTTGCGCCGTTTGGGGCAAATCGATGATATTATCGCGCGCTTTTTAACCAAACCGTTGCCGGAAAAAGCGAGCTTTGTCTTTGACGTCCTGCGTATCGGCACCGCCCAAGCCGTCTTTTTGGATACGCCCGCGCACGCGGTCGTGTCGACGTGCGTTGATTTGATTAAATCCAATCGCGATTTCAACGGTTTCGCCGCGCTGACGAATGCCGTTCTGCGCCGCGTCGCGCGCGAAGGAAAACAGATCGCCGCGAAACAGAACGCCGCGAAACTGAATGTTCCCGTCTGGCTTTATTCCCGCTGGGAAAAAGAGTACGGTGAAGACGCCGCGCGCCAAATCGCCGAAGCGGGATTGAACGAGGCGCCGCTGGATTTTACCGTTAAAAGCGATCCGGCGGATTGGGCTGAACGATTGCAGGCTTTCGTTATGCCGACGGGAACTTTGCGCCGTGAAAAAAACGCGTCCGTTCCGGCGTTGCCGGGGTTTGAGGAGGGGGCGTGGTGGGTGCAGGATTTTTCCGCCGCCTTGCCGGTGCGCCTGTTTTCCGGTTTGAACGGAAAAACAGTCGCCGACATCTGCGCCGCCCCCGGCGGAAAAACCGCCCAGTTGATTGCGGCGGGGGCAAACGTGACGGCGATCGACGTGTCGGAAAACCGCCTTTCCAGATTGAGGGAAAATCTGGACAGGCTTTGTTTCACAGCCGAAACGATTCGCGCGGACATTCGAAAATGGCATTCTTCCGCTAATGGTGAAAACCGCAAATTCGATGCCGTTTTGCTAGATGCGCCCTGTTCCGCGACGGGGACTTTGCGTCGCCACCCCGATGTGGCGCGCCACAGGACGTCCGCTGACGTCGATCGGCTGACCCGAGCCCAGCGCGAATTGTTGCGCGTCGCCGTTGATATGGCGAAAGACGATGCCGTGATTGTTTATTGCGTTTGTTCCGTTCTGCCCGAAGAGGGGCGGTTGATTGTTGACGAAGCCGTTGAAGCGGGGCTGGTTGAACGCGTGCCGCTGACCGAAAAAGACGTTCCCGTTGAATTGATTTCTCCCGACGGCGATTTGCGCGTTTTGCCGTTTTATTATGCGGACAAGGGAGGCTGCGACGGATTTTTCGCCGCCAGATTACAAAAAAAGAGGTTGAAATGACGGACAAAATGCGGGTGCTTTACCCTTTTATGGAAAACGGGTTCAACGAACACACAGCCGATTTTATCGAACAGCTGGACTGGTTGAGAGCCAACAGCGGTATTGAAATGTTCATTACGGTAGACCGCGCGGGGAAAACATCGGATTTATTGAAAAAACACAAGTTGCGTTATGAGGAAATCCCGTTCGCTTCCCCCGTTGAACCGGACAATTTTTATTTGACGGCGCTGTTCAAGCTGATTCGTTCGTCGATGCCGCTGTTTTTCTATTTTCGTTCAAATCCCGTTCATCTGGTGCATTGTCCGGATCTGGTGTCGCTGTTGTGCTGGGGCAATACGGCGCGCATGAACCGTACTAAATTCATCGTGTCGCTGCAAACGCCGATCAAGCTGTCGCATTACGCGCGGCTGATGGTGAACGACGCGGCGAAACTGATCTGCCGCGACGAAGACGTGCGCGCGAAAATTCCGATCAGATATCCGGCGATTTTAAACCCGATGGTGACGGAAAAATATGCCGGTTTGAATGAAAAAAGGTGCGACAGCATACGGTTTTGGTCGAATTTATATGTTTCCCTGTTTATCAAAACCGATTCTTTCGATCGGACAACCGGACTGCTGAATTGAAGGAGAACCCGACAAATGAAAAAAATACTGATTTTCGCGTTAATGCTGTTTTCCTTTCCGTGCGCGGCGCAGCATCTGATTGATTCCAAAAAGGTTGAACATATCGGCGTTTTTGACGACTGGAACGCTTATATTTTCAACAACAAGCGGGACAAGGTTTGCTTTGTGGCGGCTCAGCCGTTCAAATCGACGGGCGAATACCAGCGTCGGGGCGACGTTTTTTTAATCATATCCCACCGTCCGAACGAACAGCTGTACGATACGCTGACGTATGTGGCGGGGTACACCTATATGCCGCGTTCCGAAGTCAAGTTGCGCGTCGGCGATGTTAAAGCCGATTTGTTCACCAGCGAGGACACCGCTTGGGCGAAAAACCTGAAAACGGACGCTTTGATAGCCAAAGCGATGAATAAAGCCGTTCGCGTCACGGTGCGCGGTTTGACGATCGAAGGCGTCGAAACCTACGACACCTTTTCGATGAAAGGGTTTAACAACGCGATGGACGCCGTCAACCGTCTGTGCCGGCAGAATGAAAAACAACAATAAGGCTTTGTTATTTCCTTTTAAAAGTGCTATGATTCACCGCGAAAGCTGAAAAAGGTTTGAATATGGATATACAGACACCCGCAGACGATTCCGTTCGTCAAGAATTCATCGATATGTACGAAGACACGTTGGTCGATTTGATGGAAAAGAACGGCGACGCCCCGTTGACCGAAGACGCGGAAAGAACCATGCGCGTCAACGCGATGGTCGACACGGCTTTGCGCGTGCGCCGCGATATGGATTCCCTGTTGGCTGCAAAATTGAAGTCTTTGGAAAACCTCAAAGATTACAAACAGTATCTGATGACGGAATTCAAACTGTTCGGCGCGGTTCCGAAATCAATCGCCGCTCGTGTTTTTGCGGAATACCTGTTGTTTTCGCTGTTGGACGAATTTGAAATCGAAGACAGAATCGATTTTGATGTTTTCGACGGCGTTTTAAATCGCGTTTATGAACAAATGCCCGAAGAATACAAGGATTTGGGACGTGTGTTCCCGTGGGGTCATTTAATCGATTAGCCGCCTTTTTTGGGCAGTTTCGTTAAGAAAAACTCGGCAATCGGCGCTGGCAGACAGCTTGTCGCCCAAGCCGCAAAAGCCAACAGGGGCGGAAAAGTGATCCGCCCTTTGTTTTTCGCCAATCCGTTTGCGATAATCGCGGCGGCTTTGTCGGCGGACATTAAAAACGGCATCGGAAAGGTGTTCTTTTCCGTAATGCGGGATTTTACAAATCCGGGACAGACGACATTGATTTCGATGCCGTAAGGTTTGATGTAGCCGCGGATCGCTTCGCCCCACGCGCGCACGGCGTTTTTCGATCCGGAATAGGCGGGTGCCGACGGCAAACCGCGGTATCCCGCCAAAGACGACAGCAGTGCGATTTGACCGTGTCCGCGCGGCGTCATTTTTTCCAAAGCGGGCAGGACGGTGTTGAGTACGCCGTTGACGTTGACGGCGAAAATGCGCCGTGTCAATTCGCTTGATTCCCCGTTTTTTCCGGGACCCGCGGACACGCCGGCGTTAGCGACGACCAGATCCAGCGGCGCGATTTTATCGCATCGGCTGATCCAGTTTTCCATCGCGGCGGCGTCGGTGACGTCCCGCTTTTCGGCGAAGACGCGCGCCCCTTTTTCTTCGCACCGTTTGGCGACGCCGCCCAGCCGTTCGACGTTTTGTCCGCAAAGAAACAGCGTCGCGCCCGCATTCGCGTAAAACAAAGCCAATGCTTCGCCGATGCCGCTGGACGCGCCCGTAATCAAAATATGTTGCGGATTTTTCATTTTTGCATTCCCGTTTGAATCTGTTTTATGTAAGGTAATGCAAACGCGATTATAAATAAAGGGGCTTTTCAATGGAAAGTATGACGGGATTCGGTTCCTATACGGGACGGCAGGGGTTCGCATGGACGTGGACTTTGCGTAGCGTCAACGGCAAAGGGTTGGAAATCCGCAGTCGTTTGCCGCAGGGATATGAGGATTTGGAACCGAAAGTCCGCGATTTTTTGCGGTCTTTTTTCACGCGCGGCAGTCTGACGGTTTCTTTGGACGTTGACGACGCGCAAGCCGCCGCGCCGAAATTGAACGAGGCTTTTCTGGAACAGCTGTGTCGTCTGGCGGTCAATTTGCAGCAAAAATATCCGGCTCTGCGTCCCGCAAGCATTGACGGATTGATGAACGTGAAAGGTGTCTGCGACGCCGACGCGCGCGACGCTGACAGCCGCGACGAACGCGCGGGACTGTTTTTGTCTTCGTTGGAAAAGGCTGCGGAAGCTTTGAAAAACGCTCGTCTGACCGAAGGGGCTAAAATCGCCGCTTGTCTGTCGGATCAAATCGATCGCATAGAGCAGCTGGTGGCGCAAGCCAAGTGCTGCGCCGCCGTTCAGCCCGAAACAATCCGTCGTCGATTGACGGAAAATCTGTCCGCTTTAACACAAGCGACCGATTTGACCGAAGATCGCTTTATGCAGGAAGTCACCGCGTGCATGTTGCGCGCCGACGTGCGCGAAGAGCTTGATCGTCTGGCGGCGCATGTCCGTACCGCTCGCGAACTGTTCGCCGAACGGGGCGCGATCGGTAAAAAGCTGGATTTTCTGTGTCAGGAATTTAATCGCGAAGCCAATACGCTTTGTTCCAAATCCGCGGATATCGAATTGACAAAAACGGGGCTGGAACTGAAATCCGTTATCGACCGATTGCGGGAACAGGCGCAAAATATCGAATAGAATTAAGGAGATTTATTTATGACTCAAATCATTAAACGCCGCGGTTTCATGTTGGTTCTTTCCTCGCCGTCCGGCGCGGGGAAAACAGCCATCGCCCGCCGCATTTTGGAAACGGAGGCGAACATGTCCCTGTCCGTTTCCGTCACAACCCGCGCCCCCCGTCCAGGCGAAGTCAACGGTAAAGATTACTTCTTTGTCGATCGTCCGACGTTTGACGGCATGGTGCAGCGCAACGAATTTTTGGAACATGCTGAATTTTGCGGCAACTGTTACGGCACGCCGCGGGAACCCGTCCGCAAAGCGCTGGAAGAAGGAAAAGACATTCTGTTCGACATTGAATGGCAGGGAACGCAACAAATCGCCGAAAACGCCCGTGAAGATCTGGTCAGCGTTTTTATTTTGCCGCCGTCCATGACGGAACTGGAACGCCGCCTGTTTTCCCGCGCGCAGGATTCCGAAGACGTTGTCCGCCAAAGAATGGCGACCGCCGCGTCGGAAATGAGCCATTGGAACGAATACGACTATGTTTTGGTCAACGTCAATTTTGAAGAAAGCGTCGAAAGCGTGCGTTCTGTCATTCGCGCGGAACGCCTGAAACGCCAGCGTCAAAACGGATTGGCGGGATTTGTCAACGGTATGCGTTCGCAGACGGCGTAACCTTTTGATCATCAAATGCGGCAAACGGCTTTGGCAGGTTCGAAGCTGTTTGTTGTTTCTTTGCTTTCCTTTTGCCTGTTTTTCGGGTATTCTGAAGAACGTTCGTGCGGAATTGTTCCGTGCGAAAAGTGCCTGAGCGGGCGCGGAGCCGTGAGAAAGCTCTTTATCTGGCCGACGCAGAGATGCGCCGTAATCCGTTTTTCCGATGGGAAAACGGGAAATATCCCCGACTGTCTTTCAGATGGTTCGGGGAGCTTTTGACGTATGTTCAAAAGTCGTCCCACGGACAGCTTTAAAGGTCAAAAGGATCATTGCTAGATATGGTTTTCTCAACTCCCCGAGCCGCTTTAGGGCGGTTTTTCTTTTGTCCGGAAAAGGAGAGGGGTATGAAAAAAACAGCATTTTTATTGATATTGTCGGCCGTTTGGCTGATGTCGGCGTTTCAAACGGCTGCGGCCATAGAGCCTTGTGTTGAAGGGATACGTTCGGAGCGATGCGCTCCGGTCAAAGCGAAAAGAATTATTTACAACTGCCCGTCCGGTTTCGTTTTGGCTTTTAGTCAAAACGGATATATTTGTTGGCGGGAAAGCACATTTGACGAAGGGAAGGACATATCGCTAAACGGTTTTGTTCCGAACCCCTATGAGATTGAAAAACAGACCTCTTTCCCGTGCGAACCGCGAAACGTGCCGCAGGATCCCGAAACGGGGAAATGTCGGCCTGAGGTGCGCGGACGCCCCTATGACTACTATTGTCAAATCAATGCCTACCCAGTGACGAATCAGTATCAGATTTACAACGCCGACAATGCGGAAGAAATGTCGCGTCTGCACACATACGGCACCGGTCGCTACAGCGGGTGGAACGCCGCGCTATTGTGCGATCAGGTTATTCCGAATTGCTCCATATGCGATGGAACGCCGGTTTGTTCCGAATGTAATTGGGGTTATGTTTTACAGGACGGACAGTGCGTCAAACCCTGTCCCGCAAATTGTTCCGAGTGCGATTCATCGGGGGCTTGCACCAAATGCGCCGACGGATACGAATTGAAAAACGGGGCGTGCGCGCTCAAGGCGAAAAAGCAGATCGCTTTCTGTCCGCCCGACAAGACGCTGAGCGACGACCTGTGTTGCTGTATTTCAAAATAACGCGCCTTTCGTCTGAAAAAAACGCCGCGATCGAAACGGGTCGCGGCGTTTTTCTTGTATCTTTTATTCCTGCGGCGGTTTGATGATCGGCGCGTCGGCGTGCAAAGCCTTGGGAATTTTCACCCGAACGACGCCCGGCATTTTCGCGGGGACTTTGACCATACCGACGGGCATCTTAATCGGAATTTTTCGCATCACGGGGGCTTTGGGCGGCATTTTCACCGCTAACGGAACGGGCGGCGGTTCGCTTGTTGTCGGCAGGGCTTCCGTTTCCGCAGAATCTTCCTCTTGTGCAAAAGAGAGCGGCGTAACGCCCGGCGGCGGCGCGAAATCGTCCTGTTCGGGCGGCAGTTCGTCATCGTCAGGCGGCAGTTCCGGTTCGTTGTAATCCGAAACGGAAACCGGCGGTTCATACGCGGGCGGCGTTTCTTCCGTCCGGAATTCGTCTTCTTCGGGCGGCAGTTCGGGTTCCGGCGCGTCCGTGTTATCCTGTTCCGATGTTGCCGGATCGGACGATTCGTCTTCCGCAATGTCGGAGGGGGGCAATTCGAAATCGAAGTCTTCTTCCGGCGTGTCGGCGACGGGCGGCAAGGAGTCGGCGGTCAAATCCGCGTATTCGTCCTCGTTGTAATCTGAAACGGCGGTTTCCCCTTCACCGTCCGGTGAAATTTCCGGAATCGGCGAGAAGTCTTGTTCCTCCTGTTCTTCGGACGCAAAGTCGTTTTGTTCGTCGCCGTCATACGCCGTTTCGTATTCCTGTTCATATTCCTGCGGCGCGTCGGGGATTTCCGGAGCTTCGTCTTCCGCGTATTCGGCGTATTCCTCGCCGTAAGATTCTTCCTCCCGTCCGTCTTCGACGACGGGCGGCGGAACGGGCGCGGGGGACGAAACGGGCGGCGCGGGTTCGGCGGGCAGAGGTTGGGCGTCCGCCCCCTGTCTGTCCACGGGAATCGCTTTGTCGGGGGTGAAATAGTACGGCGGTTCGTTTTTAATCTTTTCGATGTCTTCGCCGTCGGGTTTGGGCAGATCTTTGTTCGGACCGTCCGATTCGTACACGACGACCTGATTTCTGCCGTTTTCTTTGGCGACGTACAGGGATTCGTCGGACATTTTCAACATTTCCGCGATGTCGTCCGTCACGGTCGACGACACCAGACCGATGCTGACGGTAAAGCGGACGTCTTCGTCCTGTTCGTTCTTTACGACCAGTTTTGAAATTTTGATTCGCAACCGTTCGGCGACGCGGAAACCGTTTTCAAGGGTCGCTTCGGGCAACAAAATGACAAATTCTTCACCGCCGAAACGCGCGATGATGTCGGATTCGCGCAACGTGCGGCGGCAACAGTCCGCCAAAGCCTGCAACACCAGATCGCCCACCGCGTGACCGTGCGTGTCGTTGACGTTTTTAAAGTGGTCGGCGTCAATCATGAACAGGCAGAACGGGTGATTGTAACGCCGCGACCGCTGAACTTCTTTTTTCGCCAATTCTTCGAACTGGCGGCGGTTGTAGCATTTCGTCAGGGGATCGCGCGTCGCCTGATCAAACAGCTGCATTTCCTTTTTCTTGCGATCCGTGATGTCCTGAAAAGCCATGTAAAGCGCGATTTCGTATTCGAAATCAATGACGCGGGCGGATAAAAGAAGCCAGAACGGATTGCCCTTGCGCGGTTTGACCAGAAATTCGAAATCGTCAACGACGGGATTCTTTTCCAGTTTTGCCAGCAATTCGGTTCTTTTCGACGGGTCGGCGAAATAGTCGACCGTTTTAAAACGTCCGGGGTGCTTGACGTCCAAACCGAACAGGGCGCCCGCCTTGTTGTTGATCAGCATCAGCTGATCGTCTTTCAGCCGCGAAATGATGATCGGAAACGGCGACATCTGAATCATCAAACGCAAGCGTTCCTTGCTTTCCTCCGCCGCTTGTTCCAACGTGTCGAACTGGTGCGCCATCAGGTTGTTCGAAATCAAGATGAAACCGCACATGATCGCGATGAACAAAAATGTTTCGAACGACGGCGACATCAGGTTTTGACCCCATGACATCAGCCCCAGCAGTTTATAAAGCAGCAAAAAAACGCAAAACCACCCCGTGATGACGAATCCGATCGAATTGCGCAGGGCTTTTCTGCGCCACAGCGATGCCGCCAAAACACCGTAGCCCGCCGTCGACAGCGCGAACGACAGCGTCAGCGTGTCCGCGTCGTGCATGACGATGACGACGTACCAGCTCCATACCGCGGCAAGCAGACACGACGACAGCATGACCGTGAAGTTGAACAGTTTGACGCCCTTGATCTTCAATCCGCCCGCCGCCAGAAAAACGGCGGACCACAGGCACAACGTCAGTTTCACGGCATAGTAGTATTCCGTCGGCATCACGGATGTCGCCAGCGCCAACACTTTGGCGGCGAACAAAAAAAGAAAACCGAAAAAGACCAAACGGACGGCGGCGGCATAGTCCGTCATGCCTTTTAAATACTGCAACGCCGCCATCAAGCCCACCAGGCTGAGCGATACGGGAATCAATCCGGCTGTCGAGGTGATCGTCGTTTCCATCGCGTTACTCGAAGATAATTTTCTTTTAATCTTATTTATAGTATATTACTGTGTCATAGCAAAGCGATTTTGCCGATTTTGAGAAAAAACATCGCCGAAGGTGTCCCATGGATCAGGAAAACTTAACGCAAAACAGCGATTTGGACGAGTTGGAAAGCCTGTCCGTCAACGAAGAAAAGGTCGAAAAAAGGCGTTTGAGACCTTTGGCGTCGTTTCTGGAATTCGATTTGTCGCATCGTCCGACCCAAGCCAAAGACAGAATTTCAAAAAAACGCGTGGGACGCGGCATCGCGCTTGGTGTCCTTTTGATCGTGCTGGGGTTCGCCGCCGATTTCGAAATCGCAAATAAAAATTCCCTGTTTTCCGGTTTTGACGAATCTGCCGCGCCGACCGCGGGCGGAACGCTGTCCGCGGCGTGGCTGTTTGTCGCTCTGGGCGTTTTCCTGATCGCGACGCGGTTGATGCTGATGCTTTACGGACGCGATTTCTTCATCGGGCACAAATTCGCCGCCGTCGTGATCCAAAAACCGTTCGAACACAGCAACCGCATGGCGGATTCGTTGGGCGAATATCTGGGCGTGCGCTATCGCACGCGTATCGTCAACGTGTTCGGGCTGACGTCGTTCACGCAACATATTATTGATTTGCAACATCCGAACGAAGCCAAAACCATACCGCTTTACATTACCAAAAACGGCGAAGACATCACCCGAAAATGGGAAGAATTGGCGCGCCAGATGCAAAAACCCGCCATTTTCAACACGGCGGACGGCATTGTCGAAATCAGTCCGGAAGACATCACGCGCACCGTCCCCGAACTGATTGAAAGCGGAAAGATCTCTGTTTCGGACAAGGATTTGTACAAAGTCCCGTCCACCGTCAGAATCGTTGAAAATGCGGATTATTGTCAAATCGACCCGCAAATCCGCGACAGCGCTTTTTCCGTTTTTTCGGGGTTGGCGTGCTTTTGCGCGTTTTTTGCGATTTTGTTTTTCGGATTCGTGTTTCACATGAAACAGTCCTATCTGCCGATCGCCGTCGCGGGGCTGGTGCTGTTCGTGATGATTCCCCTGTCGCTGTTTTTCCGCCGCAAGCGGATCGTCGTGTCCAAAGACGGTATTCGCGTCAAATCGCGCTGGCTGTTTTTCCCGTCTTTCGGCTTTTTGATCAAGCCTGAAAATCTGGAATACATTTACGTCATTCATAACAGCTACGATTTCAAATACACGATGGTTATCGGCGCGAACGGACAGACGGCGCATATAGGGCGCGGTTTGCCCAAAGCGGATTTGGAATGGTTGCGCAACTTTGTCGACGCGCAGATCAAGCGGTTCGTTTGCGGTCAAAGGGTTTGACCGTTCGTTATTTTTTAACCCGTATCGATACTTTCGGAACGGTTCTTTCCGCCGGATAAAAATCGCGCGGCATAATGCCGTGTTTCAATATTTCGGGCGGAAGGGCGATTGATGGCGGAATGTCGCGGCTTCGCGCCCGATCGGATATTTGCCGCACGAAACAATTCCGCACGGACGCTTTGTTCGTATTGCCCGCCGCCAAAATCGCCGCGCGGATCAACGGTCGTTTGAACGGCAAAAATGTGTTTTTTAGTTGCCGTTTTTCATCATTGTGCTAGCCTGACAAAGGTTTGTCGTTTCGACGAACAAGCGCCTTGGCGGGCGCGGAGCCTTCATAAGCTCTCCATAGTGTCGGTGCCAGATATGCGCCGTAATCCGCTTTGCTTGAATGTAAATGCGGAGAATATCCCCGAATCTGATAATGGTTCGGGGAGCTTTTGACGTATGTTCAGAGGTCGTCCCGCGGACAGCTTTAAAGGTCAGAAGGATCATTACACTATGTGATTTATGAACTCCCCGAGCCGCCTAAAAGGCGGTTTATGGGGATTTTTTTATGGCTAAAACACTATTTGAACGACTGCAAAACGTCAGCAGCGAAGAAGACGTCAAAGACATTTACATTGATGTTCTCGGGTTGAAAAGAACCCGAAAAAATCTGATCGACATACAAACAAAGGAAATTTGGTTTGAAACCAAAAAAGGCGGTCAAACTTCCGTCTATGAAATGTTCACGCAGTTGCTGTGCTATGTGTTCGCCGCCCGTAAAAAAGGCGAGGAAGTGCCGCCGTTTCTTTGCGTGATGGACTGCGTCAAGGCGGCGATTATGGAAACCGCCAAAATCCTGCCTTTTTTGATTGAAAAAAACAAAGAAATCGACTGGGGAAAATCCGCCAGCAAATACACGCGGGAAGCTTTGGAAACCGTATCGGCGTATATCGGGACGCGCTTTGTCGCTTTTCAAATCGAAACGCAAAGCGACGAGTTTATCAAAACGGTCAAAAACGCCGTCAAACACCGCAAAATCATTCGCACGCAAATCACGCCGGACAATCTGAAACAGGTGTTCGACAGGTGGACGGACATGATCGGACGCGAAATCGGAAATTTGAACACGGACGAATATTCCCTGCTGTTTTACGCCGATATTATGAGCGACGGCAAAATCGCCACACATCAAAAACTGCCCGCCGAGTTGATCCACAAAAACAATATGCCGGCGTTTTTGTTGAAAGGGCGTTTGTATGAAATCGGCAATCAGGAAAGATATCAGCAATTTTGGGCGATTTACGACCGTCCGCCCGAACAAAAATACCGCGACTATCTGCTGGAACGGCGGGACTGCCTGATTCCGGTCGATGAACGCGATTTCAAAGGCGCGTTTTATACGCCTTTACACATCGTGGACAAAGCTTATGAATTGCTGACAAAGACTTTGGGAAAAAATTGGCAAAGAAACTACATCGTTTGGGATATGTGCTGCGGCGTCGGAAATCTGGAAACAAAACATTCAAACCCCAGAAATTTGTTCATGAGCACGCTGGAACAAAACGATATCGACATTATGACGGCGACAAAAACGTGTGTCGGCGCCTATCGTTTTCAATACGATTATCTGAACGACGACGTTGCGGACGACGGAAAGATCGACTATTCCCTGACGGGAAAACTGCCTGCCGAACTGCAAACGGCGATTCAAGAAAAAAGAAAAGTTTTGATTTTAATCAATCCGCCTTACGCCGAGGCGACAAACGCCGACAACACGGCGAAAGGCGTCGGCAAAGCGAAAAATAAAACCGGCGTCGCCAAAACGAAATTCGCCGAAAAGGGTATGCCCGACTGGGGCAAAGCAAGCAACGAACTGTTCATGCAGTTTGTTGCGCGAATTGCGGTTGAAATGCCCGATGCCGTTTTGGCGATGTTCAGCACATTGAAATACGTCAACGCCCCGAATTTCGAGGATTTCCGCAAGCGATGGAACGCGGAGTATATGAACGGATTTATTGTTCACAGCAAAGCGTTTGACGGCTTGAAAGGCGATTTTCCGATCGGTTTTCTGATTTGGAAAACAAGCAACAACAGCCGCAAACGCAAAGAAATAACGGAAATTTCAACGGAAATCCTGTCAAAAAACGGCGAACCGCAGGGGGAAAAGAAATTTTACAACATTCCGTCGGACAGGTTTCTCAGTCGCTGGATAAAACGTCCGAAAGCGAATAAAACGCCTGTCGTTCCGCTGAAATCAGCCATTACGGCGGCAGACGGAAATCCGCGTGTAAAGACATGGGCTGACAATGCTGTCGGCTATATGTGTGCGGGAACGAACGACGTGCAGAACGCGCAAAAATATGTTTACCTGCTGTCTTCCGCCGCTTCCCGCGGAAATGGCTTTTACGTTACGAAAGACAATTTGCGTCAAGCCGCCGTTTTGTTTTCCGTCGAACATCTGGTCAAACATGGCTGGGTCAACGACCGCGACCAGTTTTTACAGCCCGACAAGGATTTACCTGACGAATTTTTCAACGACTGTCTGGTTTATATGCTGTTCAACGCCAGCAATTTCACCGCTTCCGTTCAAAATCTGAAATGGGACGGTCAAAACTGGTTCGTCGTCAATCATTTCATTCCGTATTCGGAAATCGAAGTCGGCGCGGAAAACAGATTTAAAAGCGACTTTATGGTCAAGTATATGAAAAAAATGAAATTTTCAGGGGAATCAAAATCCGTTTTGAACGCCGGAAAAAAGCTGTGGAAAAAGTATTTTGAACTCAGTCTGCCGCAATCGGTCAAACGGGAATTCAAGCTTGAAAATTCTGACGCGGGCTGGTTTCAAATCAGAAACGCTTTGCGAAAATACAACGAAACGACAATATCCAAACCCGTTGATTTTTCGGAATTTGAAACCGCTTACAAACAGCTGGAACAAAAACTGCGCCCCGCCGTCTATGAATACGGATTCATGAAGTGATTTTTTTATTTCGGCAGCATGTCAAAAACACCGGACGGAATGATCCGGATACAGAAAACCGCCATGATATCACGGCGGTTTTCTTTGCGTTTAAAAACGATCAGTTGACGGACAGCATCATGAAATCCGTCACGCGCTGCGAAAACGCCGCGGGATCTTTGATCGGTTCGCCTTCGATGATTTTGGCTTGGTCGAACAGCACCTGCACCAACGCTTTGTTCGTATCGCCCGTATCGCCCGCCGCGACTTTCGCCGCCAGCTTTTTAATCAACGGGTGGCGCGGGTTGATGTCGAAATACCGGTTGCTGACATACAGCGACGGCTGGTTGTGCTGGCGCATCAGACGTTCCAGATGAATCGACGCTTCGCCGTCGCCGGTCGAAAGGGCGACGGGGCTTTTGGTCAGACGTTCCGTCGTGCGGACTTCTTTGACTTCGTCGCCGACGATTTCTTTCATAAATTTCGTCAGCGCGTCCAAATCGGACTGCGGCGCTTTTTCCGCCTTGCCCGAATCGTCCGTAACCGCCAACGTTTCCAGTTCCTGCGCGCCCGCGTTGACGGCTTTGATCGTCTTTTCCTTGTACTGCGTCAGTCCCTGCGGCCAGAATTCGTCGATCGGATCGGTCAAAAGCAAAACTTCAATCCCGCGGGCGGCAAAGCCTTCCAGTTGCGGATTGTTGCGCAGAACGGTCAGATCGTCGCCGGTGATGTAGTAAATGCTTTTCTGCCCGTCTTTCATGCGGGAAATATAATCCGCAAGCGTTGTCAGCCCGTCGCCGTTCGTCGAATAAAAACGGCAAAGATCGGCGATTTCCTCGCGATTGGTCGGGTCTTCAAAAATACCTTCTTTCAAAACGGCGCCGAAAGCGTCCCAGAATGTCAGGTATTCCTGTTCGTTTTCGGAACGTTTTTTCAGTTCGTTCAAAATACGACGGACGACGCCCGTTTTGATTTTCGCCAGAACGGGGGTTCTTTGCAGCATTTCACGCGAAACGTTCAGCGGCAGTTCTTTCGTGTCGATGACGCCCTGCACGAAACGCAGATAGTTCGGCAGCATGTCCGGCACCTGATCGGTGATGAAAACGCGGTTGATGTACAGCTTGATCTGCGCGTTGCGGTTGGGTTGGAAAATGTCGAACGGCGTTTTTGTCGGAATGAACATCAGCGCGGTGTATTCGATCGTTCCTTCGGCTTTGTAGTGCAGAATGTCCCACGGATCGTCAAACGCGTGCGAGATATGGCGGTAGAAATCCTTGTACTGCGCGTCGGTAATGTCGGCTTTGTTGCGCGTCCACAGCGCGCTCGCCATGTTCACCGTTTCCGTTTCGCCCATATAGTGCATGACGACGGGGAAAGAGATGTGATCGGAAAACTGACGAACGATGCGGCGGACTTCGGCGGCTTCGGCGTATTGGTACGCATCGGGTTTCAGATATAGCGTGATCTTTGTGCCGCGGGAAACGTCCTTTTCCTCGGCGACGGTAAACGCGCCCTTGCCCGTCGAAGTCCACAGCCAGCCTTCTTCCTCGCCCGCTTTGCGGGAACGGACTTCGACCTTTTCCGCGACCATGAACGCCGAATAGAATCCGACGCCGAACTGACCGATAATCGTCGCGTCTTTTTGTTTGTCGCCTGTCAGGTTGTTTAAAAATTCCGCCGAACCGGAACGTCCGATCGATCCCAGATCCTTGATCAGATCCTGTTTGTTCATGCCGATGCCGTTGTCGGCGATCGTCAGGGTATGCGCGTCCTTGTCGGGAGTGATGTCGATTTTGAATTCGCCGTCGCCTTTGGCGATATCCGGCTTCATAATCGCCGCATAGCGCAGTTTGTCGCAGGCGTCCGACGCGTTTGAAACCAATTCCCTTAAAAAAATATCCGTATCCGAATAAAGCGCGTTGACGACGATATCCAAAATTTTGCCGACTTCGGCTTGAAATTGCATTTTTTCTTCCGACATTATAACCTCCCAGTTAACAAACGTGCTTTAATTAGGCGCGGAGGCGGAAAATTTCAACCCTTTGATGAAAGTTTTTCAGAAATGGAACAGATTTTAACAGCTTTGCTCGGTCCGACGAACACGGGAAAAACGTATCTGGCCGTTGAAAAAATGTTAACGCATAAATCCGGCATGATCGGCTTTCCTCTGCGGTTGCTGGCGCGCGAAAACTACGACAGAATCGCGCGGCTGAAAGGCGTCGAAAACGTCGCTCTGATCACGGGCGAAGAAAAAATCATGCCGGACAACCCGTCTTATTTCGTCTGCACCGTCGAAGCGATGCCGTTGGAGCGCAAGGTCGAATTTCTGGCGGTCGACGAAATCCAGATGGCGGCTGACGCGGAACGCGGGCATATCTTTACCGACCGGCTGCTGCATGCGCGGGGAACGCGGGAAACCATGTTTCTGGGCGCGGAAACGATTAAGCCGCTGTTAAGGCTTTTACTGCCCGAAATCGAAATCGAAACGCGTCCCCGATTTTCAAAATTAAGCTATACCGGAATAAAAAAAATTACGCGGCTGCCGGCGCGTTCGGCGATTATCGGATTTTCGGTGCAGGACGTGTACGCTCTGGCGGAGCTGATCCGGCGGCAAAAAGGCGGCGCGGCGGTTGTCATGGGCGCGCTGAGCCCTCGAACCAGAAACGCGCAGGTTGATATGTTTCAATCCGGCGAGGTCGATTATCTGGTCGCCACAGACGCGATCGGCATGGGGCTGAATATGGATATTTCCCATGTCTGCTTTACGTCTTTGCGCAAATTCGACGGGCAAAAAATGCGCGCTTTGTCCGCCGCGGAGCTGGCGCAGATTGCCGGACGCGCCGGAAGGTATATGAAAGACGGCACGTTCGGCGCGGCGGCGGAAGCGTCCGCTTTGACCCAAGACGCGATTGACAGGATCGAAGAACACCGCTTTGAACCCCTGCCGCACCTGTTTTGGCGCAATCCCGATTTACGGACGGCGACGATCGAATCCCTGATCCGCAGTTTGAACGTTCGTCCCGACAAAGCCGGTCTGGTCGGCGCGCGCAAAGTCGAAGATCAGCAGGTGTTGGAATCGCTGGCGCGTGATACGGGAATCGTCCGGCTGGCGGACAGCCCGTCGCGGGTGGCTTTGTTGTGGGACGTTTGCCGCATTCCCGATTTCCGCAAGGTTACGCCCGAAGCCCACGCCAAACTGGTCGGGCAGATATACCGCCATATTCTGAAAACGGGGCGGGTGCCGCAGGATTTCATGGAAAAACAGGTCGCTTTTCTGGATAATGCGAACGGCGATATCGATACCGTCACGGGACGTATTGCAGGAATCAGAATTTGGACGTATATTGCGCAAAGAAAGGAATGGATCGACCGGTCGGCGTACTGGCGTGAAAGGACGAGGGCGGTTGAAGACAGGCTGTCGGACGCTTTGCACCAAAAGCTGGCTCAACGGTTCGTGGATAGGCGTACATCTGTTTTGGTTAAAGGTATGAAAGCACAAGTTGAATTGTTCACTAAAATCGACGAAGACGGCGTTGTCGAAGTCGAAGGGCAGCGGGTCGGGAAAATGAACGGTCTGCGTTTCGAACCGATTACGGGCGCGGGGAAATTCGCCGATCGCGTTTTGATTTCCGCGGCGGAAAAGGCGTTGCAGACGGAGTTTCAAAACAGGACGGCTTTGATCGCCGCCGCGCCGCAAGACGATTTCACGCTGGAAAACAATGCTGAAATCCTGTGGAAAGGGCAGTCTTTGGGAAAAGTCGTCAAAGGACGCGATATTCTGCATCCGACCGTGACCGTCGGTGTTCATGAAACCGTCGATCAGACGCAGGTCGATGCCGTCAAAGCGCGTCTGAACGGCTGGCTGGAAGTATATCTGAACGCAAAAATCGCGCCGTTGTTTGCGGCTTTGCGTACTTTGGACGAAGAAAACGCGTCGGGTTCCGCCCGCGGCATTTTGTGGCAGGTCGCCGAACAGCTGGGGACGATGCCGCGCGAAAAAGTGTCCGATTTGGTCAAAGGACTGAGTGACGCGGATAAAAAAGTGCTGGCGAAAACGGGCATGCGCACGGGGTGCGATTATTTATATTTCCCGATGTTGTTGAAACCCGCGGCGCAACGCGTTCTGGCGATTTTGTGGAAAGTCTGGAACAATAAAACGCAATACGAAACGGGGTTTGCGATTGACGGTAAAATGTCCTTTGAAACGGATCGCGCCGTTCCCCGCGCTCTGTATCTGGCGCAAGGGTACGCTTTGGCGGGAACGCGGGCGATTCGCGTCGACGTGATGGAACGGTTCACCGCGAAATTGCGTGAAGTCACTCGTCAGGATAAGGGAAAACCGCAAATCCTGCCGCCGGAACTGTTGTCCATCGCGGGGTTGAAGCGTGACGAAGCTGCGGACGTGTTCGGTTTTCTGGGGTTCAGAGTGACAAAAGAAACGAAAACGGAAACCGTCGGCGAGGAAACGAAGGAAACCGAAATTCTGATGATTCAGCCGAAATTCAAAAAACACAAAGCCCCGAAACGCGACGAAAGGCAAATCGATCCGTCTTCGCCGTTTGCGGCTTTGGCGGCGCTGAAAAAGAAATAAGCGGTGGAATCCCAACGCATTGACAAATGGCTGTACTTCACCCGTTTTGCCAAAACGCGAACGGTTGCGCAGGAAAGAATCGAGGGCGGACACGTCGCCGTCAACGGTGAAAAAGTCCTGAAAAGCAGCCGCGACGTCAAAATCGGCGATGAGTTGGAAATTTTGTGCGGTATGGTGCGCTTTTTCGTCCGCGTGACGGGATTTGTTGAAAAACGGGTCGGCGCGCCTGTCGCTCGGACGCTGTACGAAAATCTGCGCGAACCGGAACGGACGACTCCGCCGCCGAAAGCCGCGTTTGAATACCGTCCGGCGGGATCGGGACGCCCGACCAAACGCGACCGCCGCGCGCTGAACCGGCTGAAAGGGCGGTTTTGAACGTTTTTTTTGTCCGTCAAAACAGAAAAATCTTTATTTTCCGAAAAAATTTGTCTACTATTTCTAATAGATTTTTTCTTTTGGGAGAATGCCGATGAATAGAGAAGATGCTTGGAACAAAGTGGTTCGCAGTAACGAAAACTCCATGTCAGCGCTGTTGGGCGAAATGGGGTACAAACAGGAACACGGCGATTTTATGGTCATCAATATGCGTGACGACCGCAGCGGCTTTAAAATCGACCGGGGCGACGGAAACGTCACCACGATGGGCGGCTACGAAAAAAAAGAATTGCCGTTGTACCCGCACGCCAGAACTTTTGAAGACGCGTGCAAGCGCGCTCAGATGACGGATCAGGACTATTATGACAAACTGTGCGTTCCCAACGGCGACGGGCAGATTCAGGCGGGCGTCACGGGATCCAACAACGGCGTGTACGCCGCGTACAGTTTCGGCAGCAAGGAAATGGTCGTTACCCAAAATCCGGAAATCATTCGTCAGTTGGAAAAACAGCTGTGTTTTCAGGACATCGGATTGGGCGTTCCGTTTTCAAACGGCGACAAACCGAAGGATTTTCAAAAAGCGATGGAATGGGAACAGGTGAAAAGATGCAGTTCGAATTGCAAGGTTGAACCCAAACGCATCTTGACCGACAAAGAAAAAGACGAAGCGAAAAAACGCGAAGAATGGCGGAAGTCCTTGATGCCGAAAGAGGAACAGAAACCTGCGTCCACATCGAATCCGTTGCGCGACGCCGCTTTGAACCGTCAGGGCAGAGGATACTGATTCCTTTTTGTTTGAACAAAACGCCGACCCCTGTTTTTTTTAAACAGGGGTTTGCTTTATTTGCGGGGGCGGCTTTCCGCGTTTCGGATATGATTTTGTCTTTCTGCAAAACAATGTTTTTTCTGCGCTTTATTCAGACGGATCGGACGATTGTTTTAGCAGAGCATAACTGTTTTAGCCTGCTTTGGAAATAAAACCCCGCGCGAATTTAAACGGAGCGTGCGATTTCTTAAAAATGATACTTAAAACCGATTGTCGCGGTGTGATCGGTATAATGCGTGCGGAAAACACCGTCATAGGAAAGCGAAGCTTCCAGCACCGCATCGATTTTCATTGAAACGCCGACGCCGCTTTCAAACCCCCAGCGGTGCAGGCGGTCGCTTTCGACGACATAGCTTGTTCCGTTGGTCAGGGTTACGGGGGCGCGCGATTTGTCGGCAATGAAATCGTATGTGGCGGAAAAACGGATTTCCGGACTGAAAACGCCATAGGTTCCCGACAGTTTTATTCCCGCGATCCCCGTCAGCATATTCGTATCGTCCGCGGAAACGTGCTGCTGTGCCGTATCCGTATAACCGCCGCGGCGCAGACGCATGTACCGCATGCCGGCACTTGGCGTCAAAACGCCGAAATCGTATCCTGCGACGGTTTGAACGGCAATCGTGTCAACATTGTAATCCGCTTTGTACACCGAACCGAAGACGCGTTTGCTTTCGCTCCAATCCGAAAAGGACTGCGCCAGTGTAAAGTCCGCGAAAAAGCGGTCGGGTCTGTATTCGCCGTAAACAAACAAAATGTGCGTAAGCGTGTCAATATCGCGGGCGAAAGCGTCAATGTCGCCATTGGAAAACGCATACCCGAACCCGACTTTCAATTCATTCAACGCTTTTTCAAAGCCCAAAGCGACGCCCGCCGATTTTCCTGAAAAGCCATTTGTTTTCGCTGTGTCCGACAACTTGGACTTGTTGGCGAAGCCTTGCGCCCATGAAATGACGCCGTCCAAAGCGTCCCCCGCCGAACGTCCGCGTTCGGCACCTGTTGCAAGGCGATTGGAAACCACGCTCATCACCTGATTCATCATGGCGGCGGACTGAGATGCCGCGACAGGGGCGGATACCGGCGCCAAAGCCGTCAGAGCTTCATTCAGCGCGGCGGGATTCGACCGTTCCAAATAGGATAAAAGGTTTTTCAGATCATCGGGATAACCGTCAAAACGCGATGATGCCGACAACAGCTCCAAATGCAGCGTGTTTCCGTCTTCCAGTGTCTTTCCCGCAAAAATCAAACGTTGAGATTCGGCGGCGATTCCTTCTTTATCTTTGATTTTTGCTTTGATATCTTCGATTCTGTCAGTCGGTTCGACTTCCAAAGTGATATGTTTTTCTGTTGTCCTGACAAAAATCTGCATTGCGAACGCGTCCGTCGTCAACAGAATGAAAGCCAAACAAAACAAATATTTTTTCATGGAAATTTTTCCTTGATCGTATCGCGCCACTCTATAGACGCTACGGGCGGTTGTAAAGAAATTTATCTTTCTGTCAAACGGATAAAGTCAAACGGTTACAAAATTCTTACGGGGAATTTCCGACGGTTGTCAGATTCAGTCTTGAAAAAACGTCAAAATTGTCTATATTGCTTAACGTCATACAAACCAGTTTGAGGAGATTTAAAATGGCTTCTGTTATCAACGATTCCTGCGTGAAATGCCTGACCTGCATCGACGTTTGCCCCGTCGGCGCGATCACAGAAGCGGACACGCAAGCCGTCGTCAATCCCGACACCTGCATTGATTGCGGCGTTTGCATTTCCGAATGCCCGCAGGGCGCGATCTGCAACGACGCGGACGCCGACGAAAAATGGATCAAGTTCAACGCCGAAGAATCCGCGAAGGCTTAATTCCGTTTCAAACGCGAAAAAATCAAACCCCCGTCAGACATATCGGCGGGGGTTTTCATATTCTCAAACATTCGTGATTTTCCGCGTCGTCGATTTCTGCGTTAATGCTTTCTGTTTTCCTGATGAAGGCGACCGGAAGTTGGAAACTACTCTAATGAAATAGTGCGACATATTCGCATACAAGGATAGAATAAAATATGTTGCCAATCCGTTAAGGCAATTATTGTTCGGCGGGAACGGTCAAAACGAACGGGTCGGCGAGGTCGATATCGACGGGTAAGTCGATCATCGGACGCAGGACGGCGCGGACGCACGCTTTGGTTTCGGCGGAAACGCGGCGGTTTGTGATGTTGTACGCTTCGCCGTCGGCGGGCAAAGTCCCCAGCGCCGTAATCTTGACGGGCAGTTTCAAATCTTTGTCCAGTCCGCATTTCGCAAAAGCCGCCTTGTCAGCGTCGATCTTCGCCTGCAACCGACGCGCGTAGGCTTCGCGCGTGTCCGGTCGGCTCAGCGTTTCCGTGTCGGGCAAAGCCGCCGTTACTCGGCGTCCTGTGTCCTTTTCAATCAAGTGCGACAAAACATACAGCAAACGATCCTGCGCCGAACGGAAATCCAGCGAAAAATCACGCTTCGACACCGTGACTTTCCACAGCGGTTCGGTCGATTTGTCAGCGCGAACCGCCGTCAGCGCGATGTATTTGTCATAAACCGCGCGCCGATCGTACAGCGTTTTCGGCGTCGTGTATTCGTCCCCCAAATCAATGTCAGGCGTCACGATGTCGCTTTTGACCGATGCCGTGCCGACCTTTTCAACCCCGAATTTCAA
>OQVL01000023.1_pt1 | contig 46463 bp, 46 predicted proteins | sample 1691501 | NCBI WGS metagenome assembly OQVL01 (sample SAMN03418253, study PRJEB22391) | human gut metagenome | biome: human-gut; feature: organic feature; material: feces | host: Homo sapiens | place: Tanzania | collected 2013-01 | reverse complement strand
ACCGACATCTTACTTAAAGCGTCTGTTTTCTTTCAAAGCTTTAAGCAGAACGTCTTTTCTCGGATTTGAAGCGGAACGCTTGAATTCAAACGGCTTCTCCGCAGAGTGTTCCACACTCCAGCCGCCCCATTCACGGAACGCGTGATAGGTCCAGTCCCAGCCGTATTCCTCCATAAGCTCAATCATGTCGGAAAGGTATTTTTCTCCACCTTTCGCCCAGCAGATGACCGAAAATTCGCCGACAAAAATCGGGACATTGTACTTGCGCTGAAAGTCAATGGTCGATTTCATCGCCACTCTCAACTGTTCTTTATCCCAATAAGTTCCGGCAATATAGCCGGGATAACTCCATTTCAGCCATTTGTTATGCACCCCTTGATGAGAATACGAAAACGGCTGATAGAAATGAGGAGAATAAATAATGTTCTCAGCCCGAATCGGCTTAAGTCCTCCATCAAAATTATCAATCGCGGCACATGGCTCAATGATAATGGGCGTCACAGGATCTATTTTGCGAATTGCCTCGACCAGGGTTTCAACGACCTTCTGCCACGATGCAAGCGTTGCTTCCGTAGCGACTGGCTCGTTCAGCAGATCGTAGCCATAAATGAGCGGATTGCCTTTGAAGTGAGCCGCCAGGCGTTTCCATGTTTCAATCAAAGTGGAAAAATTGGTGGATTCCGTCAGAATGTTACTGGCAACTTTGCTGACTTTCGTATTCGGTCCGGTATGCAGGTCAATGACGACTTTCATTCCATGCTTTTTCAGCAGCGGCATGATACTGTCAACCTTTTTCATTTCATCGTCAATCCAGCTCAGGTAAAGTTCCGGAGTTGAAATATTCCGGTTTCCGGGCTGCATCTGATAGCGGATAAGATTGACGTTCCAGTCTGCAAGAGTTTCAAAAGCCGCTGCGGAAAGATCGTGTCCGCTCATAACTCCGCGATACCGTGTCCCTTTTCTAGGACCGCGGGGAAATCTGTTCGTTTTTAGTGCGGTGGAACGCCAACACATCTTTTATTTTGGTAAAGCCCTCTTTTTCTATCAGCTCCGCATAATACGGGAAGTTGTACGGCATCATAATAGCGGGCATCGTATCAAACTTGTTGACGAGCAAGCCGTACACATGGTTGCTGGACGGATTGGCCGGGCCGCGCACCGCCTGCACCCCTTGCGCGCGGAGCCACGCCTCCCCCGCGCTAAACAAAGCGTGGGAAACTTCCTCATCTTGGATAACGTCAAAAAAACCGAAAAAGCCGATATTTTCGTGGTGGTAAGCATTGTGCGCATGGTTGACCAGTGCCATAATGCGCCCGGCCAACACGCCGTCTTTATAGGCCAGAAACATCTTGTTTACGGCGTGCGCCCAAAACGGGTTTTTAGGGGAAAGCAAGCGCCGCGTATCGGCCTTTAATTCCCCCACCCAATACGGCGAATTTTTGTATAAATCAAACGGAAAATGAATAAATTGGGATAAATTTTTATCCGTCACTTCGCAAACGGTAATCATAACGCTCCTAAACAAAACCCCGCCTAAGCGGGGTTTTTGTAAGTGTAAAACTTATTTAATAATGCCTACGGCGCGGCCCGCTTTGGCGAATGCGTCAATAATTTTTTCAACGTGTTCGTCCGTATGCGTGGCCATTAAGGTCAAGCGCATCAGCGCATGGCCGGGGGGCACGGCGGGGCTAATGACCGGGTTAGAGAAAATGCCCAGTTCGTGCAAAGAGCGCCACATTTTGAAGCAGTTTTCATTACTGCCGACGTGTACCGGCAAAATGGGGGTGGTGCTGGTGCCTAAATCGTAGCCTAAATCTTCCAACCCTTTTTTGAGTTTAGCGGTCAGGCGGAACAAATTATCGCGGCGGGAAGTGTCGTTTTCAATCAGTTCCAACGCTTTGGTAATAGAGGCCACACAAGCCGGCGGCAACGCGGCGGAAAAAATCTGGCTACGCGCATTGTGGCGGATGTAGTGGATAATGTCCGCATCCCCCACCACAAAACCGCCCACCGTGGCAAACGTTTTGGAGCAGGTACCCACCACTAAATCCACTTCGCCGTTTTCCAGGCCGAAGTATTCGCAGGTGCCGCGCCCGGTTTTACCGATAATCCCCGTGGCGTGGGCGTCGTCCACCATTATGCGGGCGCCGTATTTTTTGGCAATTTTTACAATGTCCGGCAAGGGGCAAATGTCCCCTTCCATACTAAAAACGCCGTCCACAATAATCAGCTTGCCCGCTTCCGGCGGCAGTTTAGATAAAACGCGGTCCAAATCCCCGGGTTCGTTGTGCTTAAAGCGCACCATTTCCCCGTCGGAAAGTTTCACGCCGTCCAAAATGCTGGCATGGTCCAACTTATCCACAATGGCGTAGTCGCCCTTTTTAATCAGGCAGGAAACTACCCCTAAATTCATTTGGTAGCCGGTAGAAAAAATCAACCCGGCTTCTTTGCGTTTGAATTTGGCCAAGCGTTCTTCCAACGCATCGGCGGCTTTGGTGTTGCCGTTCAAAAAGCGGGAACCTGCACACCCGGTACCGTATTTAAGGGCGGCCTCGGCGGCGGCTTTTTTCATTTCGGGGTCATCGGCCAGGCCCAAGTAGTTATTGGAGCCCGCCATAATGTACTTTTTGCCGCCCAACATTACCTCCGGCCCTTGCGCGGACTCAATCGGCTGGAAATAGCCGTAAATGCCCATACGCATGGCCAGTTTGGCGTCTTTATAGTTTTTGCATTTCTCAAAAATATCAGCCATGTTTTTATCCTCTTGACGCAACACCGCACCGCGGCCCGAAAGCCGCCAGGCGGGTTATTTACTTACCTTTTTTATAATATTTGTGGTGGAGCGGCCCTTCAATAAGGCAAAACGGACCACCTTTTTTGCAAATTCTCGGCCCACGATTTCGGAAGGTTTATAATCCCCCCCTTTTACCAGTACATCCGGGCGGACCAGTTTTATTAAATTATACGGGGTGTCTTCTTCAAAAATACATACGGCGCTGACGCTTTCCAACGCGCCCAAGACCAGCGCCCTATCCCCTTGCGCGTTTACGGGCCGGGTGGGGCCTTTTAAGCGGCGGACGGAGTCGTCCGAATTGACCCCCACCACCAGCACGTCCCCTTTCGCGCGGGAAAATTCCAACACGCTTACATGCCCCGCGTGCAGAATATCAAAACAGCCGTTGGTAAATACAATTTTCTGCCCGGCGGCGCGCGCGGCCTCTACAAATTTTTTCAAGGCCCGGCGGCCCATAATTTTATTTTTTGCTTTCATCTGCTTTTTTTTCTTCACGCATCATGCGTTCAATTAAGCCCGTATCCATATTCCCGGCGATAAAATCCGGGTTATTCACAATTTTTTGGTGGAACGGAATGGTGGTGCAAATCCCGCCGATTTGGAACTCGCCCAAGCAACGGCGGCAGCGGGCCAACAGGTGTTCGCGGTCCGGCGCGGTGACGATGAGCTTGGCAATCAGGCTGTCGTAATAGCTGGGAATGGTGTAGCCGGTATACACATGGCTGTCCACACGCACGCCCAAACCGCCGGCAGGTATCCATTCCGTAATGGAACCGGGGCAGGGAGTGAAGTTCATTTCGCTGTTTTCCGCATTAATACGGTGTTCAATGGCGTGGCAACGCACGGCGCCCGCTTCTTTTTGGGAAACGTGCAACGGCTCGCCCTGGGCAATTTCAATTTGAAGTTTAACCAAGTCAAACCCGCAGACGGCTTCCGTGACCGGGTGTTCCACCTGCAAGCGGGTGTTTACTTCCATAAAATAAAATTCTTTGTTTTGCGCCATTAAAAATTCCACCGTGCCGACCCCGCGGTAATGGGCGGCTTTGGCCAGTTTGCAGGCGGCTTCCTGCAATTTGGCGCGGGTGGCTACGTCCACAAACGGGGACGGAGATTCTTCCACCAGTTTTTGGTGGCGGCGCTGCATACTGCAATCGCGCTCCGCAAAAGCTACTACATTTCCGTAGTTATCGGCGGCCATTTGCACTTCAATATGGCGGGGGTTTAAGACCAATTTTTCAAAATACATCCGGTCGTCGCCAAAGTTGGCTTTGGCTTCCCCTTGCGCGGTTTTCATCATTCTATCCAAATCTTCTTCTTTCAAACATTCGCGCATCCCTTTGCCGCCGCCGCCCAACGCGGCTTTAATCATAATCGGAAAGCCGATTTTGCGGGCCACTTCGTGATAGTTCTTGCCTACCACGCCGTTGGAGCCGGGCGTTATCGGCACGCCGCCTTTTAAGGCAATTTCGCGCGCGGTGGATTTGACACCCAACATTTCAATCGCTTCTGCGGTCGGCCCGATAAACGTAATACCGGCCTTGGTGACGGCGCGGGCGAAATCGGCATTTTCAGACAAAAACCCATACCCCGGGTGAATGGCATCGGCCCCGGTAATTTTGGCCGCGGTCACAATGGCATCTATATCCAAATAGCTCAAAGGAGAGGGCGCCGCACCGATACAAACGGCTTCGTCCGCCATGCGAACGTGCAGAGAACTGCGGTCCGCCTCGGAATACACGGCCACGGACCGAATGCCCATTTCTTTCAGCGTGCGGATGACACGCAGGGCAATTTCGCCGCGGTTGGCAATAAGAACTTTCTTAAAAGGGGTAATTTTTACCTTGGTAGACATTCCGCGCTCCTAGGGTTCAATAAAAAATAACGGTTGGTTATATTCCACCGGCTTGCCGTCTTCGGCCGCAATCACGCGCAAAATGCCCGCCACCGGGGCCGTAATGTTATGCTGTTTGGAAACCGTTTCCACAACGCCTAAAGTTTCGCCTTCTTTTACTTGGGCGCCTTCTTTAAGAAGCACGTTTTTGCCTTTGGCGGCCGTTTTATAAATGCCGATAGCCGGCGCACACACGGCAGAAAGGGAACAGGTAAATTTGGCAGGTTCAGGCAGGGCCTCGGCGGTTTTTACTTCTATGCAATCGCCGTCTTTTTCGTAGCAAAATTCGGCCAAATCGGTAGTTTTAAGCCAGTCAGTCACTTCTTTAATCAACTTTGTATCCATGGTTTTCCTCTGGTTGATAATTAAAAACTCTTTGTTTTATTTTATCATTTTTTTACGGGGTACTAATCCTTTTTTGCGCAGGTAAAGGTTTGGGCAAAATGATAAGGTGGCTATATGAAAACATTAAAAATAGGATTAAAGCTGTTTTTTTGGCTGGCAGTTTGCCAACTGCCCGGCCTGGCGGGCGCCCGCTATGTGCCGGAGGGCTTGGCGTGGTATCACACACTCACCCCGCCGCCGTTTACCCCGCCGGATTACGCCTTTGGCCTGGCGTGGGGGCTCCTATATATATTGTTAGGGTTCAGCGCCTGGCTTGCCTTGCGCCCCCCAATACCCGGCAAAGCGCTGGGCTTGTTTTTAGTGCAACTGTTGCTAAATGCGTGTTGGACGCCGCTGTTTTTCGGCCAGCACCAACTGGGCTTGGCACTCCTATTACTGGGGCTTATGGTAGCGGAGCTGGTTTTCCTGGTGCGGGCTTTTGGCCGTTTGAGCCCCCGGGCGGGCCGATTGTTATGGCCTTACGGCGCGTGGCTGTTGTTTGCCTGCTACTTAAATGCCGGATTTTGGCTATTAAACGCCTAATAATAAAAAATACACCCCGGACCGCTTTTGGCCCGGGGGTTTTATAAAAAAAGTGCCGTTTATTTGCGCTGGCGGTAGCGGTTGACCAAATCAAACCCCAACTTCATGGTTTTATAGAAAGTGCTGTCTAATAAAGTAGACACATTTTCCACCAAGTCAAACGCGGGGCGGGTTTTTGCCACATTTTCCGCGGATACCATCGCCAAATACTCCACACTTTCCGCCGTGCGGTACAGTTGGAGCATCGTGCGCACAATAAAAACCACCAAAACCACAAAGGCCACAACGGCCACTAAAGTACACCATTGGTAAAAGTCCATATTAACCCCCTTTCCTTTTTTCTAATTAAACCAGTTTAGCGCGCCGCCGTCAAGTCCCGTCCAAAAGCGGAAAAAAGACCCATATAAACGCCTAGGCCCTCCGGCCCGCCCGCCATTTTTCCGACGGAAAGGCCCAAAATTCCGTTTTTCGGCCGGCCGTTTGCGTTTGCGGATTTCTACCAAACGGTAAACAGATTTTTACTATTTTTTAAGCCAAAATAAAGCCTTAAAAAACCTAGTCAAAAAAAATTTTGACTTTACGCTCCATATAAACAATAATGTTTCTTGTACCTGTTTGGCCGGATTTTGCAACCAACCGGCAAGCCGGGAAACCAACCGGCCCGTTATTTGCATAGAAAGTATATTTTTTGCAACAATAATCAAACATGCCGTTTTACTACCGCGGTACAATATTATTCTAGGAAAGTTATTTATGGAAAATACAGAAGTGATTACCAGCATTGTAAAAAGAGACGGTACTACCCAATCTTTTGACCCCAAAAAAATCACCAGAGCTATTGCCAAAGCGGCGGAAGCTACGGGAGAATTTGATGCCGAAACCGCCAAAAAATTAACGATTCGCGCCATTAACATCATCCAACAATTATATGCGGATACTATCCCCAATGTGGAAAACGTGCAGGATATTGTGGAAGACGTTTTATTAACTTCTAACTACCACAAAACCGCCAAAGCCTATATTTTGTACCGGGACCAACATGCCCGCATGCGTGAAATTTCGTCTAAATTTAATGTGGATTTAGTAGACCAATATTTGCAAAAAATTGATTGGCAAGTAAACGAAAACAGCAATATGGGGTATTCTTTGCAGGGGTTAAATAACTATATTTCCTCCGAAATCAGCAAAGTATACTGGTTAAACAAAATCTACCCGGAAAAAGTGCGCCGTATGCACTCGGAAGGGGATTTTCACTTGCACGATTTGGGCCTTTTGGGCGCCTACTGCGTGGGTTGGGATTTGCAGGATTTACTGCTCAACGGTTTTAAGGGCGTTGTAGGCAAAGCCGAAAGCAAACCCGCCAAACACTTGCGCACTGCGCTGGGGCAAGTGGTCAACTTTTTCTATACGTTGCAGGGCGAAAGTGCCGGCGCGCAGGCGTTTAGCAACTTTGATACCCTGCTCGCCCCGTTTATCCGCTACGACGAACTCTCTTACGAAGACGTCAAACAGGCGCTGCAAGAATTTTTATTTAACGTAAACGTGCCTACCCGCGTGGGTTTCCAAACACCGTTTACCAACCTGACGCTGGATTTAACCGTTCCGTCCTATTATAAAGACCAACCGGTTATTATCGGCGGTAAACTGCAAGATAAAACGTACGGGGACTTCCAGCCGGAAATGGATATGCTCAACCGCGCGTTCTGCGAAGTAATGCTGGCCGGGGATGCCAAAGGCCGCGTGTTTACGTTCCCGATTCCGACGTACAACATCACCAAAGATTTTGATTGGGATAACCCCAAACTGACCCCGCTGTGGGAAATGACGGCCAAATACGGTATTCCGTACTTTGCCAACTTTATTAATTCCGACATGAACCCGGAAGATGCACGCTCCATGTGTTGCCGCTTGCGTATTGATAACCGCGAACTGCGCAAACGCGGCGGCGGCCTGTTCGGCTCCGCCCCCCTCACGGGTTCTATTGGGGTAGTGACTATCAACCTGCCGCGTTTGGGGTATTTATCCAAAACGGAAGACGAATTTTTCAACAATTTGAAAGACCGCATGGAAGTAGCCAAAACCAGCCTGGAAATTAAACGCAAAATTATTGAACGCTTTACGGCGGGGAATTTGTACCCGTATATGAGCTTCTACCTGCGCTCCGTAAAACAGCGTTTTAACGAATACTGGAAAAACCACTTTTCCACTATCGGGCTGGTGGGCTTAAACGAAGCCTCCCTCAACCTGATTGGGGAAGACATCGGCACGGAAAAAGGCAAAAAATTTGCCGAAAAAACCCTTACTTTTATGCGGGAAACCCTGGTAAAATTCCAGGAAGAAACCGGCAACAACTATAACTTGGAAGCCACCCCGGCCGAAGGTACCTCCTACCGTTTGGCTAAGTTGGATAAAGAACGCTACCCGGAAATTATCTGCGCCAACGAAGCGCTGTACAAGCAAGGGCACCCGCCGTTCTATACCAACTCCTCCCAACTGCCCGTCAACTATACAGACGACGTATTTGAAATGTTGGATTTGCAAAGCACTATCCAATCCAAATACACGGGCGGAACCGTACAGCACATCTTTACGGGGGAAAGAATTAAAGATTTGGAAGCGATGAAGAAATTCATCAAAACGGTGTGTGAAAAATATACTTTACCGTATTTTTCCATTACGCCTACTTTCAGTGTCTGCCCCAAATGCGGCTACATTGAAGGCGAACATTTTGAATGCCCCAAATGCAAAGCCGAACGGGTGCAAGAACTGGAACACCAGATTAAATTGCTGGAAGAACAGCTTTACAGCAAATAATTATATCCTTTTTAGGTTAAGCATAATCTAAAAAAGCAGTTGTATCCGCACGCGCAAAAGCGCTACCCTATAAAGGTGGGGCCGCCGCGTGCGGACAACAAGAAGTATTTTAGGAGAAAGACTCAAATGACCGCTCAAGAAAAGAAAGTAGTAGAAAACAAAATTTCCGAACTTAAACAAGAATTGTCCGAAGTACACGGCTCTAAATGTGAAGTTTACTCCCGCGTAGTTGGCTATTTGCGCCCGGTACAAAACTGGAACAAAGGCAAAAAAGAAGAATTTGCCCTGCGCAAAACCATGCACGTCGGTTGCGGGTGCGACAAATAAGCCGGTAAGTCTATTTTGGTTTCATTATGAAAATCGGCGGACTTATTAAGTTTACCCTCATAGACTTTCCCGGCCGTCCGGCGGCAGTGGTTTTTACGCAAGGTTGCAACTTCCGTTGCCGCTATTGCCACAACCCGGAATTAGTCTACCCGCATTTATACATGGAACCCATGCCACAAGAAGAACTTTTCGCCTTCCTTACGCGCCGCCAAGGCACGCTGGAAGGCGTTGTTGTGACAGGCGGCGAACCTACTATTCATGCGGATTTACTGGATTTTATGGCCCAAATCAAGGCTATGGGCTTTGCCCTTAAATTAGATACCAACGGCACCCGCCCGGAAGTATTGCGTGAAGCCTATGCCCGTAAACTAGTGGATTATGTAGCCATGGACCTAAAAGCCCCGCTGGAAAAATACTCCCTGATTACCGGGGTGGATTTCAACCCGGCTATTTTGAAAGAATCCATGCAGTTAATCGTGCAATCCGGCGTACCGTATGAATTTCGCACCACTTACGATAAAACCGTACTGACGGACAGCGATATTGAAGCTATCCGCGCGCTGACGGACGGCACCCATTACCGGGTACAGGAATGTTTACCGGTAGCCAAAACCAAAGCCACCTTAAAAGTAATGCACGACGAAATATAAAACTCCCCGGGTTCACGCCCGGGGTTTCTTTTGCTCCAAAATTTCAGCGTTGCTTAATTTTGCCCGCTACTACACACAATAAGAAAACAAAGTTTTCTAGTAGCGGGTTTGCACACTCCATCCCCCGGGTTCACGCCCGGGGTTTATTGTGAGCCGTAGTTATAAACCCGGTTTCCCGGCCGAAAATGCGCCCAAGCGGCGCGTTTTTTATTGTTCACACCCAATATAGCACCCAACAAAAAAAGAGCCGCCCGGAGCCGAAACCCCGGGCGGTATTTTTATAAAGTAAGGCTACTTAGCGGGACAAGCGGTTCAAGTCTTTCACAAACTCAAACAATTTGTCTTGCGTAGGCTGGCTCAACACCTCAATTGCATGCGCACTGATAAACTCAGCCGGTTTAACAACACCGCCGGAGGTTTGGACCGGTTTTACAAACTCTTTGGCCATAGCCGGGCCCAACGCCGGGTTCACATCTAACTGGGCGTAAAATTCGTCCATGGGGGCCATTACAGCCTGCAAAACGGTATTTACATCTTGCGTGCGGCTTACCGTTTGGCGCAAGGACACTACCGCCCGGGCATAGGCTTTAGGCAACGCCGGGTTGACCGCCTGGTTGCGCGCAGACGCGGACGCTTTTGTTAAAGCCGCGCGGAACGCCTCAAAGGTGGCCTGTTCTCTTTGCGTTAAATTAACGGATTCCATGCGGATATACGCTTCCAAGGTGGTCTTTTTGCCGTTCTTAAACACAACCGGCTGGTTGGCCATATTGGCAACGCCTACCTGTTCTTTTTGGGAAAGGCTCATAAAGGCTTCCCGCATAGGGTCCATAATTTGGAAGTTGTAATTAAAATCATAATAAGCCCGCGTTTTGGCGGCAGAGGTAAAATCTACCCACGCCCGGGCAAAAGTCAACTGGGCATCGGACAGATTGTCCGCCGCACTCCGTTTCGCAGAGCTGCGTTTTTCCAACGCGGATTGCAGGCGGGCGCTTACCCCCGCATTGACCGGCACCACTGCGGGATTATTTTTTCTGTTCCGTTTTGCCAATTCTTCGCGTTTTTGCAAGTCTTCAATATTCGGAACATCCATGCGTTCGACCGCCACGCGAGCAGATTTGCCCGCCATGGACGCTTGAATCGGGTTATTTGCAACATCTTGGGCGTTGGCTTTTTTCTGCGTTTTGTTATCTTGGTTATCCGGCCAAGTTTCCGCCGCAAAAGCAACACCGCTTACCAATACAGCCGTTGCCAGCGCTAAAAATTTATTCATGGTATTCTCCTTATTACAAGTTTAAGTGCTTACTATTAGTCTAAAAAATACACCCATCTTCGTCAAGGGTCTTTTGGTCCTATTTTTCTGGGCCCTTTCCGGCCCCGGCAATAAAAAAGGAACCGCCTGCCTGAACAAGCGGTTCCCCGGAGGACAACAAATCTTTTATTTCAAATCCCGTTCCATGGCGGCGCCCCAGGCATCCAACTCATACTGCAAGTTGCCGCTTACGGCCACGCTTTCCATTTGCACAAAGCGGGAAATAACCACGCCGTTGCCGCCAAATCCGGCCTTAATGGGTTTGTTGATTTCCCGGCTGACTAAAGCCGCTAAAGCAGGGTCCGCTTTGCGTAAAGCGTTATGCGCATCCATAACCGGGGCCAACGCTTGCAACACATAACCTGCATTGTAGGTTTTCATGGTGTTAATGGTGCGGCGGGCGGAAGATAATTTTTCCAAAGTTTCTCTGGCGGCGGGCGCGTTTACCGCGCTGGCTACGTCCTGCAATACTTGGTTAGCCCACGCATCAAATTCCCCTTGCATACTTTCCGGCAGAACCACGCTTTCGCGCAAGACAAATTCGGCCATTTTTAATTGGGCGCCCCACCCGGCTTTGAACGGGGCATTAATTTCAAAACTGGTTGCCGCCGCGGCCGAGGCAGACACCCGGCGCAAGGCGTTGTAAGCATCCATTACTTTAACAATGGATTGCAACGCCAAGGAAAAATTAGGCTCTTGCAGGCGGGCAATTTCGTTCTTAGCGCTTACGGCGGCGCTTAAAACGTCCTTCTGCAAGGCGGCCACGTTTTGCTGGCGTATCATTTTGGTTTTTTGGATTTTACCGTCCAATCCGTTCACTTGAGGAAACGCCACATCCCCCGGGAAGGCATTTACCGCCCCGGCACAAAAAACAGTTAAAAGGGTATATAAAAATACTTTTTTCATGAGTATTCTCCTGTATGTTTTTTACTTCTTACTTATAGAATAAATCTTTTGTACGGCCAAAACCAGAGTCTTTAGACCTAAAAATTGTCTAGGTCCTTTATGTAGCGGGAGGGTGTTTTCCGGGCTGGTTTTTTGCCCGCCGCCGGAGCAGTTTTCCGACGGAGCGGAGCCAATTTTCCCATAAAAAAAGGCCCCCGCAGGGGCCTAAAACAAACGGGAATTAATACTTAAATTGTCCGTTTTCGTACACCAGTTGGGTTTGGCCGTTTTTCAGAATGGCGGTGACGGTTTTATCTTCCGTATTAATCAAATCCCAATGCAGGGCGGAAGAATTAAAGCCCAATTTTTTCTTTAATTTTTCGTCCAGGCGGCTTACGTCCCCGGTGTAGGTATCGGCATAGCTGGCCCCCACCGCCACATGGCAGTTGCCGTACTTGCCGCCGAAATTTTCGTCGTACAAAATATCCGCCATAAATTTGGTAATTTTGGAAAAACGCCTATCCGTTAAAGAAAATTCCCCAATTTGGGCGGCGCCTTCGTCCATAGCCAACATTTTGCGCACAAAGTTTTGGCCTTGCTGAGCCGTGGCTTTTACTACGCGGCCGTCCTTAAATTCCAGGCGGATGCCTTTTACATAGTTTCCGCTGCGGTAGGAGGATAAATCGGCAAAATACACGCCGCGCGTGCCGCGCCAGTCGGGCGAGGTGAAAATTTCAAAAGACGGAATATTGCACCCGCCGCCGGACACAAAACGGCGCTCCCGCCCCAAGAGGACTTCAAAATCCATATGGGCAGACTGCACGCGGAAGTGCTCCACCGGCAAGGCAGAAAGCCACCGGCCGATTTCTTCCATTTGGGCCGTCACTTCCGCCCATTTTTTGACGGGGTCCTTTTCATTTAAGTAGCAGGCGCGGGCAATTTGCGCGGCGTATTCCTTTACGCTTAACCCCGCGCGTTTGGCCAGTTCTTCCGTTGGGTAATTGCACAAAGTCCAGGCAAATTGCCCGGCTTGTTCGCGCGCGTCCAAAATTTCCCGCAAGGGTTTATGCGCCACCGCCGCCCGGGCAATACGGGCCGGGTCCGTATTTTTCAGGCTGGTTAAATCCGCCGGGGCCCGCAGAGAAATTAACCCGTTTAAGCCGGCTTGCAATTCTTTTTCTCCGGGAGCAATAAATGCCAGTTGCGTGTCATCCGCCTGATTATAAAACGCGCGGGAAAAAGAATCCGGGTTGGTTTGGCGGGCGACAACATTAAATTTTTGCTCGGTTAATTTGGCGTAAAGCACTTCGGCCAGCGGCAGGGCCAACGGCTCGTAGCGCAGTAAAATAACATCATAGGGCTTAAAAGCCGTGCCATGGCGGGCGGACTTTAACGCCCAGAGCATAACATCGGCATATTTTGCGGTTTGTGTTTTGGTTAAAAACATTTTGGTTTCCCCCTCTTAGCTTATAATGTTATAATACAAAAAAAGGTACGGAAATAAAAAATGAAAAAGATTTTGTTGCTTATTGTATTCGCTTTTACTGCGCTCCCCCTGTGGGCGGATGTTTCCCCCAAGCCGGAAATGGAGTTTACGTTTATTTACCGCACGGCCCAAACGCCGCGCATTTTGCCGGATGCCAGCGAGCAAATCCAATGCAAAGACAACCAATGTATCCAGGCACAACCCCTGGGAACGTACGGCTTGCAAAAATTATATTGTACGCCGGAAAACTGCTTTTCTATTGCGTATGAATACGACCCTTACCAAAAATTAATCATTGGGTTTGCAGACGGCTCCAAACGCGAAAGCAACATTTTCAAAACGCCGGACACCCTGCGCAGCGGGTTTAAGGTATATGTGGACGACCATGCCCTTACCGTAGAGCCCGCCCCGCTGGAAAATCCGTCCAGTATTTTAATGCGGCGGGACGCGTGGACTTCTTTTATTATTATTTTGGTACTAGAGCTGGCCGCCGCCTGGGCCTTTTTAACCTATACGGATAAATCCTACCGTGTACTGTATGCCGTGGCTGTTTCCAACATTATTACCATGTTTGTTTCTTGGCGGTTTTTAGCCGCTTACATTAGTGAAACGGCCTTTTTGTGGATATTCTGCTTTGTGTTTGAATCCGTATTTATTTGGCTGTGCAACCGCAAAGTTTTATCCTGGAAAGAGGCCGGCTATTTAGGTTTAGCCGCTAACGTGACCAGCTATTCCCTGGGCATGATGATTTCCTTTTATATTGCGCCTTGGTTGTTTTAGAAAGACCCGGCCAAAAGCGCCCGACTGCTTGCACGAAAAAGGGAAAAAGCTATATAAAGGCGCGGGATATTCCGGCAAAAACATCGCTCCGGGCTTCTCACTCTCACGCAACACCAAGCAGTTGGTGTTGCTGCCAATCATTCAAAAACTCTCTATCAACCGCAAGCTGGGAGATTTTTCAAACAAAAATCCGTTTATTCTAGGCGTGAGCGGAGGGAGGAATACTGCCCTGCACGCGCGGTAGCGCGGAGGTATCCGACCGACCGAACAACAACGAATAAACGGATTTTGGGAAGAAAAAAACGGAGAGGGAGAGAAACCGCATACCGCCCAAAAGTGTCCCCCGGTTTTGCTCCCCACAAAAGAGAGCGAGTTTTCAAAATAAAAAGCCCTAATTCTAGGCGCAAACTTGCGAAGTATACTGTGCGTAGCGGCGCGGTAGCGCCGAGGTATTCGAGCAAGTGAGCAACAAAGAAGTAGGGCTTTTTAGTAAGAAAACTGGCGGAGAGGGAGAGATTCGTCCTGCGTCAATTTCCTGACGGAAATTGCGCCCGGAACCGCCCTCGCGGTTTTTGCCTTTCGCGGCTCCGCCTGCTCAAACAAAAACATCGCTCCGGGCTTCTCACTCTCACGCAACACCAAGCAGTTGGTGTTGCTGCCATTCTCCGAAAATTAAAAACCCCGCTTTAAGCGGGGTTTCAAATTTTCGGAGAGGGAGAGATTCGAACTCTCGATACGGTTTCCCGTATGCAGTCTTTCCAGGACTGTGCCTTAAACCACTCGGCCACCTCTCCAAAGCAAATTGTATTAAGTACCTAGTTATTATAGCAAATTATCCGGCGGTGTGCAGAAATTTTTAAGTAAGCAAAGCGCTAACGCTTAAACGCATGAACCTGAAACCCGAACAACCGCCCTACTAACATCAGCGGAAGTAGCACGCAAACGGTAAAAACAGCTACCAATAACGTCATAAAAAAACCGAATGCCAACACCAAAAGCCCGCCGAAAAATCCGCCACTGTCCCCTTTGGGGCGGGCGTGGTCTTGGGCGCGGGAGTCCCCTTGCGGGCGGCTGATTACGCGTCCGTTTTCGTCCAATACTTCCGGTTCTATTACGCCGGTTTCTTTTTGGTTTGTCATCTTATATATTTTGGCATAATTAGAGGCATTTGCAAAGGGGTAAAATATAGTTAAAAAGGGGGCTTTTTTCTGTCGGCGGAAAATGTTATAGTAAGGAGGAAGGCAGTTGCATATTTTAGGAGGGTTATTATGTGGGAAAAAGATATTAACATTCACGAAGTACGGGAAATACGCAGCCGCACCACGGTATTTTTTGGGGTGGGCGCTATTGCCAAAATTGATGATATTTGCAAAGACTTGAAAGCCCGCGGCCTAGATAAGCTTATTGTCGTCACCGGGCATGGGGCCTATAAAAAAACCGGCGCGTGGGATTACGTCACCAAAGCGTTTGCCGCACACGGCATTACTTATGTGCATTATGACAAAGTGACCCCGAACCCCAACACGCACCATGTAAACGAAGCCGCCAAAATGGCGCAGGATTTTGGGGCCAAAGCCATGTTGGCTATCGGCGGCGGCTCCGCCATTGATGCCGGCAAAAGCGTGGCTATTTTGATGAAACATCCGGGCAAAACCGCCGAAGATTTATATACGTTCCAATTTACTCCGGCCGAAGCCGCCCCGATTATTGCCATCAACTTAACGCACGGGACCGGCTCGGAAGCGAACCGCTTTGCGGTGGTAAGCATTGAAGAAAAGAACTTCAAACCGGCCATCGCGTACGATTGCCTCTATCCGCTCTATTCCATTGACGACCCGGCCCTTATGGCGGGGCTTTCCGAAAACCAGACGCGCTATGTGTCTATTGATGCCGTCAACCATGTGGTAGAAGCGGCCACCACTACGCTCACTTCCCCCTATGCGATTGACTTGGCCATTTCCGTCGTGCAACTGGTTAAAGAATACCTGCCGGTGGCCCTCAAAGACCCGAAAGATTTAACCGCCCGCTACTTTTTGGCCTATGCGGCGTTAATTGCGGGTATTGCGTTTGATAACGGGATGTTGCACTACACGCACGCGCTGGAACATCCGCTTTCCGGCGTGAACCCCAACTTGACCCACGGCCTGGGGCTGGCGATGTTATTGCCGGCGGTACTCAAAAACATTTACCCGGCCCGCCCGGCCACGTTGGCAGACGTGTTGGCCCCCATTGTGCCCGGCTTGAAAGGGTGCGGGTGCGAGGCAGAAACCGTTGCCAAAGGGGTGGAAAAATGGCTGTTCTCGGTGGGTTCCACGCATAAATTGGCGGACGAAGGTTTTAAGGCCGAAGACGTGGATAAACTGGTGGAACTGACATTCAATACGCCGTCTTTGGACGGACTCCTGGCGATTGCCCCCACCAAAGCCACCAAAGAAGCCGTACGCGCTATTTATGCGGAATCTTTAACGCCGTACAACAAATAGCCTTATCTTACTTAGTAAAAAGCCCCTGCTTAGGCGGGGGCTTTTTTTGCTATACTAAATAAAAAAAGGAGCATTATGAAAGAAAGCCTCGGTTTTATAATTACAGGAATGGCCTTTTGGATACCCTGTTTATGGTCTGTTATCCGGCAAAAAAGATTTTTTAAGAAAAACATTGTCACCCAAGGCATTATTACGACGTACCGTTCCCAGCAGGAAAAAGGCGCTAGGATGTATTCGGCCGTAGTATCGTATGAAGTTGACGGAATACCCCACCAAGTGCAAAGCAACGTGTGGACAACCGGCAGACCGAAATTAGGCGACATCAAGAAAATTGCTTTTAACCCCGCCAACCCTAAAGAAGCCATGTGTGAGAACAGTTGTTTTATGGAATATGTGGCAATAATAATAGGCGCAGGGCTAACCGCCGCCGGAATTTACCGGTTATTTTAAGCCGGCACTTTATTGCCGCGCACATAGTTAAAAAAGGCTTTCACGCGCGGGTCACAATACACATCCCGCACGGTAATATCCTTTTTTAAGTGTACTCCGTTTAAGGTGCGGCAACGGCTCAGTGCCACATACGTTTGCCCCGGCGCAAAGGCCCCGCGGCCAATATCCAAATAAATACTGTCAAAGGTAAGCCCTTGGGATTTGTGAATAGTAATAGCCCACGCCAGTTTTAGCGGATATTGCTTGAAAAACCCCTGCACTTTGGGCGCTAATTTTTGGGTTAAGGGGTTAAATTCGTACTTTACATCTTCCCAAATGTGCGGCTCCACGGTGTAAACTTCCCCCTTCAGGGCCACTTTAATAAAGTCCGGCCCTAAATCGTACACGGTGCCGATGTCCCCATTTACCCAGTTATCATCATTTACTAACATCATTATTTTGGCGCCTTTTTTGAGCCGCAGGGTTTGCTCGGCCGGCGTGGTTTTGGTTTTGAACGCATCCACAATTTGCGCCTCATACACAAATTCTTGGCCGGGCAACTCGGCCAAATACATATTGTTGCGGTAGGCCGCCTCCCGGTTGGTGGGCGACAAAATAATGCTGTCCGCAAAATCCTCCGGCAGTTCAAACGTCTTGCGCACATTTAATTGGGCGTCCAATTCCGGCTGGGTAATGGTTTCCTCGCGGATTTGGTTTAATAACTGCATAAATGCCGGGTCCGTTTGCTGGCGGAAAATGCGCTTTAACTCAAACACTTCTAGCGGCAGGCGGCGGCATACGCGGGCTTCAAAAAAGTACGGGCTTTTATACAGGGAATGGAAATAATCAAACAACCCGCCGGAGGGCTTTTCCTCCACCGGGGGCAGTTGGTATAAATCCCCAAACAACACCAACTGCTTGCCGCCAAACGGTAAGTCTGTGTGCGTGGAAAGGCGCAAAATATGGTCCATGGCGTCCAACAAATCCGCCCGGAGCATAGAGGCTTCGTCAATAATCAGCACGTCCAGCGCGTCCACCGTTTTGCGCGGCAGGCGTTTTAAGTTTTCCGTATCCAACAAATTGCCCGGTTTTAAGTGGAAAAAAGAATGGACCGTCTGCCCGTGTACGTTAATGGCCGCTAAGCCTGTGGTGGCCAGCACCACGGCACTATGCGTAGAATGTTGGATAAAGTATTTAAGCAGGGTGGTTTTGCCCGTGCCGGCACGCCCGGTTATAAAAATAAGCGGTTTTATAGCAGGGGTGGATTCCAACAAACGCAGGGCATCCTTAAATTCATCCGTTAAAATAATGGGAGTTTCGGCCATAGTTTTATTATAGCTTTTCTGTTTGCTCACACAAAACCGGCCGCCCCGCTACCTGGGGGCGGCCGACGATACAAACCCAAACCCGCTATTTTAAGCAGTCGTGCGCATCTTGCGCAATTTGCTCTTTGGTCAGGCGGAAACGGCGGTACAATTCTTCCAAGGGCACGCGGTCCGTAAATTCCTTGTGCGCGCCGTAAGTAAGCACTTTCATCGTGCTGTTGCCGTAGAAAGCGGCCACCTTTTCCCCAAAACCGCCGTCTAATACGCCGTCTTCCAACGTAATGACTAAACGGTGTGTTTTCTTTAATTCTTCCAATAGCGGCTTATCCAAGCCCGTCATATAGCGCGGGTTAATCAGCGTAGGCGTAATGCCCAGCGTACGGCGGATTTCCCCACATACGGACTTACCCAGGCCAAAGAAGTTGCCCAACCCCAACACGGCAATTTCGCGCCCTTGTTCGGCCACCTGATATTTGTTCAATACAGCGTAGTCTTTATCCACCGGCAGGCCCGTTTCGGCCACATCCTTAAACGGCACGCGGATAGCCACCGGGTACTGTTTTTGCGCCATGGCCCAATCCAGCATAGCCAAATATTCCGCGCGACCCGTGGGAGCCAAATAAACCATATTGGGGATGTTGCTTATCAAGGGAATATCAAAAATTCCCAAGTGGGTGGCATCCCCCGCGCTGATTCCCCCCCAATGAATAAGCAGGGTGGCCGGGTTTTTGTTGAGCGCCAAATCTTGCGACAGTTGGTCGTAAGTGCGTTGGACAAAAGAGCTTAAAACTTGCAGCACCGGTTTGGCCCCGCCGGCCGCCAAGCCGGAAGCATACGCCACGGCGTGTTCCTCGGCAATGCCCACATCCGTATAGCCGGCCCCCAACTGGGCGCGCACGTCCGGCGTAAGGCCGTACGCCCCCGGGGTGGCGGGGCTAATCACTATGACCGACGGGTCCTGTTTGCGTTTTTCAATCAAATGCCGCTGGGTAAGCGAAGCATACGTTTCCGCCGCCGGAGCGGGGTTTTTCTTTTCGTCCAACACGCCGGGCATAACCCAATGGAACGCCTCTTTATTGGCCTCGGCCTGCGGGCACCCTTTGCCTTTTAAGGTGTGGATATGCACCACCGTCGGGCGCGAGACATCTTTTACTTGTTGGAACGCGGCAATTAAACTGCGCACGTCGTTGCCGTTTTCCACATATTTGTAATCTAACCCCAAGGCCTTAAAAAAATTACATTCCGCTTGCCCGCGGGTTTGGCGGAGCAACGCCAGGTTTTTGTATAAGCCGCCGTGGTCCGGCGCGATACACATTTCGTTATCGTTTACCAAAATAATTAAATTACTGTTGAGTTCGGCCGCCGCGTCTAACCCTTCTAACGCTTCCCCGCCGCTTAAAGAGCCGTCCCCGATAATGGCAATTATGTTGCCGGTTTTGCCCTGCAAATCACGCGCTTTGGCCAGCCCCACCGCCAAACTGGGCGCGGTGGACGTGTGGCCGATAACAAACGTATCGTGCGCGCTTTCCTGCGGGTTGGTATAGCCGGAAATTTCGTGATATTTGGCCGGATTGGTAAAATACTGTTTGCGGCCCGTTAAAATTTTATGCGTATAACATTGGTGGGAAACATCAAACACAAACTTATCCTGCGGCGTATTAAACACATAGTGCAGGGCCACCGTCGGCTCAATAAAACCCAAATTCGGGCCGAAATGTCCCCCCGTGGCGTTTATTTTGTGAATCAGCAAGGCGCGGATTTCCGCCGATAGCGTATCCAACTCCTCCATAGATAAACCTTTCAAATCTTGCGGCTCGTTTACTTTGTCTAAAATTTGCGTCATACTTTATTACTTCTCCTATATATATTTACTGCGTTTAACAATTTTGGCCCATTTCATACGCTTGCTTAAAAACAGGCAGATTTTTTACTTCCCCTTTCTGCCACGCCCCGGTACCGTACAAAATGCCTTTTTCGCGGGAGCCTTCCAAACAATCTTGCGTAAACCCGCGCAACGCTTCCACGGTGCGTTGCATATTTTGGCGGTTGGTATCCGCGGCGGAAAGAATAAAATAAAAATCTTTATTGGAAATTTCCGTATAGCGCGGAACAGTGCGGTCTATAAAGGTTTTCAGCTGTCCGTCCATACAGTAAAAATAAACCGGGGTAGCCAACACTATTACGTCCGCCGCCACCAGTTTATCTAACAGCGGTTTCATATCGTCTTTTTGTACGCACAGGTGGGACGTATTACACGCACCGCACCCCAAACAATACGCAATATGATAATCTTTCAAAAATACTTTTTCTACGCTGTTTCCGGCGGCTTGCGCCCCGGCGGAAAATTGTTCACACAATAAATCCGAATTGCCGCCCCGGCGGGGGCTGGCGGAAATAATTAAAACATTTTTTGCCATATTATAAAAAACCTCTATTTCAATAATTTTTTCTCACAAGCTACAATTTTTTCTTCGTACACTTCTATTTTATGGTTTAAGCGGTTGAGCGTTTGTTGCATTTGCTCCACGCGCTGCTGCAAGGCATCGCGCTCTTTAATAAGCAGTTGCTTACGCTTTTGCAACGTGCGGTTTCCGCGGCGGAAAAGCGACACATACTCTATTAATGTTTCAATAGAAAGCCCCGCCCCGCGCATACATTTGATAAATTCCACCCATCCGCAATCGGTTTCGGTGTAATCCCGCACGCCGCTTTCCTTGCGGTTTACCGGCGGGATAAGGCCCACTTTTTCATAATAGCGCAACGTATCGGCCGGCAGGCCGTACTTTTGGCTCACTTCGGAAATGGTCATTCAGCACCTCCTTACATAAAATATTATATTACTTGGAGTTGACTTTAAGTCAAGGGGGACAAAAGAAAAAAGCATTTTACCGCCTGGAAATTTTTGGTTTTGCGCACCAAAAAACCCCGGGTGGTTGGCCCGGGGTGTGTGGTATTTTACCGCTTATTTTAAGATTTTTAATTTTTCGGACAGTTGCCCGAACGCTTTGGCGCGGTGGCTGATTGCGTTTTTTTCTTTATCGGTCAGCTCTGCCAGTGTTTGGGTGGTATCCTTGACGATAAACAGCGGGTCATACCCAAAGCCGTTTTCGCCCCGGTAGCCAAAGCCGATATAGCCGTCCAACCGGCCGTCAAAAGTAAGGTGTTGGCCGGTAGGCAGGGCCAGGCAAGCTACCGTGTGGAACGTGGCTTTGCGTTGGTGCAACAACAGCCCGTCCAGCTCGGCCAATAACTTGCGGTTGTTTTCGTCGGTATCGGCATGTTCCCCGGCATAGCGCGCGGTATGGACACCGGGGCGGCCGTCCAAGGGGGCCACTTCTAACCCGGTATCGTCCGCCACGGCGGGCAGACCCGTTTGTTTGGCCGCATACACCGCCTTAATAGCGGCGTTTTCTTCCAGGGTGGAGCCTGTTTCCGGCGGGAGGTTCAAGCCCTTAAAATCAGCCAAACTGACGTATTCTATCTTTTCCCCGCTGTTTTGTTTTTTAGGCAAAATGGCGGAAAGTTCCTTAAATTTATGCGGATTACCGGTAGCAATTAAAATTTTCATATTGTTTTAATTACTTGCCCTGCATACTTTTTTGCACTTGAGGGTCTTGCTTCAACGCCTGCACCAGTTTGGCTTTTGCTTTGGCGGCGCGTTCCTGCACTTGTTGGGCGCGGGACGGAACAGACGGCACGGCCTGCACATCTTGCACTAAATTCAAAATGGCTTTATAGGCAATAAACAAATCCTTTTCGCTCAACCATTCTTTGTAATTGTGCGGATTGTTTTGGCCCGTGGGCAAGCAGGGCGCACCCAGGCAAATATCCCGTTTGGCAAACATAGCCGGGCCGGTTCCGGCGCGTTCCTTTAAGTAGCGCGGTTCCATACCCGCTTTTTTGAGCGCCTGGCCCGCCAAATTGGCGGCGGCGGGGTGCATACCGTCTGCCACGTTGGTATATTGTTTGGAAACTTTTTTATCAATTTTTACATCAAATTTTTGGGCGGCATCGGCCACGGCTTTATCCAACCGGGCGAACCATTTTTTGCCCTGTTTGGGGTTGAAAAAGCGGTAGCGGAAGTCCACCGTCACGGTGTTATTTTTGGCATCATAGCTGATGTGGTGGGGTTCCACATAACCGTCCAACCCGGTACTGTAATTGGGCAACGTGCGTTTGGGAGCCGCTTTTTGCACAATGTACGCGGCGGCGGCGCTGGCGTTGCGGTAGCCGTTGGTGGCGGCATAAGATTGGTGGCCGTTCACGCCGTGAACCGTCACCAACGCGCCATAGGCGGAAAAGTTAGCTACAATAATTTCCCCATTCACACCGGCATCAAAATCAAAGGGGATTTCCGGGTAATACAAATCCATATCCAACCCTTCGCCCGCCATGCCGATATCTTCGTTAGGGGTAAGGACTACTTGGATAGGGCCGTGCTTGATAGACGGATTATCCGCCAGCGTTTGCAAGGCCGTCACCACCGCGGCCACGCCGGCTTTATCGTCGGCAGACAGCATGGTGGTTCCGTCGGAAACTACAATCGTTTCGCCTTTTAATTTGGCTAAATACGGGTCCGTTTGCGGGTTAATAACTAAATTTTTGGCTTTATTAATAATCACTTCGCCGCCGTCGTAATTTTTAATCACGCGGGCTTTAATGTTGGCACCGGGAATATCGGGCGTGGAATCATAATGCGCGCTGAGCCCCAGCACCGGCACAGTTTTATCTACGGTAGAAGGAATATGGATATAAATATATTGGTTTTCGCTCAAGTGGGTTTGCCAACCGGCCGGCTTGGCAAATAAATTAATTTCCTGGTACAGCAACGCCGCCATACGGCGCAAATCATCATTCATGGGAAATGCCTGGGTGGGGTCATCCTGGCTTTGGCTGTTAATGCGGGTATAGCCTAAAAAACGGTCCAATAACGCGGCGCGGTAAGAATCCTGCACGGTGGCGTATTTTTCAGCCGCGCGGTGTTGCTTGAGGTTTTCCTGTTGGGCTTTCAGGTGGGCCACGTCGGCCGGGGTAATAAACTTATTGGTATTTTGCGCAAAAACGGCAGGCGCAGTAAACAGTACAGCCGTCAGCAAACACAGCATTCTATGGGTAGTCATTGCATCTCCTATACATAAAAGGTTTCTATTATTCTAATTAAAAAATACAAACAAACGCAAGGGCCAAAAGGCCCATTATAAAATGGGCCTTTTATCAAAAAAAGAACCCCGCCTGAAAGCGGGGCTGAATTACAATGCTTTTTGTGTTTCCCACAAGGTTAACAGCCTGATAAGCGTACGCAGGGAGGATTCCATCACATCCGCATCCACATATTCTAACGCGGTATGCGTGTTATATATTCCGGCAAAAATATCCGGCGCGGGAATACCGGCCGCACTCAAAACGGCGCCGTCCGTACTGCCGCGCAAAGACACTTCTTTCGGGGTGATTTCTTCCGCCTGCATGGCCGTTTTGGTCAGTTGCAACATAGCGGGCGGCAGAGCGGACTTCATATTTTTATATTCATCCCGGAAGGCCAGCGTGGCCCCTTTGGCGCGGGCGTGCATACTTTTAACCGTATTAAACGCATTTTGCACGGTAGCAACCAACTGGGCGGTTTCTTCGTCACTAAACGCGCGGATAATGCCCCGGACAGTAGTGGTATCGCCTTGGGTGGCAATATCGTTTACATAAATAAAACCGCGCTTATCCGTGGTGGTTTCCGGGCGTTGGTAGCGGGGGAGCAAGGTGTGGAAATCGGACGCCATTAACACGTTATCCGCAAAAGCGGAATTTTGCGCCAGGCCCGGGCGCACCGCCCGATAGCCGGTAAAAGTAATTACAAAGGATTTGGCGTTAAAATTTTCCGTCATCAGTTCGCCCGTATCCCCGCCGGATACGGTATAGGCATATTGCACGCCCAAATCCGCCGGGTTTAATTTGGCCATACCGGCCCCGGTGGATTCATCCGGCGTAAATACAATTTTTATGGGGCCGTGGGCAATTTCCGGGTGGTCGTACAAGTATTGCACCAACGTCATAATAACGGCAATCCCTGCCTTATCGTCCGCCCCCAGTGAAGTCCCGCCGTTCGCCACAATTAAGTCGTGCCCGTGGGCCGCCGTTAATTTGGGGGCCGTATAGGAATTAAGCGTTAATTGGCGGGCGGCATCCAGCACAATGTCTTTGCCGTCATAATGTTTAATCACGCGCGGTTTGACCGCATGGGCGGAAATTTCCGGGGCGGTATCCAAATGGGCCAAAAAAGCCACCGCCGGAGCCGGATTTTTGGACGTGGCCGCAATATCCGCCGTCACGAGGGAATTTTCGCTCACTTTTACATTTTGGGCCCCGTATTTTTTTAATTCTTTGGCCAGTTGTTTGGCAAATACTTTCTGCCCCTTAGAGCTGGGCACATACGCCACAGACGGATTACTTTGCGTATCAATTTGCGCATACTTTACAAAGCGCTCCGTCAGTTGGGTTTTAACCGCATTTTTATCATAGCGGGTAAGGGCCTTCCAATCCTGCGCCGCGCCCATTACGGGCGCGGTCAGCAGGCATAAAACCATGGCCAGCACATAAGCGGCGCGGAGCATTAGGCCAAATCCTCTAAAGAGGCCGTCACTTGGGCGAGCGCCTGTTGGGCGGCGGCTAATTCTTCGCGCGTCTTTTCCACTTGCTCTTTGGGCGCGTGCTTGATAAAGTTTTCCTGCGCTAAACGCGCTTGGCGGGAAGCAATATTGGCTTTAGCAAGGGCCAAATCTTTTTCCAGGCGTTTGCGTTCTTTATCAAAATCAATCAACCCCGTAAGCGGCACATAAATAGCAATCCCCTCAAACATAGCGGTAGCCGTTTGTTTGGGTTTAGGCATATTTACACCGATTTGCAGGTTGTCAATTTTAGCCATTAAGGTAATGTAGCCCTCGTAGGCTTTTAATACCGCCAGTTCTTCCTGCGTGTTGCCGGAAAGCACCGTGGTAATTTTTAAGGCCGGCGGCACGTTGAATTGGGAGCGGATGGTGCGGATGGCCCGCGTGACGCCCTGCAACACATTCATTTTGCGCACGGCGTCTTCGTTTACCCACGCGGAGTTAAACTGCGGATACGCCTGGTTGAGCAAAAATTCTTCCGTTTCGTTTACATACGGGCGCAACGAAGCGGCAATTTCTTCCGTAATAAACGGGATTAACGGGTGAAGCGCTTTTAAGGTGCCGTACAAAATGTTTACGCACAGCGCCATAACGTGTTCTTTTTCCTGCGTTTGGAAGCGCTGTTTGGCCAGTTCAATATACCAATCGCAAAAATCGCCCCACAAAAAGTGGTACAAGGTGTTGGCGGTTTGGGCTAAGTTATAATGTTCAATGCCCTCGCGCGCCGCTTTAATGGCATTAGCATAGCGGTCCAAAATCCATTGGTCGGCCAGTTCCGTCACTTTTTCGGGCATAGTAAGCGGCCCCTGAATGCCTTCCATATTCATTAAGATAAAGCGGGAAGCATTGTAAATTTTATTGCAGAAGTTCCGCGCGCCCGTAATGCTGTCTTCGGAATACGGAATATCTTTACTGGGCACGGCCTGCATGAGTAGGGAGAACCGCACCGCATCCGTACCGTATTTGGCGGTCATATCCAAGGGGTCAATGACGTTGCCCAACGATTTGGACATTTTTTTGCCGCTTTTATCGCGGATAATGCCGTTAAGGTAAACATCTTTGAACGGCAATTTGCCGGTAAATTCCAGCCCGGTCATCACCATACGCGCCACCCACAGGTACAAAATTTCGTACCCGGTCACCATCACGCTGGTAGGATAGAAATGTTCCATTTCGGGCGTTTTTTCCGGCCAGCCGAAGACGGACATCGGCCACAACGCGGAAGAAAACCAGGTATCCAACACATCCGGGTCTTGCACCAAATCATGCCCGCCGCAATGGGGGCATTTTTCCGGCTTGCCGAACGATACAATCGGCTGGGCGCCGTCTTCAAAGGACACTTTCGTCAGTTGTTCGTGGCCTTGTTTATCGGTAGCAAAAGTTAAGCCGTTTGCACTGCACTGGCGGCAATACCACACCGGGATACGGTGCCCCCACCAAATTTGGCGGGAAATGCACCAATCTTGAATGTTTTTCAGCCAGTTCAAAAACGGATTTTTCCAGTTGGCCGGGTGGAATTGCAAAGCGCCGGATTCCGCCGCTTCAATAGCGGGCTGGGCCAATTTATCCATTTTTACAAACCATTGTTCGCTCATAAACGGCTCAATGGGGTTGTGGCAACGGTAGCAGGTGGAAACCGCATTGTTGTATTTTTCTTCTTTTACCAACAAGCCGGCGGCATCCAAATCTTTCACGGTTTCTTTGCGGCAGAGGTCGCGGTCCATGCCCAGGTATTTTTCCGGGCAGTTGACCATTTTGCCTTTATCGTTAATAACCGTCATAACAGGCAGGTTGTGGCGCTGGCCGACTTCGTAGTCGGTAGCGTCGTGCGCCGGGGTAATTTTGAGGGCGCCGGTACCAAATTCCATTTCCACGGCTTCGTCGGCAATTACGGGAATGGCGCGGTTAGCCAACGGAATAATTACTTTTTTGCCCACTAAATTTTTGTAGCGCTCGTCCTTCGGGTTTACGGCAATAGCGGCATCGGCATAAATGGTTTCCGGGCGGGTGGTGGCAATAACCACGCCGTCGGAGCCGTCTTCCCCTTTATAGCGCAAATACCACAATTTACCGGCGTGTTGTTCGTGTTCCACTTCAATATCGGAAAGCGCCGTAGAACACCGCACGCACCAGTTGATTAAGCGTTTACCGCGGTAAATGTATTTCTTTTCCCACCATTGGCGGAAACATTCGTAAACGGCTTTGGCGCGTTTTTCGTCCATGGTAAAGCGGATATCGGAAAGGTCCAACGCCCAACCCATTTTGCGGAATTGGTTAAAAATAGCGTTGCCACATTCGTTATACCATTGCCAAACGGTTTGCACAAAGGCTTCGCGGCCGAGGTCGTGGCGGGATTTATGTTCTTCTTTGGAAAGTTTCTTTTCAATGACGTTTTGGGTGGCAATACCGCCGTGGTCCGTACCCGGCACCCAGTAGGCATCTTCCCCAAACATACGGTGGGCACGGATTAAAACATCCTGTAAGGTATTGGTAGAGGCGTGCCCCATGTGTAAAGCGCCCGTGATATTGGGCGGCGGAATTACAATAACAAACGGTTTTTTGGTTTTATCCGCCTTGGCGGCGAACAATTTGGCATTTTGCCATTTATCGGCAAGTTTTTTTTCTACTTCTTGCGGCTCATAAGCTTTAGGCAACATAGTTTTTCCTTCGGTTTTGAATTTGCGTGATGTGACTTCACGCGTGACCTATTTATATTTTACCAATTATACGCGCCGCCGGACATCAAAATAACCTTTTTCCCCCTTTTTTACAATAGACGGAAATTTGAAAATTTGCTCCCAAAAAAGATACTATATTTAAGTATGAGAAATACTAAAAAAACCTGGCAGGGACACTCCACAAAAAGGCGCAATTCGGCCTTTTTTTTATTTGTATTTTTGGGCATGCTAACCGCCTTCGGCCCGTTTGTGACGGATATGTATTTGCCCAGCCTACCGGCCATGACGGCATTTTTTAATGCCAGCACCCCGCAAGTGCAGTTAGGGCTGACTTTTTCCATGTTGGGCTTGGCCGCGGGGCAAATCCTGTTCGGCCCGCTTAGTGATAAGTACGGCCGCCGCTTGCCGCTCCTGATTTCTTTATGGCTCTTTTTAGGGGCCACGTTGGGGTGCATTTGGGCGCCGGGCATTTGGTTTTTTGTCCTGTTGCGCTTTGTGCAAGGTTGCGCGGCGGCGGGCGGAATTGTTATTTCCCGCTCTATTGCCACGGATAAATTTAAGGGTGCGAGCCTGGCCAAAGCGTTGGCGATTGTCGGCGCCATTAACGGGATTGCCCCGGTATCGGCCCCTATCATCGGCGGTGCCGTATTAAAATGGACCGATTGGCGCGGCGTGTTTGCGGTACTGTTTATACTGGGCATTATGCTGTTAGGCGCGTGTATTCATTTTAACGAATCTTTATCCCACGCCAAACGCTCCCGCCCCCCGCTCCTTAAAACATTCTCTTTATTTAAGGGCGTCTGCACCAACAAAACCTTTATGGGCTACACCCTGCAAATGTCCTGCGCACTGGGCGTTTTGTTTGCGTATATTGCCGCCTCGCCGTTTATCATTCAACAGCATTACGGCTTCAGTCCGCTGGCATTTAGCTTGTTTTTTGGGATAAATGCCGTAGCTATCGGCATTGGGGCCGGTCTGTCCGTTAAATTCAAGCGGCAGGAAAACTGCGTTTTAACCAGTTGCGCGGGTATGTTTATAGGCAGTGTATTGGTATGGGGCGCCTTATTGGGCGGAGCCAACATCTGGCTGTTTGAAGGGCTCTTGTTTGCCTTATTATTTATGATGGGGCTTTCCTTAACCGCCGCCACCACCTTAGCCATGGATAGCGTGCGCCAACAGGCCGGCACCGGCTCGGCCTTATTGGGGGCGTGCGGATTTCTGTTCGGCAGTATAGTTTCCCCGCTGGTGGGTATGGGGAATATGCTTTTTACCACCGGCCTTGTATTGGTGCTTTGCGCTATTGGCTCCGGCGTGTGCGCGTTATGGGTGCGCAAGAAAACCGCTTCCGCCGCTAGGACCGCGGACGTTTGCGCTTAACAGGCTTTGGACAGGAAAAATCCCGGAGTTTTTCAACCCCGGGATTTTTTATTTGAAACCGTAAAAACTACATAGACAAGATTTTTTGTATCAGCCAATCGGCCCCGGACGATAAATCCGTAAATTTGACCAATACAAACAGGTTGATAAGCGCGCCCATACTTAAAAACGGGCCGAACGGAATGGCATCGCCGCCTTTCTTCCCCTTAAAAATCATCAGGAAAACCGCATAGACGAGCCCGATAAAAGAGGCAAAAATAACCGTGGTAATTACCCCTTGCCAACCGATTAACGCGCCTACCCCGCCCATTAATTTTACGTCGCCGCCGCCCATGGCTTCTTTCTTAAACAGCCAAGTGCCAATGAGCGCAATAGCCAACACGCCAAAGAACCCCACACTGGCACCCAGCAAGCTGTACAGCTCTTTCTGCCACCAGACGCCCTCAAAATACGGGTTGCACCAGGCAAATAACAGCCCCCATACAATCAACCCCAATGAAAAACGGTCCGGAATAATCATCAGTTCCATATCAATAACCGATAAGATAATCAGCGCGTACGCCGCCGCCAACACCACAAACGTCCATGGGGTCAGCCCGTAATGCCACACAAAAAGCGTGGTCAGCGCGCCGGTAAAAAACTCCACCAGCGGATACTGCATACTGATAGGCGCTTTACATTTGCGGCATTTGCCTAACAGAAAAATATAGCTTAATACCGGGATGTTATCATACGGCTTAATACGCGCGCCGCATTTGGGGCAGAACGACGGCGGCCACACAATGGATTTACCGTTTGGAATACGGTAAATACACACGTTCAAAAAACTGCCTATTACCAGCCCGAACAGGGCGGCAAACACCAAAATTAAAGTATCCATAATCACTCTCTTGTATATATATACATAAAAAACCCCCGGCCGCCGAAACGGTCGGGGACAAAATTAATGCAAGTTCCAGGCGGTGCCGTAGCTGTCTTCTTTATTAGTATTTACAAATACGTCACCGTAGCGCGGGTCGGTCGGGTCGTTTACATAGGCCCAACCGCCTTGGTTGGTAAACGCCTGTTCGTAAGAGCCCGTGCTGACATGGTGCGAGGGCCGGAAACCGGGGATAGTCACCATGGGGATACCTTCAATATATTTAGGCACCAGGCAGGATAAATCATCCGTCGGATAAGTGCCCTGGTGTTCCCCGTAATAAGCGGCAATAGCACTGCGCATTTTAACCAAACGGTGCTTGGTGCTGCCTTCTTTGGCTTTGTGTACCAGGTGCATAACACGCGGCACCGTACAGCCCAGCAAGAAAGCAAACACCAATACCGTAATTAAAACTTCCAATTTGGTAAAACCTTTTGTAAGCATTTATTTCAGCTCCAGCGCTACCAACGCAAATACTTTGGCATCCCCCAACGTATTTTTAATGCTGCTGTATTCGTTGGGTTGGTGGGCCATATCGTCCAGCTTGGAAAACACCACCGCGCTGTACCCTTTATTGCGTAAATACGCCGCCACCGTGCCGCCGCCCACGCCCATGGCTTTGGGTTGGTTTTTATAGACGGCTTTGGCCGCTTTAATTACCGCCCCCACCAACGGCGCTTTTTTGTCCGTCGGTTTGGAGGATTCGCATTGTTCCAGCTCAATTTTCACTTTTACCTTAAATTGTTTTTCCACCCCTTTTACAATGCGGGTAATTTCTTTTAATACGTCTTCGTTATTATAGCAGGGTAGGACGCGGCAATCCAAGTAAAACACGTCCGTACCGGGGATGGTGTTTACGTTGGGCACGTTGGCTTCGCGTTTGGTCGGCTCAAAGGTGCTGGCAGATTCCGGCGCGAACAAGGTATTTTTCTTGTTGAAAATTTTGGTAAGTTCTTCCAACCGTACAATTAAATGGGAAGCCACGCGGTTGGCGTTGATACCCGCTTTAGGCATAGAAGCGTGCGTTTGCTTGCCCTGTACGGTAAATTTTACCCACAGCATATTTTTTTCGGCAATTTCCACCATAGTCCCTTGCGGGTTGCCGCCGTCCGGCACTAAGAAAGAATCCGCTTTGGAAAAAGTTTTGCCGTGGTGTTTCAAAATATCCACAATGCCGTAAATGCTGCCGATTTCTTCATCCGCATTTAACAAAAGCGCATAGTTGACCGGCGGGCGGATGCCCAAATCCATAAACGCTTTTACGGTCAGCAGGCCGGACACCAAACCTTGTTGGTTGTCTTCGGAGCCGCGCCCGTAAATTTTATCCCCTTTTACAACGGCCTTAAACGGGTCTGTTTTCCACAATTTCAAATCCCCGGGGGGCACAATATCCATGTGGGCCATTACCCACAAGGTTTTCTGTTTGTTTTGGCCGTAGTATTTGGCCACAATGTTGGGGCGCACCCCGGTTTTAGACTTGGGGTCTTTGGCGTTAATGACAAAAACTTCGTCAAATTTCATGGTTTTCAGCAAGGCCAGTAAATATTCCGCCTTGGCGGTTTCGCCGTCGCCTCCGGCGTGCGGAGAAACGGCCGGGCAGGCAATCATTTTGGTCTGCACGTCCACCACAAAATCCTTGTAAGAGTCTATTTTAGCGAATATCTTTTTCGTATCTTCCATAATTTAACCTCGCTTTTCCTAAATAGGGTTTGCTATATCAATAAATTCGGTTTCTACGCCAAATTCCCTTTTTACTAAATCCATCATAGCCAACACGCCGGGCTTTTCGGAATTATAATGCCCCAGCGCCAGGCAGTTTATTTTGCCTTCGCGGCACCATTCTTGCACGGGTTCATCCACTACCCCCGTCACATACAAATCCAGTTTTTCTTCCACGGCCTGCGGCAACATATTCCACCCGCCGCCGCTTACAATGCCTACGGTGCGGATGTGTTCCGGCCCAAAGGCCAACAGCCGCCCTTGCGCGCCGCAAAATTGCTCCAGTACGGCGCAAGTTTCCGCCAGCGGCAAGTCTATCTGCCCCTTAAAACCGATGTTTTGGCCGTGATAGCGCCCAAAAGGTTGCGGGTCTTGCGCGCCTAATTTTTTTATCAAACACGCATTGTGCCCGATAACAGGGTGCATATCTAACGGTAAATGATACGCCGCCAGGGCTAAATCGTTTTTACACAAATACGCCACCCGCGCACCAAAAGTACCCGTGAGGCGTTCTTCCTTGCCCCACAAAAGTCCGTGGTGCGTAATAACCAACTGGGCGCCCGCCTGTTTGGCCGCGCGGAAAAGCTCCAACCCGGCCGACACGCCAAACGCCACTTTACGCACTTCCTGAGGGCCCTGCACCTGCAAGCCGTTTTGGCTGGCATCCGGTATTTGGGCCGCGTTCAAATAAGAATTTAAGAACGCAATTATTTCATCGCAAGCCGTCATAGTTTTATGTTATCATTTTATAAGGATGAAAAGAATAGTTTTTTTCTTATTTTTAACCCTTTTTCCCTTTTTAGCCGCACACGGACAAACGCTTCCCGCCGCCCCTTACCTGCCCGCACAGGAAGGGCCGCGGGCCGCCAAAGCGCCCATTACCGTGCAATACCCGCACGAAAAAATGAGCGTTTCCCGGGGGGCAAAAAACATTTTTATCTTCGGGCAAGTAAACGTACCCAATGCCACGTTGGATATTAACGGCAAAGCGGTGCCGTTGCATACCAACGGCGCCTTTTTGGCTTATCTGCCGGTGGAAAACGGAGAATTTGATTTTATTTTAACCGCCACCGCCGGGGAACAAAAATATCAGGCCAAACGCACCGTTATTGTGCCGGGGCTCCCCTTGAAAAAACTGTTTGAACGGGCGGAATTTGACCCAGAAGAAGTGTACCCCAAAACGCCAGTGGAACTCATGCCGGGGGATTTATTGGAGCTTTCCGCCCGCGGCACGCCGCGCACGGAAGTTTTTTATACGTTAAGCGGCATTAAAGGGGCCAAAAAAATCCCCATGAAAGAAGACTCCGCCCAACCCGGCATTTACCGGGCCAAATATTTATTGGACGAAGACCAAAAACCGCGCACCGTTAAAGTGACGTACCAAATGCAAAATGCCCCCGGCTACACCAAAGCCAAAATAACGGCCCCGGGCAAAATTAAAATTTTAGATGCCAAAAATCCGTTCACCACGGCAGAAATTACGTTGCCCGGCGTAAAAGTGCGCAAAATCCCCGTGCATAAAGAAAACCTTTACCCCTTTTACCGCGCTTACGGCCGCGTGCAAGTAAACGGCCTTTCCAACGGCCTGTACCGTATTGCACTGAACGAAAACGAATCCGCCTGGCTGGAAGCCAACCGGCTGAAATTTCATCCGTTTGCCGGATACACGCCCAACTATATTGACCAACTGACAGCCACGGTTTCGGACAGTAAAACCCGGCTGGCCTTTCACGGCCTGAGGGAAGTGCCCATTCAGGTACAGGAATTTAATGACCGCTTTGAATTGACCCTTTATTATACGTCCGGCTTTGGGGAAAACTTCAGCCTGGATACCACCAGCCCCCTGGTGGAAAACATCACTTGGAGCTATCCCGCCAGCGATACGGTTAAATTTGTGGTTTCTTTTAAGCCCGGCACCGGCCCGTGGGGGCACGCGTACGACTTTGAAAAAGGCACCCTGCTTTTAGACCTTATGCACAAGCCGCAAATTGCCTCCACCCCGCAAAAACCCTTGGCCGGGGCCCGCATTTTGCTGGACGCCGGGCACAGCCCCAAACGCACCGTTCCGTACGACGGCGCCGTCGGCCCTACCGGGTATTTGGAGTACGAGGCCAACTTGGCCTTGGCACAAGACACGCAAAAACTGTTAGAAAACGCCGGTGCGGAAGTGATTATGACCCGCCACGGCAACAACCATTTGAGCCTGCAAGGGCGGTATAATTTGGCCTTAAAAACCAACCCGCAAATTTTTGTCAGTTTACATTACAACGCCCTGCCGGAAACCGCCAACCCGCTCGCGCGCCCGCGAGGGTATTCGGTTTATTACAATTATCCGCACAGCTTTGGTTTGGCGCAAGCGGTTTACAGCGCGTTTACCCGCCAAGTGCCCCTGCCGGATAACGGCATGATTGCCAACGATATTTTATTTATTCCGCGTATTCCGCAAATGCCCAGTATTTTGGTGGAAAACGCTTATATCATTTTGCCCGAACAGGAAGAAATGGCCAAAGACCCCGCCAAACGCAAGCTATTCGCCAACGCCATTTACGAAGGCATTTTGGATTTTTACGGCGTAAAACCCGCCCCGCCCAAAGCCAATAAAAAAGTCCGCCGCGGCAAACGCCGCCTCAAACGGACAAAGGCGGCCCCCAAACGTTGGGCCAACAAAACGCCACTTTCTTACCCGCGTTAAAACCGCCCGCATGAACCGCCGGATTTTCCCCATAATACAAAGGGCCTTGCCTGTATGTCCGTTTGATAAAAACGGCGTACTGACCCGGATTTTCCCCATAACAAAAAGGCCTTGCCCCAGCGGACAAGGTCTTTTTTATGAATACAAAACGGATTTATTTTTTACCTTTTTTAAGCTCGGCCGCCAAACTGCTCTTGGCCAGTTCGCGCACCAAATCTATTTGATACGGCAAGATTCTTACGCCCTTAAAATAGCGCGCCAAAATGGCCCGGTAGGAATTCCCGCGGTTGGCTAAATTTTGAATATGTTGCTGGGAAACGCTGTCTTTCCCGCTGACGGCCCCGGTATTATATTGGGCGGCCACCGGCTTCCCGTTGCGCAATAAAACCTGTCCGCGCGTGGCTTTTACGGCACGCACCACCAAATCGGAGGGCGGCTCTTTATCGTCCACCCGTTTTTTACAGTTATAGGCTTGGTCTTTCGGCGTAGCAAATAGTTGGAAGTGGTGCCAGTTCGGCCCGCCGTTTGCTAAAGAATCCAACCGGCTTTTTACCGTTGCCAACGCATAGGAACGCGCCAAAACGCTTTGCACTTTTAGGGCTTCTATGGCCTTTGCACCGCCCAGTTCGCACGCGACAACCTGGGTGACATAGCGTTCCAGCTCTACGGTTTCCACCAGTTCCACCCCTTGCTTACCATAGGCGGAAAAGGGGCCCTCGTACACAATCTTGCCGCCATACCCCGGGTGTTTGTAGGTAATAAAACGCCCGCCGCGCACGGACTCTTCCGCCAATCGGAGCGCGCGTTCCCCTATTTTGCGCGCTTTTAATTGGGATACAGGGCGGGGCGAAGCCATATCCAGGCCCGCTACCCGGCGCACCACATCCACGCGCCCCTTAAAAGTGCCTAAACTTTTATATTTGCCGGTTTTGGCATCCCGCACACTGACTAACAGGCGGTCCGGCGCGGTGTTTTCCAACTTCAAATTATTTTCGGCCGCAATGGGGCCATATACCTCCCCTTCGTTTGCCACGGCATACGGGGCAGAAAACGAAAGCTCCGCGATGCGTTGCCCGCGGCCCACAAGCACATTAAGCGTGGTGGCATTTAATCCGCCCGCTAATAATAAAAAAAGGGTCAATAAGGTATATTTTTTCATACTTATATTATAGGTTTTGAACGCCCGGAAAACCAGGGCCTTTGGGCCTAGCCGGAACCTGGGCCCGCCCGGCCGCTTATTTTGATACAATTTACCTAAACCGCCTGCTTTGGGTGGAACGGTGCGGCGTTTTGCGTTTTGTGCCCACCGCCCGAAACGCCAAAAGCCGTTAAAAAATAAATGGAATTTTTTATACACAAAAAACATTTCCTTTTTAACATAAAATTTGCTAGAATAAATATATAAGATTTACGAAGTACGAAAGATTTACGCCGGGGTGCTGGAATTGGTATACAGGATGGTCTCAAAAACCATTGCCCTTTCGGGCTTAAGGGTTCAAGTCCCTTCCCCGGTAAAATATAAAACCGCCATTTAGGCGGTTTTTTTATTTTACAGGGGAGCGCATAAACTGCTTTATGCGCGTAAGGGACTTGAAAGGCTCGGCTCTTTTTCCCCTCTTTCCCATCGCAAACCCTGCTTTGCAAAATTGGGAAAGGGCGGCCCGGGGTGGCAGTTGCGTTGTCAGCAAAATGTCAGCATAATAAAAAATCCCCGGGCACGCACCCGGGGATAAAAAATTCATGCATTCAAACGTAATTATTAACTGCGCCAACGGTTGTATAAGTATAAAAAGATAATCACGGTGACCGTCCAACAGGTAAACGGGTCCGCTTGGAAACAGCGCTTTATAAACGCAATCAGCGCGTATATGAGCGCTACCCAAAAAAACACCACAAACCCTAAAGTCAGGCGCACATTGGCTTCATTATTCCACCGTGACATATTTTTCCCCCTAATCTCCTGCCGCCACGGTCACATCCAAACCATACCGGGGCCGCGACATTTATATTATACGCCGAACACACATCCGCCCCGGTTGGGGCCGGGGCGGGTTTGGCTTAAAACGTAAGCATTTTAATATATTCGTTCAAGCGTTTTTTTATGTCCCGCTGGGTGAGCGAGGCCAACCGCTCCACGCTAAAAGATTCTATGGTAAACGAGGCCATCACGTTGCCAATCATCATCGCGCGTTTGATTTCCTGCGGGCTATTCCACTTTTTTACACTGGCCAAATAGCCGGTAAATCCGCCGCCGAACGTATCCCCGGCGCCGGTGGTATCGTGTACATGTTCCAGCACAAAAGGCGGCAGCTGCACCACGCCCTTTTTGCTGACTAACATAGACCCGTTGGAGCCCAGTTTAATAATGACATATTTAACGCCCTGTTTTAACAGCCATTTGCCGGCCTTAATCAAATTATATTCGCCGGTTAATTGGCGGGCTTCCGTTTCGTTCAAAAAGAAAATATCAATCTTTTTGACTACTTTTAGCAACACGTCTTTTTTGGAAGAAATCCAATAGTTCATGGTGTCGCACGCCACAAAGCGCGGGTGCTTGACCTGTTTTAATACGGATAGTTGCAATTCCGGGTCAATATTCGCCAAAAACACGGCCGAGGCGTTTTGCTGTTCTTTGGTTAAAACCGGCTGAAAGTTTTGAAATACGTTCAAATCCGTAAATTTAGTGACGGCCGTATTAAAATCTTTATCATACTGGCCGCCCCAGTGGAAAGTAAGCCCTTCGCGCACTTGCAGGCCGGATAAATCCACCTTGCGTTTTACAAACGGGGCGCGGTAATCGGCGGAAAAGTCCGTCCCTACCACCGCCACTACGGAAGGCTTGGCAAAATAACTGGCACAAATGGACGAATAACTCGCCGCGCCGCCCAGCACTTGTTTTACACTGCCGTTGGCGTTGTCAATCGTATCAAAAGCTACGGAACCCACTACTACCACATTATTATTCACGGTAAAATCCTATTTCAAATAAGTTTTAATGTTTACTTGATTATTAAACTGGTCAAAAAACGCTTTTTGCGCGGTTTCCATTTTTGTATCCAACAAATTAGCGCTAAACGCGGCTTTGTTTTTTTCAAAATCTTTCATATTGCCGTTTTGCACTTTGTAGGAATATTTAATTTCTTCCGGCGTTAATTTATAATGGGAATACAACACACCGCGGAAACGGTCCGCCAATTTGGTTTTGCGCAGTTGTTCTTCAAATTCCGCCGTCGTCATACCCAAAGAATGTTTAAGGGCATACGCATACGCCTGGCGGTTAAAGCGGCCGTTATCGTTAAATTGGGGCGCGGATTGGATGTCGTAAGCGATTTCATAATCCGCCACGTTCAGGCCGATTTTGTGGGCGGCTTGGTTGAGGACTTCCTCGCTGATTAACGCGGCCAACACCTGCTGTTGGATAAATTTGGTCATATCTTCGTCCACATCAATCCCCTGGTTGCGGATAGCGCGGGCGCGGTCCTCGGATACTTTATACAACTGGCGGTAGGAAATTTCCGTGCCGCCCACCGTTGCGGCCGTGGTGTTAAACGCGCCGCGGCTGTAAGAATCCAACCCCAAATACACAATACTGCCGATAAAAAACGCCAGCGTGATAATTAAAATACTTTTTTTGTGTTTGATGAGAAACGATATCATACTTGTTTTTGCTCCCTAATTTATTTAGTTAATCCGTCTTCTTGCGCGGCGTCCTCTTCTTCCGTACCGCCGATAGAACAATGCCCTTCAATCCGTCCGCCTTCTTCCACAATCATTTTTTTGGCGCGGATATCGCCTTTAATGCGGGCTTTGGCCAAAACTTCCAGCATTTCGGCGCATACATTTCCTTCAATTTCGCCGCCGCACACCACTACTTCCGCCGTCACATCTCCGGTAATGTGGCCGCCGTCGCCAACAATAATATGGCGGGCATTATCCACCGCCCCTTCCAAACGGCCGTCCACACGCAAAGAACCTTGTACGCTCAAGGTGCCTTGAAAATAACATTCGGCACTGACGATAGAAAAATGTTCGCCAGACTCAAAATCAGAATCTTTCTTCAAAAATCCCATAAATTGCCTCCTAAAAAATCACTTAAAATAGTTGCGCGGATTGACGGGCTGGCCGTCTTTCCATACCTCGTAATGCAAGTGGGTGCCCGTGGAGCGGCCCGAAGAGCCCATGGTGGCAATAATCTGCCCGCGCTTCACCACATCCCCCGCTTTTACGCGAACGCCGGTTGTATGCCCGTATAAGGTGGAATACCCAAACCCATGGTCCACCAGTACCGCCTGCCCATAACCGTTTACCCAACCCGTATGGCGCACCACACCGTCAGCCGTAGCCATAATGGGGCTATCGGGCTTGCCGGCAAAATCCAACCCGGCGTGCCGTTTGGAAGAACGGCGGCCGAACGGGTCCAACCGGTACCCAAAGCCGGAGCTAATCCGCGCGGTAGACGGACGGATAGACGGCGTGGAGTGCAGGCCCTCGCGGGCGTTGGCATAGTACCAGGCAATTTCCTGATACGCGGCCAAGCGCGTTTGGGCGGTATCTTGCAGGGCATCTATATATTTTTCAAATTCATCTGTATCAAAATCTTTCAAATCTTTGCCGAACAAGGCTTTGGCGCGTGCGTCGGCCTTTTCCTGCTGCTCTTCCCACCCTTTAGGCATATTAACAAATTTTCCGCCCGGCATACCTAACATTTGGCGCATTTGCATTTCCGTTGTGCGGGATAAATCCAAATACTTGCGGCCGCGCTCCAACTCGTCGGAAATCAACTGCATTTTTACGCGCATTAAACGGTTATCCGCTTTGGTAATGTTGTAATCGTACGCGCGGATACAAAAATAAAGTCCGGCCACCGTCACGGCCAGCCACAAGGCTAAAACCACCAGCACGGTCAGCACGCGCACTTTAATTTTTTTGGAAGAGCCGAACCGGGGCATAATTAATATGTCCACCCGTTCGCCCAGCCACCGTTCCAACGAATTGATTAATTTATCCATCTTTTGTATTCTATCATATACGGAGCGTCTGTTGGCGCTCCAAAATAAATAAAATGAGGAAATCTATGAAAAAAATTCTTTTTACCGCAGTTTTAGCCTGTTTGGCAGCCGCTTGTATTGCGCCTGTGCCGCAGGTGCCTAAACTGAACCTTTCTTTACCCGTAGCCGCCACGGAAGAAACTTCCTGGAACTCTGCGGATTACAAAGGCAAACCCATATTGATTGCGTTTATGGGCTCCTGGTGCCCCTGGTGCAAACGCTCCTTGCCGGCCTTGGATGCCGCCAGCGCGGCCTTTGCAGGCAAAGCCGAAGTAGTGGGCGCCTTTGCGGATAGCGACAAAGAAGCCGTATTAGCCGTTATCAAACAGCACAATATGCAAACCAAAGCCCTGTATAACGCCCGCCAGGCCGGAACGGAAATGGGCGTGCAAGGTTTCCCGTACATTATGTTGTTTGATAAAAAACACCGTTTGGTGCGCATTTGGCCCGGCTATTATCCGGATTTGGAAGCCCAATTTAAGAACGAACTAACCAAGCTGACCAGATAATTTACAGCCGGATATACCTAAAAAATCCCCGGGGTTGCCCGGGGATTTTTTGTCTCTTCTAAAAGCGCAAAATTAAAAATCCACCTGGTCCACATCGGCGGCATCCGCCACGGCCCACGCGCAAGTGCCGTCTTGCGCAAATTGCGCAAACGGGTTTTCGTCTTCGGCCGCGGTTAAAGAAGCAGACACATCCGAATGAACCCAAAAGTTGCCGTTCTGCGCGTAATAGCGGCTTAAATAATCGGCGGCTACGGGCAGTTGTTCCGCCCGGTATGCGCAAATTTGCTCTTGGGCCGTTTCGTCTTCTTCCAAAAATTCGTCCTCGGGCGCGGGCGTTTTCCCGGCGGATTTCGTCACCACGCTTTCCACGCACCAATCCCCTTCCCGGCCTTTTACCGTGCGGACAATTTCCAACCCCTCCGGGGCGCCTTCCATGCAAGTGTAGTTTTCACAACGGCCCAAATGTGCCGTATACGCCGCGTTGCAATTTCCTTTTTGCATAGGGGCCGTTTCGGCGGGGGCGGCCAATGCCGTCACGTCTTCCTGCGGGGGATTAGAACACGCCGCAAAACACAAAGCAGACACCAACAAAAGCGTTTTTTTGAACATACATTCTCCTAATTTTCACACCGCACGGTTTGAGGCACCGGCACGCCGTTTTTACCCGGTAAAATAACGGTTATGGAATCCGTCCCCATACAGCGGATAGGCGGAACGGTGTTTTCCCCGGGCAATTCCGGGCGGGAACAAAGGTGTTTCTGTAAAAAAACAGCCAAAGGGTTGTCCGTCGGGGACGGCTCCGCCGGAGGGAGCAACAACTGGGCTTGCGGAGTGATGGGTCTTTCCGGGGCAAAATAACGCGCTAAATAATCCGCCTGTTGCGCTTGTTCCGCGGCGGGGAAACGGCAGGTTTGCTCCCATTGGCCGGGCCAACCGTCCGGCGCGGGGGCCGCGTTTGCGGCGGCTTGCCATGCGGTGGTTTCCACGCACAGGCCGTCTTGCGGGCCCACCACGCTGCGGGTGAGCGTTTTAGGGCCGTTTACGTCTATGTTTTCCACACAGGTAAAAGGTTCGCACGCGCGCAGTTTTTCCGCATACTGCCCGGAACAAGCCGCCGGGCCTGTTTGCGTAGGCACGGGCGCAGGGGAACGGGAAACTTCTACGGGTTTTGGGGCTTCTTTCTGGCAGGCACACAAGCACAAACCCGCCCATAACGGCAATAAAATTTTTTTCATAAAATAAAAATCTCCCTTCCCCTTATTGTAGCAAAACACGCGCGGATTTTTCCGTCCGATTTACTATAATAAGAGAAACTGATTTTACCTTTTTACACACAAGGAGCGACTATGGCTAAAATAAAATTCGGCGAACACGGCCACTTGGAATTGGAAATCACCCCGCTTACCATTTGGTCCACCCCGGGCAGTGAAGGGGAATTTATGGAATACCAAATAGGTTTATATTGCCAGGGCGAAAGCGTTTTCAACCCGGCATTAGCGGAAAAACTGGTAGCCGTAAAGGACGAAGAAACCATTTATTTATCCGATTTTATTGCCGAGGTTTTAGCCAAACGCCAGGAAAGCAACTGGACTATGCTGGAGCCGAAAGCCTCTTTTTATATGCGCCCCAGTGAGCCGCCCCAAAACTGTTGCAGTGCGTTCAACCGGCCGGATAACTTTTTTATGCAAGTGACGTTAGAACAAAACATTTTAGCCGGGGAAGACAAAGTCTTCGGCCCCTATTCCAACACCGGGCTGAACATCAATTTTGAAGCCCCCGCCAAAGACTGGGCCCGCTTTGCGCAAGACATCCGTGCCGAAGAAGAAGATTTTGAAGAAGAGGAAGAAGAACAGGCGGACGAAACCCATTACGACCCTAAAAATTAACAAGGGCCTATAAAATGCCTGGGGCTTTAGGCCCATGGCATTTTATTCGCGCATATATTACACTATAAGTAAATACCATTTTAAGGAGATTTTATGCTACATAAAACTTGGCTTATTATTGCGGCGTTGTTGCTTTGTATGCCCGCCGCGTGGGCGCAGCAAAAAAACATCATTAAAACGGTAGCCAAAACGGCGGCGCGGGACGTAAAAGCCGCTGAAACAGGCTCCGCCGTCAAACATTTAACCGCCGCCACCCAAGGCACGGCCCACCGGGCCGCCAAAGCCTCGGCCTCCAACGCGGTTAAACTTTCCGCTCACCGCCCGGCAGATAAAAAAGCCACCGCGGCCACCCACAAGGCCGGGGCCAAAACGCCCGCCCGCCACCAAAAGGCCGCCGCTCCGGCAACCCAAACCGGGGCGCAAGCCGGCACTAAAAAATCCCCCAAACATTCGGTCTATCCGTCTGCCAATTTGGCATTTGTTAAATCCGAAGCCGTACCCGAAAAAGTCACCATCGTTAAAGAAAACACCCTTTCCGATAAAGCCATTATCGGCCGGGAGCGCCAACGCTGGGTAAATTTAAGAAGCGAACTGGCCGAATTAAACACCGTTAAACCGACCCAACCGGGGCAATTTTCCCAATATATGCGCCACGACGTTCCGGCGGAAACCATGGAATACCTAACCAAACAATATGCCGAAGTACAGCAGAGAATTGCACAAGCCAAAGCCGATGTAATGCCCACCATTTATTACAACGCCCTGCCCGGAGAAGGCCGCATGCCGGTTCCTGCCGAAGTAGGGTGGTTGGTCAAAAGGGCCGACGATACCTTATACGCCGTGCGTGCCGCTTTAACTTCTATTCCCAAAGACCCGTACTTGCTGGCGCAGGAAACATACTGGGTGCGCGTGATAGAAGAATTAAACCCCATACTCAAAGGGAAAATGGGGCTTAAAAAAGAGGTTGCCGGCCGCATTGACAGACGCCACCTGGACTTAAAAGAATTTTTCTTGAAAAACCCGGACGGGACCGACTACCTGCTCCCGCGCTCCTCTACCTTGATTTTGGACCCGGACGAATTGGAAGAAATGGAATCTTACGCCTATGTGCGCATGAAAAAAGCCAATCCGCCCATTACGCAGGAAGCCGCGGCCATAGAGCGGGAAGAATTATTAAAACACCTCCCGGAAAATATGCGTATTGCCGTGATTAATGATGACACCCTGCCCCGCCTGAACTTTAGCAAATGGGGCGAAAAAGGCTACCTGGGCAAAAATGCCAAAGTGGAAGTGTTTGCAGACGGCAGTAAATTTTTACAAAACGTGCAAGACGGGGTACATTATGACTTAGTCGTCACCGACTTACTGGTTCCCAACGGCGGTTTAGCCATGATGCCCGAACTGCGCCAAATGGACCAAGATGTAGCGGTAATTGCCTCCAGCAAATATGACCGCGGGGAAGAACCCGCTGACGGTTTATTTGCCGCCGGGATGGACGGCTACCTTTGGTACAATACCAACTTGAACGAAGGCGCTTACGGCTATATTGAATACCTGCGCGCCATGAAAAATTATTTCCATTACAAAAAACAACACGGTTGGCAGAGATAAACTGCACCGCTTATTTTGAACGCCGCCCGCAAGGCGGCGTTTTTTATTTTCGGCACCGGAAAACCGCTCCGGCAGGTAGGATTGGACGGCTCCGCCAAAACCGCAAAATATTATCCGTTCCCCGGGGCCGCTTTTTGCTAAAATATACACAAGGGTCTTTATGCGCTATATTTTATATTTATTTACTTTAGCTTTAGTATTTGTAGGCGGTATGCTGGTGGGCAACATTTATCTGCCCGAACGCAGTTCCAGCGTAGCGGCCGCTATTTCCGTGCCGGATGCCCAATCCGCCCACCCGGCTATTGCCGCCGCCACCTTGGACGCCGCCCAACGCAACCTGCACATTTTGAATGAGGCCCTCAACTCCTGCCCGGTAGTGGTGGGAGAGGAAAAAGAGCGCTTAATCCACCAAATTGATTTATTTTGGGCCCGCCAGGATTTTGACCTTAAAAAAGCCCGCTACGAGCTGGAAATAGCCAAAAACACCCCCGGCACTGCGGTCACTTCCCGCTTTGCACAAGCCAGCGCGGATTATTCCGCCGCGCTCAAACGGGTGGAAAAAATGGCGCAAGATTACTTCCCGCAACCGCAGGAAGAAAAAGTAGCCGAGAAACCTGCTAAACAGGCTGAAATTCCTACAAAACAGGCGGAAACCCCTGCTAAACAAGTGGAAATTCCCGCTAAACAGGCAGAAACCCCCGCTAAACAGGCTGAAATTCCTACAAAACAGTTGGAAACTCCCGCTAAAAATATAGCCCCGGCCAAAACGGCCGCGCCCAAACAGGCGGAGGAAAAAGCACCCGCTAAAAAGGCGCAACAGGCGGAGCCGGCCGCCGTGACTCAAGCGCAAACCCCGGCGGAGCCGCAAGCCGCCCCCGCGAACATGCCGCAAGGAGCCCAAACGCAGGAAACTGTGGTGCAAGAAACCCGCGCGGACGAATTAAAATCCGCCGCAGTAAATGCGCCGAAAGATGCCGAAAAACCGCAAACCGCTACGGCGCAAGAAACGGAACAAGCTAAGGCCGAAACGGATAAAGCGCCCCTTGCTAACAGCACCCCGGAAACTCCGGCAGAAACGGCCCCGCAAGCCACGGACGGAACGGCCCAGCAAGAAAAGGCCGCCGCGCCACAAGAACAGGCCACTGCTCCGAAAGCGACATCTGCCGCCACTCCGCAAGAACAAGCCCCCCAAACGGCCGAAACAGCCACCCTGCAAGCGCAGGACTCCACTGCGCCCCAAACGCAACCGACCGAAACGAAAAATTAATTTTCAAAATTTTTCCCCGCTTTAGTGTGGATTTTTCCTCCGTGCGCGCCAAAGGCCTTTCTTCCTTTTTACTCTCGTTGTTTGCCGTTTTTGCACCCCTTTGAAGCCGTCTATAAAATTTATTTTTAACGGAGTTATAAAGGCATTTTACTTGTCCGACCGTAGGGAGTTGTAAAATGCCCAGCTCAAAATAGGTTTGTCCTGCGGACGGCGGCCCGCAGGGTGCGGCTCGGGGGGCTAGCTTTTTTGCAAGGCGGCCCGCAGGGTCTTTTTCTGCAATGAGAAAAAGAAGGGCGGGTTTGGGGCGCAACCCCATAAAAAACCCCGCTTGGGCGCGTGGCCCGGGCGGGGTATAAAGGTGCGCTAAACGGCGCTATAACGCGCGCGGAAAAGCGGACAGATTAGTTGTCAGTGGGAAAAGGGCAGCCAGTAGCCCTTCCGTTATCACAACAGTATTCCGCTGGGGTATCAGTTCCACAGAAATCCGCACATAATTCGCGCCCAGCTTGGTTGCGTCCCCAGCAAGTAGTATTATCACTCTGATAAAAGCGAATCAAGCCATATTGGTATTGCAATGAAGGGGGGTGCAAGTTTCCATCAACCATACGAAACACCCTCAGATCACCGGAACTAAACCCGCCGCTATTTATCGAAATCCAAAACCCATTTCCACCTCTGCCGGTCCGCGGGTCCCCTTTGGTGTAATAGCTCCCCCCCGTTGCCCCCTTGGGGGAAACATCTAACCCCTCAAAATTTTCCGCATAGCGGTTGGTTTGCATAAATTTACGGCGTTGGGCTTGAGTAATGCTATTTATGAGCGTGACAGCTTCTGTCATGCGGGAGCGTTCCACGGCCTTAAAATATTGCGGCAGTGCCATAGCGGCCAAAATGCCGATAATGAGTACGACGACCAACAACTCAATCAGCGTAAAGCCGCCTAAACGGCTTATATTTGCGTTTTTCATGTAAAACCTCATTTTTTGATAAATTTTGCTACAAACAAAATTTATCAAAAAAAAAAACAAAACAACCCCTATCAAATAACGGCAGGCAAAGCCCCCATATTATAAGGATAATTTTTCCAAAAAAACTTTTCCCGCGCCCGCCTGTTTTTTTTACTATTTTGGTGTTTTTGGGTTTTAGGCCCTGCCGCAAACACCGCCCGCCCGGGGTTTTTACTGTTTTGGGCGGCCTGTTTGGCGCGCAACGGAGCGTTGAACATCATTAGTTTGAATAATTTTTTCATATCGCTTTCCCTTGAAAAATAAGCGTTATTTCGCTATACTATTCTTATCAGACCTAGGTTATGGCGGAGACCTCCGTCCGTAACGACACCGGGAGGGCCAAAGTGCCGAACGCTCCTGTGGGTCTGATTTTTTATTGCTTAATTTTGAATAATTTTTTCATATCGTTTTCCCTTGAAAAATAAGCGTTATTTCGCTACACTATTTATAGACCTAGCGGAAAGAGGGAGAAGCCTCTTTGAATAAGTGTTCATGCAACGCCTCACATTTACCGCTTGGGTCTATTTTTTTGTCTAGCCATAAAAAAACCCCGCCGGGCGCGGGGCTTTTTCATTATCAAACCAGGCTCAGCGTTTTTTGCACACGCCGGAGCCCGGCTCACACACGCAATGCAACATCAGCAGGGCGCGCGCGTTTTGCTCGTTTAGCAAAGGCACCGCCGGGTCCGCATAGTCAAACGCTACGCGGCAGGCGGTAGCATTACTTGCCGGATAACTGGCGCAAGCGTTTGCGCAAATCATCCCCAGGCAAAACAGAAACACCCATTTTAATTTTGTCATAGCGTTTTTCCTCCTGCCGTTGCCGGGCGGCGTTCTTTTTAAGGGCCGTTTTTTCTGCCCGATAGGCCCCCGCACAAAAGCACGCCGCGCCAAACAATATAAGCCCCAGGGCTCCCGCCAAAAACAGGCTCATAGGGCCTTCTTGGCTTCAAAGCCGAACTTCGTCAGCCAGCTAATCAGCTTGACGGCCACGGTGCGGA
>OQVL01000018.1_pt1 | contig 48468 bp, 34 predicted proteins | sample 1691501 | NCBI WGS metagenome assembly OQVL01 (sample SAMN03418253, study PRJEB22391) | human gut metagenome | biome: human-gut; feature: organic feature; material: feces | host: Homo sapiens | place: Tanzania | collected 2013-01 | reverse complement strand
TGGCAACATCCTCAAACTGTGGGACGAATACCGCAGATACGAAAAGCTTGACAGGCCAAAGGATCAGGCTGATGTGCTTCTGAAAATCAAATCCGCAGCCAAAGACAGCCACCGCGCATGGGATTATTACAATGCCTCGCAGCTATATGTGCAGGTGTGTTCTTCCATAAGCCGCCACCAAAGAGACGAACTTCAGGCACAGATGGACAGAGACATCGCCCAATTCGGATGCCCGGTGATGCTGTACTTCCACAAACGCTTCGACATGGAGACAGAGGACAAGATAGCCTTTGCACAACAGAACGAAGCACTGCTTCAAGGGTCGTACAATCCGGACTTCTACAAGTCCGACTTCGGTCTCGCCCTTCCGGGATACTACGAAATCCTTCCCGGGCTTCTGAAAAACGACTATGACTACATACTCTGGTCCATCTATTTCTGCAGCGGCGCAACCGACAAGGTAAATTCCCTGATACACAGAAGGTTCGATTCCGTATATCCGTTTGCGGAGCTGCTCGCGTACTGCGAAATTCCTGATGTCCGCACCACATACTACTGCTCGTCGGAGCGGCTTGAGGCCATGAAGCGGTATGCAAGCCGGTATGCCGACAAGGCGGTGTCCCTTATGGTCGCCCACGAACTGCTCAGATGCAATCTCATGGAACTCGACCGGAGCGGCGCAGACGAAGAGCAGTTTCGGGAACTGGACCGCCGGTGCGACAGCCTGATTGCCCGCACAGCACAATTCAAAAAATCAAAGATTGACGCGGACAGAATCATAGCCGCCGCGTGCAGCACCGCCTCCGAGCTGAAAAAAGAGCTGCGCTCCAAAGGGCTGAACGCTGTCGTGGAAGATGATACCCTGAGAATCAGCCTTGTCAATCTCGATGCCGTCAAGGTGGAGATATTCCGAAGCAGCGGAAAATCCCCGATATTCACCATCTCGAAAAATAACGACAGACGCAGTTTCCATGTGGCTGACACCATTTCCCTTCCTCTCGACTTCATGGAAGACGGGGACTATGAAATAAAGTGCAGCCGCGGCAAAATCAAGACAGACATCAATTACCGCAAGCACAGCATCTCCATTGCGATGGAAAACAGCATCCAGGGGAAACGTTTCTACGCAGCCGACTTCAAGACCGGAGAGCCTGTCGCATCATATACTCTCACCATAACGGACGGCAGCGGCAATAAGCTCTGCTCGACCAAGATGAGTTCTTCAGAAGGATTCGCCATTCCTTACGGCATATTCATAAGCAAGGACAAAAGGGTGGTCTATGCCCAGGCCGAATACAGGGACGCCCAAGGGAAAATCCATTCGAGCGATATCATAAGCATGAAGACCGGACGGGCGTACAATTATCCGGACAGCTCAAATCCGGGCACCTCATGCATGATTCTGCTGGACAGGAGCGCCTTCAATCCCGGAGAGACAGTTCACTTCAAGACAATTGCCTACACCGGGACCTATTCCTTCTCCACCGTTGCCAAAGGCACCAGGCTTCAAGCCGTAATATCTGACCCTGAAGGCAATGAATTTGCCAGGCTGCCTCTCACAACAGATGAGTTCGGAGCGGCAAGCGGTGAATTCTTCCTTGAGAAAGGACACCTCGGGGGCAATTACACGATATCCGTATCGAAGGCTTCCGACACAATAGGCAGCCGGAGTCTTCGGGTGGACGAGTTCGTGCTCCCTTCTTTCGAATTGAAATGGGACAAGGATGAAAGAATATATTTCCACGGGGACAGAATCCATGCAAGCGGCACGGTCTCAAGCTACAACGGACACAGTCTGTCCAATGCCAAGGCAAGATACGAAGTAAGTCTCTACTCAGATGTTCTGCAGTCCGGCAATCTGGTTCTTGACAATAACGGAGCATTTGATATCTATTACACCGGCAGCGACAATATCCGCTACGGGAGCTATGTCGTAAAAGTCACCGTTACAGATGCCTCGGGCGAGACCCTTTCGTTTGAAAAGAGCATATCCTGCCGCAGCGAATGCTGGATGGATGTGGATTTCACCGACACTGACACCGGACGTTTCACCCTCACGGACGGGCACACCGGAACCATCCTGATAAGGGGTGATGTCCTCAATCTTGATTACAGCATCCCGTGGTCTTCGTCAGACTCAAGACCGGGACTTACGCTGAAAAGCACCATCCTAAAGGACGGGGAACCTATTATCGAGCAGGATACCAGGATGGGGCGCAACACCATGAATATCAGCAAACTTGAGTCCGGAGCATACACTCTTCTTACCGAATCCTGCGCATATACGGACAGCGGACGGGAAATAAGGAGCGAGAGAGAGGATACGTTCATCGTCCTTCGGGACAATACCCTCCCGGGAAATATAAAATCGTGCTTTCGCGAAAGCACTGACGGAGAACTTTCCGTATCCGTCGGCTCCGGGGATGCACCTTTATGGGTGGTTGCGTGCCTCTATGGAGATGCGGCCCCTCTGGAGGGCAGACTTGTAAAGATAGACAAAGGCATGCTCGGGACAATATCTTTCGAGCGCAAGCCTTCCTACCCGGCGGCCCTCAGCATAAAGCTGCTGTTTTTCAGAGATTCGCAGTCTTTCAGCTATACCTACAACCCTCCGGTCAAGGAAGCGGCCGCTGACACATGGAACATATCGTTCACCAGATTCCTGGACACCACGGCACCCGGGGCGGAATACAGATTCTGTCTGAACGGCCCGGTCGATGCGCAATATGCGGTGGGGATTTTCGACAAGGCATCCGAAACCGTGCGCGGCAACCGCTGGTATAGCGTCTCACCGGCTTCCCGCCCGGTAGCGTCCGTAAGGATCAATTTTGTCACCGGAAGTTACGACTCAAGCTTCGGCTACGGAACGGCAAGACCTATGTTCAAGTATTCCCGGATGATGATGTCAAGCAATGTCATGATGGATGCGGCCAGCGGGAGTTTCGAAGAAGAAGAAATGACAGACGCCAAGGCAGCGCCGGAAAGCGCCGCGGAGGCGGAAGATATTGTAGTAGTGCGCAAAGAATTCAACGGTACTCTTGCATGGGAGCCGGCCCTTAGGAGCGACGGGAATGGTGAAGTCAGCTTCACTTTCAGGACTTCCGACAAGTTGTCCACCTATGTGGTGCAGGTGTTCGCCCATGACAAGTCTTTCAACAACAAGACCATCTCGAAAGAAATGACCGTGACCCTGCCTGTCACCATATCCATGATACAACCGTCCTATCTATACAGCAGCGACCGCTATATGCTGCGGGTAGGACTGTCCAACAGCACTTCCGCCCCGATAAGCGGCAAGGTTCAGGTACGCTTCGTGAACGGCAAAGACTACAAGGACAGGAAACGGATTATCTCAAAGAAGGATTCCCGCATCTCAATCCCGCAAAACAGCAGCGCGGCGGCAGAATTCGAGATAGCCGTACCGGATATAAACAGCCTCGGAATACTGGTAAATTTCACTCCAGACTCCGGCTCGGACTGCGCCGACGCCGTGTTTGTGGAAGTACCGGTCAAGGCGCCCGTACAGACCGTCACGGAATCGCACTCGGCCCTTCTGAAAGACGATGCCTCAAGGTCCGCTCTGACAAAACTTCTTCGCAATTCATTTGTCAACATCTCAGGCAGCAAGGCCGAGTCCAGAGAGATTTCCATCCTCCAGATGCTGTCCGATGCCATTCCGCAGAAGATTTCATACAGCGACAACAGCCTTGTCAGCCTGCTTGAAGCTTTATACGCCAATGTCCTTGCAGGAAGACTTCCGCAGGGCTACAATGCGGGACGCCTGACTGCACGGGAAGAAGAAGAAATAACGGACAAGATTCTCGCCTGCCGCAATTCTGACGGAGGATTCGCCTGGATGTCCGAGTTGTATTCATCTCCTGCCATGACAGCCCTGCTGCTGGAATGGTGTGCCAAAATGGGAGAGGAGTGCAATCCGAGACTCTCGGCAGTCATTCCTGCCGCCGTGGAGTATCTCGACAAATACCTGACGGGTAAAGGAACGGCATTCGAATGGCGCGGCCGGCTGTCGCTGCCGCAGTATTTGTATGCCCGCTCGTTCTACCCACACATCCCTATATGTGCGGACGGTGCCGACAGGGACCGCCTTGAGGAGCTTCAACGCCGCACAAGAGAATATCTCATCCCGCAGGATTCCCGCGGTCTTCAGGGGCAGATACTCCAGAAAGCAAGGCGTCTTGCCACCTTGGAAAACCTATATAAATCAGAAGACAATTCTTTCGCCGCCAGTCTTGGCATCGGGCTTTTCCAAAACGCCAAACTGCGCAGCTCTATTGCGAAAGATGCGGAATCTCTGTCTCAGTATGCTGTAGAACATAGCTCCGGAGGGTATTATTTCCCTAATGCCGTACAGCCATGGGGCGGGCTTCTGGAGAGCGACCTTTACGCACATGTCATCCTGTGCGAACTTATGGACAGCAACGGAAAGTCCGACATTGCGGAAGGTATCAGACTTTGGACCATGGTTCAGAAAGAATCCCGGCACTGGGAAAACGATTTTGCCTATATACGTGCTCTCGAGTGCGTGCTTAAGGGAAATGACACCATCCTCCAGACAAGAGTGCTGGTATTAAGAGCCACCGCAACTCTGCCGTTAAGCGACATAAAACCTGCCGGCAACGGTATGAGCATCACAAGAGAATACTTCATCGGAGGCAGAAAGCTGTCCGGGGGCGAGAATATCAAGGTAGGCGACATCATCAAAGCCGTATATACCATAACTTCTGATGAAAGTAGAAGTTTTGTACGCATCCGCATTCCAAGAAACGCAGCCCTGAATCCGGTGGACGGCAATTCCGGGACAATATACAGCCGCACCCTTCTGTACCGGAACGTCTTGTCGGATGCCACTGAATACTGGACGGATGCGCTTCCGGAAGGCACGACAAAACTGAGCGAGGAGTTCTACGTCACCAGAGCAGGAACTTTCCGGACCGCCACTCCGGAAGCAGTATCCCTGTTCGCCGACCACTACCGGGCCAACGGCGGCTTTGAGCCGGCGATGACCGTGCGTTAGATAATTTCTATATCAGAAGATAGCATCCAGCCCTGTCTGCCGTCGGAGAGTTCAATGTTGATCCACTCTCCTACACGGTCAACGATTTCCACTTTCGTGCCCTCATGAAGCACGAAAAGGTCTTTGGCGTTGGTACCCGAAGGCGCGCTCCTGACAGAGCATACAGGACTCATGACCACCGCAGAATCGGCACGGTTATAATCAGCCTTCTGCACTCCGGCCAAGGCAAATGCACTTACGGACAGGACCAAAGACACTATGGCAGTAATGAACCCTGCCTTTGATGCGGCACTTGAGCGTGCAAGCAGAAACATCAGCACCATTCCGGCACATAAGACAAGGAATATGAAGGCTATCGCAACCCAGACATTGGATGACACCAGATGTCCGAGCGACTCCACCCATCTTATAAGAAAGAACGTCGGCACTTCAACTATCTTGTCCTGTATTCCGGCACGCGCAAATTCGAGATTATAGGCTGCATCGGAATATGACGGATCTATCTTCAATGCCCTTTCATAGCAAAGTATGGCATGAGCCATATCGTTCTCCTTATACCATGCATTGCCAAGATTATAATACAGAGGTGCGTTCTCTATACCGAGGTCCAATAGGGACGCCCAGGCCTCCACCGCTTCATTCCACTGTCCGGAAGAATAGGCGTTCACCCCTGCGTTCCACAGCGAGTCCGGATATTCAGCTGCCTGCACAGCGCTCATACCGGTCCCGGTCAACATCAACGCCACCAGCAGCGGGGCCACCACTGATGCCGTCTTCTTATGCTTTTTCATACATGCGTCAATTCTCGAAATCACACCGACCGCCTTCTCGTATGTGGAATCCATGGCAGAGTCCTGAGTATCAGGAGCATACCTTGCATATTCACACTCGTCGAGCAAAGCGATATATTCCTCCACGGTCTCTTTTTCCACTCCGCGCTCCGTCAATTTCTCCGATATGCTGTCTTTGCCGAGTTCGGAAGCGTCCATGGCAAACTTATCGGACACATAGCCAAGCAGAGCCTTGTGCAACTCCTCGTAGAAAGCGGAGAGAAGCCCCTTCTTAAGGAAATCCTCAGCCCTGGCAAGACGTTTTCTTGCCATCTTGGTAGCCGTTCGCGTCTTGGTGCCGACAACATCGTTTCTGCGAACCCTTACGAACCTGACAATGGCATAAACGGCGGCCGCAATCAAAAAGATTGCCACCAGCAGCACATAAAAGCCCGTAGTCCCTATAAAGAAGGACGGAGCGCCACCAAGGGCCGGGGCCTTCACCGCAATGTATCTTATATCGCTCGAAAGGGTCTTCACATCTTTCCCGCGATTTCCGGACATTGTCACCACTCTCACCGAGTCGGCGGCATTTCCACTGCCCTTTCCTACCTTCAAGGCCAAAGGGCCGCTCGAAACCGTCACATACTTCTTCCCGTCTATGTCATAATATGAATACTCCACCGGACCGATGGTAAAATCGCCATAGCTTCTCGGGATAAACGGATACTCGAAAGACTTTCCGTCCTTGATATCGGAGGTCTTCACGTCATACACCTCAAAATCAGGAGGGAAACTCACCGCCGGAGCTTCAAGAAGGGCCGTGTTCCCGGTACCGGTCACGGAGACGATAAGCGAGGCCGCGTCATGCACGGAGAGCGAATCCTTGGAAAGCTGAGCTTTCATGTTGAACTTTCCGACGCCTCCGGCAAATGACGAAGGTGCACCGGCCGGCAGCTTTGACACGGTTATCTTCACAGGATCAGTGGAGACACGTTTTCTTATGGTCTGATAGTCATCCTGGAAGAAGTCGTCAAATATGCTGCCTGTGGACTGTCTCTGAGAACGTATGTTCACAAGGCAGATAAGTTCGGCCGGATCCACGACCAACTCGCCGGCCTGCTGCGGGATAAGGTTCCATTCCCGGATGGTGGCCACGTCGAAAATCTGGTCGTTAACGTTCTCTCGATGAAACTCTATGGTTCTCGGCACATAGGTTTCCTGGCTCCAGAATCCATGGAAATCAGGGAATGTCGCATTCTCATAACCCCGTATATTCGCCCTCTGGTATATCTTGAGCACCGCTTTGACGGGTTCACCCACCACGACGTTGCGCTTGTTGAGGATAAGCTTCATATACAGGTCTGATGAGGAGACTTTGCCGCCCAAGGCAGCGGAACCGCCACCACCTGCAGAAGAATTTCCGGAGTTTGCGGACGAAGAGTTGTCCGCGACAACTTCTATGCTGTGGGAAGGAGACTTGTATGATTTGCCCTTTATGGTCACATCTGCCTGCGGCAAGGTGAACCGGCCCGTTTTCTTAGGCATGAGGACATAGGTAAAACTCATCTGAACGCTCCTGCTGCGCTTGCCGTTGATGATGGTAGTCGATGACGAAGAGCCGCGGGAAGGCCCCCATACCAGTTTGAAGTCACTGCCGGCATCCCAGGCACAGTCCACATTGGAGGACTCCCCCTCCACGACAAACGTCACATTGAACTGTTCGTCCACGCTCACAAGTTCGGGAGCCTGGACTTTGATATCCTGTGCAGAGGCGAAAAGGCATGTCGCCATCAGCACCATAAAAGTCATCAATTTCCTCATCACCAATTCTTTTCTTTCTGTCTTGACTTAAGCATCTCCGCTTTTTCTTTCTTGACCTTGTCCTGTGTCTCTTTCTCCTTGGCCTGAATGGCATTCAGCATCTGCCGGGCCTGCTGTCGGGAGATGTTTCCTTCAGCGGCAGCATTGTTCTGATCCTGAGGGTTCTGCTGATTCTGATTGTTCTGCTGCTGGTTGTCGTTATTCTGTTGCTGATTGTTGTTCTGGTTGTTCTGGTTGTTCTGGTTGTCCTGATTCTGAGAGTTGTCTCCATCCTGTCCGCTCTGATTGTCCTGGCTTTGACGGAGCATCTCCTTTGCATAGATATAATTCTCTTTGGCATCCATATCATCAGGACGCAGAAGAAGGGACTGCCTGAAGCTTTTCACGGCAGAGGCATAGTCTTTCTGCGCAAGAGCCACATCTCCCTGATTGAAATAGAAATCGGCTTTGGTCCCAGCGGTCTCTATTCCGGACACGGTCTCAGCGATGGAAGACAACGCCTTCTGTGCACCCTCATAGTCATCCTGACGATAAAGCGAGGAAGCAAGATTGTATTGTGCGGCCACGGAAAGCGAATCCTTCAGGACAGCCTTCCGATAGTCTATTTCACTCTTTCGGAAATCCCCTTTCCTAAAGGCCTTGTTGCCGGCACGGACCTCCTTTCTGTCCGTCTGGGCAGAAACCGTAACGGCGGAAGCAAGCGCCAATATCAATATCATCAATCTCTTCATCTGAACAAACTCCTTTTGGCCCGCCTGTCCCCTATCAGCACCTCTATTACAAGAAGCACCAGAGCCAAGGCGAAAAAGTACATATATTGCTCGTCATATTCTTCAAAGACAATGGAATTGAACCGCTCGTCTTCGAATTTGCTTATCTGATCTATTATAGGTTCCAGACCGAAATTTTCCTTCCCGGCGTGAACATAACTGCCGTTTCCCGCTCTGGCTATGTCTTTAAGAGTCTCCTCGTCAAGACGGCTCACCACTATCTCCCCATTCTTGTCCTTGAGCAGGCCCGAAGCAGTGGTGATAGGCTGTCCGCTAAGCGACCCCACTCCTATGGTATAGACCTTTATGCCGGTCTGAGCAACCTGTTTGGCGGCTTCTACGGCATCGTCTTCATGGTTCTCTCCGTCGGTAATGACTATTATCGCACGGCTTCTCTCGCTCTGGGCACTGAAACTCTTGGCGGCTGTCAATATGGCATCTCCGATAGCGGTACCCTGCACCGGGACAGATTTGGTGTCGATGGTGTTGAGAAAAAGCTTGGCCGACACGTAATCGGTCGTAATCGGAAGCTGCACGAAAGACGTTCCCGCGAACACCACAAGGCCTATCCTGTCTCCCTGGAGCTTGTCCACAAGTCTGGAGATGGCCAGTTTCGCCCTGGACAGACGGTCCGGGGTATAGTCCTGCGCCAACATCGAATTGGACACGTCAAGACAAATCATTATCTCCGCTCCCTTGGTCTCCCGCTCTGTAAGTTTGGCACCGACCAGAGGTCTGGAAAGGCCGATAAGGAAGAAGGCCAGGGCAAGATCGAAAAGAATTATTTTCCACCATCCCTTTGAGACAGAACGGGAAGGCATAAGCGCCTCCACAAGTTCCCGGTCACCGAACGCCTTTATCCGTCTTCTGCGCAGAGCTGACATCACGGCATACACCACCGGAATCACCGGCACAAGCAGCAGAAGCCACAAAAATACAGGATTTGCAAAATACAGCATTACGGCATCCTCCTCAACAATAGTCTTACTACCAGCTCCAGCAGCAGACATATCAGCGCCGCTATCGCATATTTACCGAAAAGTTCTTTATATACAGGGAAACTGTCCACGGTAGTTCTGGACTTTTCCATTTTATTGATTTCCGAATATATCTCGGCAAGCTTGGTGTTGTCCGTAGCCCTGAAATAGCGTCCTCCGGTAGTCTGAGAGATCTGCTTGAGCAGGTCCTCGTCTATTTCCACCTGCAGGTTCTGCATCTCCACACCCCACGGCGTCATGACCGGATAAGGTGCGGTTCCGTTGGCCCCGACTCCGATAGTATAGACCCTCACACCGTACGTCTTCGCTATCTCGGCTGCCGTGAGAGGAGAAACCTCTCCGCAGTTGTTCACACCGTCAGTCAGAAGAATCACCACCCGGCTCACAGCATCGGAGTCCATTATACGCGCCACAGCGGTAGCCAGACCGTTACCGATAGCCGTCCCATCCTCTATGAGGTCTGTCTGGACTTCCTTCATAAGATTGATGAGCGTCGCACGGTCCGTAGTAAGCGGGCACTGCGTATAACTCTCACCGGCGAACACCACTATACCCATGCGGTCGCTTGGTCTCTGCGCTATGAACTCAATGGCAATATCCTTGGCCGCGCTTATACGGTCCGGTGTAAAGTCACGTGCAAGCATACTGGTGGAGACATCCATGGCAAGGACAATGTCAATGCCTTCAGTATTTGTCTTCTCCATCTCGGATGAAGACCTCGGGCGCGCAATGGCTATGATTATCATCACCATAGCCACCATACGAAGCACAAACGGTATGTGCCGGAGAACGGACAATACGGACTTCCCGGACGCCATCCACGGCTGAATGGCAGGAACCCTCATGTGCGGGCTGCGCTCCCTAAGCTCCCTGTATATGTACAACGCCGCCAAAAGCAGCGGAATCGCCAAAAGCCAAAGAAGATGCGGATACTCAAAGAACATGCTATTTCTCCGGCTCCTCCTCAAGCCCGGTATTGTAGGTACTCATCACAAACTGTATCGCCACCGGGAGTGCGGACGCATTCTCTTCCTCGGAGGCCACATGTTTGGCGAACTTCACAAAATCCGCACATTCAAACAGAGCCTTCACCTTCAGAAGCAGGTCCTGCGGAATCTCTTCATGTCCTTTCAAGGCAGCGAACAGCTCCGCGGTCGTCATCTCGGGAGCATCCACGCCAAACCGATCCTCCATATAGAATTTCAACGCATCGGTAATCCCGGAATAATATGCCTTCTGCTTCTCGGGGGCCCAGAATTTGTCTCCTCTGAACCGGTCAAGCCTGCGAAGGGCCACCACATACGCCGACTCTTTGCTGTCTTCAATCCCGGAAGATGCCGCAAGGCGTCTTTTCCTGATTCGCAGCAGCCATACGACAAGACCGACAAGAACTGCCACTCCAAGCACAATACCCAGATACACAGCCACTTCAGCGAATGTGACGGGATATCGTATCTGATCCTTGATATCATGAATCTCGAAAGTCGCCGTATCTACAGGCATCGAACATGCCTGAAACGAAACCGGCTCGAACTCAAGAGTGTCCAACTGTCCGTCCGCTGTCCGGCGAAGCACCGTAATCGGAGGCAGCTGGAAGTCCCCTTCTTCAAAGGGGGCTATGGTGACATACGCCCTTATATCCACGGCACCGGACTTTCTGTCCGTCTTCAGGGTATCTATCTTCCAGCCTGAAGCCAGCGCCAGCGTGTCTTCCGGGAAAGCCGAAAAATCAGGAAGCGCCAACACGGTCCCTTTACCCACACCCTGCAATTCGAATCCATATTCCAACTGGTCGGCAATCAACACCGAATCCCGTTTCTGAAGGGGATCCAGAAATGCCTTCCCTTGCGGAATCATACCCAAAAAGGCCGATATCAGTACAATCAACAATTTCATTTTCTACCAAATAATGTCATCAGACCCTTGACGTAATCGGAATCCGTGGCAATATCAACATTGTCAATTCCATATTTGTTGAACATCCTCGACTCGCTCTCATTCAGACGCTCATACCAGCGCGAATACTGCTCACGCATCCGTTTGCTGCCGGTATTGACCCATGCACAACGGCCGCTCTCGCTGTCCTTGACATGTACGAGTCCCATTGACACCAGCTCCCGCTCGCGCGGATCATGCACCTTTATGACACTCAGGTCATGGCGGCCGGCGGCCACTTTCAGGGCGTCCTCATAACGCGGGGCCCCGCTGTCATCCACATCCATAAGGTCACTGAGAAGAAAGGCCGTACATTTCTTCTTGATGGCATTGGTCAGATAGCGAAGAGCCACACTGATGTCCGTGGCATCGGATTCACTCTGAAGCTCAAGCATCTCCCTTATTATATGGAGCAGGTGAGAGCGTCCCTTGGCAGGAGGGATGAACTTTTCCACCCTGTCGGAGAAGAACAGAACGCCGACCTTATCATTGTTGAGGATTGCGCTGTACGTCAGTACCGCAGCCACTTCGGCCAATCTGTCCCTCTTGGTCTGGACCGCTGTCCCGAAAAGGCCGGAACGGCTCACATCGACCAAAAGGACGACGGTAAGTTCCCTTTCCTCCTCAAACACTTTCACGTATGGCGCACGGAGCCTGGCCGTAACGTTCCAGTCCATCGAACGCACGTCGTCACCCCACTGGTACTCACGCACCTCGCTGAAGGCCATACCACGCCCTTTGAAGGCCGAATGGTACTCTCCGGCAAAAATCTGATGCGAGAGCGCCTTCGTCCTTATCTCTATCTTCCTGACCTTTCGAAGAAGGTCCGAAGTCTTGCTATGGGACAATGACGGCATTGATAATCTGCTCAATAATCTGCTCCGAGGTCACATTCTCCGCTTCCGCCTCATAGCTGAGACCGATTCTGTGACGAAGAACTTCAGGACACACCGCACGCACGTCTTCCGGGATGACATACCCGCGACGCTTTATGAAAGCGTATGCCTTGGCCGCCATCGAAAGGCTGATGCTGGCACGCGGAGATGCACCGAATGAAATGAAGTCCTTGATGGAAGACAAGCCGTAATCTTCGGGAGTGCGGGTGGCATAGACGATATCCACGATATATCTTTCTATCTTTTCGTCCATATATACCTCCCTCACCACCTCGCGGGCCTTCATTATCTCCTGCGGAGTCACCACGGCCGAAGCCTTCGGAAAGACGCCGCTGTTGTTCATGCGGATAATCTGTTTCTCTTCATCCTTTTTAGGGTAACCCACCACCACTTTCAGCATGAAACGGTCCACCTGCGCCTCCGGAAGAGGATAGGTTCCCTCCTGCTCGATAGGGTTCTGCGTGGCCATCACGAGAAACGGCTCCGGAAGAGAGTATGTGTTGTCGCCAAGAGTTACCTGATGCTCCTGCATCGCCTCAAGCAACGCGGACTGGACTTTGGCCGGAGCACGGTTGATTTCGTCGGCAAGGACAAAATTGGCGAATACGGGTCCTTTGTGCACCTCAAACTCTTCCTTTTTCTGAGAATATATCAGAGTACCGGTGACATCGGCAGGAAGCAAGTCCGGGGTGAACTGAATACGGCTGAACTTAGCATTGACAGCACTTGCCAATGTGCTTATAGCCAGTGTCTTGGCGAGACCAGGCACTCCTTCAAGCAATATATGTCCTCCCGCGAGCATCGCTATCATCAGATTCTCCACAAGATGCTTTTGCCCCACAATGACCTTTCCCATCTCCATGGAAAGGATATCCACGAACGCACTTTCTTTCTGGATGCGGTCATTGAGTTCCTTGATGTTTACACTTTCCATATATTTTTAATAATTTTGCAGTCGGTTATGCGTTATTCCATAATACTGTCATACTGCGGAGCCGCCTTTCACGGCTGGCAAATTCAACCTGACGCCCAAAGCGTACAGGGCGTCCTCGAATCCGCACTCTCCACCCTGCTGCGCGAAAAAGTATCCGTCACAGGTGCAGGAAGGACAGACACGGGGGTGAACGCTATCGGGTACGCAGCCCATTTTGACTGTAACTCCGCCATTGACACCGGGAATATCGTTTACAAATTAAATGCCATTCTTCCCCGGTCGGTAGTAGTTCACGCCATATCTGAGGCAGACGAAAATTTCCACGCCCGATTTGACGCAAACGAACGCGAATATACATATTTTCTGCATAGGGTCAAAGACCCTTTCGTCGAATCTTTCTCCTACATGTACACCTATCCCGACCTGGATTTCGGAAAAATGAACCTTGCCGCGGAAGAGCTCTGCGGCCGGCACGACTTCCGCTGTTTTGAAAAGGTCGGAGCGGACAGCAAGACATCCGTCTGCACCGTCAGAAAAGCACTTTGGGAGAGTTACGAACCCACACTCTGCGCAAGCCGGAGGACATATCCCGACGGGAAGGCTATGGAAGACTACTGGAAGTTCACCATCTGCGCGGACAGATTCCTCAGAAACATGGTGAGAGCCGTTGTCGGCACCCTTCTCGAGGTCGGACGGGGCAAGAGGAGCGTCGATTCCTTCAAAAGCCTTGTGCTCGACGCCGATTACAGCGGCGAAAAACGCGTAATGCGCAGCAGCGCAGGAGAAAGCGTTCCGGGGCATGCTTTGTTCCTGACAGGCGTCAAATATCAAAAATAATTCGTACATTTGCGCGATTGGGTCTATTTCCCTCTGTGTATTATCGGATTCGTAAAAACAGGCTTTACAAATATGCTTTTCACGTTACTTCAGACAGAAATGTCGTATTCTTTTTTCGAGATGGCTGCCAAAGGCGGGCCGCTTATGATTGTTCTCCTCATTCTTTCCATCATCGCCATATACATTTTCGGCAAAAAATGGTGGGCAATACGCCGCGCCGGAAAGATTGACAAAGATTTCATGATGGATATACGGGACTATATCCACGAGGGCAAACTCAAGTCTGCCATAACTCTCTGCACCAAATATGACACCCCGGTAGCCCGTATGGTGGAAGCCGGACTTACAAGAGCAGGCAAACCGCTGGGCGACATACAGACAGCCGTGGAAAATGTGGGTAATGTGGAAGTAGCCAGACTCGAAAAGGGACTTCCTTATCTGGCCACCATCTCCGGAGGCGCTCCTATGATCGGATTCCTCGGAACCGTACTCGGTATGGTGCAGGCGTTTTTCAACATGTCCAACGCAGGCAACAACATTGACATCACCCTGCTGTCAAGCGGTATCTATACTGCCATGATTACTACCGTAGGAGGTCTTATCGTCGGTATCCTGGCATACTTCGGATACAATTTCCTGTCCGCAAGGATTTCTTCGCTCGTGTACAGCATGGAAAGCGCCACCATCGAACTTATGGATGCACTCGGAGAGCCAGCGCAAAGCATATCAAAAACTGAAGAATAATGGCACTTAAAAGGATCACGAAAGCAGACGCAAGTTTCTCAATGTCCTCCATGACGGACATTGTGTTCCTGCTCCTGATATTTTTCCTCGTGACATCCACGCTGGTCAATCCCAACGCGCTCAAACTCCTTCTTCCGAAGAGTACCGGGCAAGTGGGAGCCAAGGCTACCGTCAGCGTATCCATAAAAGACTGGGGGAACGACAGATACACCTTCCATATCAATGGTGACGAGCGTCCGGTAAGCCTTCAGGACACCGAGGATGAGCTGGTGGAGCTCCTTCAGGGCGAAGAAGACCCGACATTCTCCATATATGCGGATGAAAGCGTCCCTATCGGAGAGGTCGTGCAGGTGATGAACATCGCAAAGAGGAATCATTACAAAGTGATACTGGCCACGCAGCCGGAATAAAAGAAAATGAGAAACAGCCGGAAAGACAACAAGAAGAGCGAGCGGTATTCCACGCTCAGCGGCGTCGTGCTGACAGTGACGCTGCACGCACTCGCTTTTGTCTTCGTATCTTTCACCGGGCTGAAGTACATATATCCGCCACCCGAGGAGAAATCCATCCTTATAGATTTCTCCGAAGACATTGTTGAGCCGCAGCAGTACAAGGGAGCGGAACCCATGTCAGATGAGATTGATCTGCAGAATCCGGTAAAGCTGGCTCAGCGCAGCGAATCCCCGCAGGAGAGCAATTCCCCGAACCTGACTCCGGAGACAACCCCGGATGATTTCGGAGACGTGACGGCTCCTGTGCCTGAGACCGAGAGCAAGCCGGCTCTGGACCCGCGTGCATCTTTCCCCGGCATGGCCAAGAAAGACACGACACTCACGGCAGCCCACAGCGCTGCGGAAGCTTCCGACAAGTTCAAAAACGGACAGCCGGACGGCAACACGGACAAAGGCAGAACCTCGGGGAAGCCAAACGCCCATATCAAGGGACGCAGTGTGAGAAGCAGCGGCATAAAACTACCTGTATATAAAGAGCAGGAAAGCGGGGTTGTGGTGGTTGATATATGGGTGGACAATTATGGCAATGTAGTCAAAGCCGTACCGGGAGGTGACGGCACAACAGTTATGAACAAAGCTCTTCTTGCAGCGGCGCGGAATGCCGCTCTCGAGACTCATTTCAACGAGAGCATGGAAGCACCTGCCATGCAGGAGGGCACAATTACTTATTATTTTAATCTCAAGTAGAAATGGACCAGTTTACAAAAGAAGGTCGCAAACTTAGGCCGAGAAAAGCGGCGTATTCAGCGGTCGGAGCCGAGAAGGTTAACTACCGATCATCAGAAGAGTCCCCACGTCAGAACAGCGAACATCGTCAGTGGGGCGAGAAAAAATCTTATGGAGAGCGCCGCAGTTACGGTGAGAATCGCAGCTACGGTGAGCAGAGGCGACCTTATGGGGAGAACCGCTCTTACGGAGAAGGACGTCGCCAGGCAGGCGACAACTCCCGTTATCAGCAGCGTGACGAGCGCAGATCTTACGGAGAAGGTCGCTCTTACAACAACGAGGGACGCTCATTCGGAGAAGGACGCGCACGCGGAGAAGGACGCTCGTTCGGAGAGAACCGCTCTTACGGAGAGGGTCGTCCTTACGGAGAAGACCGTCGTCAGGCAGGCGAAGGAAGACCGTCACGCGGACCTCGTCAGAATTCACGTCCGGGATTCAAATCCGGCCGTCCGGGCAGCACATTTGGCAACGGAGCGAGGAAGAAAGTTGCAGGCAAGGGACCGAAGAGACCTGGCCAGGGCAGTTTCAACAAGGATTCCTACGAAGGAATCAAGAGAATGATCAACCGCCGTCCGGTAGTTAACGGAAGCGAAAGCGAGGATGTTTTCGTACCGGAAATCAAGGATGTGGTACGCCTCAACAGGTTTATCGCCAATTCCGGAGTCTGCTCAAGACGCGAAGCCGACACCCTCATCCAAGCCGGTGTGGTGACCGTCAACGGAGAGGTCGTGACAGAACTCGGCACCAAGGTGAACATCCATGACGACGACATCCGTTTCAACGGAGAGCGTCTCAAGGGCGAGGAGAAGGTATATCTCATCATGAACAAACCCAAGGGATATGTAACCACTGCAAGTGACCCTCACGCAGAGAAAACCGTAATCGATCTTCTCAAGGGCTGCTCCTCCAGGGTATATCCTGTAGGCCGACTTGACAAGAACACTACCGGAGTCCTGCTTCTCACCAACGACGGAGAGATTGCGGAAAGGCTCACTCATCCTTCATACGACAAGAAGAAGATATATCAGGTTTCTCTGGACAGGGAGCTTTCAGAAGAGGACTATCATAAGATTCTGGAAGGTGTCTCCCTCACGGATGGAGACGTCAAGGCTGATGAGCTTGAATTTATCGACGCCAACGACAAAAGGAAAATCGGTATTGAGATCCACTCCGGAAAGAACCGTATAGTCCGTAGGATTTTCGACTCTCTGGGGTACAATGTCAAGGCGCTGGACCGCGTGTACTTCGCCGGTCTCACCAAGAAGGGCCTGAAAAAAGGAGAGTGGAGATATCTTACTGAGGGAGAAATCAATATCTTGAAAATAGGAGCATACGTATAATGGCGCATCGTTCAGGATTCGTTAATATCATAGGGAACCCGAATGTCGGGAAATCCACCCTCATGAACGCACTGGTAGGAGAGAAACTCTCCATAGTCACCGCCAAGGCGCAGACTACCAGACACCGTATCATGGGTATAGTGAACGGGGAGGACTGGCAGATAGTCTACTCCGACACGCCCGGTATCCTGAAGCCGAACTACAGGCTCCAGGAGAACATGATGAAATTCGTGAACGGGGCCATCGGCGACGCCGACATCATCCTGTATGTCACGGATACGGTAGAGACCTCTGATAAGAACGAAGACTATGTGAGCCGGCTCAATGATCTGGAGTGTCCTGTCATCGTCGTAATCAACAAAATCGACATCAGCGACCAGACCAGAGTCAAGGAACTTATGACATGGTGGCAGGAGCATGTTCCTGCCGCCACGGTCATACCGGCTTCCGCAAGTGAAAAGTTCAACATGGAGAGCATCTTCGAGGCTGTAGTTTCACGGCTTCCGGTCTGCCCACCATGGTTTGACAAAGATGCTTTCACAGATAAGAGTCTGAGGTTCTTCGCTTCAGAAATCATCCGCGAAAAGATTCTCCTCAACTACAAGGAAGAGATTCCATATTGCTGCGAGGTCGTAATAGAGACCTTCAAGGAAGGTGCTGAAAGATACGACATCGGAGCCGTAATCTATGTGATGCGCGAGTCTCAGAAGGGAATAATTATCGGAAAACAAGGTGCCTCCCTGAAAAAAGTGGGGACCCAGGCCAGAATCGAGATGGAGGATTTCTTCCAGAAGAAGGTTTTTCTGAGCATTTATGTAAAGACGGACCCGGACTGGAGGGAAAGCAGGAAAGAATTGAGGAAATTCGGTTACGAAGAGTAAAAACAGAAAAGGCATGGAAGAGGAAAATATCAACACAATCGAAGATACAATCGAGGAAGACAATGACGTCATAGTGGACGAAGGTCCGGAAAGCAACAAATACGACAAGATGCTTGCCGGAGAGGGCCACAAGTTCAAGCTTTCCGGTATGTTCAAGGACTGGTATCTGGATTATGCGTCATACGTAATCCTCCACCGTGCCGTACCTCATATCGTAGATGGACTCAAACCGGTGCAGCGAAGGGTTTTGCACGCCATGTTCAAAATGGACGACGGCAAATTCACCAAGGTGGCCAACATCGTCGGACAGGCCATGCAGTACCACCCGCACGGTGATCAGTCCATTTTAGGAACATTGGTCCAGCTCGGGCAGAAAGGTTTCACAGTGGACTGTCAGGGAAACTGGGGAAACATCCTTACCGGAGATTCGAATGCGGCACCACGTTATATCGAGGCCAGACTGAGCAAATTCGCCAAGGAAGTGGTATTCGACCCGAAAGTAACCCATTGGATGACTTCCTACGACGGAAGGAACATGGAGCCTACGGAACTTCCGGTGAGGTTCCCGCTTCTGCTGGCTCAAGGCACCGAGGGCATCGGTGTCGGACTCGCATCCAAGATTCTTCCGCACAACTTCAACGAACTTCTCGACGCCTCCATCAATATCATGAAGGGAAAGGACTACGAGTTGTTCCCGGACTTCCCTACCGGAGGATTTGCTGACTGCAGCAAATATATGGACGGACGGAGAGGCGGCTCGGTGAAAGTGAGGGCCCGCATCGAGAAAATCGACAAAAACACCATCGCCATCACCGAGACTCCGTATGGCAAATACACGAAGAACCTTATAGAGTCCATCCTGAAAGCGAAGAAAAGCGGCAAGATAAAAATCAAGAAAATAGAGGACATGACCACGGACAAGGTCAATATCCTCATTCATCTTCCGAGCGACGTGTCTCCGGACAAGACCATAGACGCGCTCTACGCATTCACGGACTGTGAATACAACATCGCGCCAAACGCCTGCGTCATAAAGGACAACAAACCGGCATTCGTGTCGGTAAAAGACATTCTCGAATACAGCACCTACCACACAAGGGACATCCTCCTTCAGGAACTTGGCATCAAGCTTTCCGAGCTTGAAAACGAGTGGCACTCCTGTTCGCTGGAAAGAATATTCTTCGAGAACAGAATATACAAAGTGCTGGAGTTGAACCAGTCCGACTGGGACAGCCAGATAGCGGAGGTATTCTCCAAGATGAAGGAATATCAGGATCTGTTCCACAAGGAGATTGTGATGGACGACATACTCTCCCTGGTGGAAAAACCTGTGAGGAAGATATCCAAATTCGACACCAAGGCTATGGACGAGAAGATATTGGGCATCGAAGACAAGATGAAGGAGGTGAAATCCAACATCGACGATATCGATACCTATACCATCGACTGGTTCAAGAGCCTCAAGAAGAAATACGGCAGTGCGTTCCCGCGTCAGACCGAAATCACCGGATTCGAGACCATCGCAGCTACCAAAGTCGTGAACAACAACGCCAAACTCATGGCCAACCTCTCGGAAGGCTTCGTGGGCATAGGACTGAAGAAAGACGACGGAGGAGAGTTCATCTGTGACTGCTCGGATCTCTCGGAGATAATAGTCATAAGCAAGGACGGCAAATACCGCATTACCAAGGTCAATGACAAGGATTTCTTCGGAAAGGATCTTCTCTATGTGGACGTATTCAACCGCGGGGATTCCCGAACCATCTACAACGTAATATACAGGGAGGGCAAGACATCCATATATTACGCCAAGCGATTTGCCATCACTTCCGTCACCCGAGACAAGGAGTACGACATCACTTCCGGAACAGAAGGGTCAAGAATCGAATGGTTCTCCGCCAATCACAACGGAGAAGCGGAGGTCGTCAAAATCCAGCTTCGCGCAAAAGCCAAACTGAAGAAAAGCGTCATAGACTACGATTTTTCTTCACTTGCCATCAAGGGAAAGGCCTCAAGAGGCAACCTTGTAACCAAAAATGCGATACAGCGCATAAGCCTGAAGAGCAAGGGAATAAGCACCATCGAGGGCAAGGATATCTGGTATGACACCGACATCCAGAGGCTCAATGACGAAGAGCACGGACTGTATCTGGGCAAATTTGAAGACGGCGACAAGGTTCTGGCCGTATTCAAGAACGGTACATTCTACACCACTTCGTTCGACCTCGTGAACAGATACCAGGGAGATATCTTGTTCGTGGAGAAATTTGACCCGGACAAGACGTTTACAGCACTGTATTATGATGGAGCGTCAAAGAGCTTCTATGTAAAGCGATTCTCATTCGTAGTCAGTGACAATACGCCTCTGAGCTTTATTTCGGATCACCAGAAATCCTATCTGGTAGAATTGTCCTCCGACAAGCACCCTCAATACGAAGTCGAGTGGGATCTCGACTACAGGCCGGCAGAAACGGTGGATGCAGAAGAGTGGATAGCCAAGAAAGGCATTACGGCTAAAGGCAAGAAATGTTCGGCCAAAAATGATATCAAGGCCGTCCGCTTCATCGAGCCGCTGGTAAAGGACGATGACGAAGACGACTCTCCGAAAGAGAGCGCCGAAGATGTACAGGACGCCAATCTGACAGACCAGACGCCTGACGACGCCGGAGACGAGACATACGAGGAGCCTACCTTGTTCTAAAGAGGAAGAGGCGCATTAAGAATTGGTTATATGCCGCAGATATCTTCTCGCTCGCGCAAATCTTTGATTCGCAGCTGAATGGATGAGTTACCGCGATAATAGTTCTCGACTATCGAATAGCAGATGTCAAACGGGTTGCCTTCCTTTATGTGGTCGTAGTGCTCGGCCATATTGAAGGCAATCGACGATATCTGGTGATATGGCTGATCTTCCTGTATAAGGTCAAGTTTCATGTGCACCCCGCCGGCACCGACCTTCCGGCCCGTCCCCGCGTCATAGACATTCTCGGTAAGAAATACAGGATTGTGGTTGCCGGGACCAAACGGCTGGAATTGCTTAAGTATCCTGAAGAACTTGGGTGTGATGCGGGCAAAATTAAGCTTGCTGTCCACCTCTATCACAGGAGTCATCATCTCCGTCTCTATCTTGGCGGATATATATTCGTCCATCCGGCGGGCGAACTCCGGCAGATTCTCTTCCTTTAGAGTCAATCCGGCCGCATACACATGGCCGCCGAAATTCTCCAGAAGATCCGCACAGCTCTCAATAGCCCCATACAGGTCGAATCCGGAGATGCTTCGCGCAGAACCGCTCACGAACCCGTTTGACTTGGTGAGAACGACCGTAGGCTTGTAATATGCTTCCACCAGACGCGATGCCACAATGCCGACGACTCCCTTGTTCCACTCTGGATTGTAAACAATCATGGCGCTGCCGTTGCAGAGACAATTCCCGGTCTGCACCATATCCAGCGCTTCCTGAGTGATCTCCCGGTCAATATTCTTGCGTTCGTTGTTGCTTTCGTTGATTTTTTCTCCGATCTGCATGGCTTCGGAAAGGCTCCGTGACGTCAACAGCTCCACTGCAAGGCGCCCGGTCTCCATTCTTCCGGCAGCATTGATTCTCGGGCCTATCTTGAACACGATATCGTCTATGGACACGTGACCAGGCTCGAGACTGGAAAGGTTTATCATGGCCTGAAGGCCGGTGCACGGATTCTCATTGAGCTGCCTGAGCCCGAAATGCGCAAGGATGCGGTTCTCCCCCACCATCGTGACCAGATCAGAGGCAATGCTGACAACCAGAAGGTCCAGAAGCGGCACCAATGTCTCAAAAGGCACCCCGTACCGCGCGGAATAAGCCTGTACCAGCTTGAATCCTACGCCGCACCCCGAAAGATCATCGAACGGATAATGGCAATCTTCCCTTTTGGGATCAAGCACAGCCACAGCGGCGGGCAGCGAATCCTCCGGAAGGTGATGATCGCAGATAATCATGTCTATCCCCTTGGATGCCGCATATTTCACCTTGTCAATGGCCTTGATACCGCAGTCAAGCGTGACTATAAGCCCGGCACCTGATTCTACGGCATAGTCTATTCCCTTGAAAGACACTCCATAGCCTTCATCATATCTGTCAGGTATGTAGAAATCCACCTTGTCGGTGAAACGGCGCACGAAAGAATACAGCAAAGCCACTGCGGTGGTACCGTCCACGTCATAATCTCCATACACCAGGATGCTCTCGCCGGAAACCACGGCGCGGTGAAGGCGCTCCACCGCCACATCCATATCTTTCATCAGGAAAGGATCGTGAAGATTGTCAAGGCTCGGGCGGAAAAAAGAACGCGCCTGTGCGAAAGTCTCCACACCGCGCTTTATAAGCAAATCGGCCAGCACCTTATCGATGCCGACTTCCGTAGCCAGCCGGTCGACCTTTTCCGGATCGGACGGCTCGCGAAGTACCCATTTGCTGTCTCTGGCCTGAACCATATCCTTACAAAGTTAGTCAATTATTTTGACATTTGGTAAAATTCCATAAAAATCGTAATTTTGCGAACTTTGGAAGAAATATATTGTTATGGAATACAGCGAACAAGAACTTTTGCGCCGGGAATCCCTTGCCAAACTCAGAGAACTCGGCATAGAGCCTTATCCGGCAGCACTTTATCCGGTGAACACAAACGCCGCAGAAATCAAATCCGGCTTCGATGCGGAAAAGGGCAACTTCCAGGAAGTTTGCATTGCAGGAAGGCTTATGAGCAGGCGCATAATGGGCGCAGCCTCATTCGGAGAGATTCAAGATGAGACAGGACGGATTCAGATTTACGTCAAAAGAGATGAAATCTGCCCAGGTGAGGACAAGACCATGTACAACACCGTCTGGAAAAAGCTTCTGGACATAGGTGATGTCATCGGCATCCGTGGATTCGCATTCATCACCCAGACCGGGCAGTTGAGCATACATGCCAAGGAACTCACCCTGCTCAGCAAGTCGCTGAAAGTTCTTCCTATCGTAAAAGAGCTTGACGGCCAGGTTTTCGACGCATTTACAGATCCTGAGCTGCGTTATCGCCAGAGATATGTGGATCTTATCGTAAATCCGCAGGTAAAGGACGTATTCATCAAGAGAGCGAAGATTATTGCCACCATGAGAGAATACTTCAACGCCGCCGGATGCCTTGAGGTGGAGACACCTATTCTCCAGAGCATCCCGGGAGGAGCCGCGGCCAGACCGTTCATCACCCACCACAACGCTCTGGATATTCCTCTGTACCTCAGAATTGCCAACGAGCTGTACCTCAAAAGACTCATCGTCGGCGGATTCAACGGAGTCTATGAATTTGCAAAGGACTTCCGCAACGAGGGCATGGACAAGACCCACAACCCGGAATTCACCTGCATGGAAATATATGTAGCCTACAAGGACTACATCTGGATGATGAATTTCATCGAGAAGATGCTGGCCAAGGTAGCCGTAGCCATAAACGGTACCACCAAGGTAAAAATCGGTGACAACGAAGTGGATTTTGCCCCAGGATACCGCAGACTGCCTATCCTCGAAGCCATCAAAGAGTACGCCGGAGTGGACGTGAGTGAAATGGACGAGGCCGAATTGAGAGCCACTTGCGAGAAGCTCAATGTCCATACGGAGCCATCCATGGGAAAAGGCAAGCTTATCGACGCCATTTTTGGAGAATACTGCGAGAGCAACCTCATACAGCCTACATTCGTCACCGACTATCCGGTGGAAATGTCTCCTCTGTCCAAGCGCCACCGCCACAATCCGAAGCTTACCGAGAGGTTCGAGCTGTTCGTATGCGGAAAGGAACTTGCCAACGCATACTCCGAGCTCAACGACCCTATCGACCAGCTTGAGAGATTCGAAGAGCAGGCAAGGCTCAAGAGCAACGGTGACGACGAAGCCATGTTCATTGACTACGATTTCGTCAGGGCGCTCGAATACGGCATGCCGCCAACAAGCGGGCTTGGTATGGGTATCGACCGTCTGACTATGTTCATGACCGGCCAGACCACCATTCAGGACGTTCTCCTCTTCCCTCAGATGAAGCCGGAGAAAAGTCTCAAGAAAGAAGACAAACAGTGACGGAATACATCACATCTTCAGCCAATCCTAAGTTCAAACGACTTATCGCGCTGCTTCAGAAGTCCTCTGAGCGGCGCGAAAGCGCTTTGTTTACGGTCGAGGGCGTACGGGAGATATCCCACTGCATCGAAGCCGGATACAAGCCGGACTGCATCTTTTTCTGCCCCGACATCGTAAGCGAGGAGACCCTTCCGCAATGCAGACATTTCGCATTGTCCGCCTGTCTCTATGCCAAAGCCGCCTACCGGGAAGGGACAGAGGGCGCAATAGGGGTGTTTCAAGCCATAGAGCACCCGCTGTCGAGCCTTCATCTCAAGGACAACCCCCTGATAGCGGTATTGGAGAGCGTGGAAAAGCCAGGCAACCTCGGTGCCGTGCTCAGGACCTGTGATGCCGCCGGAGCGGACGCTCTTATCATCTGCGACCCGCGTACCGATTTGTACAACCCCAACCTCATACGTGCATCCATAGGGGCTGTTTTCACGGTTCCCACGGCAGTGTGCACCACCGCGCAGGCCATAACCTTCCTGAAATCCAAAGGAATCCGGATACTTACGGCGCAACTTCAGGACTCCAGCCTGTACTACGACTGTCCTATGACAAAGGGAACGGCAATAGTGATGGGTACCGAGGCCACGGGCCTGTCAGACAAATGGCGGCAGGCAGCCGACGCACATATACGCATCCCGATGCTCGGGAAGCTGGATTCCCTCAACGTATCAGTTTCAGCAGCAATTCTTTTATATGAAGCAGTCAGACAGCGCAACGACAGATAGATTCGGACTGATAGGACATCCTATCGCCCGCTCATTAAGCCCTGCCATTTTCACGGCGGCATATTCCGGAAAATATCCTTTCGACCTCATTCAGACCGAGAGTTTCACCGAGGCGTGGGAGCGCTTCATCCGCGATTACAAAGCCATAAACGTCACTTCTCCGTTCAAGGTCAACGCCTTCCAGAACGCGGATATCATAAGTGATGAAGTGAAAAGATGCGGAGCTTCCAATCTGTGCGTGAAGACCGAGAACGGAATCGCCGCATACAATTCGGATTATCGTGGAGTAAAGGCCCTGCTTGAGAAATATGCGCCGGGGACGGCCGCAGTCATAGGATTCGGAGGTGCCGGCAAGGCTGCGCTCGCTGCCGTCGAAGAACTCGGATTCAGCACCAGATTGTACCGTCACGATGAGATCGCCGGCGGCGTCAGTGCAGACGTGATAGTATATACCCTTCCGAAGGCGGCCCCGGGAATAGACAGGTTCGAAAGCGAAATCCTTCTGGAGGCCAACTACAAAAACCCTTGTCTGGATCAGCACAAAGGCTACATCAGCGGCAAACAGTGGCTTCTTATGCAAGCCGTCATGGGATACGAGCTCATGACCGGAGAGATACCCGACAAGGCTGCTATGGAATCAGTGCTGCTATAATTTCTTCCGCCACCTGCCGCGGCGTTTTTCCGGCCACATCGACTGACAAGCGCGCCATTTCGTATATCGGCAGCCTCTCCTTGTAGAGTTTCTCGGCATTCGAAGACAATGGCCTTGAAGCGTCCCCGCCCCCAAGGCGCGAAGATATCGTCTCCCAATCGCATTTCAGATATACAGTGCAGGTGTGCCCAAGGATAAGCTCCCGCGCCGCCGGAATTGTGGGGGTACCTCCGCCAAGAGACAGCACCTTCCGAGCCAGGGAAGCATGCTCTTCGGAAAGATATGCCTTCAATGCGGATAATTCCGCATCACGGAATGCGCTTTCTCCGCCTTGGAAAATATCCGGAATGCTGCGGCCTTCCCTTGCGGTCACATATTCGTCAAGGTCGGTATATTCAGCTCCTGTCAGGGCGGCAAGTTCCTTTCCTACGGTGCTTTTTCCGCATCCCATAAATCCGAGAAGGCATATTATTGACGGTCCGTTATCCATATTACTTGCTGAATTGACCGTAAATATACTGCTATTTCATCGCTTTTCGCAAAAAAATCTGTATATTGCAAGTTCATTGAAACGACAAAATATTGAAACTATGTCACTGAATAAAGTAATGCTTATCGGTAACGTCGGAAAGGATCCGGAAGTTCGTTACCTCGATGGAAACTCCCCTGCCGGGCAGGGAAGGAAAGTCGCCTCCTTCACTCTGGCGACAAGCGAAAGATATCGCGACCGCAGCGGCGAGGTCAGGGAAAACACCGAGTGGCACAATGTTGTGGTATGGGGCCAGAGCGCTGACATCGTGGAACGCTATGTCAAGAAAGGCACCCAACTCTATGTCGAAGGAAGACTCCGCACAAGATCATGGACCGACCAGAGCGGAGCCAAGCGCTACACTACGGAAATAAACGCGGATTCCCTGCAACTTCTCGGCCGCAGGGACGACTCTGCCGGAGCAGGACAGAGCGCCGGATACCAGGGCGGCAATCAGCCCGTTCAGGCGCCACAACCGGCTCAGCAGCCTGCATATCAGCCTCCTGTGCAGCAGGCACAGCAAGGTACATGGGGACAGCCTTCGGCCGCACCTCAGACATCCGCTACAGGAATTGACAATCAGGAAGACGATCTTCCATTCTAAAAAGGCATACAAATGACACAGAAGATTTCCAAAATGATGAACGACTCGCCACTGGCGAGATGGACGGTGCTCGTGCTCGTGGCACTGATGATGTTCTTCGCTTACATGTTCGTGGACGTAATGTCCCCTCTCAAATCTCTCGTAGAGGGTAAACTTGGATGGGACAGCGGGGTATTCGGAAAATATGCCGCATCCGAGTACATCCTTAACGTCTGTGGATTCCTTATTCTCGCGGGCATCATTCTGGACAAGCTCGGCGTGCGGTTCTCAGGAATCCTTTCCGCAGGACTGATGGTTTTCGGCGCCGGTCTGAAGTTCATCGCCGTCAGCGACTGGTTCCAAGGCACCGCTTTCTGCGGATGGCTCGACAGCTGGTGGGTAGAATTGCCGGGAAGCGCCAAAATGGCTTCGCTCGGATTCATGATTTTCGGATGCGGATGTGAAATGGAAGGCACCAACGTCTCCAAGATTCTGGCCAAATGGTTCAAAGGCAAGGAAATGGCTCTTGCCATGGGACTTGAGATGGCTATCGCCAGACTTGGCGTTTTCGGAGTGATGTGGATTGCCCCTTTGATTTCAGAGAAGTTTGACAATTCCATCCTTGCTCCTGTCGGATTCTGCGGAGCGCTCCTCGTAATCGGACTCATCAACTTCATCATATTCGGAATAATGGACCGCAAGTTCGACTCCCAGCTCGTGGACGCCGGACTCGCAACTGCCGAAAAGTCTCCTGAGGATGAATTCCATATCAGCGACCTCAAGGCTATCTTCACAAGCAAGATGTTCTGGATAGTTTCCCTTCTCTGCGTCCTCTACTACAGTGCCATATTCCCGTTCCAGAGATATGCCACAAACTTCCTTGAGGAAACCCTTGCCATAGACGCCGCCTCTGCAGCCAAACTGTTCAGCTGCTTCCCTGTGCTCGCAATGGTCATGACACCGATGCTCGGAATTTTCCTTGACCGCAAGGGTAAAGGCGCGACAATGCTGATGTTCGGCTCGATTATCATGATTGTATGCCACTTGAGCTTCGCATTCATTCTTCCGGCATACCCTCAGAAGTGGTTTGCCCTGCTCCTCATTGTAGTACTCGGCATAAGTTTCTCTCTTGTACCTGCGGCACTTTGGCCATCCGTACCTAAGATTATAGACGAGAAAATCCTCGGAAGTGCATACTGCCTGATATTCTGGGTGCAGAACATCGGACTCTGCCTTGTGCCGATGCTTATCGGCTCGCTCCGTGCATCCACAGGAAGTTATTTCGTGCCGATGCTGGTATTCTCAAGCTTCGGAGTTCTCGCCTTCATATTGAGCATTTACCTCAAGGCTGAAGACAAGAAGAAAGGCTACGGTCTGGAACTTCCTAACATCAGTAAGTAAAGAATGAAATCCGCAACAGGTAAAGCAGGGCGCATCGTGGCGCTCATCTGTCTGATGGTGCCGATGTTCGCATCGTACTTTTTCGATGACATGTTCTCGACACTGTCCCAGCTGTTCCAGCATCCGGAGTATCTTGAACTCGGATGGAACAGCGCCGATTACGGGTTCTACGCAGGCGGGTACAGTTTTCTGTGCGTGTGCGGCGGACTGGTGATCTGCGGCGTCCTGCTCGACGTGTTCGGAGTAAAGATAGTCGGCTCCATATTTGTCGCACTCATGGCAATAGGTGCCGGCACGGTTCTGACTGCACTGCGCAGCGGCCTGCCTCCGCAGACCTCCCTCGGCATTGCATATATAGGATGCATGCTGTTCGGACTCGGAAGCGAGATTGCGGGAGTCGCCGTCACCAGATCCATTGCCAAATGGTTCAAGGGAGGAAACGTAGCCTTCGCCATGGGAGCGCAGGTGGCGGTGGCAAGACTGGGCACGGCCGCAGCTTTCATATTGTCTCCTGTCATCGTAAAGCAGAAAATGCCCGGAGAGATCTATTCTCTTGCCGACACCTCCAGGCCGGCAGTGCTCGGACTGACCCTGATTATGCTCGGAGTGCTTCTCTGGGGCGTATTCGTAGCAATGGACGCACGGTTTGACAGGCAGCACGGAATACGCACGGGACGCGGCAAGGTGAAGGACGACGACAAGTTCAGATTCTCGGATATCCTGAAGGTTCTCACCAACCCGAGATTCATTCTGATAGCCCTGCTCTGCGTATTCTTCTACTGCTGCATCATATCTTTCAAGAAATTCGGCACATCCATAGTTATTCCACGTTTCGGAATGGACCTGGACAGCGCGAAATGGGTCATTTCAATGATTCCTTTCTTCACCGTGGTATTCACCCCGCTGTTCGGCGCCCTCGTGGACAAATTCGGCAAAGCCAGCACCTGGATGACAATAGGAGCACTGATGGTACTGGCCGCCCACCTTCTGCTGTGTTTTGCACCGGAAGGCGTACCGTTCTGGGGCTATTTCGCAATTGCGATCCTCGGCATGGGATATTCTCTGGTACCGTCAGCCATGTGGCCAAGCGTACCTCGCATTGTCCCGGAAAAGAATCTCGGCACGGCATATTCCCTCTTGTATTGGATACAGAACATAGGTATGCTGCTGGTGCCGATAGCAGTGGGCCGGATATTCGATTCGCATCACGGGATACAGGCTGCAGTCAAGGCGGAATACATATTCATAGCTCTCGGTTGCATAGCATTGGTTACCGCGCTGCTTCTCAAAAGGGAAGCCTCGGCGCATCCGGAGCTTGGCATAGATAAAAAAAGCGGAGAATGAAATACGAACTCCTTGACAGCATAAACTCACCTTCAGATATAAAAGCATTCAGCATGCCGCAACTCGAGCAACTGTGCTCGGAGCTGCGGTCCTATATTATTGAATGCTGCTCCGTCAATCCGGGACATCTCGCGTCAAGCCTTGGAGCCATAGAGATAATAGTCGGTCTCCATTATGTATTCGATACCCCGGAGGATAAACTGGTCTTCGATGTGGGACATCAGGCATACGCCCACAAAATATTGACGGGACGACGCGACTCTTTCAAGGCCCTCCGCACCAAAGGAGGGCTCAGCGGGTTTCCGGACAGAAGCGAAAGCGAGTATGACTGCTTCGGAGTAGGACATTCTTCAACATCCATTTCAGCGGCACTTGGCTTCGCCGAAGCTGCCAGAATGCAGAATCTGACCCGGAAGGTCGTAGCAATAATAGGCGACGGAGCCATCACCGGAGGACTGGCTTTCGAAGGACTCAACAATGCCGGAGCAAGTCACGCTGATTTGCTCACAATACTCAATGACAACAATCAGTCCATTGACCACAATATAGGTGCGATGCACGACTACCTGCTCCGGGTCACAACCAGCAATTCTTACAACAAACTCAAAGACAAGATTTGGAACATATTCGGGGAAGGGGCTTTCAGGCATTTTATCCAGCGCTGGGTGAAAAGTCTGAAGTCATGGTTTGTCAAGAGTTCGGGCGGTGATTTGTTCGAGTCGCTGGGGCTCAGATATTTCGGCCCGATTGACGGAAATGACATCGAAGAGGTCGTCTTCGCTCTGAAAAAGATAAAAAATATTCACGGACCGCGCATCCTGCACTGCAAAACCATCAAAGGCAAAGGATACCGGTATGCGGAGGAAGACCCTGTCACATGGCATGCTCCCGGCCGGTTCAATCCTGAAACCGGAGAAAGGATTTCGGGGAATCATACCCACGACAGATACCAGGACGTATTCGGAGAGGTGCTCACAGACCTTGCGACTAAAGACACCAATGTGGTGGGAGTAACTCCGGCCATGGCCCAAGGGTGCGGAATGTCCATGCTCGCCGAGCAAAGGCCTGGACAGTTCTTCGACGTGGGCATAGAAGAAGAACATGCGGTCACATTCTCAGCGGGACTCGCCGCCGGGGGAATAAAGCCGTTCTGCAACATTTACTCCGCATTTTCACAAAGGGCCTACGATGAAATCATCCATGACGTGGCACTCCAGCAGCTGCCGGTGATTCTCTGCTTCGACAGAGCCGGACTTGTAGGAGAGGATGGAGCCACACACCACGGAGCTTTTGATATAGCGGCCTACAGGAGCATCCCCAACACCATAATCTCCTCCCCGAAAGATGAGACCGAGCTGAAGATGCTCATGTACACCGCCTACCGGTCTACCACCGGGCCTTTTATAATAAGGTATCCAAGGGAAACAGGAAAAGGAACTGACTGGAGGAATGCCGAATACGAAGTGCTTCCTGTCGGGAAAGCGGAAACTCTGCTTGAGGGATCAAGGATCGCCGTCATATCTACAGGACCGGTAACCCACGATGCGCTTCAGGCGGCAGAAGAGTTCAAAGGAGAAGTGGGAGTATTCAATTTCAGATTCATAAAACCGCTTGACGAAACTCTTCTGGAAGATATCGCCCACAGATACGAATATATCCTGACCGTGGAGGACGGATGCCTCAAGGGAGGGCTGTACGGTGCAGTGTGCGAGTATATCAGCGAGAAGGGCCTTGATTGCAAAGTCCATGGAATCGGAATACCGGACAAATTCGTAAGACAGGCCCGACAGAAAGAGCAACTCCACGAATATGGATTGGATAAAGAAGGCATTCTGACATTTCTGCAAAAAATTTTACGGAAATGTTTGGAAAATGACAAATAATCTCTATCTTTGCAATCCCTTTCCATAAGGGGGTCTTTGAAATAAAGATGCCGATGTAGCTCAGTTGGCGAGAGCGCGTGATTTGTAATCTCGAGGTCGTGGGTTCGACTCCCTCCATCGGCTCATCAGCAAAAAGGGCAAGTACCAGAGTGGCCAAATGGGGCAGACTGTAAATCTGCTGGTTTTACCTTCGGTGGTTCGAATCCATCCTTGCCCACCATTTTTTCCAAAGAAGAATTCTCTTCTGAACAAGCGGGGTTCGTATAATGGCTATTATGCCAGCCTTCCAAGCTGGAAATGGGAGTTCGATTCTCCTACCCCGCTCCAAAAAAGCCGATGTAGCTCAGGGGTAGAGCGCATCCTTGGTAAGGATGAGGTCATGAGTTCAATTCCCATCATCGGCTCATTTGCCGGTTATAGTAACCGGCTTGTTTTTGCAACAACTTTTATACGTAATATTATGGCAAAAGAAGTTTTTAAGAGGGATAAACCTCATGTTAACATTGGTACAATTGGCCATGTTGACCACGGTAAGACCACACTTACCGCTGCCATCACCAAGGTTTTGGCAGACAAAGGCTTTAGCGAGGCCAAGTCATTCGATCAGATTGACAATGCTCCAGAAGAGAAGGAGCGTGGTATCACCATCAACTCTTCACACGTAGAATATCAGACCGCCAATCGTCACTATGCGCATGTAGATTGCCCGGGACACGCTGACTACGTAAAGAACATGGTTACTGGTGCCGCTCAGATGGATGGTGCGATTCTTGTAGTTGCCGCTACTGACGGTCCGATGCCTCAGACAAACGAGCACGTGCTTCTTGCAAAGCAGGTTAACGTGCCTAAGATGGTGGTTTTCCTTAACAAGGTTGACCTTGTAGAGGATGAGGAGATGCTCGATCTCGTTGAGATGGAGGTTCGCGAGCTCCTTAACAAGTATGATTTCGATGGCGACAACGCTCCTATTATCCGCGGTTCAGCTCTTGGTGCTCTCAACGGAGAGCCTAAGTGGGTTGAAAAGGTATTGGAGCTTATGGACGCTGTTGACAGCTACATTCCGCTTCCGGTACGTGAGAACGAGAAGCCATTCCTCATGCCTATCGAGGACATCTTCTCTATCACCGGTCGTGGTACCGTAGTTACCGGACGTATCGAGACTGGTACCATCCATGTCAACGATGCAGCTGAAATCGTAGGTTTCAGCGACAAGCCAAAGAGCACCGTCGTAACTGGTGTCGAGATGTTCCGCAAACTCCTTGATCAGGGTGAGGCCGGAGACAATGTAGGTCTTCTTCTCCGCGGTATCGACAAGAAGGATGTAAAGCGTGGCGAGGTTATCGCAAAGCCAGGTTCAATCACTCCTCACAAGCACTTCCTCGGACAGATCTATGTCCTCAAGAAGGAAGAGGGTGGTCGTCACACTCCATTCCACAACAAGTATCGTCCTCAGTTCTTCATCCGTACCCTCGACGTTACCGGTGAGATTACTCTCCCAGAAGGCGTAGAGATGGTAATGCCTGGAGATAACGTAGAGATTAACGTTACCCTTATCACTCCTGTAGCTCTTAACGAAGGTCTTCGCTTCGCAATCCGTGAAGGTGGCCGTACAGTAGGTGCAGGTCAGGTAACCAAGATCCTCGACTAATTTTAACTCCTTGGTCGGTGTCTTCAACGCCACCGACCATTATAGGGGAATAGAACAATGGTAGTTCAGCGGTCTCCAAAACCGTCCATGTGGGTTCGATTCCTGCTTCCCCTGCAAATATCAAAGGTTACGATTTGGTAATTGTTTAACAGATGCCGCTTCTCTTGCTTCCATTCAGCGGTGTCCATTAAATGTAAAGATGAGAAAGTTTATCAATTACTTCAAAGAGTCTTTCGTAGAGCTGACCAAGAAGACTACTTGGCCAACCTGGCAGAAACTTCAGAGTTCTGCTATCTTGGTTATAGTGGCAACGATTATTCTGGCCGCTCTTTTGTCGGTTATAGACTTCGCTTTCCAATCTCTGATGACTGCAATTTATACTCTGTAATCTATCTGGGCTGGTATGGGCGAAATGAAATGGTATGTTCTGCGTACCGCAGGCAGCAAGGAGAAAAAAGCCAAGGAATATCTTGAAAGGGAGATCGAGAAAAGCGGTCTTCAGGATCAGGTTGCACAGGTGCTTGTTCCCGTAAAGAAGGAAATCGTTACCAAAAATGGCAAGAGAAAAGCCGTTGACAAATTGCTTTTCCCTGGCTATGTCCTCATTCAGGCAGAGCTTAGCGCCAAGTTGGAAAACATCATCCGTAATCTTGTTCCGGGCATGAGCGGATTCCTTACTGAGAAGAAAACCACCAACGGAACCCAATTCGAAAGAGTGCCGGTGCCTGTTCGTGATGAAGAGGTACAGAGGATTCTTGGCGGCCAGGACGAGAATGCAGACAATGCAGCAGAAACATTAGTAAACTACTCCATCGGAGAGTCTGTCCGCATCACAGACGGTCCGTTCAGCGGATTCAATGGTGTCGTGGATGAGATACTCGAAGACAGGAGCAAGATGAAGGTAATAGTTGAAATCTTCGGAAGGAAGACACAAGTTGAACTCAGCTTTACTCAAGTAACAAAAGCATAACAAGGATTATTATGGCAAAAGAAGTTACCGGATATATCAAGCTCCAAATCAAAGGCGGAGCTGCCAATCCAGCACCTCCGGTAGGACCGGCTCTCGGTTCCAAAGGCTTGAACATCATGGACTTCTGCAAGGCTTTCAATGCAGCTACGCAGGGTCAGGCAGGCAAGGTTCTGCCAGTTGTAATCACAGTTTACAACGACAAGTCATTCACATTCGAGGTTAAGCAGCCGCCAGTAGCTGTATCGCTCAAGGAAGCAGCGAAGATCAGCAAGGCATCAGGTGAGCCTAACCGTAAGAAAGTAGCCTCCATCACATGGGATCAGGTGAAGACAATTGCAGAAGGCAAAATGCCGGACCTCAACTGCTTCACTCTCGCATCCGCAATGCGCATGGTAGCCGGAACAGCAAGAAGTTTGGGTATCACCGTTACAGGTGAATTCCCTGAGAACCTTTAATATCACACGCATTATGAGCAAATTGACAAAAAATCAAAAAGCAGTTGCAGAAAAGTACGATTCTCATAAGCTGTACCCGCTCGATGAAGCGTGCAAGATTGTAAAGGACATCACATACACAAAGTTTGACGCGAGTGTGGAACTCAGCGCGAATCTTGGTGTTGACCCTCGTAAGGCCAACCAGATGATTCGTGGCGTGGTTACCCTTCCTCACGGAACCGGTAAGGTTGTACGTGTACTCGCACTTTGTACTCCTGATAAAGAAAGCGAGGCTAAAGAGGCCGGTGCTGACTATGTAGGACTTGACGAATACATCGAGAAGATCAAGGGTGGCTGGACAGACGTGGATGTCATCATCTGTACTCCTTCAGTCATGGCCAAGGTCGGTGCACTCGGAAAGATTCTCGGACCTCGCGGTCTCATGCCAAACCCTAAGACCGGCACTGTGACCATGGAGGTAGGAGCTGCCGTTAAGGCATCCAAGGGCGGTAAGATTGATTTCAAGGTTGACAAGACCGGAATCGTTCACGCTGCCATTGGTAAGGCTTCCTTCACTTCTGAGCAGATTTACGAGAATGCAAGTGAAGTTCTCCGTGCCATCTCCAAGCTCAAACCTCAGTCCCTCAAGGGAACATATATGAAAAGCGCGGCTCTTTGCTCAACAATGAGCCCGGGTATTAAAGTTGATCTCAAGGCATTCCTCAACAGTGCTGAGTAAAAATTCAATATTATGAAGAAGGAACTTAAAGGTCAGATTATTGAAAGCATCTCAGCTCAGCTCAATCAGTATCCAAACTTTTACATCACTGACATAGCTGGTCTGAATGCCGGACAGACAAGTAAACTCCGTCGCGAGTGCTTCAACGAGGGTGTTGAACTCACAGTAGTGAAGAACACTTTGTTCGCTCATGTACTCAAGGGAATGGAGGGCGAAGTAACTACTCTTGCAGATACTCTCGTAGGCAATACGGCTATCATGTACACCCACACTCCTGCAGCTCCTGCAAAACTTATCCAGAAGCTTCAGAGAGATGGTTTCAAGAAACCTGTCATCAAGGGTGCATTTGTACAGGACTGCGTCTTCATCGGTGAAGACAAGCTTGCACAGCTCGCAGCTATCAAGACAAGAGAGGAACTCATCGGCGATATCGTCGCTCTTCTCCAGAGTCCTATGCGCAACATCGTATCCGCTCTTGAGAACGCATCCGAGGGAAAAGCTGAAGACGAGAAAATCGGTTCAGCAAAACCTGCTGATGCACCTGTAGCAGAGGCTGCCGAGGCCGCTCCTGCAGCAGAATAACAAAGATTTATATTAACAATTAAAAAATTATACTTATTATGGCAGATATTAAAGCCCTCGCAGAAGAGTTGGTAAACCTTTCTGTAAAAGACGTTCAGGAACTCGCAAAGGTTCTCAAAGAAGAGTACGGTATTGAGCCTGCAGCTGCAGCTGTTGTAGTTGCTGCTGACGGTGGAAACGGTGCAGCCGCTCAGGCTGAGCAGACTGAGTTTGATGTAATCCTCAAGTCAGCAGGTCAGGGCAAACTCAATGTAATCAAGGTTGTCAAGAGCGAACTCGGACTTGGTCTTAAGGAAGCTAAGGATCTCGTTGACGGTGCTCCTGCAACTCTTAAAGAGAAAATTTCCAAAGCAGACGCTGAGGCTCTCAAGGCAGCCCTTGAGGAAGCTGGCGCTGAGGTTGAGATTAAATAAATCAACCTCTCCCTGCTTTAGGGGACAAACAGGTTTAGAGCCGGGATTAGTGGCTCTAAACCTTTTTTCCGTATTTAAGTTTTTCTCTATTTCCAAGGCAGAATATGTCAAATAAGACCATCAACAAGCGAATCAACTTTGCAACATCCAACATTCTGGAATACCCGGATCTCCTGGAGGTGCAGCTGAAATCGTTCAAAGATTTCTTCCAGCTGGAAACCACTCCCGAGAACAGGAAAAACGAAGGTCTGTATCAGGTTTTCCAGGAAATATTCCCGATAGAGGATACAAGGAACAGCTATAAGCTGGAGTTTATCGATTATTTCATCGATCCGCCTCAGTATTCCATCGAGGAGTGTCTCGACAGAGGACTGACGTACAGCGTTCCTCTGAAGGCAAAGCTCCGCCTTTCATGCACGGATTCAGAGCACGAGGGTTTCGAAACGAGGGTTCAGGACGTATATTTGGGCAATATCCCGTATATGACTCCTGCCGGCACTTTCGTCATCAACGGATCCGAGCGAATTATTGTCTCTCAGCTTCACAGGTCTCCAGGCGTTTTCTTCGACCAGAGCATGCATGCCAACGGCACCAAACTCTACTCCGCCAGAATCATTCCTTTCAAGGGTTCGTGGATTGAGTTTGCTACCGACATCAACAACGTGATGTACGCATACATCGACAGAAAGAAGAAACTTCCTGTAACCACCCTGCTGCGAGCAATCGGCTACAACGCCGACAAGGATATCATTGACATCTTCGACCTCGCTGATGAAGTGAATGTCAATCTCGAAGAACTCAGAGCCAACAAGGGTCGCAAACTTGCGAACAACGTAATCAGGACCAAGTTCGAAGACTTCATCGATGAGGATACTGGAGAGGTAACGCCTGTAGAGCGCAATGAAATCATCGTCAGAAGAGGCGAAGTACTCGATGACGACACCATTGACGCTATCCTGCAGTCAGATGAGAAAACAATCCTTCTGCAAAAGGATGAGAACAACTCCAATGAGTATGCCATCATCTTCAACACCCTGCAGAAAGATCCGACATATACAGAGATCGAAGCCATCAACTACATCTACAAACAGCTCCGTAATTCAGAACCGCCTGATGAGAGCACTGCCAGGGATGTGATTGACAAACTCTTCTTCTCTGAAAAGAGATATGACCTCGGCAACGTGGGCCGCTATCGTCTGAACAAGAAACTCAATCTTTCGATTGACCCTCAGACACGCGTGCTCACCAATACTGATATCATAGAAATTATCAAGTACCTTATAGAGCTTATCAACTCCAAGGCTACAGTTGATGATATCGACCACCTTTCAAACCGTCGCGTGCGTACTGTCGGAGAGCAGCTGGCCAACCAGTTCAGCGTAGGTCTCAGCCGTATGGCCCGTACCATCAGGGAAAGGATGAACGTTCGCGACAGTGAGCAGTTCAACCCTATCGACCTCATCAACGCCAAGACACTCTCTTCTGTCATCAATTCATTCTTCGGCACGAGTCAGCTGTCCCAGTTCATGGACCAGACCAACCCGCTTGCGGAAATCACCCACAAGAGGCGTCTTTCCGCCCTTGGTCCAGGAGGATTGAGCAGAGACAGAGCAGGCTTTGAGGTACGAGACGTACACTATACGCACTACGGAAGACTCTGTCCTATCGAGTCTCCTGAAGGACCAAACATCGGTCTTATATCATCATTGTGCGTGTACGCAAGAATCGACGACCTCGGATTCATCGAGACCCCTTACCGCGACGTCAAGAACGGAAAGGTAGATCTCAGTGACGCCGGGTGCCATTATATGAGCGCAGAGGAAGAAGAGTCCAAACTTGTTTCACTTGCCAATGTCAAGATGGACAAGGAGGGCAACATTCTTGACGACCGCATCCAGTGCCGTCTTGAGGCCGACTTCCCTGTAGTCACAAAAGAGCAGGTTGACTATATGGATGTCGCACCTAACCAGATGGCATCCGTGGCAGCTTCCCTCATTCCGTTCCTTGAGCATGATGACGCCCACCGTGCATTGATGGGTGCCAACATGATGCGTCAGGCAGTTCCTCTCCTCAGGCCGGAATCCCCTATCGTAGGTACCGGACTTGAAGAAAGAGCCTGTCTCGACTCCCGCACTCAGATTATCGCTGAACGCAGTGGAGAAGTCACTTATGTGGACGCAAACGAGATCCGCGTGAAGTATGATCGCACAGAAGACGAGAAGTTCGTAAGCTTTGCTCCGGAGGAGACCACTTACAGACTCCCTATCTATCGCAGGACCAACCAGAGCACAACCGTTACGCTCAAGCCTATCGTAAGGAAGGGACAGAAGGTTGTGGGAGGTCAGGTACTTACCGAAGGATACGCCACCCAGAACGGAGAACTTGCTCTCGGACGCAACCTTAAAGTGGCATTCATGCCTTGGAAGGGTTACAACTACGAGGATGCTATCGTTCTTTCTGAAGAGATGGTCAAATGGGATGTACTTACATCCGTTCACGTAGACGAGTATCTTACAGAAGTCCGCGACACCAAGAGAGGTATGGAGGAACTCACCTCCGATATCCCTAACGTAAGTGAGGATGCTACCAAGAATCTTGGAGAAGACGGTGTAGTACGCGTAGGTGCGCACATTGAGCCGGGAGACATCATGATCGGTAAGATTACTCCTAAGGGAGAGAGTGACCCGTCTCCGGAAGAGAAACTTCTCAAAGCCATCTTCGGTGACAAGGCCGGAGATGTGAAGGATGCTTCTCTCAAGGCAAACCCATCTCTTAGCGGAACAGTAATAAAGACTGCGCTCTATACCAAACTGTCGAAGGACGGAGGCAAGAGATCCTCCGCGAAGACTGAGCAGAAGACCAAACTGGATCTTCGTCAGGCGGATTTCGAGCGCAAAGCCGAAAAACTGTACTCTGATTTCCTTCAGAAGCTTGTTATCCTTACCAAGAACCTTAAGAGTGCCGGTATCAGCGACCTCTATGGAGTGGAAATACTTGAGAAGGACAAGCCTATCACAACTGAAGTTCTCAAGAGCATAGACTACAATAACATCAACTCCAACAAGTGGACCAACGACAAGGAAGCCAATGTCCTGATCCGCGAACTCATAAACAACTACTGCATCGCCCTCAAAACAGAGCAGGCCATCTGCAAGCGCGACATGGACAAGATCAAAGTCGGAGATGAACTGCCAAACGGAGTAATGCAGATAGCTAAGGTCTACATCGCCAAGAAGAGGAAAATCACTGTAGGTGACAAGATGGCGGGACGCCACGGTAACAAGGGTATTGTAGCAAAGATTGTCCGTCAGGAAGACATGCCGTTCCTTGAGGATGGTACTCCTGTGGATATCGTACTCAACCCGCTTGGTGTGCCTTCCCGTATGAACCTCGGACAGATTTACGAAACTGTCCTCGGATGGGCCGGAGACAGGCTCGGACTCAAGTTCAGTACACCTATTTTCGATGGTGCAAGTATCGACGAAATCTGTGAATACACAGACAAGGCCGGTGTTCCGAAGTTCGGTAAGACCAGGCTTCGTGACGGTGGTACCGGAGATTATTTCGATCAGCCGGCAACCGTGGGCGTAATCTACATGATCAAGCTCGGACACATGGTTGACGACAAGATGCATGCACGTTCTATCGGACCATACTCTCTTATCACACAGCAGCCGCTCGGAGGTAAATCTCAGTTCGGTGGACAGCGATTCGGAGAAATGGAGGTCTGGGCACTTGAGGCATTCGGTGCAGCCAACGCTCTTCAGGAGATTCTTACAGTTAAGTCTGATGACGTTGTGGGCAGAGCCAAGACCTATGAGGCCATCGTCAAGGGCGACCCTATTCCACCAGCAGGAATTCCGGAATCACTCAATGTGCTTCTGCACGAACTCCGCGGCTTGGGTCTTAAGGTAACATTGGAATAATTGTTTGATTGTATAGTAATATGCCTGCATTCAATAATAAAGACAATAAGATAAAGAGCAACTTCCAGACGATCAGCATTGCTCTCGCGTCTCCGGAGGACATTACCGCACGTTCATGCGGCGAGGTCCTCAAGCCGGAAACCGTCAATTACAGAACATACAAGCCTGAAAGGGAAGGTCTGTTCTGCGAGATGATTTTCGGTCCTACCAAAGATTACGAGTGCTACTGTGGTAAGTACAAGAGAATCCGTTACCGCGGAATCGTCTGCGACAGATGTAAAGTTGAGGTGACAGAGAAAAAAGTGCGCCGCGAAAGAATGGGACACATCAACCTGACTGTTCCTGTAGCGCACATCTGGTACTTCAAGTCAGCTCCAAACAAGATTTCCGCACTCCTGGGACTTCCGGCAAAGAAGTTGGAATCAGTAATCTACTATGAGAAGTACATAGTAGTGAAACCTGGAGCAAGCGGATGCGAAAAAATGGATCTTCTCTCAGAGGATGAGTATTTGGACGTACTTGCCCGCATTCCTGGCAACCAGAATCTGCCGACGTCAGATCCTGACAAGTTCATAGCGAAAATGGGTGCCGAGGGCGTGTATGACCTCCTCAAAGAGATTGATATAGAAGAGCTTGGAAAGGAACTTCGCCAGAGAATGCTCACCGAGACATCTCAGCAGCGCAAGGCTGATATTCTCAAGAGGCTTCAGGTAGTAAAATGGTTCCAGGAGTCAAAGGGTATCAACCGTCCTGAATGGATGATCATGAAGGTCATCCCGGTGATTCCGCCGGATCTCAGACCTCTCGTTCCTCTTGACGGAGGACGTTTCGCGACCTCAGATATAAACGATTTGTATCGTCGCGTGATTATCCGCAACAACCGTCTCAAGAGGCTTATCGAAATCAAGGCTCCGGAAGTTATTCTTCGCAATGAGAAGCGTATGCTTCAGGAAGCCGTGGATTCCCTCTTCGACAACTCAAAGAAGTCTTCAGCCGTAAAAAGCGAGTCCAACAGGGCCCTCAAGTCCCTTTCTGATTCGCTCAAGGGTAAGCAGGGACGTTTCCGCCAAAACCTCCTCGGTAAGCGTGTCGATTATTCAGCACGTTCGGTTATCGTCGTAGGTCCGGAACTCAATATGCACGAATGCGGTCTTCCTAAGTTCATGGCGGCCGAGCTTTACAAACCATTCATCATCCGCAAGCTCATTGAGCGCGGTATCGTGAAGACCGTAAAGTCAGCCAAGAAGATTGTGGACAGAAAGGATCCGGTCATCTGGGATATCCTTGAAAACGTAATGAAGGGACATCCGGTGCTCCTCAACCGTGCGCCGACTCTTCATAGACTCGGTATTCAGGCATTCCAGCCGCGAATGATAGAAGGAAAGGCCATTCAGCTGCATCCGCTCGCTTGTACCGCATTCAACGCGGACTTCGATGGAGACCAGATGGCGGTTCACCTTCCACTCGGCAACGCTGCTATCATGGAGGCCCAGCTCCTTATGCTCGGTTCGCAGAACATCTTGAACCCGGCCAACGGAGCGCCAATCACGGTACCTTCACAGGATATGGTTCTTGGTCTCTACTACATCACCAAGATTCGTCCTGGTGCCAAGGGTGAGAACAAGTGCTTCTACTCTCCGGAGGAAGTTATCGTAGCATACAACGAGAAGGCCATTGAAATGCACGCCCTCATCAAGGTGAGAATACCTGTAGACAAGCAGGATCCATCCAAGGGCACGCAGATCGTTGAGACTACCGCCGGACGTATTATCGTAAATCAGTGCGTGCCGGACGAAGTTCCATACGTCAATGAAATTCTCGGAAAGAAGTCACTCAGAAAGATTATTACCGATGTCATCAAGCACACAGGTGTGACACGCACCGCCAAGTTCCTTGACGACATCAAGAACCTCGGATATTATCAGGCGTTCCGCGCCGGCATCTCATTCAACCTCGGAGACGTGCTCATCCCTGCGGAGAAGACAACCCTTGTGGAAGATGCCTACAAGCAGGTAGCCTCCATCCGTGACGACTTCGAGAACGGTTTCATTACCAACAACGAGCGCTACAACAAGGTGATTGACCTTTGGTCTGCTGTGGATAACAAGCTCACCAAGATTGTGACAAAGCAGATTTCCGAAGACCAGCAGGGCTTCAACCCTGTATATATGATGCTGGATTCAGGAGCCCGTGGTTCAACCACCCAGATCAAACAGCTCTGCGGTATGCGTGGTCTTATGGCCAAGCCTCAGAAGGCCGGTGCTTCCGGTGCAGACATTATCGAGAACCCTATCGTCTCCAACCTTAAAGAAGGTATGACGGTGCTGGAGTACTTCATCTCCACCCACGGAGCTCGTAAGGGTCTTGCCGATACCGCCCTTAAGACTGCGGATGCCGGATACCTGACGAGACGTCTGGTGGATGTCTCTCACGACGTGATCATCAATGAAGAGGATTGCGGCACGCTCCGCGGACTTATCGCCACAGCCATCAAGAACAAGGATGAAGTGGTAGAGTCCCTTGGCGAGAGAATTCTCGGACGTACCTCCGTTCACGATATCTTCAACCCTCTCACCGGAGAGCTTATCATCAAGGCAGGTGAAGAAATCAGGGAGAAGGAAGCAGACCTTATTGACTCCCTCCCTATCGAGCAGGTAGAAATACGCTCAGTTCTCACTTGCGAGAGCAGAAAGGGTGTATGTGCCAAGTGTTATGGCCGCAACCTTGCTACAAGCAGAATGGTGGAGAAAGGTGAAGTGGTCGGTGTCATTGCAGCACAATCCATCGGAGAACCTGGTACACAGCTTACCCTCCGTACATTCCACGTCGGTGGTACGGCGTCTTCATCAGCAGCGGATTCGTCCATCGAGTCCAAGTACGACGGTATCCTCAAATTCGAGGAGCTCCGTACCATTGACAAGGCTACTGATGACGGCAGGACTGATACTGTAGTAGTAAGCCGAATGACAGAACTTCGCATCATAGATGAGAATACCGGTATAACCTACTCTCAGTACGATGTTCCTTACGGAGCCATTCTTTACAAGAAAGATGGAGCAAAAGTCAAGAAGGGAGACCTGATCTGCGACTGGGATGCATACAACGCCACCACTATCGTGGAGACATCAGGTACCGTCCAGTTCGAGAATATGATTGAAGGCGTGACCTTCAAAAAGGAAAGCGCTGATGAGTTCTCTACAAGCACTGACAAGGTCATCATCGAGTCCAAGGACAAGACAAAGACCCCGACATTGCACATCCTCAACGAAGCAGGTGACACCATCAAGACTCTCAACCTCCCTGTAGGCGGACATATTCTCGCCGAAAGCGGAGATAAGGTGAAGGTCGGTGACGTCATCATGAAGATTCCTCGTGCAGTCGGCAAGGCAAGCGATATCACCGGAGGTCTTCCTCGAGTTACAGAGCTCTTCGAGGCCCGTAACCCTTCAAGCCCATCCATCATCTCCGAGATTAACGGTGAGGTAGTCATGGGTAAGGTCAAGAGAGGAAACCGCGAGATTATCGTGCAGAACAAGTACGGTACGGAGAAGCATTACCTCGTACCTCTTACCAAACAGATTCTTGTACAGGAGAATGACTACGTCAAGGCCGGAACTCCACTTTCGGACGGCGGTGTGTCACCAAGCGACATCCTCAATGTCCTTGGACCGGTCAAGGCTCAGGAATACATTGTAAATGAGGTACAGGCTGTATATCGTCTTCAGGGTGTTAAGATCAATGACAAGCACTTTGAGATTATTGTACGCCAGATGATGCGCAAGGTGGAAATCACCAATCCGGGCGATACTGAGTTCCTCGCAGAGGAGATGGTGGACAAGTGGAAGTTTACTGACGTAAACAACAACATCTACGGTAAGTTCTTCATCCTCAATGCCGGAGGTTCACAGAAATATCACGAAGGTGACATCATCAGCGCCCGCGAACTTCGCAGCGAGAATGACTCTCTGCAGAGACAGGGACTTGAGATGATTGCTGTAAGGCCTACAAGACCTGCTACTGCAAAACTCATCCTTCAGGGTATCACCAGAGCCGCACTCAAGACAGACAGCTTTATCTCCGCAGCTTCCTTCCAGGAGACCACCAAGGTTCTCAGCGAGGCAGCCATCAGAGGAAGAGTCGATCATCTTGAAGGACTTAAGGAAAACGTTATCTGCGGACACCTTATTCCTGCCGGTACCGGTCTGAAGGCATATCAGGATATCATTGTCGGACGCAAGGACGATCTCGCACAGGAGCTCAACGACCTTTAGTCTGAATACAGTACTATAAGCGACAAGAGGGTGCCTAAAAAGTCTTGATAGACTTTGATGAGCACCCTCTTTTTATGTTTGCTCGCCTCCTCGCGGAGGCCGTTTCGCGCACTGAAGATGCGTCCGGTGCGGCAGGAGCTGCTTTTGGCACGGCACGCCTCTGAAGATGCGTCGCGTGCGGCAGGAGGATGTCCACAGTCGGTGGAGTCGGCTGTTCTGCGGGCTTCTGAAAATGCGTCGCGTACCGGAGGAGCCTGTTTCTTGCACCGAGTGTCCATTCCGTACCATAGGAGGGCGTTTCCGGTACCGAGTCCTCTCACAGAGGCAAGCTGCTGCGGCGGAACTTCGAACATACAAAGAAAGAGGCCGACCTTTTAGTCGACCTCTTGTTGTATTATACCGTCATGAGTTTGGAATGCTGCACAAGCGGTAGAACTACGAAATCGTTTTGAAATTATTCTGTTACAACCTGAACTTTAGGATTGTTTGCAAACAACTTCTTGACGAGTTCGAATTCGGCACCCGGATCGGTGATTACCTTCTCGAGAGCGGTGTTCCCGTCAACGATGAGATAATCGCTGTCCCATTCGTCATAATATCCGTTCTTGATATTCAGAGTCTTCATCTTGCTCATATTCTCGAGTTCGAGTGATACGAGATTCTCATTTGTGCTCAGATTGACTTCTGTAAGCGGGTTGTTGGATGCCATGAACTCTCTCAGTAGAACATTTGCGGACAAATCGATGCTTGTAAGCTGATTGTCGTACACGAACAGCCACATGAGGAACGGCAGATTAGATACGTCAATGCTGGTGAGCTGGTTGTCATAAACGTTCAGTCTCATGAGCATAGCGAGGTTGTTCAATTTGATGGACGTGAGCTTGTTGCTGTTCAGATGAAGCTCTCTCAATGAAGGACAGTCCGAAATCTCAAAGCTTGTGAGGTTGCCTTTTACTGCATCGAGTCTGGTGAGACTAGGCAGGTTCGAAGCCTTGATCTCGCTGAGGTTGGAGCAGTTGTTGATAAGGGCCTGGTCCAATGACTGAAGCGGGGTGAGATCGACCTTGGAAACCTTGGTTCTCTGCAGGTAGAGACTCTCAAGTTTAGGAGTTTTTGACAAGTCAATCTCGGAGATGTTTGTTCCGTAGAGTCTGAGGTCTGTAAGCTCGCCGAGTTTATCGAGATTGATGGAAGAAATCGGATTCTCGCCGAGGATGAGGACTTGCAAAGTCGAGATGCCTTCGATTGGCTTGGCGTCGCTGACTGTGTTGTATTTCAAGTTCAATGTCTCGAGTGATGTGAAGTATTCGAGACCTGTGATGTCAGTAATGCAGTCTTTTGAGGACTCCGGTTTCTCGCTGAATCCGAGATTGAGTTCCTTCACCACGGCGGCTTCTTCGAATGTAATCTTGCCGTCACCGTCCGCGTCAATCTTAGGCTCTGTCATTTCCAGGAGTCTTCTGGAGAGCACCATGTCTGTGAAGTGGATAGTGTTGTCCAATGTCGTCACGGTCACTGTCGCATATTCTGAGTTCGTGAATGACCCTGTTCCGAGAGCCTGGACTGAAATTGTATACGTGCTGGCCATGCTTAGTCCTGTGACCTCTACCTTTTCAGGTTTTTCGCTGTTGCCGCTATTTACTGTGGACTGGTCTGCAGCTTTCACCTCATAGGTGTATCCTGTTGCCTCAGGAATTGCTGTCCATGTGAATGAGAAACTTGTAGTTGACAAGTTGGAGACTTCGATTTCCGGAGTCTTGAGTGTCTCGGATTTCGAACATCCGGAGATAGTGATGGCTGCCACTGCGGCCAAAGCCAAGAAAAGTTTTGCTTTCATTTACTTATGATTTGTGATGTTATGTATTCCTGGGAGTCAGGTTCATGCAACCGACAATAGAACTTGTCGCTCATGTTTCAGGTAATTCAGGTATCTTCTATCTGATCGTATTGCCTTTAAATATATAAATTTGAGTTATTCAAAACTGTCAGGGCGCTAAGATATGTATTTTTTCTTGTTCTGCAACATGTCGCGGTAAATTTTTTTTGAAAAATGTAGTACCTTTGCCTTCCCCGGCTGTGCGCGTTTCGCGCCTGTCAGGTTTTTGCCGGAGCATGGCTTTTATAAAATTCTGATAAAAATGGACAATACATACGATATCGAAACTTTCATTGACAAACTTGAGGGTGAACTTGTGCGCATCTGCCGCGAAAGCGGTTTCAAGGTGACTTCCGCTCCTGTCGAGGGTATTGTCAATGGTAGTGTGCAGACTGCTCCGTCAATGCTGTTGTCGAGTCCTGACATTGATGCGCATTGGCAGAAACTGGGCGGTGACTATGTTGCTGACGCAATGCCGCAAATCGCTGATTATCCTACAGTTGCCGTTGCCTGGGCCTCCTATCTGGGCATGGCGGTCGCCTGCGGCTGGGATTCCGACTGGTCAATGTGTTCGAACATGCCTTACTCAGTGTATTACGGAAGTCAGGGTTTCGATGACATGGATGATCATATCATCAGCGATATCATTGGCATTGACCTGAATTCTCCAGAAGCGGAATCTCTGCGTAATCTTTTCCGCCGTTGTGCCGATGCGACGATTTCCCTGATCCGTCACGAAAACATTGAGCCTCAGAGTATTGCCGCATATCAGGTCTTCGTCGCATCCTGCCACGAGATGTACCGCATCGGCGCCGCCGTCGAGCTCGCCCGCCTCGGCTACAAGTTCGAGAAACTCTGAAGACGGGGATTGTCGTAAATGGAATCCTTCATGTCCATTTTGAAATCTATGGTCACTGGCCACGGCCAAACTCTTGAAACACCATAAAATAAAAGCAGGCAAGGTCTTCTGCAAAACCTTGCCTGTTCATCTCGTCAGGTGAAAAAATTTTAACTGTCGTGGTACTCCCATCGGGATTCGAACCCAAACCGTCAGAACCGGAATCTGAAATCCTATCCATTAGACTATGGGAGCAAAGGAAGACAGGGACAAATGACGCCATGCGGAATTGATTTCCCGTATCTCCATTGCAAAGTTAACTATTTTAATGATTAATCCGTGTAATTTTTCGCTTTTCTCTAAGATTTTATTTAATTTTGCCAGACAAGGGCGAACTGTCTCTCTTTGTTGAAATTCCGCCTGAATGTTCAGTTAGGACCGATTTTTGAGGGGTAAACGACATTTTGGCAGCCGATGGGCAAATTGGAGTAGGGATAGGCTTTTGGAAGGTGGGAATAGTAGATGGCTGTCAGTTCTCACACGTTTTTTTTACACGAATAAAACAAATTTTGATACTATGAAGAAAGCATATGTATTTCCAGGTCAGGGAGCACAGTTCCCGGGAATGGCCAAAGAAGTATATGAGAAGAGTCAGAAGGCCAAAGAAATGTTCGAAAAGGCCAATGAGATTCTAGGATTCAGGATTACAGACATAATGTTCGACGGAACACCGGAAGCATTGAAAGCCACAAAGGTGACTCAGCCTGCGATATTCCTCCACTCAGTTGTACTTACAGCATGTTATGACCAGTTCCAGCCGGATATGGTTGCGGGACATTCACTCGGTGAATTCTCAGCACTTGCTGCCAGCCACGCCATAGCATTCGAGGACGCATTGAAGCTTGTAGCCATCAGGGCCAAGGCCATGCAGAAATGCTGTGAGCAGATGCCGGGTTCGATGGCGGCTATCATTGGCCTGACCAATGAGCAGGTCGAAGACCTTTGCAAATCATGCCACGGACTCGTGATTCCGGCAAACTACAACTGCGACGGTCAGGTAGTGATTTCAGGAGAGAAAGATTCAGTTGCAGAGGCTTGTGACAGGGCCAAGGCAGAAGAAGCCAAAAGGGCTTTGCCGCTTGCAGTGAGCGGAGCATTCCACTCACCGCTCATGGAGCCGGCACGCGTTGAACTCGGAGCGGCAATCGAAGCTACAGAAATCAAGGCACCGATTTGCCCTATCTATCAGAACGTTACGGCTCAGCCTACACAGGATCCTGAACTTATAAAGAAGAATCTGCTTGCACAGCTTA
>OQVL01000016.1_pt1 | contig 50068 bp, 65 predicted proteins | sample 1691501 | NCBI WGS metagenome assembly OQVL01 (sample SAMN03418253, study PRJEB22391) | human gut metagenome | biome: human-gut; feature: organic feature; material: feces | host: Homo sapiens | place: Tanzania | collected 2013-01 | reverse complement strand
CCTATTGATTATAAAAATGTAAAATGCGGATTATTAAACAAGTTAATTTTCAGCAAAATAATGTATTCTCAACAAAAAAGATACGAAGAACAATTAAAGAAAATCGGTTTGCGTGGAGAAAATGATTTCACTTGCACTTGCTACCTAGATGAAGTGAATAACATACCAAAATATGGTGATATTTTGTGCTGGGCAGAAAGTTCAGCCGTAGTATATGCAAACTCCGTTTTAGGCGCAAGATGTAATCGTAATAGCGGTATGCTAGACATATTTTCCGCAATTTTAGGCAAAGTTCCAGAATTTGGACTTTTGACTGACGAAGGAAGAAAGGCAGACTGGATAATAGAATTGAAAACGACAAAACTTCCGGAAGCCCAAATTTTAGGCAGTGCCATAGGTTTAAAAGTTATGGAAGATGTTCCATATGTTATCGGATTAGATAAATATTTAGGAAATGAGTTAAACGACAATGCAAAGTCATACTTAAAAGACTTTGGGGCAGCAACCGCATCAAATGGTGCAGTTGGTTTGTATCATATAGATGGCTTAACACCAGAAGCGGTAAAACTAGGCAAAAAGCTTGTTAAACAAGATGCAAAAGTCTATGTTATTGATGATTCCGAATTAGAAAGAGTGAAAAAATCATATCCGGTGCTTTGGAAAAATCCAGACAAAAAAGCAGAACTTGCGTTTATCGGTTGTCCACACCTATCATATTCACAACTAAATACGTGGGCAAATGACATTGTAAACAGACTTAAAAACCTAAAAAATAGGGGTAGAGATCGAAATGACCGTCCTCTCCCGCGCACACGCGGCGGACATTGTAGCTACGGAGCTGGGATGCCATGTAAAAAATACCCGCTATAAGCTGGGCATTTTTTAATTTAAATTTATTTATCTTCTACGAAGAAAGAACAGTCATCATTTTCTGCAAGGATTTCTCCCCGCGGGGAAATGCGGATTTCTGTTTCTTCATACGGGACAGGCTCGCCGTAATCGCTCTCGTAAGAGCTGATATTCTTGACATAATCAGGATCTAAATCTTCTTTTGCTTCTTCTGCAGTCGGAGCATCCACTGTTTCGTCCATCGTATAAAATTCGCTCCAGTCCCCATCTTTGAAATGCCGGACTTCGATTTTATAAGTGCGAACATGGTTGATTTCTTTGAGCTCGTCCACATTCGCGCCGCCGTTTTCATAGCAGTCTACGATTTTTTCAGCTTCCTCGTCTGTCAGGGGCGCGCAGTCCCAGCAGTAATAATCGGAGCCGCCGTCCACGTAACCTTTAAGTTCCTCGATACGTTCAGCGTGCGTGCCGTTGTCACGCGCCGGCGCCTCCAGTGCGGTATCAGTCCAAGCATCATAAATATCCCAGAGTGTCATAATAAAATCTCCTTTCAGATCATAAAACCAACCTAATAATATTATACTCATTGATCGCGTTAATTTTAGTCAATTATGTCTCCGCATTCACAATATAGCATGAAATAACCGTGTTTGCAACTGCAAAAACTCAATATCGAAATACAAAAATGAGTTGACTAACTCAAAAATGCGAGTATAATATGAGTTAGCAAAAGCAAAGTGCAGCAAATAAATGAGTGTACGCAACAGGGAGGAAATACCATGACAATCAACGAAATGAAAGAAACCGCACTGGACAAAGTTTTCGAGGCCTACCTGGATGCTTCGAGAGCCCTTCGCAAAGGCCAGCTGGCCGACGGCGATAGATACCACCGCCAGGCATTCACGATGGCGGAAGCCTACCAGGCTATCGGGCTGATGAGTTCACGCGATAGACTGCGCCTCGAAATCAAGGCCGAAACACAGGCCATCAAGGAATGGCGCGAAGGCCGCCTTCAGTAACAAGGACAAGAAGCCCACCGCCCGCCACACGGCGGGCTGTGGGTGGTGAGGGGGTAAGGATACCCTGAGGATCCACCTCGCCCGCAGTGGGCGAATATCGGAAGGAGAAAGGAGGTGATCCCGATGATGGAGCAAGAAAGAACAATCACGGAGCGGAGAACGTACTGGGAAAACATTGCCAGGAAGACTAGCCGCGTACATGTCACGGACTTCGAGATGGGCGTCCTTTATGGAATGTCCATGAAGGTAGACATCGAGCGTGCACAGAAGGAAAGCGAGAAAAGGGATGCTTGACTGACATCACTCGAAAGAGTGATGAATGACAGCGAAAGGAGGTCCAAATGAAGGTGTTGAAAGATCCCGTCCAGGCGCTTCAAGTCATGGACGCGAAAATTGACGAGCTTCGCAATAGTCGCAAGAAATTATTCACCGAGGCGGAGGGGAAAGAAGCCTCGGTGATTAGCGGGCAGGAGACAGCGATCATCCGCATCGCGGTGTACATTCGCCATGCGATCAAGCACCATGGCTGTTTCGGAGCGGAAGACATGGCGTGTGTCCATAAATACGCTGACGACGCCAAAGAAGAAGCCAACAAGTACTACAGTAATCCCCGAGTTAATTGGTTCGTGAAAGGCCTCGCCGAGGGCGCCGCATGGGCGTGCGTGGGGATCGAAGTTAGGATGGAGGAGCCATGACGAACCGGGAAGAAATCGTCGGGAGCGTAGGCGTATGGCCCTTGAAGCTCCTGGCAAAGCGGTGGGTCTGCTCAGACGCAGCCATTCGCGACAGAGAAAAAGCCGGGCTCTTGAAGAGGTGCCGGGGAGTGCCCGGCGTATGCTATACCGCCGCATCCGTCGCAGAATGCGAGGGATGGGACGGGAACCAGAATCCCATGAGCCCGTTCGAGCGCCGCAAGCTCGAGACGCGGATTCGCGAGCTCGAGAAGCAGCTCGCTAGCTATGAGGACCAATTCTATTTCTTGGCCGATGCCCTGGAACGGGCAAGGACCAGTATCGAGAGAAGGGAGAAACAGCGTGGAAAAGAGCGTGCGTAAGTATAAGGTAAAATTCACGGTCGAGGAGACGGAGGAGCATCGCTTGACGGTCAAAATGAACGCAAGTCCATTCCTCCGTACTGAACATATCATGTCGATCGCCGGATCCATCATGGAGAACATTGCAAAAAGCAACAACGTCCCGATCGAAACTGTACTGGTAGACTTCTGCAAGGGCACCCTCGCCATGCACGAAAACGTCCGGCTGGTGGAGCAGCGGAACATCCTGAAAGGAGATTAGCATGAGAAAGATAGGCGCAGCCCTGTATGGGCTGGTAGCGGGAGTAAACATCCTGCTGGGGGCGTACATCCTCGCCACTCCGGCACCGGAGAAGGAAATGGTGACGTATGAGGTCGAGGTCGAATCTGGGGATACGGTATACGACATCGTGTCCCGCATCGCGACCGCAGACGACGATGTGAACGAGCTTGCATGGCAGGTTATTCAGGATAACCACATCGAGGACTGCGCCAATTTGCGGCCGGGCACGGTGCTCACCATCACCGTTCCCCGGATCATCTCAGACAAATGAAAAGTGCCCGACTAAGCACAGTTCGGGCACTTTCCATATAGATTTCGGGTAGCTCCAGTCTCGGAGCTACCCCTAGTATAACAGATTAGGAGGAAGAACACAATGAAACCGACACTGATTTTGAGAGCTGACGCCCCGAGAGAAGAATGGGAGCGTGTGCGCGGAATGGGGATCGGAGGCAGCGACTGCGGCTCGGTACTTGGGCTCAATCCGTACAAGAGTGCTTACACACTCGCTGCGGAGAAGATCGGCATGATCCCGCCGGCAGACCTTTCCGGCAATGCGAAGGTATGGTTCGGCACCCAGCTCGAGCCTGTCGTCGCCACCCGCTTCGAGGTGGTAACCGGAAAGAAGGTGCACAAGAGAGGAACCTTGCAGGATCCGGATCACCCGTACATGTTGGCTAATATCGACCGCTGGGTGGTCGGGGAGAATGCGGGCCTTGAAATCAAGACCGCCGACTATCACATGAGGGACGCATGGGGTGATCCAGACGATCCGAAGGATAGCCGGGTGCCGGATGCCTACTACTGCCAGTGCATGCACTATATGGCAGTCACCGGTGCCGACTACTGGTACATTGCCGCCCTCATTGGAGGCAACGATTTCAGGCTGAAACGCATCGAACGCAACGAGGATGACATCGCCTATATCCGGGAAAAAGAAGAAGATTTCTGGAGCCTTGTACAGGCGAAAAAACTGCCGCCGCTGGATGCTACAAATTCCACAGCTTCCACCCTGCTGAAACTGCATAATTATTCAAACGGAGAGGCTATCGACCTCGGGCCGGATGCATTGACCGCTATCCAGAATTACCAGGCATGCAAGCGCCGCGAAAAGGAGCTGAAAGAGGGAGAGCAGGAAGCCAAGAACCTCCTGATGTCGATCCTCGGCGATAACGAAGTCGGCACCGTCACCGATGGGGAAGGCAAGGTGCATAAAGTCACATGGAAGAGCCAGACCCGCGAAAGTATCTCGGTGGCCAAGCTGAAGAAGCAGGATCCGGCCAGCTATGAAGCACTGAAGGCCATCGGCCTCATCACCACCACCAGCACCCGCGTCATGCGGATTTAATTTTCCCAAGGAGGAACCATCATGGATGCAAGAAAAGGAATTGTCGCAACAAGAAACGAAATGGCCGCGCAGCAGCAGGAACGGCCATCCATCCCGAAACTGCTGAACAACACGCTCGACAACAGCGGCTATAAACGCCGCTTCGATGAACTCCTCGGCAAGCGCGCCCCGCAGTTTGTCAGCTCGCTCGCTGCCCTCATCAACAGCACCCCGCAGGTGCTCGCCATCTTCCAGAATAACCCGGTGGCGATCATCCAGTCCGCTCTGAAGGCAGCGGCGTATGACCTCCCGATCGAGCCATCCCTTGGGTATGCCTACATCCTGCCCTTTGGACAGACGGCGACCTTCGTACTTGGCTACAAGGGCATGGTGCAGCTGGCACTTCGCACCGGGCTTTACATGCGCCTCAATGCTGTCGACGTCAGAGAGGGAGAGCTTATCAGCTATGACCGCCTGACGGAGGACATCGAATTCCGCTGGGAAGCAGATAATGCGAAACGCGCCAAGATCCCGGTCAGCGGATACGCGGCCTTCTATCGCCTGAAGAATGGCATGGAGAAGACGCTCTTCATGACCAAGGCGGAGATCGATGCCCACGAGCTCGCCAACCGGAAGGGGAGAAGCCAGAATCCGGTATGGAGAAACCACTATGACGAGATGGCCAAGAAGACCGTCCTTCGCCGCCTGCTCTCCAAGTGGGGCATCATGAGCATCAACTACCTGGACGCCTCTCCGGCGGATCAGGAAGTCATGCGCAACATGGCTGAGGGCACTCTGGACGATACCGAGATGCCACAGGATCGCACCATCGAAAATTCGCCGAATTTGGCCCCTGTGAGCCCCGCGGAGCCTTCGGAGGCTATCACTATACCCTGGGAGCAGGGAAACGCACAGGAAGGCCAAAATCAGGCCGTTTCTGGCGAAGCTGTGAATGGAGGTGAGGGGAAATGACCGAAGAACAGGAAAACATGGTCAAGGCGAAGCTCGCAGAAATCGCAGACGCCATCCCCGAATGCAAAGGGGCGGTCTTCGCTATCAGCACCGGAAATGACGGTGAAGTAGGGGACGTGACGGTATTTAAGAGCGCCGGAGCCAAGGAGCTGGTGAATCTTTTTGACAATATCGCCGCGCAGGTGGCTATCACCCTCGCTATGGAGACCACGCCGGAGAAGGTAGTAGAACTCATTCGGAGCTATGGGGATGCTGCCCCGCTCGTACTCACATACGGATTTCTGACTACCATCCGGGCTGGTCTGGCGAAATGCCTTGACGCTGCGAAGAAGGAGCAGCTGGACGAAAGCCTGAAGGAGGTGATCCACGGTGGACATTAAGACTCTTCAAAATCTCCTGCACACCAAGGGCGTCGTGGTCTACATGGCGCACCCCTTCGGTGGCAGCTACGAGAATCAGATCCGCGCCCGGAACCTCGCCCGCTCGCTCACCAAGGAATACCCGGAGGTGACATTCATCAATCCGCTCGACAACTTCATCTACATGGACCGCCGGAGCGAAGAAGAAATCCTGGCCGCTGAGAGATGCATCCTGGCCAAGTGCGAGCTGCTGCTCCTGACTGGGCGGTGGAGAGAAAGCCGCGGATGCCGCAGCGAGAAAAACTATGCACAAACCCAAGGCATACCTATTGCCCAGTTGAACGAAGACCGCACCCTGCGCTGGGTGGGATGGGAGAAATCATGACACAAGAAGAAATGAACCGCCTTGTGGCGACAAAAATCAAAGAAATCAAGGCCCTGAATCCGTTCTCATCATGCAGTGCTTCTCGCACTGCATGATGAGAACGGAAGCGCGGTTTGCGCAGCGGGGGATGATGTCAATGGACTTGCAAGCGCGTTCCTGGCTCTTGCCAGCTCAGTCGCTATCCCCTTCGTCAAACATTGCGACAAGGACCATACAGCAAAGGTGAATGAGCACCCGAAGGATCCCGCGAACAAAACCACCTACCTGTTTCTGGTATACCTGACCGCCCTTGTCGCCAAGAACGCCGGGATTGACTGGGTCACCCACGTTCGTATGGCCATGGACGCTGACGGACTGGGACTGAAATAGGAGGAACCATGGAAGGATACGTCAAGCTCTCCCGCCGCCTGCTCTCATCGGACATCTGGTTCAAGCCGCCCCTCTACCTGAAGGTGTGGATCTACCTGCTCTGCCAGGCATCCCATCAGGACTATGGGACGCTGCGCCGCGGGCAGCTTGTGACTTCCATTCCACAGATCCAAGAGGCTCTCAGCTACAAAGCTGGTTTCATCACCAAGCAACCGACTTACAAGGAAATACGGCAAGTTTTGGACTACATGCGCAGGAAACAGCCGATAAAATCAATGCACGGCAATGGGTGGGGCAAATGGCAGAGCTCGCGGCAGGGCACTTCGCAGGGCACATCCGATCCCATGATAATTGCCAAGAAGATAAAGGACGGAATGCTAGTCACCATCGTGAAATATGGACAGTATCAAGAAGGTAGTGATAGTGAGTGGCCAAGAGAAGCAAGGGCAGACGGCAGGGCAAATCCAAGGGCAAATGGCACTTCGAGGGAAGGGCAAAACCTTATAGATAACAAGAATGATAACAAGAAGGATCACAAGAAATATCCTAATACCCTTAGTGTGAATAGTACCAGGGGATCCACGGATTTTGGCAGCGTTGAAAATTGGAAGGACAAGCCAAAGACGCCGGAGGACTTCTGGAATACAGGGAGGAAGAAATGAGCAAATTCAAAAACGTATTTCCTGCCAAGGATGGGGTGAAGAAAGCACTGGCCGACTTCACGGCAGCCTGGAGCAGCGACTACCTGAAGGTGGATGATGAGAATTCGAAGCAGGTGGCGATCGCCAGAGCCATGAAGGCGCAGGAGAAGATCGCTCGATCGGGGATCCCGAAGAGGTATCGCTGGTGTACCTTTCAGGCGATCGCAGAAAGAGGCGTACCGGCAAAGCTGGCGGAGAATTTCGCGGTGGCCAAGGCGTATGCCCTGGACCTTGAGAACCAGATGCAGGCAGGGCATGGCCTTCTGATGACCGGACCATGTGGCCAGCTGAAGACGACGATGGCTTGCGCGATCGCGCTTGCAGCCATCAAGAAGCACAAGTCGGTTTTCTTCGTATCGATGCCGGAGCTCTTGACAAAACTTCTGCAGGATCCGCAGGATGGCACATTTCTCTCAAAGATCCGAGACAGGGATGTTGTCATCTTGGATGATCTCGGGATGGAGTACCAGTCCAAGAAGAGCGACTGGATGAAGGGGCAGGTGGATGCCATCATCACCCATCGCTACAACGAGCTGAAGCCGACCATCATCACCACGAATCTGGACGCTGACCAGATCATCAAGCGCTATGATACCCGTTTCTTTGACCGTCTCCGGGATAGCTGCTACGCAGTGATTTCCGGCGGGGATTCAGTCAGAGGGACATTGAACACGGAGGAGGCAGAATGAACGACTGCTATTTCATGGGAAACCTTGGCCGCGATCCGGTGGTCAAGTGTACACAGACGGGCAAGACGTATGCCCGCTTCTCGATCGGATGCAGCGAGAAGTGGGGCGACAAGGAAATCACCAACTGGGTGAATGTGGTGTGCTGGGACAATGTGGCGCAGGCGGTAGGGGGCTATCTCACCAAGGGCAAGCTGGTCATGGTGAAGGGTCGCTGGACATCCCGGAAGTACACGGACCAGAAGACCGGGGAGGTGAAGTACATCACCGAGCTGAATGCGCAGGTCGTATCCCTCCCGATCGGGCTGGGTAAGCAGGCAGCGGGAGCGCCTCCGCCGGATCAGCATCCCTGCGGGGCTGCCGGATTCAGTCAGTTTGGTAGCCCGACGCCGCAGCAGGAGCAGCCGAGTATGTTTCCGGAAGGAAGCGGTCAGCTTTCCGGGCAGGGGATGCAGCCCCCGGATGACTACCCATTTTGACCGCAGGAGGCAAAATGCCCTTGGCTAGAAGGAGCAAAACGGCTGAGGATTGCGAATTTAGGGGGCAGGAGCCCGAGGAAGGGTGGCGGACGGGTAAGTTTATATCCGAAGGCCTCGAAGGCCTGTAGAGGCCAAAATTCGCGAAATTTGAATTTCAAGGTATTCAGAGTCTGACCGATGACGGGACGGGAGCGAATGGCGACAAGGCAAGAGATGAATGGATATTCAGAGAATGACGAATAAATAAACACTCTAGCCAAGGTCGAGCACCTGTCTAGTGAGGGTTAGGTGGATAGGAGGAATTGGCAGGTATGGACATTGTATTATTTGGAGCCGGGTGCATAATACTGGGCGCCGTAATCGGAGCCTCTGTCGGCTTGCTGGTGCTTGCGCTCTGCTACGCAGCGAAGAGGGGAGATCGGCATGACGAAGAATGAGATGAGAAATCTGGAAGCAATCCGGTACATGTTGGAGATGCAGCGTTGCAGGTGCTTCCTGAAAGAATGGCCAAGAGTCGTGCGGAAGAAGACGACGCGCGAGGATTCTTGGGGGATTTCACCTAATGTGAAGCGCAACTGCCGCTGGCGCAAGCTGGTGCGCGCGGCTATGTGGTGGAACGGGTGCAAATGGAGAAAATGGAGGAAAGAGCATGGCTATCAACAGTAAGGCGAAGGGGAAACGCGGCGAGCTCGCCTGGTGCCGATTCTGTGGGGAATTCGGGTATACCGTCCGCCGCACGGCGCAGTTCTGTGGTAACAATGAGGCGGGGGCTGCGGACTGTATCGGCATCCGCGGGATCCATCAGGAGGTCAAGTTTGTCGAGCATCTGAATATCCAGGACGCCATGGATCAGAGCATCCGCGACGCCCGGAAGGCGATGAAGAATGAGGTGCCGATCGTGGCACATAAGCGCAGCAACTGCGAGTGGCTGGTCACTATGCGGGCCTGCGATTTCCTGAAGCTCTATAAGGATCGAGAGTCCGAGCTCGTACTGCAGGACCTCGCGACTGCGAAATGTCTGGAAGAAATCGGAAAGGTGAAGAAAGAATGATTGTAATCAAAACAGAAACAGGATCCATCATTACGGATCCGAAGGAGATTTGCGTTGGGCGGGATCTCAAAGGCGACTACTATGTGCTTGCGGACGTGTCGGACTCCGATCGAGTGAAGCAGGTCAAGCTGACGGCGCTGCCGCATGATGCGGGAGCGCTCTTCCAGGTAGTAGACGACATGTATGACTATATCGAGGTGGGGCTGGGTCAAGGACAGTGCCGGAACGTATGCCTTGAGATGAGCCAAATCGTCAAACTGCGGTGCAAGACACAGTAACGGGCAGTAAATCACGGCTATTCACACTTTATTCACAATGAGGAGATATCATGAAGGACATCGGGCGGTTGATGAGAGAGAAACGGGAAGCGTGGGAGCTGGCGGAGGAGCGTTATCAGCAGCTGCTCGCTCTGGAAGCGACCGGCAACATCAAAAGCCCGCCTATGTCCGGCATGCCTTCCGGCGGAGGGGATGGAGATAAGACCTATAAGCTGCTGGACGACATCGAACGTGCCAGGCAGCGCGCCGTATCCCTTCGGAAGGAATACATGCTGGCAAGGAATGTGCTGCTCGCACGGCTTCGCAGAGAGTTCGAGGATCCGCGTGATTTCAAAATCATCTGGCAGTATGTCATAGAGGGCGAAAGCGTACAGAACGTCAGCCGATGGAACGAAACCACTCCAAATAACGTGTACAAACTCAAATCAAAGTACAAAAAAGTGCTTGAGGCAGAAAAATATTTGTGATATGATATACTCAGCGAAAGCTATAGAGAGCTGTCGATCTCACTATAGTTTTCCTCCTTATTACATCTCTTTGAGTTGTACCGGGAAAAGGATCGGAATGGATGAGCCGATCCTTTTTTCGTGCCTGTTTTTAGGAGAATGCAATGGAATACAGAATGAAAGCAGCGCCGAGAACGGTCGCACCAGATGGTGCGGCTGTTTTTTGTCGCTATGATGAGCTGGCTAAAGCCGGAGTGTCCTTATAGTGAGGAGGTGCCCCGGTGCGAAAGACAACTGAATTGGCGTGGGAACGCCAGCCCGGGGAGAGTGAAGAAGCCTACGAGGCGTTCACTGACTACTATAAGAATCCCAAGCGCAGCCAGAAGAAGACGGCGAAAGCCGTCGGGAAGTCGGAGGCGCTGATCTATCGATGGAGCGTCCGCTGGCATTGGAGCGAGCGAGCCCGGGAGTATGACAACGCCCTTGTTCGTGAAGAATACACGGCCACGCTGGATGAAATACGAAAGATGAACAAGGCGCAGGCCGCTATCGGGCTCCTGCTGCAGAAGAAAGGGCAGGAGGCATTGGAAAAGCTGAATCTGAAAAAGATGAGCGCGAAGGATCTCTTGCAATTCCTGATTCAGGGCACGACTATCGAGCGTCGGGCGCGCCTGTCGGATGTGTCTATTCAAAACAAGAAGAAGGCGCAGGAGGAGAGCAGTACTGAGTACGCGGATGACGGACTTTCTGCAGCACTGGAAACGGCCGCGAAGAAAGCGTGGAAGCAATGAGGACGATCATACAGCCTGTGATTCGGTTCGAGAAATTCTCCATGAAGCAGCTGAAGGCTTTCACCTGGTGGTGCAAGGAGTCACCCTATAGCGAGTACAACGGCATCATAGCTGACGGCTCTATCCGAGCGGGCAAGACGGTCGCTATGGCTATTAGCTATATCCTATGGGCGATGTCTACCTACGACCGGCAGAATTTCGCCATGTGCGGAAAGACGGTCGGCGCTTTCCGCCGGAACGTCTGGAACTGGTTGAAACCGGTGCTGCAGGCGCGGCACTACACGATCAGTGAATCACACTCCAGCAATACGATCATTTTAGACGATGGCCGTCGGGTAAACTATTTCTATATCTTCGGCGGTCGAGACGAATCCTCGCAGGATCTGATTCAGGGCATGACGCTTGCCGGTGTCTACTGCGATGAAGTCGCCCTGATGCCGGAGTCCTTTGTCAATCAGGCGACTGGCCGCTGCAGCATCCCGGGGGCGAAGATATGGTTCAACTGCAATCCTGAGAGCCCGATGCACTGGTTTCTGAAGAACTGGATCGAGAAGCAGGAAGAGAAGCGGATGCTGCACCTGCATTTCACCATGGAGGATAACCCATCGCTCACGCCTGACGTGCGGCATCGCTACGAGACACAGTACGGCAAGGGTGGAGTGTTCTACGAGCGCTTCATCCTTGGCCTGTGGGTGATGGCGCAGGGAGCCATCTACAAGGACGCATGGAGCGATGAGCTCTATATCGATAAAGAGAAGAGAGACTGGATCTATTTGAACCGGCACCGCTTCCGCAGGTATATAGCAATCGACTACGGCACTGTAAACCCGATGGTGTTCCTGGACATTTGGGATGACGGAGACACCTCCTACGTGCTTCGAGAGTATTACTGGAACAGCCGGGAGGATGGGAAGTATGAGAAAGACAACAGCCAGTACGGCGATGATCTCATGGCTTTCGTGGGGGATATTGATTACCCTCCTACTGCTGTCATTGTCGATCCGTCGGCCGAATCCTTCAAAATCGAGATGCGGAACCGTGGCCTACGTTCGAAGGCGACCGTCGACACCATCAATGCAGACAACAGCGTGCTCGAAGGCATTCGCGCCGTCAATAAGCTATTGACGCGCAGGAAGATCCGTTTCTACCGGCCGGACTGCCCCATGACCATACAGGAAATGACATCCTACTGCTGGGACGATAAAGCCATCCAGCAGAGTGGAAAGGAACGGCCGTTGAAGGTCAGGGACCACGCGCCGGATGCATTAAGGTATTACGTAAACACTATTATTCGTTCGAGGAGGCTTGCTCATGCGTAAGCAGCGGAAAAGAAGAATCACACCGGCCAAGCCGCAGGCCATCAAGGCGAGCGCGCGGGACGCATTCAGCAATGCGCTGGCGCGTCTGGGGACGGGGACGCCTAATCTCATGGAGGGGACGACCTACTCCCTCAACCGTCTCACGCGCGACTATGGCCTGCTGAATGCTCTGTACCGCGAGCACTGGATCATCCGGCAGATCATCGACATCATTCCGTCGGACATGCTGAAGAACTGGATCACGCTCACGACAGAGGTCAGCCCGAATCTGCTGAAGAAGGTCGATCTGGAACTGCGCAAGACGCAGCTGATCCAAAAACTGAAGCAGGGTCTCCAGTGGGGACGCCTCTTCGGCGGGGCGATCGGGCTCATGATCATCAAAGGGCAGGGCTATGACCTGTCCCGGCCGCTCGACCTTCGGCTCATGGTGCCGGGGGATTTCTGCGGGCTCATGGTATTCGACCGGTGGAACAGCGTAGATCCGTCTATCGAGCTGGTGGAAGACGTCTCGGATCCGGAATTCGGACTGCCGAACTACTACACCATCACAGATAACACGAATGGTGCCATGTACAAGGTACACCACAGCCGCCTCCTGCGCTTCACCGGCGACGACCTGCCCTACTGGGAATCACAGGCCGAGCAGCAGTGGGGCGCGTCCGTCATTGAATCCATTTTCGACGAGCTGAAAAAGCGCGACAATGTATCCTGGAACATCGCCCAGCTGACCTTCATGGCCAGCCTGCGCGTGTTGAAGATGGCCGACATGGGGCAGATGCTTGCGGCGACGGATGAGCAGACGAAGGCGGAGCTCTACCGCACCATTCAGGCGCAGAACTGGCTCATGTCCAACATGGGCCTGCAGATCATCGACGCCGGGGACGATATGCAGAGCCACCAGTACACCTTTGGCGGTATCTCTGACACCTACAAGCAATTCATGATGGACGTGGCAGGCGCTGCCCGCATCCCGGCGACCAAGCTCTTCGGCCGCTCGCCGGAGGGCATGAATGCTACAGGGGAGAGCGACCTTCGCAACTACTACGATATGATCGCCCAGGAGCAGGAAGCGAAGCTCCGCCCGATCCTGAACAAGCTGCTTCCGGTGCTGTGTATGTCCGTCTTCGGCGCCGTGCCGGATGACCTCGATTTTGAATTCGATCCCGTATCCGAGCCATCGGATCAGGAGCGGGCCGATCTTGCCAAGTGCGGCACAGATAACATTGTCACGGCCTACAACGCCGGCCTCATCAGCCAGCGAACCGCGCTTCGAGAAATGAAGCAGCAGAGCAGCCGTACCGGTACATGGACGAACATCACCGACGAGGAAATCATGAATGCGTCGGATGAAATCGAGCCGCAGGGCGAGATGGGAGGATTCCCTGGCATGGGCGGCGAGGAAGACGGCTCTGGAGGCCCGGATTTGGGCCAGACAGGCCGCGGCGGGGAGGAGGGCGATAAACCACCCGAGGCTCCCGGAAAGCCGCCACAGGCGCCAAGATCCGTAGGGGATAGCGATTGGGAAGAAGACAAACACCCGCGCGATGGAGATGGCAAGTTTACTTCTGGCGGCGTTGGCGGAAAGGAAAGTGATTCACCAAGTAAGAAAAAAGCACCGAAGTATACCAAAGAAGAAGGGTATAAAAATCAGATTGGTGAAGCGTTACCCGGAGAACACCATGGATATGAAGCCATTAAGGAATTAGTAAAGTATCAAAGTGGATATGTTCCGGCTGCATTTAGCAGAAGCGATATCGGCGACATTGCACTTCCGTGGGGTGATGATTTCATGGGGCTGAAACACATCATCCAAGAACGAGCATCACAAGGAGTAAGTATGCAAGATTTTCTTCCGCAGTTAACTGATATCATTCAACAGGGGAATTTAACTGCTAGGAATGGGAGATTTTATATATCAAAAGACCATTATACAGCAGTCGTATCTCCGACATATTTTGACGATGCATTTACATTTTTGCTAACTGGATGGGATGATAATGTTCCGAAGCATACAAAAAAGCACTGAGGCGTCAGAAGCATGTACACTAATCTGACATTACTAAGCGGACAGACCAGATTGCTCCGCTAACCTAAGTGCTTTTCTTGGCTTCATTATATTCCTGGGGAAATAAGAAATCAAGAAGCAAAAAAGGAGCGGCAGGAAGGGCGCACTGTTTGGTAATTAAAACGATTTAGTAAGACCGCAGCCGCGGTCTTTTTTAGTGCACGAAAGGAGTTTGCGGTATGAGGATCGTGAAATGTCTGCGAAATTTAGCACGAGCGCTCGACTGGGCGAAGGATCCTGATCCCAGCCATTGGAAAACCATCAATGGCGCTAAGGTGCATTTGGACGAAAATGGCAATTATGATGGTGGCGCCGGTGGGAGATTCAACGGAAAGCATCACTATGGGTCAGGGTACAAGGGAAAACAGCCCGCGCCGCCGAGACGTTCTGCTATTATGAAAAATCTGGCAAATAGCATCAAAACACAAGCTGTACCGCCACGCCCGAAGACGTCCAGAAGGAAAGGAACGATTAGTGATCGCTTTATTGATTTTATCAAACATCAAATCAGCATCGACTTGTCGAAATACAGAGACAGGGAATATGAACGGAGAGGACATGTAAATGTCTTAATCCAGCAGATGCCTAAAAAGGAAAAAATGGAGTTCTACCGATTTGCCAGCCAACACAAAGATGATTTTACTGTGTTGGAAAATGGTGGACTGGGCATAGCTATTGTCCCGAAAAAGGATGGGCGCTGGAACAAATAAAAGAAAGGGGGGTGAATGATGAGCTGGAAACGAACAAACCTGTTAATCTTGCTGGCTCGCGCCTTAGACTGGGCGAAAGATCCCGATCCGAATCACTGGAAGACGATCAATGGATCGCATGTCCACCTGGATAAGAACGGAAACTATGACGGCGGCGCGGGGAGCAAATTCAATGGCCGTCACCACTATGGTCCGGGCTGGAAGCAGAAGTCTGCTCTGGTGAATCGGCTAGCGGCTGCGCTTCACACTGGCGTCAATCAGAAAAATGTCGCCCCGCAGGAGACAAATAGTGGACAGGGAACGGCGAATGGTGGTAATCTGAATACGGAAGAGCCGACAGACATAAAAGGATGGGCAAAGAAGCTATCCAACTTAGGCGTTTCTGCAAACTTTGGGAATATGGACGAAAACGTTGGATGCAAAAATCTAAAAGAGGTGCATTCAATACTAACGTCAATCCCCAAAGTTACTGAATTTGCCAAGAGAAAAGGAATTTCATTAATTAGTAAACCACTGGGCCGAGCTCACGGAAATACCCGTTTTTATTGTATGGCAGGTGCGATAAACATCAATATTGACAGCACGTCACATAAAGATGAAGCGCAGATAAAGCAACGGGTAAGAAGGTATGCTGAAGAAAATTTCAAAATGCCTTGCTCCCCGGAACATGCAGTGCATTATACGGAATCGCACGAGATGGGGCACGCAATTCAAGCGATTGCTGTTTATAGTAGAATTCCCAATACTACGTATTTTACTTGCAAACACGATTTTAAGGCGGAAACAGTTAAAATTAAGCGAGAGATTATAAAGTGCGCCAAAGAATTAGATCCTAAAGTGAACACAAGAACCTTTAAGCGGTTTATGTCAGAATATGGGCAAACTGATCCTCGAGAGTTCTTTGCAGAATGTTTCGCAAATTATAGATGTGGTGAACCAAATATCATGGGACGCGCCATTGGGTTATGGTTAGAAAGGTGGCAAAAAGAATGAAATATCCGCCAATGAGAGATGATGTTTTAGAAGAAATTATGGTGGATTCAGAATATCGACCTTATTTTTATAAAAATAAAGAATGGTATTATTATGATGATGACGATGAAGAGTATTCCGTCAAACTGACCTCAAAAGCTCCGGCGAAAGCAAGAGAAAGCTATCGAGTGTATAGAGGCTATTATGATGAAAGATTAAAAGCCAATGTAATCGGCTATGTCCCGCCTGAACTGGCTATGTAGTTCATTTGATGAGGGGGCTGACGTGTATGCTAAGTGAAGGTTCTATCTGGTACAAGCATGAACCTACTGACAAAATCTGGTGGAAGGATGATGACAGTATAGGTAGTTTCGTGTTCAGCTTCGACCGAGTTCATGAATTCAATATGTTTCAGGACTATCCCGAGAAGCTGACAAAGGAACAGAAAGCTATTTTTGATGCTGAGAATCCATATTGGAGAGACTATTTCCTTGGAAAAGCATAATGGCAAGGAGTAAAAATGTATACAGACAGATTCAAGCCGCGGCGATCGGTAGAGAAACGGTATGCCGCGGCGATCAACCGGATCATGGAAGGACTGCGAAGGCGCCTCACGGGTGCCAGCAGTCCTTTTCAAATGCTCCAGGTGCTGCGCGGCTTCGCGAGGTCGCCGACTCTGGATAAGGCCGCCCGCGAGGCAGCAGGCTCTATGGCTACCAGTCTCTTCTACGATGGGGCACGGAGCTGGCGTGAGGCCGCCAGACGCGGCTCCCGGGGTAGGGCTATATATTTACTCCTGAAGAAGGAGCGAGCCCACAGGAGCGAAATCAGCGCGATCGTGGAGCAAAATTCTAAGCTCATCAAGTCCATGACATCGAGGGTGGCCAGCAAGGTCGCCCACGAGATGGACAGGGGGCAGATGGAAGGGAAGCGGCCGGAGGAGCTGATGCATCAGGTGCTGGCGCGTTGGCCACAGCTGACGCGTTCGCACGCGCTGCTCATTGCCCGCACGGAGTCCTCGAAGGCGACCACTGCCTTGACGCGCGTCCGGGCAGAAAGCGCGGGGCTTTCGTGGTATGTCTGGAAGACGAGCAAGGATGCCCGGGTGCGAAGCTCGCACAGCCACATGGATGACGTCATCTGCAGCTGGAAAGACCCGCCGTCTCCCGAGAAGCTCCTTCATCAGAAGGACTATGGGCATTATGCCCCCGGGGAGATATTCAACTGCCGCTGCTATCCGGCTCCTCTCTTGGACTATGGGGACGTGTCGTGGCCGCATAAGGTATACCTGAACGGCCGCATCCGTATGATGACGCTGGCGGCATTCAAAAAACTGAATGGAGGAGGCAGCCTATGAGGGCATACTTCGGGAGCCGTATCTCCGACCATATGATTCGCACCCCGGAAGGGTATCTGGTCTGCAAGGATGTGCCGATCGCGCGCACCGGCATCCAGAATTACCGCGGGATGGAATTTGGAGGAACGGATCCCAATAAAATCTATAACATAGAGCGCCCGGAAGCTGAGGTGTTCAGCAAGGCAGCGCTCGCATCATTTGAAGGAAAGCCCGTGGTGGATGAACACCCGACAGAAGACGTGAAACCCGGGAATGTACTTCAGTATTTAAAGGGCACCTGCCGCAACGTACACCGCGGCGAGGGTGCCCTTTCTGATTGCATCGTTGCCGACCTCATTATCTATGACAACGATATGATCCGAAAAATTGAGGATGGAAAGCGCGACGTGTCCTGCGGGTATGACTGCCTGTGGGAGCCGAAAGATAAGGATACCTACATACAGCGGGAGATCCGCGGCAATCATGTAGCTGTCGTCAATCGAGGCCGCGCTGGGCACAGAGTTTCTATTCGTGATTCCAAAGAAGGAGGAATGAAAAGTATGAGTACTAAGAGAAACAGTCTCTGGGGACGTGTGCTGGCGGCCTTCGCCCGCGATGAGAATACCACCCCGGAAGACCTGGAAGCGGCGTCCAAGTTGAATCCGCAGGCGCGTGATGAAGGTGAGGGGGGGAAGGAACGTCCGATGCCGCAGCCAGCCCCACAGCCGCAGGCGGAAGAGAAACCGACCTTTGATGCATCTGAGATGAATGATCGTCTCTCTCGCATCGAAGACGCGCTACGCGAGATGTCGGGCGGTAGAGAGAATCGCCAGGAAGTAGAACCCGCCCCGGAACCAGCACGCGAAGAAGGGAATGCGTTGGATGAGCTTGAGCAGCACCTGCGTGGCCAGACTCCGCAGCCCTATTCCCAGAAAGAGGATGCTGTAGAGAAGCCGCCTCGCGATATCAATACGGCCAACGGGGAAGCCAATGACGATGATGAGGAAGATTTCATCGAAGCCGAGCAGGGAGATCAGGATGAGCAGCAGGCTGCCAGAGACGCGGCATTGGATATCATCGACGGGCTGAAGCCTCTCATTGCGCAGCTCCCATCCGTCCAGCGGAAGAGAGCTGCCGATTCTATGGCCATGCTGCTCCGTGCTAACCTGCCGGATCGCCAGTATGCCGGCCTCATGCGTGCGCAGCAGAATGGACACAGCGCTCGCGATTCTGATCCGATGATGGACGATGAAGAGTACGGCCGCATGATCCGCGACAAGTATAATCCGCATTATAAGAAAGACTAAGGAGGACATCACCATGAGTGGTAAAGCAATTGGTATTTCTATGAATTACGGGTTCCCAGGCACCTATGCCCGAACCCCAGACCTGATTACTACGTCCCGCCAGCTGAAGGCAGGTTCTGCTGATGTGCCGTTCGGCGCTTGCCTGCAGGCGAATGACGACAACACCTACTCCCCGATCGGCGCTGATTTCACAGCGGCAAAGTTCGGCGGCGTAGCACTTCGCGTCATTAAGCAGGCGGTGGCCTATGATGATCAGAATCACACCGCATACCACGAAAAGGACATGATCAATGCCCTGAACCGCGGTGCCGTCGTCGTGACCTGCAACAATGGCACTCCGACTGCTGGCGGCAAGGTATACGTCCGCATCAAGAAGAACACTTCCGTCGTGGATGGTGTGATCGGCGGATTCGAAGCGGCGGCAGATGGTGAAAACTCCATCCTGCTCCCGAATGTCCAGTGGACGAACGGCTATGTAGACGCGAACGGCGTGGCAGAAATCACCATTCTGACCCGTGCGAACGCCTGATTATGCAAAGGAGGATAACTGATTATGGGTAATGGAGTTTCTTTTTTCACTCCTAACAAGGAAATGGCCGGCCGTGCCAGCATGGCCATGATGCAGGGCGGCCGTCAGGTATACGGCATGCCGGGCGCTTTCTACGGAAAAGGCTTCGACTCCGCCGTGGCTTCCGGTATGGCCTACATCACCGGCGAGCTCGAAAAGATGGACCCGAAAGTCCGTGAACCGCTCACCAGTGTTACCTGGCAGCGAGACATGGTGGCCAAGACAGGCGGCGGATGGGTAGAATACACCTCCACCTACAACGTGGACTACGGCACCACGGGACCGAATGACCTCTCTATCGTAGGCACTGCGTCCAATACGATCCCCGTCATGCAGGTCAGCACAGAAAAGAATCTGTACAAAGTATTCACTTGGATGCACATGATGCGCATCAACTTCGTGGATATGGCGAAGGCCAAGCAGATCGGCCGCAGCTTGGAAGACATGCTGAATAAAGGCATCCGCCTCAACTACAACAAGTCTCTGGATATGAACGTCTACAAAGGCTTCGAGAAGCTGGGCACCACAGGCCTTGTAAATGATCCGAATGTCGTGGTCGCAACGGCAGACGCCGGCGCATCCGGCAAGGCGACCTGGAAAGACAAGACCCCGGACGAAATTCTGGACGACATCAACCAGGCGATCACTGCCGCATGGGTGGCTTCCGAGTACGATCTCGACGGTATGCCAAATCATATCCTGATCCCGCCGCAGCAGTACACGCTGCTCGTAACCCGCAAGGTTTCCGAAGCCGGCAACTGCTCGCTTCTGGAATACCTGATGAATAACAACATCGCGAAGAATCAGGGACGTTCGATTTCCATCTATCCTTCCCGTTGGTGCATCAAGGCCGGTGCCGGTCAGACCGACCGCATGGTAGCGTATGTGAACGATGAGGACAAGGTCAACTTCGACATCACCGTGCCGATCACCCGTGCCATGTCCTCCCCGAACCTCTCCGCCGCTGCCTACGATACCCTCTACGCAGCGCAGATTGGTCAGGTGAAGTTCAACTACTACCAGCCGGTCCGCTACATCGACGGCATCTGATTTCTATTACCGGAGGAAACCATGCTTATTATTTCCAAGAGAAGGTTTATGTTCAAAAACGTCATCGGTGGTTCCTTCATCACCAAGGGCGGTGGCATTCTGGAGGAATCGCCGGACTGGATCCGCGAAACCTTCCTCTATGACCTCGCCCTCTCTGATGGAGACATCATCGAGGTCAAAGGCAGCGGCAGCGACAAAGATGCTGAAGTGGCTGTAGCCAAGGCCAAAAGAACATGCGCCAAGAAGGCGGAAGTATCCGCTGAAGGTGAACCTGCAGAATAGAGGTGACTGTCAATGATCGGGATTGTTTCGCAGGCTTCGAACATCAAGAAAGAAGAGCACCCGGAGTACACCAAGGAGACGTTCCTTCTGTTGTACCCGCAGTTTAGAGGCGTGCTTCCGGATGCGGCGCTGGACATGTACGTAGACCTCGGGCTGTCCTGTGTCAATTACAAGCGCTTTAACCGGATGTGGAAGACGGCGATCGGGCTATTCATCGCCCACTTCTGTACCCTGTACCTGCAGTCTATGCAGCCTGAGGGGGCGGATGCCTCGCAGGTGCTGGCGTCTGCTTCCTCGGCCGGCATGGTCACCAGCGAGAGCGCTGACGGCGTATCCTACTCAAGGGACGGATCGGCGCTCAATGACCTGAATGGCTGGGCGGCCTTCAAGATGACGACGTTCGGCGTGCAGTTCGCCACCATGGCGAAACTCGTAGGGAGAGGCGGGATGTATGTATGGTGAAGGTAAAAGTGGAACACAAGGAGTACAACGGCGGCATCGCCGGTCTCTTTGCACGTCTGCGCGGCCTGCAGAAACGGCATATCTATGTCGGTATTCCGCAGGCCGCGAACAGCCGTAAAGGTGGGGAGATCGGCAATGCGGATCTCCTCTACATTCACACCCACGGCATTCGCCGCCGTCCCATGATCGAAGAAATGGATCAGAACATGGCTCGAGGGATCAAGTATTCTGCAGCCTTTTCTCTCTATATCCAGTCTCACGGCTCGCCTCTCTGGCACTCGCCTCCTCGTCCGGTCATCGAACCGGCGCTTGCGGCCAACAAGGTCAGGATCGCAGCCGAATTTAAAAAGATATATCAGGCCACGGCATCCGCCGATGGCGATGGGGTGGAGCGTGCCATTACGAGGACGGGACTTCTCGCGCAGAATGTATGCCGCGAGTGGTTCGAGGATCCGAGGAATAACTGGCCAGCCAATTCTCCTGCCACCATCGCTCGAAAGAAGAGCGATAAGCCTTTGATTGATACCGGCGCGATGCGAAAGGCCATTACCTATGTGGTTAGGAGTGATTGACTATGATTAACCTGGCCACAGTGATACACTCGCCGATGCTCTCGCAGGGCATCACTATCAAGCGGTCCTCCGGTATGTGGGAAGATGGGGATTTCGTCTCTGACACGACTCCCCCATCGACCCTTCATTTACGCGGAATCGTGACGGTAGCAAGTGCTCGAGACCTCAGCATGGTTCCGGAAGGCGACCGGCAGTCTGGCGCTATGAAGGTGCTGACAACGGAGCGCCTGTACGTGACGGGTGAGATCAATGATTCTTCGAATTTTTCTGACATTCTCATATGGCGCGGAGAGGAGTACCGTATCTATTCAGTCACTCCCGACGCGGACTATGGATTCTATAGATCAATCGCTATGAGAGTACTTGGGGAGGTGCCTGATGCCTAACCTTACACGGCAGGAAATCATGCGGCTATTCTACAGAGCGACCATGGCCGCGATCGGGGAGGATCCGGATAAAAAGTACAGGACCTTAAAGCCGCCTGTTCGTCTGACTTACAGCACCTTTGGAAAGCCTGACTGGACGGTGAACGATGATGTCATTTTTCTTACGTTCCATGATGCGGGAGGTGATGAGACCACCCAGCCGATCCATGAGGTATGGGAAGACGCCGGGCGGGATCTCATCCGCCGGCATTATATGAACCGTGTGCTGCAGATTTCTTTCACGGCCTATGGGCCGAATGGATATGATCATCTTCTGGAGGTCAAACATGCCTTCCTTGACGGCTCCGACGTACTGCGGAAAGCCGGCATCATGATCATCCCATCTGCAGAGACACCGCAGTACGTTCCCGAGAATTACCAAAATATGTGGTGGGACAGGGCAGACCTGACACTCCGCTTCAACTATCTCATGCGTTGGGATGAGGACGTGAAGGCCATCGAGAAGGTGCCGGTGACTATCCACGCCAATCCGCCCGGCGAATTGCACCGCGTCCAGACGGACAGCGGCATTATCATCAAGAAAGGATAAAACATGCAGCTTGATTTAAAAACAATCGTCAATGTGAAGGTCAATCTGGCCTCTCGCTCGGCTGCCAGAAAAGGTTTCAATGTGGCGCTAATCCTTGGCCCTAGCACGGCCATCAGCACAGGCGAACGCGTCAAAATCTACACTAGCGTTTCCGCCATGCTGCAGGATGGATTCACTACGGATAATCCGGAATACACGGCAGCGTCTCTGTATTTCTCTGCGACGTCCAGCCCGACCAAGCTGGCCGTCGGCGTCAAGGGTGAAGAAGAATCATTCCTCGATGCAGCCAAGGCCTGCCGCGAAAAGAATGGGGAATGGTATGTACTGATCCCGCTCGAAGCCAAAGACGCTGATATCCTGCAGCTGGCAGAGTGGGCAGAGGCGGCCAGCCCGGACACACTCCTCGCGTATACCACCTCCGATGATTCGAACCTGTCGAACACCGTAACCGGTGACGTGGGCGAGCAGACCGACGCCATTTTCAAGCGCCTGAAGGAGAAGAATTACCGCCGATCCTTCGGTATGTACAGCGGCACCAGTCATGCCGTCGCTGCCGTCATGGGCTATGCAATGGGACAGAACACCGGTCTCAATAATTCCGCGTTCACGCTCGCCTACAAGAAACTGCCTGGCGTCGTGACGGATGACCTGTCTGAAACGCAGGTGCAGTATGTGTGCGGGGATAGCGAGACTGCAGGCGTGAACGGCAATGTGTATGTGCGCCGCTCGGATGCCTATGACGTCCTTCAGGAAGGATGCATGGCGGATGGCACGTACTTCGACGAAGTGCTGAACCTCGACATGCTGAAGAATGAAATCGTGCTGTCGGTCATGGATCTCCTGACCAGCCAGCCGAAGATTCCTGATACGGAGCCAGGCGTAAACAGCATCGTGGCAGTCATCAATACCGCCTGCGAGAAATTCGTCAATTCCGGATTCATCGCACCGGGCGTATGGAATGGCGGCACTGTGCTCACCCTGAAGAATGGCACAACACTCGATGCAGGCTATATCGTCCTCTCCGAGCCGGTCGCCGACCAGTCGCAGGCCGATCGCGATGCGCGCAAGGCACCGCCGATCTACGTATGCATCAAGACTTCCGGGGCTATTCATTATGTAACCATTGCGGTTAACGTCAATCGCTAGGGAGGTGAAAAAGTATGAATGGAACTTTAACTACCTACTCCTTCTCGGACGTGGTCGGATCTATCCATTGCGGTTTAATGGAGGACTACATATTTACCGGGAAAGGCGTGGGATCGATTACGATCTCTAAGTCGACGGAGCGCACCGTGCATGACATTGCGGCCGACGGATCTGTCATGGTATCCAAGGTGCCGGGCAACAACGGCACGGTCATTATCGAGGTGCAGCAGTCCAGTCCGCTTAATGAATGGCTGTATGCATGGTTCCAGAAATTATGGAATTCTCCCACCTCTAAGTGGGCCAGCACCACCATCTTGATCCGAAACGGACATCTGAGGCGTACCCACGTCTGCGTCGGAGTGTCTCCATCTAAGGAATCTGACTCGACTTACCAGGCGCAGGGCAACCGCGTGACGTGGAATCTCATGTGTGCAGACATCGTGAATAACCCGATCTAATGTGATGCATTTTTAATACCGGAGGAACCATAATGCTGAAACAGAAGACAAAAGTGATCGAAGCGGGCGGCGCTAAATACCGTCTGGGCAAAATGGACGCCCGCTCGGCATCCTATCTGGCCATGAAAGCGGCAGCGGTGATCGCGCCGTCCCTTTCTAACGTCAAGGGCATGAATAAGCAGGATGCCATCAAGGCCGCGGCCAATGCCCTGCCGTCCATGCCCCGCGAGGAATTCGATGAAATCCAGACCATGCTGCTCCGCACCGTCGTGAAGCTGGTCGAGACGAATGGCGTGGATATGCCTGTGCCGGTCATCAAGGCGGACGGATCGTTTACCGATGAGGATCTCTGCTATGATGCCGTGACGGTCATGCAGCTCTCAGCGCAGGCACTGATGTTCAATATCGGCGATTTTTTTCAAGGGGCCGGCCTGATCCAGAAACCGGCCAAGTAATAATGCCCTTCGAACCATACACCTATCCGACCATCGACGCCTTCGCGTATGCGCCGGTGGCCGCCGGTATGTGGCGACAGCATGAAGTGTTTGATGGGACATATGACTTTGATGATTTACTCGACGCGCATGAAATCATGGCAGTAAAAGCCATCAATGCCAAGAGAGCCCAGGAAGCGGCAGAAAGGAGAAATCGATGAATCCAGTCGAAACGATGGGCGAGTACCTGGTCAAACTGTCTGCTGACATTGATACCAATTCCTTTAATGCCGCCATGGCTGCTCTGAATCAGCTCATGAACGCCCTGAAGAACATAAAGGGACTCGCGGCGGCGGCCGCGGCAGTGACGGGATTCGCGGCGATCGGCAAAGCGGCCATTGACACCATCAAGAGCGTGGCCGCGGCCGATATGCAGTTCAAGCGGCTGGCGAATCAGATGTGGATCACCAAGGACAGCGCCAAGGCACTCTCTACGGCCATGAAGGTCATGGGTGTGTCCGAGGAAGACCTGGCATGGATCCCGGAGCTTCGCGAGCAGTTCTTTCGTCTCCGAAGTGAGATGAATCAGCTGGCCACGCCGATCGATGCCGATCGGCAGCTGAAATGGATCCGAGAAATCGGATATGACATCCAGTCTCTGCAGGTGAAGCTGAAGATGCTGAAGGAGTGGGTAGCCTACTACCTCATCAAATACCTGCAGCCATTCATCAAGGAATTTCAACAGTTTATCCAGTGGCTGAATGATAAGCTCGGGAAGAACATGCCGCAGATCGCGAAGAAAATCGCGGAGTTTCTAGGGCACGTCGTGTCCGTCGGGCTGAGTGCACTCAAAGTATTGAAGTCGGTCATCGGAACCGTCTATCGCTTTATCGACGGCCTCCCTGCGAATGTGAAAAAGTGGGGAGCGATCTTTGCGACGGTCGGTGCCTTTATCATGGCCGGTCCTTTTGGGAAATTCCTGATCGCGATCAGCGGGGCTCTGCTGCTCCTTGAGGACTTCGTCTACTACATGAATGGGTGGAAGTCGTCTAAGACGCTTGCACCCGTGTGGGAGAAGCTGCTGAATTTCTTAGAGGGAGACACGCTCTCTACCATCGCAGGCTCCATCAAGGAAATCTTGAAAGTCGTCGCGGACGGCCTCGATTACATCGTGACCAAATTCGTGGAAGGCATTGACTGGGACGGCATCCTTGCATCCTGGTCAGACGGTCTATCCGAGCTGAAGGACGGTGTTGGCGAGTTATTCGATGCCATCGCCGACCTTTTCGACACCATCACCAAGAACACCGACGAGAAGGCGAAGTCTCGCCAGCGCTCTTTCTGGACGTCCATCGGTCAATTCATCTCATGGGCATTGAAAGACCTCGGCCGCATGGCTGGGATGGTCGGGAAGCTCATCGCTTCCATCGCGCTGTGCCTTCGCGGCGATTTTGTAGGGGCGGCCAAGCTACTAGGCGTCGTCGTTCAGTCGGCGGCTAAGAACAGTCCATGGGGGCGTGTCCTGAGTGGTGTATTTGGATCCTCGGCGGATGAGAAAGCAAATACAGCCGCCGCGATGAACATACTCACGAAGGACGGCGGCTTCACGAAAGAGGCTGCGGCCGCAGCCATTGGGAATTTCTCGGCGGAGTCGAATGTAGATCCGAATAACGTGCAGAAGGGAACACAGGAAGAAAAGGAAATCTACCTGCGCCGCCTTCTCAATGGAGATATGAGCCGGGAGGAATTCGTAAACGACGGTGTCGGATTTGGTCTGGCGCAGTGGACGGATGCAGCCCGGAAAGGCGATCTATACGATTTCGCGATCGAGCAGGGGCGGCCCATCAATGACCTGCGCCTGCAGCTGGCTTTCTTTATGAAGGAGCTCGAGGAAAAGTACGGCGATCTGTACCAGAGCATGAAGACGACGGATGACGTCGATAGCATGACGCGCCGCCTGCTTCATGAGTATGAAAGTCCGGAGGATCAAGGTTATGGCGCGCAGGTGGATCGTGCAAGCAGGGCGCAGAGTGCCTACGACAACAATTTTGTAAGCGCTTCGTCCTTTGCGGTCAATCCAAGCAGCTACGCAGCGACCACTGGTGCTGGCAGTAATGGATTCGTGCAGACCAGCTATAGCAGCAGCGGCGGCAGCAACATTTCCTTCGGCGATATCCACGTGAATGTCACGAATAGCAATGCCTCAGCCAGGGACATTGGGAACGCCGTCGCCGATGCCATTTCTACGAGGTATCAGAGAGGGGTGCTGGTATGAATATCTTAGGATCACTGGGCGGCGGCGCGCAGCTCGGCCTTGGAAACCTCACCGGCATGACGCTCGGGAACCTCAATGCGGTGCTGATCGGCGGGACGGCCACGCTGCCTTCTAAGGAAATGTTTCTTAGCGCCGCACTTCAGGAGGGGTATTTCCCTCGCCAGTGGGCGGCCGGAAAGCATGAGCAGGGCGAGCTCATCTACTGCAAGACAAACATCGCCGGATTCTTTTTTGATGCCGTACTGAACGTGTCCACGGAGCATACCGCCGTCGTGACATCGCACCCGGTGCAGACCGGGGCGAATATCTCGGATCACATGTACTTAGAACCGGTACAGATCACCATGGAGATCGGCATGAGTGACTGCATGGCCTCCATGGTGCGTGGCCAGTGGGTGGGCGCCTATACGAAGTCCATCTCGGCCTACCGGAAGCTCTGTGAGCTGCAGGCCGCGCGTATTCCCTTCACGGTGCTGACGCGTCTCAACCAGTATCAGAATATGGTCATCCGCTCGATTTCCGTCAACGATGACGCCAGTACGCTGTACGGCCTTCGTGCCACGGTCAATCTGCAGCAGCTGATTCTGGCAAATGTGACAACGGAAAAAGTCTCTGCTCGTGAATGGACGAGCGGGGCGGGGGCGAACCGCGGAGAAGTCCAACCGACGCCGGAGCCCACATCGACTATCCGAGCTATGGAAGACGCTTCGAAAGGGGGCGAGGGCTGATGGCTTACTGCAGAATACCTTTGACGTGTCAGACGCAGTCTGTGCAGACATTCAAGCTCACGCTGGATGGCGGTAAGCGGAACATCAACATCAAGCTCGTGCTCCGGTATATGGATCTATACGATACGTGGATCGCCGCCATCTATGACAACAGCACGGGAGACCTTCTGGTGGACATGATGCCGCTGGTATGCGGGGTGAATCTCCTCGGCCAGTATAAGCATCTTTCTATCGGGGAGGCGTACATTGTGCCGGTTTCTGACACGCTCATCATGCAGCCGGACAACAAGACACTGGGGACGACCTTCGTTTTAATCTGGGGGGACGCATCATGAGTTTTGCGAGTGCTGCCCTCGGGGCAGCGGTAGAAACCACGCTGGCCAAGCAGTGGGGCGCAGACAAGGCGAATCCCAATGCCAAGCCGACACTGACGCGGCCTAACGGTGCTCTCTGGCTCAGGAAGTATAAGATCCTGGTCACGGACAAGAATGATGAGGAAGCGCTGAACGTTTCCGACCTGCACTGCACCTTCGAGGTACACAAGAAAAGGGATCGGGGCGGCTTCTATGCCATCGTTCATATCTATAACCTGAATGCCGACACCGAGGATAAGCTGGTCATGGAAGGCGACCGGCTGATCATCGAGGCGGGGTATCAGGCGGAGCAGACGGAGACGTCCAAGGATGAGGCGGGCAATGAGGTCAAGACGACCGTCGACCTGCAGTATGGGAAAATTTTCGACGGGAAGATCATATGGCCATCGCGATCGCGTGATTCTAATGTAGACTACGTCCTGACGCTCATGGCCATCGATGGCGACCAGCAGCTGAACCTCAATTTCATATCCAAGACCGTGAACCGCGGCCTGAATTCTCGAAAAATCATCGAGACCGTGGCGAATGACAGCGAAGAGAAGACGCCCGTGAATCAGGTATCGGACGGCCTGTCGGATCAGGCGCTGCCAAGGGGCAAGGTGTTCTTTGGCCGTCCCTATGACTATATACAGAATGTGTGCCGTGGGAACGCGGCCTCTTTTTATGTGGAAGACGGCAATCTGAACATCGTCCGCTTGCAGGATGTGGGAAAGGATGAGGCGATCGTCGTATCTCCGGAGACGGGACTTGTCGGGACGCCGCAGCAGGTACAATTCGGGCTGTCATTCAAGATTCTTTTGAACCCGGCCATCCACCTGCAGTCGCTCATTAAACTGAAGAACGTGCAGGCGAATGAGGCGAGCGTGACACCTGGCCAGCAGCAGGCGCCGCTGGATGATGAGTGGATTTATCAGGTCATGGAGCTGACACACGTCGGAGATACTCGAGGGAATGACTGGTACACGGAAATACAGGGAATATCCCGCTACGGGAAGGGCTCACTGGCGGCCTTATTGGGCAACAGTGGCCAGAATGGGAACGGGGTGTGATAAATGATACCTTTGACAGAGCTTTCGCCTGACAGGCGCCAGAATAGCGAAAATTTCGCTCGCGAGCGAGAAAACAATCTGCGCGTGGCCTGCCCCGGGATCATTCAGTCGTTTGATCCGAAGGAGCAGACGGTCACTGTGCAGCCGGCGATTCGCGAGAAGCGGCTGACTCCGGAAGGAGAAGAGCAGTGGGTAGACCTGCCTCCTCTCGTTGATGTTCCCGTGGTATTTCCACGGGCTGGCGGCTATGCGCTGACATTCCCGGTGAAGCCGGGGGATGAGTGCCTGGTCATCTTTGGTGACGCCTGCATGGATGCCTGGTGGCAGTCGGGCGGCGTGCAGAATCAAATCGACTGCCGCCGTCATGATCTCTCGGACGGCTATGCCATCCCCGGTCCATGGAGCCAGCCGCGCACCATTCCGGGATACAGTACCGGATCCGTGCAGCTCCGGAATGAATCCGGATCGGCGTATGTGGAAATCGCTGGCGATACCATCAACATCGTCGGCAGCACCGTCAACATCAAGGGGAGGAAGGTGTACCTCGATTGAGTCAGGCAACAAGACTGGGAGACAAGGATACCGGACACGATTCCTGTCCTGCGACAGGGCTCATCACCGCATCCTCGAACGTGTTCATCAATGGAATGGGAGCTGCGCGCGTGGGAGACATCTATGCACCGCATGGATGCTCCGTACACGCGGCGCACTCCGGGGCGATTTCTTCAGGGAGCAGCTCGGTATTCATCAATGGGAAGCCGGCTGCCCGCGTGGGGGACTCCGTCTCCTGCGGGGGAGCAGTGGCAGAAGGATCCCCGAATGTGTTTATAGGAGGCTAGCTATGATTTACCGCATGTTAGACGCCGATGGCGACTACGTATTCGGGAGGAGCAAGCATGCTTATCTCGAAGGTGTGGAAGCTGTCGCGCAGGCCATCAAGACACGACTCCTCCTGCTCTATGCGGAGTGGTGGGAGGACCGCGAAGACGGATTGCCACTCTTTGAGAAGATTCTGGCATCCTCGGGCAGCCAATCCAACACAGAGGCTGTGGATTTCCTTTTCAAGGAACGCATCTCCGGGACGAAAGGCGTGCTCTCAATACTGGGCTATGATTCAAACTATGACAATGACACTCGAAAATACACGTTCCGCGCTGTGGTGGAGACCATGTACGGATCGCTCATTATATCGAATCTGGGAGGAACAGAATGAGTTACTTTTCTCCTTACGTAGACGGATCCGGACTTCACATGCCGACCTATCAGGACATTATGGACGATATGATCGCAAGCATGAAGAAAATCTACGGATCGGATATTTACCTCGGAAACGACAGCGCGGATTACCAGTTTCTGTCCATTCTGGCGCTGAAGGTGGCCGACAGCTATCAGGCGGTGCAGTATGCCTACAATTCCCGAAGTCCGACGACTGCCGTCGGTGCAGCGCTGGACTCCGTCGTAAAGCTGGATGGCATTTACCGGAAACCGGCAGGGTATTCGACCTGTGAACTCTATATCACTGGCACCGCCTTCACGGAAATCAAAAACGGCAGCGTCAAAGACGCCACCGGGAATGTGTGGAACCTGCCTGCGTCTGTTGTGATTGGATCGGACGGCAGCGTGCTTTCTACAGCCACCTGCAGCGTGGCTGGTGCCATCACCGCGCTTCCGGGAGACATCACGCAGATCAACACCCCGACAATGGGCTGGACGGCGGTTGAAAACAAAGTGTCGGCCATTCCGGGAAACGCCATCGAGACGGACGGGGAGCTTCGCAAAAGGCAGACCATTTCCGTATCGAATCCGTCGCAGACCATGCTGGCGGGGACGCTCGGCGCACTGCGCGCCTTGAAGAATGTGGCGCGCGTATCGGTCTATGAGAATGACACCAACCTGTCTACTGTAGACGAGGAGAATAACCCCTTCGGCCTGCCGCCTCACTCGATCACCTGCGTGGTCGAAGGGGGCGATGATAATGAAATCGCGGAGGCGATTCTCTACCATAAAGGGATCGGCTGCTATACGAATGGCACGAAGGTGGTCAAAATCAAAGACCAGAATGAATACATCAACACCGTCCGATTCTATCGGCCAAGCTATGTTCCGATCCATGTGCACGTGAAGATTAAAAAGTACACCGGCTATATTTCCAGTCTGTCGTCAACGGTAAAAAGTGCGATTTATGAATATATCAAAGGACTGGAAATCGGACGTGACGTGTCCATTTCTATGCTGACCGGCGTTATCGTGGGGTGCAATCCCATTCCGAGCAAGCCGCTATTCGGCATCTCTTCCATCACGATCGGCCGATCGGCCGGATCCATGGCAGCGGGAGACGTGGACATCAATTACAACGAAGTGGCTAGTCCTGACTATGATTTCCTCGAGGTAGAATCATGATCACGCCGACTAAGGAATACTACAGGGAGCTCATCACCTCGGAATACAGGCTCGCGCCGCGCTTCAATGATATGGTGCGGAAGATGGTGGACTATAACTGCGAGCTGGATACGTTCATTCTGAAGGTCGTGGAAATGTTTGACCTGGAAACGGCGCACGATGACCAGCTCGACATCATCGGCGACTGTGTCGGTACGTCCCGCGACCTGGACTTCGAACCGACACCGCTTGGTCGAGGGGACATTATCTGCCCGACACCGGCAGAAATGGAAAAGGACAGTGGCGAGGAGTCGGTTTACACCGTGTATCCGACACCGACACCGGTGAACATGGATGAATCGGACTTTATCAAAGGCTATGCCCCGGCAGATATCGAAGACGCTCCCCTGATCACGGACTCCGTCTTCCGCACGATGGTCAAGGCAAGAATTGTGCAGAATGTGTGGAAGGGGAACGTGCTGGAGCTTTACGAAATGTGGGCGAATCTGTTTCCGGAAAATCTAGGTATACAGATCCAAGACTTGCAGGATATGTCCTACAATATCGTGCTGGTGGGGCAGTACACAGGTCTCATGCGCGAGCTCATCATGCATGGCTATATCATCCCAAAACCGGAAGGCGTCAGGATCAATGCGCTCGCCTTTATCGATACCAGCGGTATGCCGATCTTCGCATACGATTACAATACTCTCAACTATAGCGGCTATAAGTCACACTGGCTGCAGGTCAAGAAAACGGAGGGGTAATGAATGGCAAAATCTAATTTCAGGGTATTTGCGGAAGGCGTCGCCCCCGCCAATATCCAGTCAGACAATGAATACGAGACGGACACGCAACGCGTCTCCGGCGTGGTGCCGGGCATTGCTGTTCCTTCGCTTCACAACAAGATTTATAAGCAGGCGACGATCATGGCTGCGGCCATAGCGCAGGTCATCGTACAGGCGGGACTTGATGCGATGGATGATGATTATACTGGTCTTGTTTCGAATCTCCGTAAGACCTTCGCAGGATCCGTGAATGGCGTCAAGCCGGACGCGCAGGGAAATATCGACCTCACGTCTGTCCTTGAGAACATCCGCCGGATGACCTATCCACGGATCGGCGACGTCATCATGACGAAGAATGCGGAGAACCCGTCCGTCAAGTACACCGGCACCACGTGGGAGCTTCTCGAAGAGAAGACCTTCATCATGTCGGCTGGGAATACCGCCAAAGTCGGCGAAAAGGGCGGAAGCAATACCCACGCGAACACCGTATCCGAGATGCCATCGCATACCCATGGATACACCATGGGCGAAGCTGGCGGGCATGACCACGATCGGGGAAATATGGAGATCACCGGTGAGTTTAATGCGGATGATTCAGCATTTGGACGACACGCGGACAGAACACCCCCATCAGGCGCTTTTGTCGAGGGCCGACGCGTTGACTTAGATCAAGAATCGGGCGGCGGTAGTGGTGCTCGTATGCGTTTCGTGGCTTCTCGCGCCTGGACTGGCCGCACCTCTTACGTCGCAGCACACAAGCATGCTCTCTCGATCAATGCCACAGGCAGCGGGCAGGCGTGGGACAGCCGTCCGAAGTACATTGCATTATACATTTGGATTCGTACCGCATAAGGAGGACATATGGCAGTAGAAACGAATGCGCGCATAGAATTTTCCGTTGCCTCTGTAGAGGAATGGGAAAAGGTAAACCCCAAGCTCCATCAGGGTGAGCCCGTTTTCGCAAAGAAACCGAGCGGCAAGTATATTCTGAAAGTCGGCGCACCTGGCGGGAGCACCTATAAAAATGCCGTCGTCGTATGGGATCAGGACGATGCGGAAACAAAAATGACAAGCACACAGGAGGCGGCTGCGCAGGCGCTCGCATCCAAGAATGCAGCGTCCGCGAGCGCGAGTGCGGCCAAGGTGAGTGAGAACGCGGCGGCTACGTCCAAGAGCGCAGCGGCGACGAGCGAAGCGAATGCCAAGACCAGCGAGACCAATGCAGCCGCGTCCAAGACCGCCGCCGCGAACAGCGCCAGCACCGCCAGCGCCAAGGCGACAGCGGCCGGAAATAGTGCCAGCGCAGCGGCGACAAGTGAGAAGAATGCCGCCAGCTCCGCCAGTGCGGCCGCCACCAGTGAAAGCAATGCGCTGAACAGCGCCAGCGCGGCCAGCACCAGCGCGGGTAATGCCAAGAGCAGCGAGACGAATGCGTCCGCGAGCGCGAGTGCGGCCAAGGCGAGTGAGAACGCGGCGGCTACGTCCAAGAGCGCAGCGGCGACGAGCGCGGAGAACGCCAAGACTAGCGAGACGAATGCGTCCGCGAGTGCCAATACAGCCAAGGCGTGGTCGATGTCAGATAGCAGTCCTGATGGTGTCTCTGGGAATAAATCTTCTAAGACTTGGGCAGCGGAAGCGAAGGCATCTGCAAGTAACTCTGCTGCTTCTGCTAGTGCTTCTCAGACCAGTGCTACAGCGAGTGCGTCCTCTGCTTCTAATTCTGCGAACAGTGCTAATGCGTCTAAACAGAGTGCAACAGCGAGTGCTTCTAGTGCATCGGCAGCTTCTTCTTCGGCGTCTGATGCAGCTGCAAGTGCATCTAAGGCTAAAACTAGTGAAACCAATGCAGCGAATAGTGCGAAGGCAGCGAAACAGAGTGAGGAAAATGCAAAGACGTGGGATCCTACACAGTACGTTCAGTCCGTCACAGAATCGAATGGCAAGGTAACTGTCACAAAAGGTGGTGGAGAAAGCACTATTATCAATTTAATAGACACATTCTACCCTATTGGTACTGTGTATGTATCTGCTGATAAGACCAAAACAAAAGCAGATTTTCCATTCATGCGGCACGGAACATGGGAAGAAGTACCTGCTAACCTCTGCTTGCAGACAGGCAGTGCGAGTGAAGCAGGAACGCAGAGAAGTGCAGGATTGCCGAATATTACAGGACGCTTTACTAAAGCTCCTCTCAACGACAATGGGAGCCATAATGGCTTAATAGATTTTGCTGAAGGAGCGTTTCAAAGAATGAATCCAAAGAAACGTATCACATTCTCGGATTCTACGTCGGATAAATACTATGATACGGGGAATGGCTGTAGCTTTGACGCTTCTCAATCCAATTCTATTTACGGTGCATCTGATACCGTTCAGCCCCCTGCATACATGATTAGAGCGTGGGTGAGAACGGCATAGTAAAGGAAAGGTGATTACAATGTACAACTATCCACCAGCCCCACCAGCTATCAATAGCTATGCTTGAGTAGATTCTTGTGGCGAAAGGAGATGATTATCATGGGACCTGACCGAAAGGTGGTCAAGGAATGGCTAAAGACGGTTGACCGTGAAGAGCTTGATGCAGTGCTTCAAGCCGCCATCTTTACACCTGACGAGCTGAAATACATCAATATGAGACTAATGGAAGGAATGACATTCAAGGAGATTGCTATCGACCAGTCGCTTACGAGGAAGAGCGTGGCGAGGATTGCGCGGAGAATATCTGCCAAGATGTACAAATCGGGCAGAAAACTGGGATATTTTTAGGGCTTTTCTGTCCCCATTCCCCTTCGGATTTCATTTACAATGGAATCGTAAGGAGGGGATATCATGTACGGAGAATTCTATCCAACGGGTTACTACGGAGCCACGCCTCAAATGCAGGATCGGCTGGCCATGCTCGAACAGCAGCGGCAGATGCAGCGTCCTACTCAGCCCATGGCCGTTCGCGGGCACCTGGTGACAGGCATCGAGGAGGCTCGAGCGGCACAGGTTATGCTGGATGGGACACCGTCCTATTTCCCCTCTCCGGCTGAAGGGAAGATCTATGAGAAATCGATAGATCTAAACGGGATGCCGGCATTTAAAGTCTACGTCGTATCCAAGGAACCGCCTAAGCAGGAAGCAGCACCAGCCGGAGCGCTGGCAGCACTGCAGGCGAAGGTGGAAGAGATGGAAAAGACGCTGAATGCAATGAAGGAGGAGAAAGACCATGAATCCGTTCCAGTTAATCGGCATGCTGCAGCAGGCACAAAATCCCGTAGGAATGATCCAGCAGATGGCGGGGACTGATCCTTTGATGGGCCGTGCGATGCAGATGGGCAAAGGAAAGAGCCCAGATGAAATGAAAGCGATCGTCCGTAACCTGGCACGCCAGAAGGGGTGGAGCGACGAACAGCTCGGTCAGTTTCTTTCTCCATTTGGCTTGAAACTCTGATGTGCGCACTCAGATTTCATAGATTCCATGTAAAGGAGGAACAGAAAAAATGGAAGGAATTACACCGGTAATGAATGTCGGGACTCCGGCTGCCAACTATGGCGATGGCTGGGGCGGCGGATGTGGAGCCTGGCTGATGTGGGTGATCGTCATCTTCGCTATGATGGGCGGAGGCTGGGGTGGCTTCGGCAACCGCGCCGGGCTGACGCAGGCTGAAATGCAGCAGGGATTCAACCATCAGGATGAAATGGGACAGCTCCGCGGCGTTTCCTATGGACTTGCGGATTCAACCTTTTCTCTTAACACTACTATGCTTCAGGGGCAGGCAGGGCTTGAGAAAACGGTTATGCAAGGGAATTATGCCCTCGGTAGTCAGCTTGCTGAGAACCGCTTCGCGCAGCAGAACTGTTGCTGCGAAACAAACCGCAACATTGATGCAGTAAGAGCGGAAGGATACAGGAACACCTGCGAGCTGAAGACAGCGATCCATGATGAGGCTGAGAAGACCCGCGGCATGATGATGGCGAGCCAGATTCAGGAGCTTCGCGACAAACTGGCTGACCGTGACCGCGATCTCCAGTCCGCAAACTTCAACCTGTCTCAGGTGATGCAGACATCTGCAATTGTCGGTCAGCTTCGCCCATTCCCGCAGCCCGCGTATATCACCGCGAGCCCATACCAGACACTTGCGGGCTACGGCCTCTGCCACTGCAGTACTGGCACTGGCACTGGCACGGTAACCCCTTGATTTAATGATTTCCAAGACCTCCATCGGAGGTCTTTTTTATTGGAGGGACTATGGACTCAGCTTTATTTTCTTTTCTCCTGCATGTCGTGTACTCTGCGGGGGCATTTGTTTTTGGTTACGCTTGGAATAAATCGCGCAGTCTGGCACGGAGGCAGGAGGGCGTCGAGCAGGGGACGCGTATACTTCTTAAGATGAATCTTATCCGAATTCATCGCGCATCGTCGAAGCAAGGGTGCATCACATACGATGACGCAGCGCTGGCGGAGGAAATCTATAATGCGTATCACGCGCTGGGTGGCAATGGATCCGGAACCCATATGCTGGCAGATATTAAAAAGATGAGGATGGTGGGCAACGATGGAAAAGTTTAAATGGCTGATCGAACGGATCAATCGTGAGCGTGAGCGCACTCGCAAAGCGAAGTCGTCCATGCGAATTGTGTGGTTTTATGGCATCGGTCTTGCACTGATCAGCGCGCTTCTCGTGGGCGGGTGGGTATACCAGTGGATCCTGACCGGACATCCCGACCTTCCGCTCCTTGTGTCCTGTTTCAAAGAGTACACGGCAGCCTCGGTCGTGGCTGCCGTGACCTTTCTTTCCGTATTTAATGTCGATAAAAATCATGACGGGCGGCCGGATGCCGCGGAGATTCAGGCCAAGAAACCAAAGGATCCTCCCAAGGTACAATTCCCGTCCTTGCCCAAGAAGGAGGCGTCCCATGACTAGAGAAGAGCTGGCTAAGGCCATCGCAGATGGCATCATCGAGGTGGGGGTAGAAGGAGACTTCGATTCCGTTTCCTGCTCAACCGCCGGAGACTATCCGTCGATCGGTGTATCGCAGTGGGAAGGGGATCGAGCGGAGGACTTGCTTGGCCGTATCCCCGGCGGCGATTACTACGCAGGACGATCCTATTCGGACATTTACTACGGCGGAGACATGGAGGGGTTGAAGGAGCTGCTGAATTCTCCTGACGGCCAGTCCGCTCAGCGTGAGAAGCTGGCAGAGGACTGTCTGGACTACGTAGACGAATTATGGGAGATTCCAAATCTGGATGACACCCGCTGCACGATCTACGCAGGTATGTGGTGCCCGACTTCGACGTCCGTGGTGTGCCGCTTCCTTGCCAACCGGCAGTGGAATTATGACCTGCGCGACTTGGACGTCCTGTGTGCGCTCTTTAAATACCAGTATGCGCACGCGGCGGGGTGTGATGAGTATCAGGAAGGCTATGCGAATCGCGCCAATGCCACTTACGACTACTGCAAAGAGCTGGATGTATAAAAAGTGGCTATATCGAAAATATGCGATGGGATTAAATAGCCCTGACAGGCGCCGGAGGCGTTTCCTTTGAGTAATTGGAATCGCGGACGCCTGTCAGGGCCTAAATTCGCAATCCTTAGCGATTTGTATTATAATTGAAGGTGTGAAATGTGGAAAAAGACAAAATGCGTCTCGCTTGCTGCTGCGTTGCTGGTGTGCTCCTCTTGTTGGCCTGCTATTTCTTATGGCGAGGAGACTACGGAGCAGGAAGTGGTGATGTCGGCGGATCAATTCAGGACATTGAAAGAGACGTCGGCGAAGCTCAGAGCGGAATTGACACTGCAAGACGAGAAAATCAAAATGCTAGAGAAGAGCTCGGACGGATCGGCGGAGGAATTGATCGCGCTGCAGAGCGAGCTCACCGATTGCAGGAACAGACTGCAGCAGACCGAGAGCTCCTTAGAGAAATCCGAGCAGGCAATGAGCGCTGCCAAGACTTCGCTCTCGAACTTGAACGAACACTTGGAGACATTGAAAGCCAAAATCAAAAGGCTCGAGCATCAACAGGTGATCGCAAAGAGACAGCGGGACGTGTGGGCGGCGATAGCCGTGGTGAGCCTCGGTAGGATCGTGTTTTCCGGACTATGATTTTGTCAAAAATTTGGCAAAAATCTATCCTGAATCCCTGTTATTTGACGCCACACGACAAAAATTTCTAAAAAAAGAGAAGTAAAGAAATTCGATATTATCGATCTTTTTTTAATTAAATAAAAATTCCCAAATCAACCCGGGTATGTTATAATTAAACATCGAATTTTCCGATAAAACCCAAAGACTAGGAAAGAAGGATATGTAATGACTAATAAAAAGATTCCATTCAGCGACGAGCTGATCCGACAGGTAGCACAGCAGTATGGTACCCCATTTCACATCTATGATGAAAAAGGCATGCATGACAATATGAAACGTCTGCAGAAGGCCTTTTCCTGGAATCCGAATTTTCATGAATACTTTGCGGTGAAAGCAACGCCAAACCCGTGGATCATGAAGAGCCTCAAGGAGCTCGGCGTCGGTGCAGACTGCAGCTCCATGGCAGAGCTTGTGCTTGCTGAGACTGTCGGCATCACCGGGGATCAGATCGTATTCTCTTCGAATGATACCCCGGACGAAGAATTCCTGAAAGCGAATGACCTCGGTGCCATCATCAATCTGGATGATGTATCGAATCTCGATGATATGGAACGCCTTCACATGGTTCCGGAAAAGATCTGCTTCCGCTATAACCCGGGTCCGGAGCTTGCGCGCGGCAATGCCATCATCGGTACTCCGGAAGAAGCCAAGTACGGCATGACCAAGGATCAGCTCATGACCTGTGTCGACTGGGCGAAGGACCATGGGATTTCCTACATTGGTATCCATACCATGGTCATCTCCGCGGAGCTTCAGCTCCCGGGGCTTCTCGGCACTATCAGCATGATGTTTGACCTTGCGAATGAGATCAAGAGAGAAAAAGGCGTCACCGTCTCCTTCATCGACTTCGGCGGCGGCATCGGTATCCCCTATTGTCCGGAACAGGATCCGGTCGACCTCGAAGGCCTTGGCGAAGGCGCGAAGAAACTCTTCGAAGAAAAAATGGCAGGCTTTGAAAATACCCGCATCTCCTTCGAATGCGGCCGCATGGTGACCGGTCCCTACGGTTTCCTTGTGACGAAAGCCATCCACTACAAGCACATCTACAGAGACTACATCGGCACTGATGCCTGCATGGCCGACCTTATGCGTCCGGGCATGTACGGTGCCTATCACCACATCACCGTCCTCGGTAAAGCAGATGCACCGAAGGACCATGTCTATGACGTGACCGGCTCCCTCTGTGAAAACTGCGATAAATTCGCCATCCAGAGAGCGCTTCCTGAAATCGAAATGGGCGATCTCATCGTCATCCATGATACCGGCGCTCATGGCCACAGCATGGGCTATAACTACAATGGACGTCTCCGCCATCAGGAAATCTTCGTCCATGAAGATGGCAGCATCCAGCAGATCCGCAGAAATGAAACGCTTCGCGATCTCTTCGCGACACTGGATTTCCCGGGACTTGCAGAGAATACGGAAAAAGTAATGAAATAAGGAAATAGAAAATACCACCATGATCTTTATGTCATGGTGGTATTTTTTATGACGGAAAGGGGAGTGGGTGTCGTGCTTGCCGCAGCCGTATCATCCCGCTGTTTTCCGGCAATAGTCATACAAGGAAAGCAGGTAGTCGGAGTCTTCTCTCCAGACGCCTGTCTCATAGTCAAAGAGGGCATCATAGACCTTGGACTCTGCAAACCGGGTCAGCGCTTCTTCATACAGCACGTTTTCTCTTTCTGCAAGAAGTCCTACCGCGTCTCGCATGATTTCGACCGCGCAGGCTTATTTTTGTGTATCATTGAATTCATGCGTTTCCATCGCCATAGCGTTCACTCCTTAAAAAGTCAGGCTACGTGTTCTGAAGTCTCCAAGTCTCTCACTTCTTCCTTTTTTCTCTCTCCTGCACTTCCCGTACGACTTCTTTTATCGTCGTCCCCTTGATCGGTTCTTCCCCATTTTCTGCCCATGGGAAATGCATATGGGGGGCGACGCGTTCGAAGAAGTGGGGGAGATGCGTCGCATTGTCGTCCACGTGCTCGGGGACGAAGACGGGGAGGCGGGAGGGGAGGATTTCAAGGTCGATCGGGAAATTCGGTCCCTTATCGCCGTCTACATTGGTCGAGAGGGTATCGCCTTCATTGATGGAGATATGCGCTTTTTTGATACCGACGACAGTGACGAAGTCGGGGCCCATCTGGAAACCGGCGAGGAGCTTCGGCGCCTGCCGGATGGCATTCAGCCAGGCGAAGTCGTGGAAGAGGCAGAGCTTGATGATGCCTTTATTGCGGTCTTCCGGCGGGATGAGGTTGCGGAAGCTGCCGGCGGAGTCGGTCAGCATGGCAGCGATCAAAGGGGAGGAGACTTGGATCACAGTGCCATTTTCCTCTTCGATCTTAAAGTGGTAGGATTTCTGCTTGTTCAAGACCTGCATGCCTTTCATGAAGTAGGCGAGCGATCCGAAGAGGGTCTTTTCTTTGATGGAGACTTCGCTGACTGCTTCAGAAATGAGGCCGGCGGCGACAACGTTGATGAAGTAGCGGTCATTGATCTTGCCGACATCGATTTTCGTCTTGACTGCATGTTCGAGCATGCGGATGGCTCCCTGCGGGGAGCGCGGGATGTGGAGAGCGCGGGCCAGATCATTGACTGTGCCGAAGGGAATAAAGCCGAAGGCGGACTGACTACCTACGGGTACCATGCCATTGATGACTTCATTGATGGTGCCATCGCCGCCCATGCAGATGACGTCACGTCCTTTTTCTGCGGCGATGCGGGCGAATTCTGTAGCATCCCCCGCTTTTTCGGTCAGCTTGATGGTGATGTTGTCATAGCGCTTTGCCAGTGTCGTATGGAGGAGCGGGATATAGCGCGGGGCTCGCTCGCGTCCGGAGGTCGGATTGACGATGATGGTGCATCGGGTGGATTCTGTCATGGGTGTCTCCTGAAAAAAGTGTGGGTGATCCGGAGAAGTCATGGGTAAGGAAATGGCAGCCCTGTTTCCCCATTGGCGGGAAGATTCTTTCTGAGGGGAATGCCCCAAATGGTCTGCTCTGATCTCCGGTCACACAGCTTTACGTTCAAACTTGTATTCTATATTATAGCGCAAATCGGCACACGAAAAAAGGCTCTCCCACGAAATGCTCGTGCGGAGAGCCTTTTGATGATCGAAATGAGGAAACCGAGAACTGAGCCACCAGTCGCCAGTCGCCAGTCACCAGTCACCAGTCACTGATTCCGGGTCCCCAGCCGTTCTTGATCTCGTTATACAGCTTGACAAGACCATTCTCCATGGCGAGGTTATTCGGGATGGCGGTCTTGACAGTGTGAAGGAAGATACGGCAATGGGTATCGGGAATGGCGATGAAGACGTGCTGACACCAGACGAAGCCATTGGGCGTCAGGGTGCGGAAGTATTCGGAGAGCGTGCCTCCATGTGCAGAAAGGCGATCGGAGATGGTGTCCGCGTCCATGAATTGTTCATAGCGAGGGCGGTCTTCTTTCTGAATGGAGAGATATCCGAAAGCACGCATTGTTTTTTGGTAACAGTATGTGTGGCCGGGATGAAACTTGTGGTAGTCCCGGCAGAAGACGACGGGCTGGCAGGTGCCGCGGTCAAGATCATTGATGATGATGGCATGGTAGAGGTGATAGAGATCCTTTTCAAGACCGTTCACTTTCATCTGCTCGATCCGGATGGCATTGCGGGTGATATTGAGAAGCTTGCAGCGCATGAGGAAGCGCTTGCCGAGCTGGGCGATCTTCTGCACCTTCAGCCAGAGATACTGATCATCGATGGTATAGGTCATGGCGTAGGGCTCATCGGAATCGTAGACATGGGAGAGCAGACGCGCGATTTTTTGACGAATCGGGCTCTCCGGCATATTGAGGCGGGCTTCACTGTCACGCGGAGTGGGCGCACCGACGGAAGCAAGTACGTCTTGATAGGCAGGGGAGGCGAAGCGGAAATAGAGCTTGCCATCCTCCATAGTTTCCACGATCGCGAGCGAATCATCCGTGGTGAAGTCCATATCCCCTGCTTTTTCATAGTAGGCTGTGAGCTCAGGCGTCTCAATGGCCATATGCTGCAGAGTGATATGGGCTTTCATCTCATCGAAGGGGAGCGGCTTGCCGAAGAAGTAGCCCTGAATCTTTTCGCAGCCGATGTCTCGGAGGAAGCGGAATTGTTCTTCTGTTTCCACGCCCTCTGCCAAGGTCCGGATGCCGATCTTTTTCGACATGTGAATGGTGGACTGGATGATATCTTTCGAGCGCTGCGTGAAATTCGACAGGAAGTCCATGTCGATCTTGAGCTCATCGAAGTGATAGTCTTTGAGTGCATTCAGTGAGGAGTAGCCGCTTCCGAAGTCATCCATCCAGACCTGATAGCCGACCTCGCGGAAGCGATCGAGGATGATGCGGATTTCTTGTGCATTCTGGACGAACATGCTCTCCGTGATTTCTATGCAGAGGAGATGGTGGGGGATCTGGTATTTTTCCGTGCGTTTCTTGACCTCTGCGAAAATGTCACAGGTGAGGAAGTCCATGCGGGAGAGGTTGATGGAAATCGGGACGACCGGTACGCCTTCATCGAGGCAGGCGCGGATGCGCTTGCAGACCTCTTCCAGAATGTACAGGTCGAGCTGGTAGAGCTGGCGTGTATTTTCAAGAGCCGGGATGAATTCGCTCGGCTTTAAGAATCCGTACACAGGATCGATCCAGCGAGCCAGTGCTTCGAGGCCGCAGAGCGTCTTTGAAATGGAGCGGATGACAGGCTGGTAGTAGACCTGGATATAGCCTTTGGCAAAGGCTTCGTCCAGATGATCGATGACATAGTCACGGATGAGGACGGCACGCTGCACCTTGGCGGTATATTCACAGAGAAAGATGTCAAGGCGGTCCTTGATGCTGTCGCAGGCGAGCTTAGCAAGGTCGCAGGCTTTGCTTGGCGTGATCGAGAGATCCTCTACCTGATAGATGCCAATCTTCACTTCGAGCGGGGAGCGCATGTACATGGAAAGCAGCTTCTTGTGGGCATCGATGACGCGGTTTTGAAGATCTATGTCATAGGTGAGGACGACGAAATGATCATCAGAGAAGCGGGCAATGAAATCATCCGGGAAACATTCTCGGAGCTTTTCCGCCATATGGAGCAGGAGGGCATCACCGGCATCAAGGCCGAAATGAATATTGTACGACTTGAAGTGGCAGAGATTGAAATACAGGATCGCAATCGGCGGTGATGCAGGATTCATGCTGGACAGTTTGAACCATTTGGCTGCATATTCAAGGAAACGACGCTGCCCCGGGAGCTCTGTCAGCCGGTCGGTGGAGTAGGCGAGATACTTCGCTTCTGCATCGACGGCGAAGACCACGGTCACGCGCCCAAAGTCCGGGAGCGTGTGGGTGCGGCAGAAAATCTCCATGTATCGGGGAGGATTTTCTTTGGTGATGGCTTTGAAATCAATGCATCCGATCGGGCTCTGCTGCGACTGATGGCTGATTTCTTGGAAGACACGCGCTCTGTCATCGGCACAGATGAGGTCATCGAATGTGTTTCCACGCTCCTTAATCAGTGTGTCCAAGCTGTCATAGCCCAGCATGGTGAGGAAACGGTCATTGGCATACAGGATGTCATGGGTGTCCGCACGATAAATAAAAACGCCCCCCGGCATGGCATTCAGCACGCCGTTTTGGATAGAATGGTTTAGTACGTCATGTGAAACATTTTTACTCATTGTTCGTCACCGCCTTTGTCGTAGTGATAGTCATAGGGTTAAGGGTTCAAGGTTCAGGGGTAGCCCGTGGGGCGTGCTGCCCCTTGATTGCGAGTGAAAGTTCTACTCTCTAGTTAGGAGTGAGGAATGAGGAATGAGGAGTGGTGGTGCGGCGCAAAAAATTATGAAGCGCCGCGAAGTATAAATAGGGCGATGCCCGCAGATGGTATGTAGTCACCAGTCACCAGTCCCTAGCCACCAGTCACTCTATTTATATCTTATAAAAGTACTCGATAGCGCCCAGCGTCTTGCCATCCTGAAAGAGGGGCTCGGTGTGAACGAGGACGGAGACTCGGTCGCCCGCCTTGCTCCTGAGCCAGACGGCTTTTTCACGGGATAGTCCGTCGAAAATGGTCGCGACGAGCGGGCACATGGCATGGCACAGGTGGGTGCCGGTCTCATCGATGTGATCGAGATGACTTTCGAAGCAGTGCTTGCCGAGCATGTCTTCCGCTTTGTAGCCGCTGATGCGTTCTGCGCCTTTGTTCCAGTAGAAGATCTTGCGATCCGTATCGACGCAGTAGACGCCGAAGGGCATCTGGTCAAGAATTTTTACGAAGAGTTCTTCGTGTGTCATATTCATGGGTTGAACCTCGTTTCATGAAGAGGAAGTGTGGAGTGTGAACCTCAGCGTGGCAGTGCATAATCATGCCTTTTATAGTATATAAGGAAAGAAGGAAAAAGGCAAAGGAAATATGATGAGAATAGATGAATCTATCATTTTTTTGAAACAGAGAGACGATCTATTGTCAACTTTACAGGGGGGGTACATCATATATAATATTACATATTTATATGTAACGTGAATGAGTATTTTCTTCAGGGGAAACGGCAGAAGGTATCGCTACCATGATGCTTGAGGTGTCGATATGTCTGTCTATCATGAATCACAGGAGAATCATATGAATAAAATGGGCATGACACTTTGCCTGTCTCTGGCGGCTTTTCTGCCTTGCGGGGTGATGCAGGCGGCAGACATTGACCCGATCGCGCAGCATCAGGCGAAGGAAAGGGCGCAGGTCAGAGAGACGATGGACCGCTATACGGCAGAGGAAAAGGCTCATCGCCGTGAGGATGCACGGGCGCTCGGTCGGGAGCTGCTGCTGGCGGGCGAAGGCCTTGGCGAAACGGTGAAGCGGGAGATCGGAGAGCTTGCGGTCGAGGATGCACAGGCGCGTGTCATCGCGAATATTCCGATCAATCAAGCGCGGACGGCGCTTTCCACATCCGCGGGGGACTATGAGGCGTTGAAGGCACATTACCTCATCCGTCAGCGGATGCTTCCTGCGTGGGATGAAGAAAAGGATCGTCTGATCATGTCCCTTTCGCAGCTGGGAGGGATGCCTGTCCCTAGAGATCCGGAGGCGGCCTTTGTCAAAACGTATGAGAAGGCGTCGATGGCGCGCAGGAATGTCCTTCTGTACTATCAGGGAGAGCATGATCCGGACCGGTTTGCACCATACAGGAAGGAGTCAGATCGCTGGCTCGGCAGGCTTGCCGCTGAGGTGAAAGCATATGCACTCTCGCTGGCAAGCAGCAGCGATCCGTCCCATCCGACACCGGAGGCAGAAGCCCTCGCCGCGCAGTATACGAAGACGGTCCTCATGGCGCTTGATGATGAGCTGCAGGTGGAGATTCTCGGCGATCGTTTCGAAAATGCGCGGAAATCTTATGAGGCGGCGACGAAGAATTACGAGAAGCTGTATGCGAAAGAGATCAGCCGCTGCATGAACAGCGGCAATGGATTCCTTCTCACGAATCAAAGAGCAGGGGATACCGGCAGCAGGGGGGCGGCTTCTTCGGCAGCATCGGGCAGTTCTTCTGCCGCCAAGGCAGCAGGGAATGGTATGTCCGCTGACGGCACCGTGGTACCGAGCACGCCCTTTCTTGTGCCGCGGAGCAGCGAGGAAAGAGAAGCTCTCCGCAGGAAGCTCATGCACGAGATGGATCAGATCACTTCAGATGACTGGGAGCGTCTCGCACGCCGCCGCGTAGAGTATGCGGATGAGCTGTCTGCTATCGGTTATTTCGACAGAGAATCATCATACATGCAGGCATCCACCGAGGTCAAAGCGCCGAAGATTTCGGAGAAGCGATTCAAGATCGATGGGGAGGCGCGTGTGGACTATGGCGCTCACAGCGGCTACAAGTCCATCGGAGACAGAAGCCACGCGCGTGTCAGGATTTATGGAGATTACAATATCGATGACAACTGGCATTTCATTTCCATGCTGGAAAATGAAAAGATCCTAAGCGGTAAGGGGGAGGACAGCTGGATGGATATCGACCGCTGGTATCTGACGGGCAAGGTGGGAAGCACACAGGTAGATGCCGGGGCTTTCGGGTCTTTTCTGGCGGAAGGAAATATTTACGACAGCAGGTTCACCGGGGTGCGTGTCTCGGGCAAGGAGCCTTTCTCCTACATGGCAGAAGCGGGGACGATCAAGCATGCAGGCTTCGTGGCAGCCGCTGAGGCATCGACCACGCATGACATCTATACGCTGGGAGCGGGGCTCTATCGCTTCGATCTCGAGGACAGGGGAGAGAGGAACATCTATATGCTGAATGTTCATCGTCCGCTTGGCGGTCTCTACGATCTGGGCCTCATGGGACTTCTTGGGGAAGATGAGAGCCGCAGCGAGAAGGGCTATGTGGTATCCCTCACTCGTGGGAAAGAGAAAACATGGGAGAGAGGAAATACGTACTATTTCCTGAAATACTATCATCAGCCATATACCACGTATGTATTACATACCATGAACGGACTTGCGGACTACATGGACGGCTTCGAAGGCATCGGTGCCGGTATCCACTACACCGTAAAGCCGGACTGGCTCTTGCAGGCAGAATACTATAATCTCAAAGATCTCGAAGAGGGCGGCAGAAATCATACCTTCTGGCTTGCGCTTTCGTACTATTTCTCGAATTACAATGGGTGAGAAAACGAGGTTCAAAAGGTTCGACAGGCAGAAGGTTCAACGGGGCGGTGCGGTACATAAATCAGAAGCGCCGCGGCGTAGAAATCATGGCGATGCTCGGAAGTGGTATCCAAGTCACCAGTCACTTTAGTATGGCTCTCATCCCCGTTTTCGAATATTGGCTCTTAAAAAGAGGAAAGCATATCATGAAGAACATTCATACTATTGTCGTCGTCGGTCTGGGCTACGTCGGCCTTCCGCTGGCACATGCCTTTTCGAAGCATTTCCGCGTCATCGGTTATGATCTATCTGAGGAGAAGATCGCGCTTTATCGTAAAGGCATCGATCCGACGAATGAGCTCGGAAATGAAACGGTCAAGGAGAGCACTGTCGAATTCACGAATGACCCTCAGAAGATTTCTGAGGGCGACTTCATCGTGGTCGCAGTGCCGACACCGGTGAATCAGGATAAGACGCCGGATCTTTCGCCGGTCGAGTCTGCTTCACGCATCGTGGGATCGCATATGAAAAAAGGCGCAGTCATCGTCTATGAGTCGACGGTCTATCCGGGGGTGACAGAGAATATCTGCGCTCCGATCCTTGAAAAGGAATCGGGGATGACGCTGGGAGCCGATTTCCAGATCGGCTACTCGCCGGAGCGTATCAATCCGGGCGACAAGGTCCATACACTGAGAAGCATCGTCAAGATCGTTTCCGGGATGGATGAAAAGACACTGGAGATGGTGAAATCTGTCTATGGCACCATCATCGAAGCAGGCGTTTATCCTGTTTCCTCGATCCTGGTCGCAGAAGCGGCAAAGCTCGTGGAGAATGCACAGCGCGATATCAATATCGCCTTCATGAATGAGCTTGCGATCGCCTTCCATTTGATGCACATCGATACGAATGAGGTGCTCGAAGCGATGAATACGAAGTGGAATGCGCTCGGTTTCCGGCCGGGGCTGGTCGGAGGTCACTGCATCGGGGTTGATCCGTACTATTTCATCTATCAAGCGGAGAAATTGGGCTATCACTCGAAGATCATCGGCGCAGGACGTCGCATCAATGACAGCATGTCGGGCTATGTGGTGAAGCAGATGGTGAAGGAAATGATCCGAAACCACGTAGATACGCGCCATGCGAAGATCTATCTTCTGGGCATGACATTCAAGGAGGACTGCCCGGATGTCAGAAATTCCCGGGCTGTCGATATTTTCCATGGCCTCAAGGAGATGGGCTTTGATCCCATCGCTGTCGATCCGGCGGCGGATCAGGCGGACTTTGAACGTCTTTATCATGTGCCGCTTGTGCCGCTTTCCGCCGTCAAGGATGCGGATGTCATTGCCGTCCTTGTCGCCCATAAAGAATTCAAGGCACTCTCATCGGCCGAGGTTCGCTCACTTTTTGTAACCTGCCCGGAGGAAGAGACGCCGCTCCTCTTTGATGTGAAGAGCATCTACGACCCTAAGGAAATGAGGGGTGAAGGGCTCGCCTATTGGAATCTATAAAGGGTAAGAAGTGACTGGTGACTAGTGACTGCTGACTAGACTCCCGTATCGTCATTTCGAGCGAAGCGAGAAATCTTCTTTGCAGACCGATAAATGATGGATGTGCGAAAGCAGAAATACGTAGCACCAAGGTGTCGTTTCCATACAGTGCCTATGTGATACTGACCGCAGTGCAAGAAAGACCCTCGGCTACGCTTTCGATGACGATACGAGAAAGGGATACCCAAAAAAGTGTGAAAGCGGGGATGAGTAGCTAGCTAAGATTGCATCCGCGATCTATGGACGAGCCGCCCCATGGGCTAACCCTGATCCATTTTACCAACGAGGACATTATGCGTATCAAAACCATTGGCATCTTAGTCATTGCCGCTGCCGTGATCGGTGGGGGCGGCTACGGGCTGCACCATTATCTGGCTTCTTCGGCGCAGAGCGAAGCGTATGTGACAGACTTATCTAGCGGGTTTTCCGCCGATCGGGAGATCAAGGATGCACTGACGCTTTATCAGAAGGATAGCTGCCCGAAGGCGAGAATTCTGAAACCGCCGGGCGGGGAGAAGAAAAGGATGTATCTCTTCTTCTCGGGATTGCCGGATCGACCGATGATCGAGAAGCTGACAGACCTTCTGGAAAAAGAAGAAAGTGAGGCTGCCTTCTTTGCAGAAGGGCAGAATGTGCTTGATGAAGAGCAGGGAATGAAGGTGCTGCATAAGAAAGGCGCTCTGATCGGGAATTATACCTGGCTGGGAAGGCCGAAATTTGAAACGATGAAGCCGGAGGCGGCCATCGCTTCGGTGGCCAAGACGCAGAAAGCCATCCATCTCATGGAAGGCAGTACGCCTCTCTATTTCAAAGCACCGAATACGAAGTACACCGATGATCTGCTGAAAGTCCTCGGCGCGTGCGGGGTGAAGTATGCGGTCGAGAGCAGTATCACTATCCGAAGAGGACAGCTGAAGAGCGCATCCGATGCCGAAGAGATCGTGAAGAAATTAAAACCAGGCAGTATCATCGCCTTTGAGGTGAATCGTCCGCTCGACATCAAAGTGAAAGAGCAGGGGGCGTATGATGAAAAGCCCGCCATCGATAAGAAGCCGACTATCAAGGACAGTGATTTCGTGAATCAGCCGGCGCCTCATGATATGGCAGAGGAGGTCTTCTGGCTCATCGATGCATTGAAAGAAGAAGGGTATGAGCTGAGGAGCTTGGAGAGGATAAACGGTGATTAGTGACTGGTAATTAGTAGCTAGGGATTAGGAGCTAGGGATTAGGTTGCGATACGAGAACACCGCTAGATTCAAAACTTCGCGGCGCTTCTGATTTTTCTGCGCCGCACTACCATTCCTAATTCCTCATTCCTAATTCAAGCAGAGCTTTCATCCACAATCAGTGGACGAGCCGCCCCACGGGCTAACCCTGAAGTTTGAAAGCAGAAACCGAGATTCATCTATCCCCTTCCTCTGGAAGGGGAACGCCCGAAGGGCAAGGGGTTGGCCGAGGGAGAGGAAAGCCCCAA
>OQVL01000008.1_pt1 | contig 53589 bp, 79 predicted proteins | sample 1691501 | NCBI WGS metagenome assembly OQVL01 (sample SAMN03418253, study PRJEB22391) | human gut metagenome | biome: human-gut; feature: organic feature; material: feces | host: Homo sapiens | place: Tanzania | collected 2013-01 | reverse complement strand
GGCCATCGCCGGCGCGGGCGGAAACGTGTTTGAGACCAATGTGGATGTCCGCATTGAACACCACGGAGACTTCGACGACAAGGCCGCCGCCAAGTTTGCGGACCTCGTGGCAAACAGGGCAACCAAGAAGCTCAACGATGTGATGGCACGGCAAGGTGTCAGAAAATGATTTTGAGAGGGGCGGCAACGCCCCTCTCTTGTGAATGAAGGAGGGTCGCTATGCTGATTGATTTCTCAAAGCTCGATATGAGTGAGGCGCCGGTCCTCCTTCTCTCTCAGGCGGATGGCACGCCTGTCCAGCCTTTGGGCTATGCCATGAATATCAAGCCGGAGTTCCACTGCAACGAGGTCTCCGTGATTACCTTTGACCTGCCGAAGCAGACACAGGACGGGCCTACGCCTGGCTATGACCAAGTAGTCGGCATGCAGTATGTGCAGTGGCCTGACATTGGTCTTTTTATCCTGATGGAACCGAAGACGACCAATGAAGGCGTCGTCGAAATGAAGTCCTGCACTTTGTACTCCTCTGAGTATGAGTTTACATACAAGACCATTACGCTGGAAAACAGCGCCTACAACTTCTGGAATCCGGCGGCCCCGGACGATACCCTGATTGGCCGCATCTTGGAACGGATGCCCTCTTGGAGTGTGGGCGAGATTGACGAGGCGCTCATTGGTCGCTATCGGGTCTTTGAGGATACCGGCCAGAACATCTACAATTTCCTCAAGAGTACGGCGCAGGAGAAGTACGGCTGCCTTATCGACTTCGATACCATTAACCGGAAGATCTATGCTACTGCCTTCACGTCTCCTGTTGCCACGAATCCGGTCTACCTGTCTCTTGATAACCTCGCCAAGAAGCTGGAGATCACAGAGAATACGGAAGACATTCTGACCTGCCTTGATATGAACGGCGCGGACGGCGTCGATATCCGTAGCGTCAATCCGCTTGGCACGAACAAGATCTATGACCTCGGTTACTTCCTGACGGAAGAGAAGGTCGGGGCGACTCTGGCAGCCAAGTGGACGGCGTGGAATCAGGCGTTCAAGGAAGCGCAGACCACCTATTTCGGCAAGAGCGTGGAGCACGCTCTTGCTCAGGCGCAGTATGACGCCCAGGTAGCCAAGATCACCGACCTTCAGTATGAGCTGAAGGAGTTGGAAACGCTGCAATCCACCTATGTTTCCGCTGAGGCTTCCGGCATCGACATGTCGGACCAACTCTTGGCAATCAAAGGGCAGATCGCGGCGAAGCAGGCGGAGATCGACCAGGCGAATGTCCGTCTTGCCAGCATCCAGACGGAGCTTGACAGCATTTTTGCGGAGCTCTCCGCCATCAACCAATCGCTGGCATTTTCGAAGCACTTCACGGCCGAGGAGCTGCTGGTGATCGACCGTTACACGAAGGAAGACGCTGTCACGGACAGCTCTTTTGTGGTCCCGACGGTCAACACCTATGACAAAGAGAATGATACCGGCGACTTCGCCGCCGCAACGGCGGCCGTCACACAATGCGAGCTGACCAAGGTCTCTCACAGCACTGCGAAGGACATCTACTCCATCATTGGCGGCAGTATCTCCTGCGCGGTGGACGGCAAGACGCTGAACGGCAACGTCATCCGGGGTGCCGTGGAGACTGGCGGCACAGACAAGAGCTTCCTTCTGACGGCTTATCTCGGCGTCAGCACGTATGACAGTTCGGATATTCAGACAGGCTGCGTTACGCTGAGCGGCACGTTCTCTTCTCTTTCGGAGAACACGGTGTTGGATAGCGAGACTGGCGCTTACGCTGTGGGCACTTCCTTGTCGGCGGTGCTGAGCGGTGGATACTTCTTCCTCTCCCGCAACAACTCTGAGTTTGACCAGAAGTCTGTTGAATGGGACCTCTTTGACTACGGATTAGAGCTGCTGGCCCGGAAGGCTCGTCCTTCCTACACCTTCTCGGTGGAGTCCTGCAACTTCCTCGCTCTAGAGGAGTTCGAGGTGTTCAAGAACCAGTTGGCGTTCGCCAAGCGGATCTACCTCGACATTGACGGCAAGGTTCTGGAGCCTATCTGCATCGGGGCGAAGCTGGATTTCGAGGACCTCCCTTCTTTGGAATTGGAGTTCGGTGACACCTTCTACAGCGGCGAGAGCACCTTTGCTTTCAGTGACCTGCTGGAGAAATCGGTCTCTATGGGCAAGACAACGGATTTCAAGCAGTTCACTTATAATCAGTATACGAACAGCGGTGATGCCAACCGGGTGGAGGAGCTCATCAACAATGCTCTGGATGCTTCCAAACGAGCGCTGCTGAACTCCATCAATCAGGAAATTGTCTTTGATCAGACGGGCCTCCGCATCCGGAAGAAAAAGGACAACGGCGGCTACGAGGACAATCAGATCTGGATCACCAATATTGGTATTACCTTCACATCCGACGGGTGGACTTCTGCCCGCATGGCGATTGGACAGTTCCAGGATACAAACCTCGGCACGCTATGGGGTATTGTGGCTCCTTCCATCGTTGGCACTCTGCTGGCTGGTGAAAACCTGGTCATCGAGAGCACGAAGAAGGATGGCGATACCGCCGTCTTCCGTGTGGACGCTGACGGCGCCAAGCTTTACAATTCTCTTTTCGATCTGGTCAGCAAGTACACCTACAACGGTAAGACGAATGTCGGTCAGATTTCGCTGAACCCGACGGTCGGACTAATCTCGGGTAATACAACGGCGGAAAACTCCTTCTTTTCCTACGATGACGCTGGCAACATTGTTGGCGTCAAGACAGTGAATGGGAATACCGTAAAGTATATCGATGAGCTGACCAGTGATGATCGCCCGCAGACAAAGTTCTGGGTCGACATGGAAGGCAACGTCTACTTTGACGGCAATGGCACATTCAACGGCGACGGCAATTTCTCCGGCACCGTGAACGCCATTGACTTCAAGTTGAATGGCACCTCCATCACGAATATCTTCAAGGCTGAGACTACAGACGACGGGTATGTGCTGAAGATCGGCAATATCACCATTGACGGCGAATCCGGCGAGATTACATTTAACGGCAGTGCTGAAATCGTTCAAGTCCGTTATTCCACTGATAAGGCAGCGGTGATTCCGTCTGGGTGGAGTACGACCTGGGATTCCTCTTGGAGCAACACCAGTACTGTGGTGTATGCCATTTACAGCTACGACGGCGGCTCTACCTGGACGACAACACCTATGATCATCCAGAGTAAGAACGGCACGAATGGCAGTGATGCAAGTGTACCGAGCTATATTACCCGGACTAAGATCACGACTACGGAAATTGAGTCTCCCAACATCACGGGCAACTATATCCGTGCGCTGAGAGCATTTCTGGTCGGCGATAACTACGGTTTTATGGGCTATGCCCAGGGCGCCAAGGTCGATGAAAGTTCACTGACCGGAACGACCACTACGCATGGTGTGGCCCTCGCAGCCAGCGACGTCATGTCTTCCGCTGACTTCCAGAATAACGGCGGCATCATTACGTATGAGACGCAGGGGCACTATGTCATTGCCACAACAGATGGTGTGCGCTTACAGGCGGGTAGTTCTAATCTGGTCCTGACTCAGAACGGCCTCTATCTCAATGGGGCGGCTCTCGGCGCTGGTGAGGGTACACAAGTCGTGGCTGTGTGGGGGTGAACTGAATGGCTCTTTCAATTTCGTTCAGTACCACCACTGACAGCATTTCTGCCAGCGTCAGCACTTCCGGTCTGGTTGCCATGCAGATCAACTGGTATCTCGACGGCACCTTGGACGGATCTGACAACCTGGCGGTTGGTGATACCTCGTCTTCCTGGACCTTCACTGGGCTAGAAGAAGATACGAGCTACAACATCCGGGCAGTAGCATACCAATACAATCCATGGCAGCAGCTGGATAGTGGTTCAACTACCGCCAAGACCAAGTCCTCGGCGGTCTACTATTATCTGAAGCTGATTTTAAAGGGTAATGGCGGCACGCTGCCTAACGGAGCTACTGAGACTGTCTATATTGGTAATACCAAAAACAATACAGAGGTCAACATTCCGTTTGATGGCTCCGGGTTCTCGCGCTCTGGATACACTCTTCTGGGGTTCAGTTCCAACGCCTCAGACACTACGGCGTTGTATGAACCAATAGATACGTTTGTGTTCTATTCGAGCAGCACATCTCCGACCAACCCGACGGTATGCACGATGTATGCCATCTGGCAGGAGGATATTTCTCGTCCAGCGGATTGGGTCTGGACATCCACCGTGCGGAAAGGCGCAGCTGTCCCGACTGTCCAAAAGTCGGACACGCTATGGCATGCTAAATACTTAACGGCAACTGAATGGAACAACTTTCAGGACCGCGTGGCGGCGTTTCTGAAGTACACGGGGATTGGTTTCAGCGGCTCCTTCACACGGGTCAGCGCTGGCGCCACGATGCAGCGCAGCACGATCAACGGAATGATCCAGGCAATTGCATTGATGAATCCGCCGACTGCGCCACCAGCCGAGGTCGCGGCAGACCAACCGATCACCGCTGCGCTTTTTAATGGGCTGATGCGGAGCCTGAACAGTATCACGTGATTTTAAGGAGTTTATATGGATCAGAACCAACAGAATCTTGACAGCGCAATGCGCTGCATGGACCTGATTGCCTGTCGTGGGCGGCAGGAAGTCAAAGCAATGGCGGCCGCCTTTCAGCTGATCGAGGCCACACTGGCTGACCTTGTGGAGAAACAAGGAGAACCACCCCAGTGATGGGATGGTTCTCTTAATTAGTCTCTTAACCTGAGACGGGCTTTTCGGTAAAATAGTACATCATCGCATCGTGTTTTGTGCAGATTGTAGCTTGACTTTACTGAGAGTTAACAGTTATAATAATACACGAGGAGATATCTGCTGGACACAGATACCTCCCCGTGGTGAAACCCAGACGGTCGCCACTAAACATAAGTTACGTCACATGATGAGGCTGAGCCTCAACCTTGTGAGCCGTTCTGTTGGCGCAGACGGCTCACTTCTCTTTCTTGCACATATCACGTACAAAGGACGCGATACTGGCGATGGCGCCTAAGAGCCCAATCGCCATAACAATCGTCGAAGTAATTATGTACGCCTCCCTTCGGAAAATATTTCCCGCAAGGGCTGTACACACGCCTCCATTCCGCTCTTGCGGGATGCCAGGCGACCGTCTTTTGACCGCTTTCCGTCTACTAACCCACAAACATCAACGTAGGCGGTGAGCTTCACAATTGTTATTATAACCCAAAAGCAAGTGAAAAGCAACTAAAGCCGACATCATTTTTATGGTGTCGGCTTTTCCCATTTTAGGAGGTGAGTTATGAGCTTTACCGGAACCTCCATTACTTTTAACGGCATCCCCAGCGATGACTTTGGTTTGATCTTGTATGCCAAGATCGACAACGCCACACAGAAAGTCACTTCCTTTGCCTCTCCGCTGGACATTCAGGAGGACCGTCCGCTGAGAAAGTATCGGCCCTACTGCTATGGCGGTGGGCACAAGGATGTCTTGAATTTTACCTTAGTCCTTGGCTGTAATGAGGAGCGGGCTTACGCTCGCTCCTTTTTTGATGCCTTTGACCGGGAACGTATCGCTGGCTGGCTGACCGGATTCCAGGATTACCGCTGGCTGACCATTCAGCAAGACGATTTACAGCATGTACGCTACTATTGTCGTATCACCGATTTAGAAGCAATTGAAGTAGGTGGACACTGTGTAGGTTTTGAGGCGGCAGTGCAATGCGACTCTGCTTACGCCTACATGCGTCCGAAGACTACAACGATTACGGTTTCGGGCACCAAGGAACTTATCTTTCATAACCGTTCCAGCATGAACGAGCCCTATCTCCCGAAGCTGGAAATCACACTCTCTTCCGGCAACAGCATCAGTATTGTCAATGCCAGCGATGGCGGCAGAGAGTTTGCTTTCCGGGAGCTGCCTACCAGTGTCGGTAAGATCACAGTGGACAATGACAGAATGATTATGACAGATGCCAATGGGACGAACCTGTATCCTTACTGGAATAAAAAGACCTTCCGTCTTCAGCGGGGCGACAACAACCTGACGATCACCGGCAACGGGACCGTCAGCATCCTGACCGAATTCCCGGTCAATGTGGGAGGTTGATTGAAATGGAACTTTTATTTAGCCTGCCGGACTGGGATTTTGTCGGCGGGTCCACACAGAAGCGGATCTTTACGATGACGAATGAGTCCGGGGTCACCTATGATTACCCCGGCTCTTCCGCATCCATCTCTATCATCGAGTACGTGAACCGTGGCACTCCGGTGCTGACCAAGGCGGCCACCGTTGGAGCGGACGCCAGTGGAAAGTATTGCGAGGTCGCGGTATCCCTCTCCCCTTCCGAGACGCTGAACATGTGCGGCAAGTACATCTATCAGCTCTCCATCAAGGACGCCAACGGGAACTACTCGATCCCGATGTACGGTGCTATGCACGTCGCCGACAACATCGACAAATCTTTCGTGAAATGAGGTGACGAGCTTTGGTTACGACTTACTATCTGAACCTCGTGGCAGGGAATCTGCTTGGAACGAAAACCTCTCCCGGCATCCCGGCCACTTACTACGTTGGCCTCTCGAAGTCCGCTCCCACTGTAGCGGGCGGCAATGTCTCTGAACCTTCCGGAGGCGGGTATGCACGTGTCGCTATGACCGGCATGTCAGCCCCCGCCAATGGCGTCATTAAGAATGGGCAAGAGGTCGCCTTCGCAGAGGCGAGCGGCAATTGGGGCGCTATCACGCATGTAGTCGTCTATGACACCGCTACGGGCGGCAATCTGCTGATGTACAGCGAGCTGCCGGCTGCCAAGACGGTGACGTCTGGCGACCAGGCACGCTTCAAAGTCGGATCTCTGATCTTCACCGTAAAGGCGGCGTAAGTCCATGGAACGGTTCACGATTCAGCTGCCGCAAGAGCCAACAGAGCGTGTTGCCGTCCAGAACGGCGGCCGCAAAGCGATTGTCTTGACAGGTTTGCCGGAGCGTGTGTTGGCGACGATTCGTAGCGGTGAAAAATATCGTGTGGTCAGCCCCGATGGTCGTGAGACAACGGCTACTATTGTGGTCAAGGGCTTGACCGCTACCGCTTTCCTGGACAGCGAGCTTGGGTTGGAACTAGCTCTCTCCTGTACGGAGATGTCTCCTGTTCGCAACGTAAATGGCGCGGCTGCCCTGACCATCGACATCCAGACCGAAGGCGGCTTCGTCTTTACCTCCTGGATCAGGGAGACGGAAGACTTGTCGCTGGACCTGGAAGCCGATGGCGTACTGGTTTTCCGCTATGTGGGCGGCTGCGCGGCGACGCTGAAGACGAAGTTTGACGCGACCGCCCTCATCTTGGTCCGGCGCACGAAGGTTGCGGACTGGACGGGCTACAAGATGAGCGAGTTGGTCGGGAAAACCATGCGTGAAATGATCTATACGGAGGTTTGATGATGGCTGAAACTCCCAATCTGAAATTGACGCTGTCTCCATCCTCCGGGTGGAGCGAGCAATATTATGAGGATTTCATCAACACCCTTTCGGGCGATGGAAATTCCAACATGAAAATTATCGATACGGAGGTCGGCGGTGTGAAAGATACGCTGACCGCTGTTGAGAATGCCCTTGCGGAAATCTAAACGAAAGGAGGTCGGTGAAAGCAATGTTTTATATCAAACTTGAGGATCGGGCTTTGATCCCCACGGTCACGGAGCCCATCTATCGGGGCGATAACCTCAATCAGAAGATCCGGTTCCTCATCCCTCACGATGTGGACGATATCGAGGTCGCCACGGCGATGCTCTATCTCTGCTATGTGCGGGCGGATGGCGTGGCGGATGTCGCTGTGTTGGAGCGGGACGAGGCGGACTACAACGAGACGTACTATCAGTATGCCTTTCCTGTTGACTGTAAGCTGACGAAGTATCCCGGCGAAGTTTGTGCTTGGCTCAACATTTATAACGGCGATGTCTCTCAGCCGATGGTGGCGAAGACCGGTGAAGTTGTTCTGCGGGTGCAGGCCAGCAAGAACATGGACGATTACCTCTGTGACCATCAGATGTCTGCTCTGTACGCTTTGCAGAAGTCTACCAACAGCAGTGTGGAGACGATCCAGGCGGCTCTTGATAAGAAGGCGGACAGCCTTGTTTATGATGCCGACGAGAAGAAGCTGTGGCTGGAATCCGACGGTAAGAAGATCGGAGAAGCCGTGGACACTGGGGCTATCGCCAATGATGACGATGTGATCCGTTTTCAGTCTGTTACGCCCGAGCCCGATCCAGACGATCCGGACGCTGTGATTCGGTTTTGATGGAGGTGAGAGAGAATGGGTGTTAGAGTTGCTTACGGCCCTCGGGCCAAAATCACCAGCGCCATTGCCTCCGACGTCATCCCAAAGGACAGTCTGATTATTACCGATGACTCCGCTCAGGCGGAGCTTTTCTTTTATGACGCTGATGGCGTGATGAAGCCGATCTCCGAGCGGACACGGTTTGCGGCTATCAGCGAAGCGCAGGCATGGATTGAGACATACGACTGCGCCGGACATATTATCGCGGTCCAGAACGGGGCGGATTGGACTCCCTATATTGTGACCTCTGACCGCAAGTTGTCTCCTGTTGTTTCCGGTAGCAGCGTTACTGTCGATGACGTGAAGTACATCGACGGCGGCACTGCTGAAGGGGCACAGTAAGATACATTACATGAAGGAGGAACTGTCTACATGCCTAACGCAAAGACCATGAAGACCACGATCCAGCTCCGGCGTGATACCACGGCGAACTGGCTGGCAAACAAGGACGTTGTTCCGGCCGAAGGCGAGCCCTGCTACGATCTGGAGCTGGGTATCCTGAAGGTTGGCGACGGTACGACTACCTATGAGAATCTGCCTGAGATCAGCGGCTCCGGCGCTCTGACCACCCACTATGAGGGTGTCCGTGGCGACGGCGAGACCGACGCTGAGGTGATCACCCGTGTGCTGGCCGCGGCAAACGCTGAGGCTGTGCAGGGCGACGTGTTTGTCGTCAAGGCCCTGATCGCTACCGGCAAGTATTCCTACACCGCTTACGTTTTCGACGGCGCCAACTGGGCCGCTATGGATGGCAACTACAGCGCCGAGAACGTGTATTTTGCCAACGATCTTACTTATACCGCCAACATTGGTGTCCTGTCTGTTCCCTCTTCCGGTTCCGGCACGCTTGCCGCCGCTGGTAAGAACGTGAAGGATGTGTTCGCCTCCATTCTGGCAAAAGAGAAGAATCCCTCTGCCACTCAGCCCGCCGTGACTGCGACCTGCGAACAGCTTGGCGCTTATGAGGTCGGCACTTCCGTGACCCCCTCCTACTCTGCCTCCCTCTCTGCTGGCAGCTATACCTATGGTCCCGCTACCGGTGTCGTCGCCACCGCTTGGTCTGTTACCAACGGCACCGCGACAAAGTCTGAGGCTACCGGCTCCTTCGACGCTCTGACCGTCGCCGACAACACCAGCTATTCCATCACCGCTACCGCTACCCATGGTGAAGGCGCTTCTCCTGTGACCAACCTGGGCAACGAGTACGCCGCTGGCAAGATCGCCGCTGGCAACAAGTCTGGCACGGCTTACAAGAACGCTTCCAACCGGAACGTCACCAAGATCACTGGCTACCGGAACAGCTTCTATGGCACTCTGACGGCCAAGGACGGTGAGCTGAACTCCGCGCTGGTGCGTGGACTTGGTAAGAGCAACAAGGCCCTGGCTGCCGGTAACAGTTTCAGCGTTTCTATCCCCGTCGGTGCTATCCGCGTGGTGTTCGCTTATCCCGCCACGCTGCGGGATGTCAACTCCGTGCAGGATGTGAACGGTATGAACGCCGAGATCAAGAGCGCTTTCACGAAGTCTGTGGTGTCCGTTGAGGGCGCTAACGGCTACGACGCCATCGACTACAAGGTTTACGTCATGGATATGGCGAAGGCCAACGATGCCGCCAATACCTATAAGGTCACGATTTAATCATGGGGGCCGCTCATACACATGAGTGGTTTTTGGATAAAATGTCGGAGTTACACCCGCGCATGACCGTCATCGGTATATATACGGGGTGCAACAAAAAAGTGGAGTTACTTTGTCATGATTGTGGTGCGACCGTTTATATGACGCCCGCATCGTTAATTAACGCAAAGCATAGGTGCAATTCATGTGCGGCTCAAAACCACGCTATGACAGACGAGAAGCTTTCAAAGCGTCTATCGGACATCAACCCAACCATTAAGCTTTTGTCACCCTTCAACGGCTACAAAAACAAGATGAAATGTGGGTGTGTGATACATGAAGACTTTGAGTGGTTTGTAACCCCGAGCGATTTGCTGAAGGGGCGAGGATGCCCAGAATGTAAGAAAGATGCGTTGCACAGTCATTGGGCAATGACCGAAGATGCTTTTCGTGAAAGGGTCGAGGCCGAAAACGCAACTGTGCAATATGTGGGTGGGTTTTATAACGTTATGCAAAAAGCTATCTTCCGTTGTCGCCTATGTGGAGAACAATGGGAGACCATAGCGGCAAACGTTCTCTATAGTCACAGCGCATGTCCATTGTGTGCTTCCTCAAAAGGAGAAAAGGCAATTCGGCAGTATTTGTTAGAGAATAATATTGTGTTCTCTGAACAGGCGACATTTGAAGGATGCAAGGGGAGGGTGCGAGTCCTCCCCTTTGACTTTTTCTTGCCGGATTACAATATCTTGATTGAGTATCAGGGTATTCAGCATTTTCAATCAGTCCCCTTCTTTGGCGGGGAATCCGTGTTTGAAGAACGCCTTGCGTTAGACACCATCAAAAGGGACTTCGCTAAAGGCAATGGTTTCACATTGCTTGAAATTTCGTATCGTGATTACGACAAACTGTCCGATATTTTATCTGCAAAACTGAGAAAGGAGACACAGACAGATGCCTACGAACAATCTGCCTAAATTGAATTTTAGTGTACCCTTTGCGATGACCTCCGCTCTGCCCCTCGATTACAATGCGTACTTCGAGAGTTATGAAGCGGCGCTGGCCGCCGCTCAAGAAGCTGAGCAGGCGGGGTCTTCCAATACCGTTTATTACTACGGCCAAAAGCTCGTCGTTGTTACCAACAACAAGGCAACTCTCTATCTCATCCAGCCTGACAAGACCCTGAGCCCCGTTGGCACTGAGGTTCTTGGTGACGACAAGTCCATTGAGATCGTTGATGGTAAGGTCGCCCTGAAGGGTTTTGGTGCCGCTACCGCAGGTCAGCAGCCCCGCGTGAACGCCGCTGGCACTGACATCGAGTGGTATACTCCCGATACCAGCACCGTCTCTGGTCTTGCTGATACCGTCGCTGGTCATACCCAGGACATCAGCAACCTGCAAACCAACAAGGCGGACAAGGCTACTACGCTGGAGGGCTATGGCATCACCGACGCCATGACCGCCACCGCTATCGGCGAGGCTATCCAGACCGCTATCGCCGCTACGGGTCACGCCAGCTTCTCCAAGGTGGACGCCGTTCCTTCCGCTGAGGAAGCGAAGGCCAACGTCCTCTACCTCGTGATGAATGCCGATACCGGCTTCTATGATATCTACGCCAAGGTTGAGGATGAAGTCGTCCGCCTGGATGATGTCAGTGTGAATCTGGACGCCTACTCCACTACGGAGCAGATGAACGCCGCCATTATTGAGGCCATCAAGAACAAGGTCGACGCCGTTGAGGGTAAGGGCCTTTCTACCAATGACTTCACCGACGCTCTGAAGACCAAGCTGGAGGGCATGAACGCCGACGGCGAGAAGAACGTTGTCTCCAGCGTTGCTGAGGAGTTCACCGTTTCTGACGATGGCAAGCTGGGTCTTGCTTCCGTTGGCATGGACAAGGTCACGGGTCTTGCCGCCGCTCTCGCCGGTAAGGTTGCCGCCGAGGATGGCAAGGGCCTCTCCGCCAACGACTTCACCACCGAGTTGAAGACCAAACTGGAAGGTGTTGAGTCTGGCGCTCAGGCCAACCTCATCGAGGTCGTGAAGGTCAACGGTGTCGCTCTGAACATCGCCGATAAGGCTGTTAACGTGCCTCTGGCTGCTGGCGAGAATGCCGGTGTGGTCGTGAGCTCTGCTGCTGAGAACAAGGTCAGCGTGAGCGAGGACGGCACCATGGAAGTCAACTCCCTGAACATCACGAAGCTGGTCCAGGCCGAGGGCGATACCCTGGTGCTGGATGGCGGCAGCGCTTTTGTCTAATTCACTTTTGAAGGAGAATCTAACCTATGGCTAACACTACTTTTAATACCAGAATCTCCCTGAAGTATGACGCCCATTCTGAATGGCTCACGCAAGATCCCGTTCTGCTGAAGGGCGAGGTCGCCATCGATGTGGTGCCCGTGGATACCGGTGCTGTGCAGCAGGAGCCTGCTGTCCTTATCAAGATCGGTGATGGCGTCAAGAAGTTCTCCGAGCTGACCTATGTTTCCGCTATCAGCGCCAACGTCTACGATTGGGCGCTCAAGGCTGAGAAGCCCAGCTATGCTGCCAGCGAGATCAGCGGCCTGTCCGACTATATCTCCGGCGAGATCCAGGACACCGACACCCAGTATAAGCTGGCGGTCGACGCCGAGGATAACCGGAAGTTCCACCTTTACTCCAAGGCTAAGGACGCCGCCGACTACACCCTGCAAAACACCATCACCATCCCCGCTGAGACTGTCTACACTCTGGTCGAGGGCACTACCAACGGCACTGTGAAGTTCCAGGGCGAGGACGTAAAGGTCCATGGACTGGGCTCCGCTGCCTTTAAGGACACCACCGCCTTTGAGGCGAAGGGTGCTCTGGACTCCGCTATCGCTGAGGCCAAGCAGGCTGGCGCCGATGCTCAGGGTGCTGCGGACGCTCTGTCCACCAAGGTTGGCACCGTACCCGCGGACAAGACTGTTGTCCAGATGATTTCTGACGCTCAGACTGCCGCCACCTATGACGACACTGGCATCAAAGATCGGATGGTCGCTGCCGAGGGCAAGATCACCGCTCTGGTGGGCGACGATGCCAGCAAGTCCGCCCGTGCCATCGCCGCTGAGGAGGTCGCCAAGATCGTTGACGGCGCCGACAGCTCCTATGACACCCTGAAGGAGATCGCTGACTGGATCTCCAGCCATAAGACCGACGCTGGTGCCATGAACAGCGCTATCCTCGCGCTGGAGGCCATCGTGGATGGCATCGGCGGTGAGGGCGAGAAGGCTACTGTCGTCGCCTACGTCACTGACGCTATTGCCGCTCTGAAAATCGGCGACTACGCTAAGGCCGCTGATCTGACCGCTCTCGCTGGCCGGGTCGATACTCTGGAGGGCAAGGCTCACGAGCACGCCAACAAGACTGTTCTGGACGCCATCTCTTCTGAGAAGGTTGCTGACTGGGACAGCAAGGCCGCTGGTGACCACAAGCATGATATTTCCGAGCTGAAGCAGGCTTCCGGTTATATCATCCTGGATTGTGGCTCTGCTACGATCGCGTAAGAAAAACTAACTCCCGTAAAGAGCTGGCCTGTCGTTTGATGGGCCAGCTCTTCTATCTTTTGAGCTCTCCGCCGGAGGATTTCGGTGGAGGGATACCAGTAAGGAGGTCGTCTCGTTGGCAAATGTAAAAAGCTATAACACAAGAATCAAGCTCAAACGGGATACTAGCGCGAACTGGACAACAGCGAATCCGGTCCTGCTGCAAGGGGAAATGATCCTGGTCGAGACGACCAGCGGCACGATCCGGCGCAAGATCGGTGACGGCACTAAAACCTATACCCAGCTCCCGTTTGACGATGAAGCGATCTACGACTCCCTGGGGCAGAAAGCGGCAGCTAGTGATTTGACCACACATGTCAGCGATACCGCCAACCCCCACGGTGTTACCAAGGAGCAGGTCGGCCTCGGGAATGTTCCCAATGTGGCGACCAACGACCAAACTCCTACCTACACTGCCGCCACTTCCCGTTCCTCCATCAACAGCGGAGAGAAGCTGTCTGTGACTCTTGGCAAAATCAAGAAGTGGCTCAGTGATCTTGGCACTCTGGCGTTCAAGTCCACAGTCGCCAAGGCTGATCTCGACACTAACGTTCAGGAATCTCTCGATAAGGCGGACTCCGCTCTGCAAAGCTACACGGAAACGGACCCCACGGTCCCTTCCTGGGCTAAGGCGGCTTCTAAACCGACCTATACCGCTGATGAAGTGGGGGCTGCTCCGGACAGCCACTCTCATGACACCGCCACGCAGAGAACCGCTGGTTTCCTGAGCGTCAACGATAAGAAGAAGCTGGACGGCATCCAGGAGAGCGCCGACGCTGTCAGCGTGACCCGGAGTCTCACTTCCGGTACGAAGATCGCCACCATTACCATCAACGGGACTGGCACCGACCTTTACTGTGAGAAGAACACGGACAATGACACCAAGGTGACGCAGAGCTCTGATACCACTACGGCTGGAACGGTTCCTATTCTGCTTGCCTATCAGGCTTCTCCTACCTCCGGCACCGCTGGGGCGGCGAAGTATACCAGCAAGGCTGGCGTGAAGCCCAGCACCGGTCAGTTCGTCAGCACCGTCGCTACCGGTACGGCGCCGATGATGGTGAGTTCCGCCACGGTGGTAACGAACTTTAACGCTGATAAGCTGGACGGTTATGATGCTTCCAGCTTTGTGCTGGCGACAGACTACGCCGCTCTAGAAACGGCCTTGGCGGCAATTTAAGTAAGAAGGAGGTAGTTCAAATGTCTGTTGAACAGCAGGCTACACGAGTAGCCTCTGGCGCAAAAAGCGCGCTGAAAGCGCTGATCCAGAAACTGGGCGGCACTGTGCCTGACAGCACGAAGATCGACGGCCTGGCAACTATTGTGGATTCTATTGATCTCGGCGATAAATTTATGCTTATTCCCGCAAACCCGACGACTCATGACATTTTGTGGTATGACGAGAATACTGAAAGCTGGGTTCTTGCTAATCTCAATCCTACCACCATCGGGGCGGCAGCTTCTGGTCATACTCACACGAAGGCGGCAATCACCGATTTCCCCACTTCTATGACGCCGACCGCCCACAAGGCGTCCCACAAGACAGGTGGTTCTGACGCCATTGCACCCGCTGACATCGGAGCTGCGGCAGCCTCGCATACACACACCAAGTCGCAGATTACGGATTTTCCCACCTCGATGACTCCGGCGGCGCATAAGGCGACACACAAGACGGGTGGCAGTGATGCCATTGCACCCGCAGATATCGGTGCTGCCGCGGCCTCGCACACGCACGACTACCTCCCTCTTTCGGGCGGCACTCTGACGGGCAACCTGAACGGGAAATATCTGACTGGTACATGGCTGCAAACCACGGACGTCACGGATAAAACTGGCAACATTGCAACCATCGACACGGACGGCTGGATATACTACAGAACTCCTGCGGAGGTACGGAGTGACATTGGCGCCGCTACGGCAAGCCATTCTCACGCAGCAGGAGATATCACTTCCGGTACGTTGCCTATCGCCCGTGGCGGGACAGGGAGCAGTACCGCGAGTGCGGCCCGTTCTGCTCTGGGTGCCCAGGCGGCAGTCGTGAAGAAGACCGGCTCTCTGACTGTGGCCAGGTGGAGCAATAAAAAGCAGACCATCAGTGTGGCGGGCGTAACAGCAAGCAACTGCGTTATTGTGGCCCCTGCCCCCGCCAGCCAGGAGACATATGTCGCCGCGGGGATTAAATGCACGACGCAGGCATCGGGTACATTGACCTTTACGTGCGAATCGGTTCCGGCGGTAGCTCTGACAGTCAACGTAGCGATTCTTTGAGAGGAGGAAGCAGCTTATGATTATCAACGCGAGTCTCCCGGGTTCTGGCGGGGCAAAGCTTGCCTGCGGCAGCTATGTCGGAACGGGGACCTATGGTGCAGCCAATAAGAACCTAATCGATGTAGGTTTTGAACCGAAGGCGTTTTTTGTACAGAGACTCAATAACGATTATTCCTACACGACCCCTGAATGGGCTACTTTTGGGTTCTGGATGCAAGGTGACACCTCGCTCCGTTTGTTTTCCAATGCGTCCTCGATAAGCGTTTCAACCCGGCCTTGTAGCGTAGACGGGACTAAGATCAGCTGGTACGGGCAGGGGTATGACGACAGAGCTGCGCAATTGCAATTGAATATCAGCGGCATGACTTACCTCTGGTTTGCCATTGGCTAAAAAGGAGGGAAAAGCATGACAATCATTGAGATTTCTGCCCTGGAAAACGGGGCGCACAGAAACCAGACTGGTACATTCGCTACGATCCCTAACGGCTGGGCGGTCATCCCGGAGGGAATGGCCATCCCGGACACCTTCCCCTTCGTTGGAATCACCGTAAACAACGGCGTGGTGTCTTCCATGACTGCCGGGACTGTGCCTGAGCCGGAACCTGCACCTACGCCGGAGCCGACACAGCTTGACCGCCTGGAAGCACAGGTCACATATACTGCGCTGATGACCGACACACTGATTGAAAGCGAGGGGTAAGCCATGAAGGAAAAAATCAAGAAGTGGTACAAGATGGGCCTGTGGACGGCTGCGATGGTGCAGAATGCCGTGAACAAGGGCAAACTGACCGCGGAAGAGGCTGCTGAAATCATTGCTGGTTAAACGAAAGGAGAAATTACAATGAAGACTATTACTGAGATCATCAACGCTTACGCTCACGGGGAGCTGACCCTGGAGGAGTGCAACCGGCGCCTGAAGGAGCTGGGCAGCGCCCCCCTGCGGGATCCCCTGGAGCCCAAGATCACCCCGGAGATGGCAAAGCAGGGCTACTGCCTGCTGGACACCGGCACCGGTTCCTATGATGTGGTCCAGGTCCGGGACGGCCAGCTGGTCGATTCAGACATGGGTGAGATGGCGGCCAATGTTCTGCTGAAGGGCAAGTGGTACGAAGTCAAGGGTAAGAAGGTCATCTTCTAATAACGAGAGAAAAGCCGTGCCCGACTGGGCACGGCTTTTCTTATTCTACATCTTCCGGTAGGAGAACGCTCCAACCGCCCATGGTCGTTGCTGGTTCCCCATTCTTGGTGTTACGACCCTTAACTCTGCCAAGCATTCGACGTATGTATTTTACATTAAATGGAGTTGGTTCTCGGTCAAAATGCTTTTCGCAGTTGTTCCTGACCCACTCTGACAAATCGGATGCTGAGATAAGCTCTCCGTCCGGAGATCTTAACACGGCGGGCTTTCCTCGTCTTGTAACTGGCTTATAATTGCAGTCAAAATACGTTGTATAGTAGTCAGTCACAGCGCGTGGACCACGTCCTGTTTCTGCCTTGATCTGGTAATATGCTTCGCGTTTGCTGGCACGGTTTTTCTCGTAGGCTTTCTTCCGACTTGCTGCTCTCATTCGTTTTATGTACGGTTGGCGCATGGCTTCATAAGCGTCTAGCAAATCGCCTCGCAGAGGTGGCCCGTAGGTGGAGTGCAGCCCGAACTCATCTTCCCAGCCCTCTAAGTACCAGCCGCAATAGCTTTTGGGCATAAATAAATAATTCGGATATCGGCTACTCCCAAGATAAGAACGTTTGAGTCTATAAAATGCTTTGGCGATTGCTTGGCCGTTGCTTTTAGTGGGTTCTTTGTCAAACTTTTCCGCGTTCTCTTGGGCCCACTTTGGCATGCCGCTTACTTGGAGCTTCTCTCCTTGCGGAGAACAGATATACCACGCTCTTCCACTGTTCTGGCCGATAGCGACCCAGGTGTCGTGTTTCTTCGCGGCAACGGCGGCGTTATCAGGTGCGCCAAACTTATCTATCATTTCTTGCTTGGCTTTTTTGCGGGCGGCGGAAGCTTCTTTTTTGGTGCGAAATCCTTCTACTCCCCAGAACACACCTTGTACGACAACACCGGCAAAATAGGTGCCGTCGGAGCACAGGCGGATGCCTTTCATGTTGGTTTTTTCACTGTCGTGAGGATATGATTTTCGAAGACGTAAATCGGGATTTACTTCAGATAGTTGCTTATCTTTTGTCATAGCCCCTCCATATCATCTTTTGTCTGGGGTTTCCATTGCGCTATCTATCATACAACAAATTTCATTGATTGCCAACAAAAATAGGGGCGGCCGTTTTGGCCGCCCCTTTCAGCATTTTTATGGAGAACTTTATGATCAAAAGCAATAGTATTCCTCTCTCCCAGTGCCGTCTTGAGATCATCGACAACCGGACCAGGAAGCTGGACATGCGGGTGCTGTGGCGGAAGTATGGAGGGAGCAACAAGATCCTGATGAATGGGCCTTTCTTCTCCTTCCAGACCTATCTGCCGACTGTTCATATGAAGATCCACGGCAAGGTCATCAACCAGCCGAACTACGGTGAGTGGGGCATTGCCTGGAACGACGGCGAGGCTCCGGTCTGGACGAAACTCCCGGCCCCCCAATACCAAAACTACTTCACCAACACGGTTGTGATCCCAGACGGCAACATGCGGAAGGAACTCAGCAGCCACCTCGACGCTGACGGCACCAAAGCGAAGCCCCGTTACACTAGTCGTCCTGCCTTTGGATTTAAGGGCGACAACTTCATGACCTATGTCGGCACCTCCGGGCTGAGCCTCTGGGGCCTCCAGAAGCTCTTGTACAACTCCGGGTGGAAGTATGCCTTGGTTGGTGATGGAGGCGGTTCTACGGCCTACAGAGACGCTACAGTAGAGCATTACACAAGCCGCAAGATTCCTTACTGGATTCTCATCACCATTGAGGACGATGGCGCTAAGGAGACACCTGAGATTAGCAAGGATGTTTGCCCCTACAAGGAACCGACGACTTTGCTTCGGCAAGGCAGCCGTGGTGACGGCGTCAAGTGGATGCAGTGGTATCTGAGGAGACTTGTTACCGGAGCATTGGCCGTGGACGGCATCTTTGGGAAAGCCAGTAAGGTAGCGCTGGAGCAGTTCCAGCGGGCGCACAAGCTGGATGTCGACGGCATTCTTGGGCCCGCTTCCCGTGCGGCGCTGAAGAAGGCATATCAGGAACAATAAAAAATAGGGCGGCACTTTCGTGCCGCCCTTCCTGTTGTCACGCAGTGCGGGGAGCTGTGTGGCAGATCAGAACAATCGTCCTGATGCCGGTGATTATATACCGGTCAGGTAGGATTTGTCAATCCCAAAATGTGGATTCTGAAAGGAGGAGTTTTGTGAAAAAGAATAGCAAGATGCCAAAGAGAGATTTTATGAAGCTGGTTCTCCTCCTGGCATTCATTCAGATCACCGTCTTTACCGTTTGGCAGATGGTGGTCTTTTCCATTACCGGCAATGAGGCCAGCACGCTGATTCAGTGGTTCTTTACCCTGTGGGGTGTTGAGGTTGGCTTGCTGATGCTAAAGAAGATCCTTGGCATCAAGCGGGGCGAGGGGGATCTGGAATGAGCTGTACGGTGCAAAACGTCCTCGCCGTTGCCGCTGCTGAGGTCGGGACTATGGAGTCCCCGGCCAATAGCAACAATGTGAAGTACAACACCTGGTACTATGGGCGGGCTGTGAGCGGCGCTAGATATAGCTGGTGTGTGACCTTCGTTCAATGGGTGCTCAGCCAGTGCGGCGGCTCTAAGCTGCTGAACGGCGGTAAGAAGACCGCTTCCTGTTCTGTGCTGGCAGACTACGCGAAAAAGAAAAACCAGTGGGTCACCGGCAACTATCAGCCCGGCGATCTTGTTTTTATGAACTTCAGCAACACGACAGCCACACAACATATTGGCATCGTGGAATGTGTGAAAGACGGATATGTCTGCACTATTGAGGGCAATACCTCGAGCGGCGACGCTGGTTCTCAATCCAACGGCGGTATGGTTGCCCGGCGTCGGCGGGCCCCGAAATACATCGTTGGCGGCTACCGGCCGAAGTATGAGCTGGAGGTGCCTCAAACGCCCGTAACGGTCACCTGTTACCTGGTGAAGGCTGGGTCTATCGGTACGCATGTGAAGGCGTTGCAACACCTGCTGAACGTCAACGGCGGTGCCGATTTGATCGTGGATGGCGAGTGCGGCGCCAAGACGGTGTCCGCAATCGCCAAGTTCCAGAAGGCAAACCATCTGACGGCTGACGGGGTGGCCGGGAAGGACACTTGGACAGCCCTGTTGAAGTAAACTGCCGCCGATGGCGGCCATCCGAAAGGAGCACTATTATGAGTGAGATTTTTGGTAAGCGGGCGGCTGCCCTGCTGAGTGTAAAGTCTATCGTTTCTATCATCCTGACCGCTGTGTTCGCCATTCTATCTTTGCGTGGTGCTATCAGCCAGGAGTTCATGCTGGTCTACACTACGGTCATCGCTTTCTACTTTGGTACGCAGACCCAGAAGATCAGCGACGCTGTTGACAAAACTTCCGCAGAGTAAGGCGGTGTCCATTGGATACGCTGATGAAGCTGGCGGAGATTCCGATTGGGTCTTACGCCGCATGGAGTGTTGTGCTTTTAGTGGCCGTTTCTGGCGTGATCCAGATTGCGCCCATTAAGTTGAACCCTTGGTCCACGGTGGCTCGGGGTTTTGGGCGGGCAATCAATCATGACCTGCTGTCGAAGATTGACAAATTGGAGAAGGATGTCGAGAATCTGCGTAAGGTCGGTGACGCAAGAGAGGAGAAAGAAGACGAAAGAAATGCGAAAGCGTATCGCATGAGGATTCTGCGCTTCGGGGACGAGATCCGTCACGGGCAGTTACATAGCGCTGAGCACTACAACGACGTACTTCAGGATATCACGGAGTATGAGGCATACTGTGTGTCTCATCCGGGGTTTAAGAACCAGAAGGCACAATCGACGATCAAGCTGATTGCGAAGGCATATGAGGAACATATGCAGAAGAACGATTTCTTGGAATAAAAATAAAGGGGACAGATTTCCAGAGCAGTGTTGGCTCAGGATTTCTGTCCCCTTTTTTTACCGTTTTATATGAACGCCCGAAGGCGGCTAGATTCTGTGTCATATCAAGGGTCTTTCGCAAATGGTGTAGTAGTGGTGTAGTAGGCAGTTTTGGAAGCGCTCAGACCGTTGATATAATGCGGTTTTTTGAAACTTCTTAGGATATTGCCGTGGCAGATAAACAGGATTTTTGTCATTGCTGTTATATCCCTTCAAGAGTCTACAAACCTTGATATTTCAACGTTCTGATCGGTTTTTGAACCGCATGATTTTTGGAAGAAGATGTTATAAGTCTACGTAAGTCTACACCACTTATCTCGCAAATGGTGTAGTAAATGGTGTAGTAACTCAGTTTGGCTTAACCTGATTTTTGCCGCGACTCTTTTGGTGACGGCGCTTTAAATTCGAGAATTTTTGTCATCTGTTCCGCAGCCTTTTCGTAGTCCGCGTGTGTGTAGACATTCAGCGTGACACCAACATCGGAATGCCCCATAATGTACTGCAATGTCTTTACATTCATTCCGGCGTCAGCCATGTTGGTGCAGAAGGTATGCCGGAAGACGTGCGGTGTGATGTTCGGAAGCGGCTTGTCTGGGTAGAGCTTCTGGTATTTGTACATTGCCCATCGCATCTCATTTTCGATATGCAGAGCAACTTTTGGATTATCGTTTTTATCCAGAAGAAGGAAGCCACTATACCCGCCGATGATCGTTTCGGTCTTGACCTTTTTGCGTCGGTCCAGGATATTCTTGAGAGCTTGATAAACCTCGTCTGTCATCGGGATGCCACGGCACCCGCACTCTGTTTTGGTCTTTTCCACGTAGTAGGTTCCACCACGTTCCCGGACCAATTGGTGGTCTACCCAGATCTTTCTCTCATCGAAATCCAAGTCGTTTTTTGTCAGTCCGCAAAACTCACTGACGCGCATTCCTGTCCCCAACAGTACGACAAACTCATCGTAATATTTCCTATAGGTTGCGTCGTGTTTGATGTAATCCATCCAACGTTTCTGTTGTGCTGCTGTGAGGGCGATACGCTTTTTGGAATCATTGGGGACCACATCGACAAGCTTGAAGTCAAACGGGTTGCGCCGGATCACATCTTCGTTGTAAGCCATTTGAAATGCCGGCCGCAGGACCCCTCGGACGCTGGTGATGGTACTATATCCTTTACCATCCGCGTGCAGTTTGATGAGCCATTGCTGCGCATCAGAGATTTTGACGTCTCGGATCTGTCGATACCCGAAGTCTTCTTTCTTTGTTAGATTTAAGACGAAATTATAACCGACTTTGGTGTTGTATCGAACACCTTTTTTCAGGCTGATATAACGCTCGATGAGCTGTACCACAGTAATTTTGCCCCCGGCGTAATCGATACCATCCCCGACCTGTTTCTGAATCTCTTGCTCTTTCTCTCGCAGCTCTTTCAAATCAGAGGAGTATACAGTCTGCCGTTTGCCCCGAACATCTGTGTAACGGTATTGGTAAATCAGGTCTTTCCTTTGGCTCTCTCCCGTCCTTAGAATACGCCCTTTGATATCTTTGCGTTTTTCGGACATTCATAAACTCCTTTCCTTGCTGGAAAGAGCCTTGATATGACACAGCTATTGTAACATACCAAGGCTCTTTGCGCATCAAAAATTTTTAGATGGAATATGCCTGCTCGATAAACTTGTCAAACAGGCCACGTTTGATGAGGCGTTTGTTGCCTACCCACAGGACAAATTTGCACTGTTCGTCGTTGGTCAGCTCCCGCAGTTTGTTGACCCCGATGCCGGAGTAAGCAGCCGCCTCTTCCAGGCTCAGATTGCTCTTGAGCCAGAATGGGATCTCCTTCATGGCTTGCTTACTGGATGCCGGTGGAACCGAAGCCACCTCGGGACTCCTCCCCCAGATCATCCACTTCATTGAAGTGAATGGGCGGCTGATGGCGCTCGATGCGGAACTGGCAGATGCGGTCGTTCTTGTGAATAACCGTATCCCTCACTGCCAGCGCAGGGAAACGCCAGATATCTTGGGCGCCGCAGTACCCTTCATCGATTAAGCCGAATGAGTTGGTCTGAAGCACACCGAAGTTTTTAAAGGTAGAACTCCGGGGAATCACATGAGCTTCGTAACCCTCTGGCAGCTTCATACTGACACCGAGAGAGATGAGCCGGAACTCTCCGGCCTTCATCTCTACATCCTCGGCAACCCGCAGGTCGATCCAGTCGCTGCCTGGCTTCTGCTCCAGATGAATCAGTTCAGGGTCATGGTATTTGATTTCAATTCGCATAGAATCTCCTTAGATATCGTCCCGGATGTCGTCCAGGTCTCTGATGTGTGAGGCGATCTCATACTCGACGTCGTCGTAGGACATGGGTGTCAGGTCGGCCTCGTCGTAATTTTCGGCGCAGGTCTCGCAGACAAAATCGCCGTTTTCTGTGGAGTAGAACGGCTCGTAAAGCGGTTCTCCGCAGTCCTCGCAGTAGAGGTTTGGGTACGTATGTGTCGCAGGAAACATAGAGCCTCCTCTCAGGTGTTCCGCTGAGACCAGCAGTAGTCGATGAAGCGGTCCCAGTTCAGCATGAGCTGCTCGTAGATATCAACTTTGCGTTCGGCTTCACGGCCGCACCACTCCCTGATGATGACTTCGTACTCACAGCGGGACCAGAAGTGATACATCAGCTCGTGACGCAGCTCCTCCGCAAAGGACTCACGGGTCAGTTTCTTGTCCTTGAAAAGCTTTCGCACAAATCGTTCCACTCCAAGGTGCTCGAACACATTGATGACATCAATGGTGCCTTTGTTGGTGTCGTGGTAGTAGACGTTCCATTCCATAATCTCACCCCAGGTCAGGTGTCAGCATCAGACTGGAGCCCTCGGTAACGATCTGGGGCAGCCTCCCGTCCCACTTCTCCAGGTACATAGACTGGATGTACTCGTCAGGCATGGAAGCAAGGGCTTCCTTGGTAATTTTCATGGCCTCCGCCTCACCCTTGGCTTTGGCGATAGCAGCATCCGCCTCAATAGCAGCGACTTCCTTAGCTTGCTCGGCTTTGACAACAGCGGTCTTCTTCTCCTGCTCTGCACGAAGAGCGTCCTGCTCAGCGGTCATCTTAGCCTCAACACTGGCCTCAAAAGCATCAGAAAAATCCAGGTTAGCCACGACGCAGGAGGTGAAGTGGACTGGGAACGTATCTTCCAGCTTGGAGATCTCCTCTTCCACCTCGAAGGACAGGTTGGAGCGGTTTTCCAGCAGAGGCATAGCGGAGTAACGAGCCAAGACGATCTTAGTGCGCTCCTCCACGACCTTGGCGATCTTGGTCTCGAGAATCTCATAGGAACCATACTGGGAAGCGATCTCCATCATGCGGTCGGTCTGAGGCTCATACTGGTACTCGATGGAGACCTCAACAGGCTGTGCATCCTTGGTGTAGGTAGCGAAGGCAGCCTCCCGCACATGGATGCGCAGATCATACATGGAAACCTTCTGGGTAATGGGGTTGACGAAGTGTAGGCCACTGTCGAGAGTGTCGGTCACGGTGCCGAAAGTGCGGACGATGCCGACCTCGGTCTGATCAACGACCTTGATGCCCCGAATGCCGAAGAGGATGAACAGCAGAACGAGGATACCGCAGGGAATTGCCTTGCGGAGAACCTTGACAGGGCCAACATCATAGCCACCCTCCTTCTGCAACGACTTATAGAAGCCGTTGAGAATCAGGAAGGACGCGAGTGCCAGGATAAGCAGGATGACGGTAAGTACAATCATTGGATTCTCCTTTGAAATCAGTAGCTCTCAAGGGAAGCTACGTAGTCTTTGATATCGTTGATGGTGTCAACAGGGCTTTGGTTCGCCCACTTGAGAGAGTTAGTCAGATCGTCCCGAATGATGCCCTCGATGGACTTCTGGTAGTGCTCATCGGCAACCAGATTGACCTCAAAAGCGTATGTGTTCGGTTTGCTGACCGCTCCTCCGGTGACGTGGTCATAGACCTTTGGGACCTCCTGGAGCATAAAGTAATAGTCGGCCAATTCCCGTTGGACGGCATCCATATTGAGGGTGCCGTCCGGATTGCAGACGATTTCTGTCCAAAAGTCTTTGAAGATTTTCTGGTAGTTAATCATGTGGTTCCCTCCCAGAGGACGACGTTGCCGCTGTTGACGATGGTTTTCTGAACGTCTATGACACGCTGGTTAGAGGAACCCCGCCATGCAAGCGAGAGGTCTTTCAGGTCCTTCTGGAAGGGGCCGTCGACGACGACATCGCAGGCACAGACAAGATGTAAACGAGCAACAGCTAATGCTGTATCTTGCAACGTGTCTGGAAAACAAGTAACAGAATCGGCGAGTGCCTCCCACGTAAAGCCGCTCCAGAGCCAAACCGTTTTGTCTAGGAGATGAACCTCATCTGCCAGTTTGTGGAGCTGTTCCATCCCTTCGACTGACTGCCACAAAGGGTCGCCGCCAAGGATGGAAAGACCGGCGCAGTAGGGCTTAGCGACATTATCCAGGACCAGACGGGCGGCCCGTTCGGTGAACGGGCGCCCGTAAGTGAAGTCCTGTTGGTCTTGGTTGAAACAGTCGGGGCAATGGAAGTTGCAGCCTGAGACGAAGAGAGAGGTGCGGATGCCGGGGCCGTTGGAGACATCCATGCGGCGGATACTGGCATAGTTCATTCTTCCACCTCGTGATTGTCAAGATGCACGTAGCGGTCTCGAATCTCTTCTGTCCGCCCCTGATTCCAATACTGCGTGCCGATGTAGCCGCAGGTTCGTCTGGCGACATTCATCTTGGATTGGTCTGTATTGCCGCAGTTTGGACAACGCCATGAGAGGACTCCATCGTTGTCAACAATCTCAATCTCGTGCTCATAGCCGCACACCTGGCAGTAATCGCTCTTGGTATTGAGCTCGGCGTACATGATATTGTCGTAGATGAATTTCAGCACCTCCAGAACCGCTTCAGGATTCTGCGTCAAGTCCGCAGTCTCGACATAGCTGATTGCCCCTCCGGGAGAAAGCTTCTGATACTTGGCTTCAATCGCCAGCTTTTCAAACGGATCGATTGGCTCACGCACATTGATGTGGTAGCTATTGGTGATGTACCCATGGTCTGTGATACCTTCGACCTCGCCAAAGCGGCGCTTCAGACAGGTAGCGAACTTGTAGGTAGTCGTCTCGATGGGCGATCCATAAAGTGAGTAGTCGATATGTTCCGCAGCCTTCCACTTGGCCGTATACTCGTTCAGTCTCTCCATGACCTGAATGCCAAAGTCAAACCCTTTTCCGTGAGAATGAGATTCACCAGTCATGTACTTGACGCACTCATAGAGACCAGCGTAACCAAGGCTCAGTGTGCTGTACCCGTCGTGAAGCAACGGATGGATGGGAGCGCCCTTCGGTAATCTGGCAAGAGCGCCATACCGCCACAAAATAGGAGCGACATCTGCTGTTGCCAGCGCCAGTCGCTCATGGCGGCACTGGAGCGCACGGTGGCAAAGCTCCAGTCGTTCGTCCAACAGCTCCCAGAACTTTGTCATATCGCCGCCAGAAGAGAGGGCAACGTCGGGAAGATTGATGGTGACAACGCCCTGATTGAACCGGCCCCAGTATTTCGGCTTACCTTCGGCATCGAGATAAGGAGTCAGGAAGGAGCGGCAGCCCATGCAGCCGTAAACATTGCCATTGCCATTGGCGTCTACTTTGTCACGGCGCATGATCTTAGCGGAAATGTAGTCCGGAACCAGTCGTTTGGAGGTACACTGGGCGGCCAGTACCGTCAGATACCAGTAAGGAGAGTCCTCAGTAATGTTGTTTTCGTCCAGCACATACAGGAGCTTCGGGAATGCCGGAGTGATATAGTGCCCAGACTCATTCTTGAACCCAAGGATACGCTGTCTCAGGAACTCCTCGATGAGCAGCGCAGTTTCCTCTTGGTATTCCGGATCATCATTGAGGTACATAAATACGCTCAGGAACGGTGCCTGCCCGTTGGTATTGGTCATGCTGTTGACCTGATAATTGAAGGTCTGAACAGCATCGGCGATTTCCTTCTGTGTGTCCTCCATCGCCCAGCTATCCGCCTCTCCGTCAGACATACCCCTGCTGAGGTACTTGCGTCGATGCCACTCACGACTATCTCGAACAAACGGAGCCAGATGAGAAAGGTTGATGGTGGCGCCGCCGTAGGAAGAACTGGTCACGGCAGTAATAATCTGCGTGGAAATCGTAGCGGCGGTAATAAGCCGATGTGGCTTGTCAATCTGAACGCCGTTGATAACCGTGCCGTTCTGAAGCATGTCTTGCAGATTGATGAGCTCACAGTTGTGAAGACTCAATTGAGCGTAATAGTCGGCGTCATGAAAGTGAATGACGCCTTCGTCGTGCGCCTCGACAATATCCTTGGGCAACAGGAACCGCCGGGTGATGTCCGTACTTGTAACGCCAGCGATGTAGTCCCGCTGGGTTGTCACCACCTTCGGGTTTTTGTTACTATTCTCGGTCTTCCAGTATTCGTTCTCACCATCCAGCAATTCCTTAATGGTCTTGTCGGTGGTGTTGCTCTGCCGAATCAGCTCATGCTGGTAGCGGTACTGCACATACTGCGTGGCGACGTCCTTGTACTTACTTGCCATCAGCTTACGGACGATAATGTCCTGGATCTCCTCGACGGCCATGTCCTGTTTGCGGGCCTCGATGTCGTCGGCAATCTTAGCACAGAAAGTGTATGTATCTGCGGGCAGTTCATCGGGGTACACCTCAACGAACGCCTTCGTAATGGCTTTGACGATTTTGCTGCGGTCAAACTCGACCTTGCGGCCATCTCTCTTGGTAACTGTCATTCCGCACCCTCCCCACAGTAGATATCGACACAGCACATGATCTCGTCAGCCGCCTTTTCAACGTCGGTGTTCTCGATCACGAAGGTGTATTCAAAAAGTTCGCCCAGCTCTTCCCTGCCGCCATCAAAGGCTTGCACGTCATGCGCCATACGGCTGGCGGCCTCCAGAGAACCGTCCCGCAGGAACATTCTCTGGCGGATGACCGCCGGATCACACTCGATCCAGAAAGCCATGGGGACCTTATCTCCGTGGTAGGTCTGCCGGAATGTCCGGCAGCCTTCCAGGTCGATGACGTAGATGTCGTTCTCGTCCACCTGCTGTGCTGTGGCGCAGTAGCGGTGGCCGTTGAAATCGGTAAAGGCTACCTGGTCTTTGAGAGTGTCAAACTCCTCATCGGTCACGAAGGTATGGCCGGGTTCATGGGGAAAACGGGGCTTTCTTGTGGTGTAGCTCTGGAGCTCCTTGAGGCCATACTTCTCATGGAGCTCACGGGAAATTGTACTCTTGCCGGAGCCGCTGGGCCCGACAAGGAGGATGATAGGTTTCTTGCTCATTCTTCCTCCTTTGGTATGGTTTGTTGGAGTTATCCTAAAATTTCCAGGCTAGTTACTCTAGGTCTTTGGACGTGCCATCTTTGCACGAAAGAAAGGTTTTATACAGTTCCTGCCGTGCATCGTCGATGACGGCGTCGATGATGGCTTTCGTCCGCTCTTCCGGCGGGCTGTGCAGCCATTTAGCCTTGAAGGCCCTCTTCGCCTTGAGCCAATCGTTCTCATCGGTATCGCCGCTGACGTACCAATCGTAGTCGTGGATCAGGTCGAACACATCGAAGATGAGTTCAGAGATCTCTCGGTCCTCGAAGACGTTAGTCGGTTTGTCAGTCCAGCCGAAGATCTCGCTCTTAGCTTGGGAATCGGTGTAGTCAAAATGCCCGCCGCTCATAAAAATTCTCCCTCCCGAATCCGCCGCACACGGTCATCCCAGTATTCATCAGCGCCGACCTTGCGGCAATCGTTGCCGTAGTAAGCGATCCGTTCCGGGAGATTGGCGTTGACGGCGTCAAACTTCAGCCCCCAACTGGCACAGGCATCTACGGCAGCCCGAAGGTCATCCCCTTCCCGGCAGGTCCAGAGGATGAGTTTGGCGCCAGCCATTTGTTCCCAGATAGCGGAGCCGATCACACCCCAATAAGGAGCGCCGATAGCAGGATACCTGTCAGAACAGAGGCAGCCGTCAAAGTCGATGGCGATGACTTTAGAACAATCAGACTTCATTGCGCTCACCAATCCTACCCCAGCACCAATCGTTGTACAGCTCATAGCGCCGATGAATATCAGCTGTCTGAATCTCTCCGTGCGTCAGGTCTACCAGCCGATTCCAGAGTCCGCAGGTGTGCGTCTCGGGACAAGATCCGCGGTACACACAGTTCGGTACGAGCACGTCTGACAGCTCAGGCTCCTTATCGTGCAAGGCGAACTTAAAGTCCTCAGCATAGAGTCTGGTTTCGTTAGCGGCTTGGAAGCACAGACGCTTGCGCATCGTATCAATCAGATGCTGCGCGTTCGCTTCGCCGGTGAAATCCACCGGAGCGTTCTGCGGGAGTTCATCCCGAGGAACGCCGGTACGGTCAGAACGCTGGGACTTAATGAAGCACTCCCACTTGTGGCGGCACCAGTGCGTTGCGACCCAGCTCTTGATGTCACGCCAGATCCACTTCACAGAGATGTCTCGAATGGGACTGTGCTCGGCAATGAGCATCTTGCGTTTGAACTCAGCGCTCGGTTCATGGCCGAGAGGAGGTTTGCCGACGGTTTCGCGGGCGTCGTTCACCACTTCCTCCCAATCGCCTTTGATTTTCAGGATCTCAGTTTTCAATGGGTTCCTCCTTTGTAGGTTGCGTGCCATGAAAGATGACAAGCATACTCGGGAACGGGGCGTTCATTGGCCTGCCTTCCTTATCGGTAACAGGCTTGCCATTCAGCTCGAAGGCAAGACGGCCTTTAAGGAACTCGATTTCTACGCCAGGCTTCCGGTAGATGTAATCATGGAACGATTTGCGATCTGTCCGTGCTGGAATCAGCAAGGCAACGGTAGTGCCCGGCTTTGCCGCTTCCATGTAGCATTTCTTTGTCCAGACGCCTGTCTCAACATTGCCATACGGAGGATTGCAGAACACTGTCTCCCCTCCCCAGTCCTGCGACAGCGCGTCATCGGCTTCCGTGAAATAATAATCACATTTGTGATTCGTTTCTGAGGCCGCCGCATCCAATGTGAAGTGAAAGCGATCATTCAGTTCGTCAAAGTATGATTGCGGCGTCTCCCAGTAAGTCTTATCACTGGAAAACATCACATCAGTATTCAATTAGTTTCCTCCTTTACGGGCTGCTGAAGCCAAGCCAAGGCGATACGACGACAGTATTCTACAGCGCTTATCTCCAAGTTCGGAAGAGCATTGCAAGTATCACCGCAGATACGGTCACAAAATTTACACGTTATGTCGTTGCAAATGTAGTCTGCAAACTCAGTGTCCGTCATCCGAGCGAAGCGGCTAGCGCAGTAGCGGAGGTCGTCGCCGTTGGTCACGACGGTGTTCTCCAATTCGTCAACGGTGTGCAGCATCATCCGCAGCTTCTCATTTTCCTGCCGCAGAGCTTCAATGGCCTTGGCGTCGTTCTCCAACAGGTCTGCGACATTGGCGTTGAACGACCCAGGGGCGGCATACGCCCGAAGGTCTTCAATCATACATTCTCGCTTCATTGTGCCTCCTTAATGAAAATAATGGTTTCCGATTTTCATATACTCGGCTGAGGACGGCTTCCGGGTGCTGAAGTACAGGGCGTCCCAGTTCAGGGTCGGCTCCGTCTCCGCCAGGACGGCGTCCACGGTGTCAAAGCACACAGACAGCGCCCCAAGTTCCTTGATACTGGCCGTGGTCAGAGCACCGGCACAGGCAAACTGCACCGGATTGCTCTGGTAGACCACGCCGTCAATGGTGTTAGGGAACAAAGGAGAACGCACACGGTTCAGAATCACCTCGACAACCGCACGACGCCCCTCCTCGGGCTCCCCTCTCGCTTCCCGGTAGACGACCATAGCGAGAAGGCCACGCTCGTAGCCTGTGAGCTCGCAATCCGCATAGATGGCGGGTTCCGGCTCGGGCTCCGGTTCTGACTCCGGAATGGTCAGCACAACGGGCATCTCAACGATAATCTCCGGCTCAGCGGTATCAGCAGCGCTGGCGTTTTGAATCAGGGTGATGAGGATTGTTGCCGTCAGCACCGCCGCCCAGAAGAGGACGGCGTATGTAAAAGGATTGTGTTTTCTTCGCATGTGTGTTCTCCTTTGCTTGGTTTAGTGGGGTACGTGGATGAAGTTCAAGACTTCATCGAGGCCGAGACCTCCTTCTTCGACTGGTTTCATGCACCAGGCATACTGGGCGGGATGGGTCGCCTTCATTCTTAGAAAGCGTTCCGGGTCTTGGGACAGTCCAAGGCAGCAGAACATACACCCCGTTCTCTGTGCGCCAGTCGTTTTGAGCTTTGTATCCTCCGGAATCCCGCAGGTCTGCGACATTGGCCGCAGCTCATCTGCCGTCAATGCGGCACCATCGGCAAGGACGCCGATGATATCACCGTAGACGGAGCAGAATGGCACGGCGTAACGGACGAGGTATTCCAGCACGTCTTGTTCCGTCCAGAATGCCAGCGGCGTCGAGATGGGCCGCTTATGGTCTTCGTAGGCGTTGCACCCATACCGCATCCATCTCTGTTTCCGGAGCATAGATTCCTGAGCCATCGTCCCGATGATGGCCCGCCGGCCACTTTCTTTTTCATACCGCTTTGCTGGGTCCTTCTTCATGATCTTGCAGCATTCCTCGGAGATCAGGTACGGGGCATCCAGGAGGTATTTGTACTTCGCCTTGTTGTATTTGGAGATCGAGCCGTCTGCGTTACGGCGTTCACCGTTCAGCTGGTCGAGGCGATACTGGTAGGTGCCGTCACCCTTTCGAAGACCCACACGAGCTTCCCGGATGACCTGCGACACCTCTTTAGAGATCACGGGGTAACCGCACGTCCGGATAACTTCTCGGAAATTCATCTTCGGCTTCAGCCACTCGACATTTTCGAATGTCTTGACGAACTCCCGGATCTCCGGATACTCCAGACCCGTATCGCAGAAGACTGCCGGAACATCCGGATACATGCTCCGGACGATATGTAAGAGGACGGTGGAGTCTTTTCCACCAGAAAAGCTCACATAAACCTGGCCTTCAAAGGCGTCGTACCATTCCCGGACGCGCCGCTTTGTCATAGAGATTTTCTGTGTCAGCGGCAACGCCTGCATTTGCGCCAGCTCCCACGACTGATGTCGTGCGGGGGGGGGATTACGTTCCGTCACTTCGTGTGACCTCCTAAAAATGGGCGCAAAAAGCCCATGGATTTGCAAGTGCGTACAATCTGTGCTTCCTGCCGGGCCAACGGCAGGGGTACATTAGTTGATGGCGTCATCCAGAACTTCGCCGGGGCGGAACTGAACGACCCACTTGGGCGGAATGTCGATCTTCTCGCCTGTGGTGGCATTCCGGCCGACCTTGGCGGCACGCTTCTTTACGTAGAAGGCGCCGAAGCCACGGAACTCCAGGGACTTATGGTCAGCCCATGCCTCGAACATCTCGGCCAGGACGGCGTCCAGCACCTCGGTCGTCTTGGCCTGACTGTAACCAGACCTCTTTGCGACATTACGGATGAATTCTTTCTTGTTCATTAAACCTCCTTGTAGGATTCGATGGCTTGTGCGATATAATCCATCAGCTCCTGGTCGTCACCACTGAAGTGCGGCTTCAGGAACCGGTAGATTTCGTGGAACAGGGCGGCAGCTTTGGCGTTCTTCCGGACTTCCGGATAAAATGTGCATTTCAGACGGTCGCCGAAGCAATGGCATTCTTCCATTTCCTTAGTGCCCCAGCAGACAGGCACAAATTTGTTGGAAGATTCTCTGATATGGTAGCTATCACACTTCATTAACATCCTCCTGCGCCTCGTAGCGGCCGTCGTAGCCTTCTAAGACGTCGTAATTGTCATATTCAAGGAAGAAAGTATTCTTTGGCCGCGGGCGGTCTGGAGAACTCCAACTCAAATGGCACTCCTTCACCTGCACAGAAACACATGTTGGATCGGACATATGCAACGCAATTACCGGGAGAATATCACCAGCCTCACAGATGGTGGTAAATGTGAGGTCGTTTTTCACTCGCACCCATTCACCGACTTCTGCGGGGCGATGAACGAGGGGTACGACGTGTGTAGCGTGGTAAGGATTATTGAGTGCCCACACCACATATTGGCCCTGAAAGAGACCCTGATAGTTATCGTATGTCATGACATCTTTGTAGTGATATACATGCCCTCTGGTGAAATCGCCACCAGTCTTCACACACACAACATCAAGCTCAGTCGCGCAAGCGATATCGCTGGGCAAAGAGAATGGCTGCTTGACCTTGGCGTCCTCTCTCATCTTCTTGATGTCATCCACTGCCTTGGCGGAGGTCACTACTGTGTTAACTCTCGAAGAATCCGCCATGGTGGCCTCATTAGGGAGAGCGATTGTCTTCTCGGTCGCCGGCAGGGCTTTGGTCTTCTCCCGCACCCGAAGGACTTTGAGCTGCTTCAGGTCAACGGCACGGGCGACCATCAGGCCGACCAGACCATCCCGGAGGACGTTGTCGCCGTCCACGATGATCTGCCGGTCGAGGAGGCCGTACTTGCGGAAGAAAGCGTAGCATTCTTTGATCTTCTCCGTCTTCGGGAGGCTATCAAACGGGACTTTGATGTCTGCAATGTCCATGACGACATTGCGGAAAGATAGGCTCATAAAACTCCTTTCTTACGGCAGCGCCCAGTTAGGTGCCCGGAGCTGGAAGGCGTCGCCGTGCTGAATGATATCGGGGTAGTTGCTCATTGCCACCTTGATGGCATACGGGTCGATCTCGTAGGCGTGGTACTCCACGTTTGTGAAGCCCATCTTGTCGAGGCAGTAGCGGCCCGTACCGATGCCATCATACATAGAGAGCACCACCAGCTTTTCATCCCGTGGAACATCCTTCAAAGCTCCATTCAGGATGTGCAGGATGACTTCGGCGCACCAGCCGTTGCCGAGGCCACGGAGACGCTGGGTCGTGCTGACGGCGCTGGTATAGCCGTCCGGCAGGGTCTGGAGCCGTTCCGCCTCCAGCGGCGTCAGCTTACGGACCATGTAAGTGCCGTCCTCTAGGTTGATGAAGTACGGAACGCCGCCGACTTCAATGGTGTTATCCCGCACCTCATAGGTCTTGCGGCCTTCGGCGCGGTTCACGGGACAGAGATACAGGCCCGTTTTCGCGCCGACACCACCTCCCTCCCCGCAGAGCGTCACTGCTTTGTGAAACGGAGAGTAGATGCGATACTGTTTGCTGTCGTGCTTGGCTTGATTCTTGGCCTTGTTCTCGATGGTCCCGACCCGGAACACACGATGATCACGGTCCGGAACACGCTTAATGAGTGTAAGGTCTTTGATGCTATAGCCGTCTCCGTCCGGCTCATCGACCAAGACGTCTGAGAGGTAAATGCCACGGTCTTCCGGCTGTTCCACGGACCAGTTGAAACCGTAGACCCGCTCCCGGCTTTGGGCGCTAACGAGGGCGGCGTCGATCATCATCAGATCAACGCCAAGCTCGGAGGAAATCTGCGCCTTGATGGCGGGTGCGATGGAATTGTTGTTCTCATAGAGAAAGAAATCCGGCTGGAACTTCTCCTTTGCAATGAGGTAATTCAGGAATAGCTCCCAGCCAATGCCGCTGGGGATGACCTCGCGGCCCTCGGAACGAGCGATGGACCAGCGAGCTAAGTGCATGGAGAGCCACCGATGAGGAGCTTTACCATGCAGCATCACCTCCCCGCCAAGCAGGGAGAGATAACAGAAACTTCTTCAGTATGTATACCTCCCACGTCTGGGAGGCGGGCGCCCATTAAAGATCTGCCTCAGTTGTTGTTACGTATACTTGACCGGGAACATCCATCCCGTTTTGTCATTGATTTTTAGGGTGTCGTAATCGAGTCGGTAGAGGTCAAACGTTTGACCGCAGCACTCGCATGAGAAGGTCTGCCGGTCGTACATCCCAATGGTTCCACCGCACTCGCAGCGCAGAAACTGATAATCCACCATAAAATTCTGCTTTCAGCAAGACATTAGATCTGAGAGGTCGTTGCCTCGATGTCGGCCTTCCAGGATGCGTCGATGGTGCCGGTAGAACGGTAGTTGGAAATGGTGGAATTCAGCGAATCATAGACAGCCTTGGTTCCGACAGAGTTGGCGGCATAAGTGACAGACTGTGCCGCACAGACACCGAAAGTTCCGGCCTCGGAAACGGCGTCCATGTTGGCACCGAGGAACAGGAACTGCCAGTCGTACTTGGCGGTCTGCCGCTGGATCATCTCCTTGACACGGGCCCGGTTGAACTCCATACTGGCGTTCTCATAGCCGTCAGTAGTAATGACAAAAATCACTTTGCCGGGACGATACTGCTCAGGCGTCTTCTGAATACGGGCATCCACGGTGTTGATCGTGCGGCCAATGGCGTCCATCATGGCCGTCATGCCACGGGCGTAGTAAGCCTCACGAGTCAAAGGCTTCACATCCTTCAGATTGACGCCATCATGCAGGACCTCATACTGATCGTCGAAGAGCACGGTCGTGAGGATAGCGTCACCAGGCTCCTTCTTCTGCTTTTCAATGAAAGAATTGAAACCTCCGATGGTATCGTCGGTCAGAGTCTGCATGGAACCACTGCGGTCCAGGATAAAAATAATTTCGGTCAGACTGTTATTCATGAGATTCTCCTTTGTCATTATTCTGATGGTTGGTCGCAAAATTGAAGCCTTCCTCGTAGCCATCATCGTGGCCGTCCTGGTAGCCATTGTTATAGCCATCATCCCAGCCGCTCTGGTAGGCGTCTCCGGCCCGTTCGGCGTCGGCTTCCGCCTCTGCCTTATCCCGCAGAGCCTCTTCCCTGCTCTCGATGAGCTCGGCGGTGAAGTCAGCGGCCTGGCGGCCAAGCTTCTGGTCGATCAGTGCCACGAAGTCATAATCGCTTTCCAGGAAGACATACTCTTTACTGAAAGGGTCGGTGCCGATATGTAGAATTTGGGTCACTCGTAATCCTCCTTCGGGGTTGCGTTGGCTTTGGCGATGCGAATCACATCGTCTTCTGTGAGGTTGGAGGTAAACATGAGGTTGACATCTTCAGTAATGACATCCACGGCCCAGCCGCCACAGCCAGGCTCGAAGCAGATATCATCAGCAATGTAGGCCACAAACTGCTCTGCGGTCTCAAACTCTCCGACTTCCCAATCGGAGTCACCGCACTGGTCGCAGTAACACTCCTCAAAGCTAAGTGGCGTTTCAGAACCAAAGTAGCCGCCGCCTAGATGGGATTCGTAAACGTACATGCTTCACCTCATGTGGTTACAGGGTCATACTTGACGGGGTCATCCTCGCTCCAATCATCGACCCAGGTTTGTTGTAGGTGGCGCTCATGGAATGAGTAGGTGATGCGACCTTCAGAATAGATGTTCACGCAGTCGACCCGAACGACATCGTTCGAGTCTTTGTACTTCACCATAGATCCTGGGGCGGCAGGCAAGAGCACCAAGGTTCCCTCATCGTACATCTGCGACCACGTCTGAGCGACCTGTGGAATAATGCCGGAATCTTCATAAGCGGCAAGACGCTCCAGAGCTGCGGCCAGTCCGTGACCCGTCTGATCCTTCAAGACCACGTGGCCGTCCGGATGATACTCTGTCAGTCTTCGCACGGCAGACCTCCATTCCATTCCTCGGCGGCCTCTTCGATGGTATCGAAGATGACACCGCCCATGGACTGATTCATGTCGTCGGTGCAGAGGATGCAGTCGCCCCAGCCTTCATGGTAGAGGAAATAACCAAGACCGCTCCACGGATCGGATTCATACTCACATCCGGGCTGGCCATGGTAATTGCCTTCGTCGTCACACACAGCGACGTGAACAGCGTACTTGTGGCAGAATGGGCATTGTTTAAGTTTCATGGTTTCCCTCCCATTTGCGGCGCAAGGCTGTTAAGTCAACGATTTTGTACTCCGCTCGATAACCAGTCTCAGACGCGGAATGCTGAGTATGAGGATAAATCGTTGCCGAATGCTCAGCACACTGTCGTACAGTACCCATCTTGAGTTCGGCCGATGTGCGGCGGTACTCCAGATAGATGACAAGATCGCCGGGCTGGATCTCATTGCCGCAGAAATCAGTTGCCATTCTCATTCTCCTTCCAGAACCAGTTTTCCTCGACGTTGGCCCGCAGGCCGCACTGCTGACACTGTACCCGATAAACCTCTGTTCGGATATCGTTGAAGGTATCGACTGTCGGTCTGGTGTGCGTAACGGCAGGAGCACCGCAACGAGGGCAAAAGATGTAGGTGCCTTTGAGTTTCAAAAGATCTTTGAACTTCACTCTGACCTCCTATCAAAGAAGAGTTTTGTCAGTTATTGACATACAGCATGATGCAGGGCGTCCAGTACGGGTCATACTCAGCGACCTCGGCGTCGACCTTGGCGTCGAATTCCTTGTCGGTCAGCCCATCGGCGTCATCCGCAAGGTGATCCGCCATTGCTTCCCAGAACGCTCCTCGGTCTGTAAAGCAGCACTCATCATCCACAGTCTGCCAGCAGTCCAAGAATTCACCCTTTTGGGCACTACAATAGGAACAGCAGGTGTAAGCGTAATCAGAGCCACCAACCTCTTCACCTGCAAACACCAGAAGAGGGAGCTCTGGGTTGTCGAGGATCAGTTGGCGCAGCTCGTCGGTTGCGTGGAGCAATTTCGTGGAGCGTTTTTCAAGTTCTCGCATTCAGTGCCTCCTGTTTGTTCTTAGGTCGTCCATTGGTCAATGAACAGCTGAGCCCCTTCTGGCGTCTGCTGGAAGAAATGTTCTGAGATAGTTACAGCCAAAGCTTCCCATAGTTCGTCTTGATTGCGAATCGGGGCATTCTCAGGTTCTTGCATTCAGTGCCTCCCATGCGGATTCTTCGGTCAGGAACCAACTCTTGCCCAGCTTATCCATGCGGTAGCGGGTCACGGTGCGACATTTGCCGTAGCCGAGACAGACGCCCCAACCGAGTTCATTACCGTATCTGGTTGTCTTCCAACTGATTTCCAGGACTTCTTTGGGGTAGACGCGGAATTTCTCCGGGTCGATGACGTAGACGGTATCACCGACCTTGCAAGGGAGCACTTTGAGCTTGCCGGAACAATGTGCTTGCGCCCATGACCACAGCGTTGCGGCGCTCACCCACACACCGCCATCTGCGTGTGTGGTGTCAACGCCGTCCAGATAACTACCATACGAAAATTCTTCGACGTATCCGCAATGACCGCACGTATAGTATCGCTCGACCTCTCCGAACGGCTCTGAATAGCTTGTCAGCTCATTGACAGTGCCACAGATGGGGCACTTCATTTCTCGTTCCATGCAGGCTCCTTCCATCGGCATCCGTCGCAAGCTCCTTCGTGAGCCATGCGATACCGGCCGCAACGTTGGCAGAGTTCATTGCGCATGGCATTCAGCTCCGCCAGGAGTTTTTCTGACTGATTCATTGCATTCCTCCCTGTTTGAAAACTTGACGCTGGGGTTAAAATGATTTATCATGAAATTGCCGTGAGGCAATGAATAAGAAAGGTGTTGTTCGTATGGCGAAGATCAATCGTACTCCGGCTGAGCGTGCCGCTGAGATCGACAAGAAGATCAAGGCACATCAGGACGCTATCGCCGCTCTGGAAGCCAAGAAGGAAGAGATCCTGCATCCGAAGAAGAAGCCCACCATGAAGTCTGTCATGGAGGCGGCGAAGAAAGCCGGTATGAAGCCGGAAGAGATGCTGGAAAAGCTCGGCCTGAAGACGGAAGATTGATTCTTGGGAGCCCTCCTGATGGAGGGCTCTTCTTTATAACCCAATCAGATATACGGAGGCTTGGACGCGGCTGTCGTCACTATCAATGAGATAAACATCGTCAATCTCGAAAGCGGTTTTGTACGGATTGTTGGGCTTTTCACTGACATAGCGGATAGGGATGTCGTCTCCGATAACTGCCAGAAATTCTTTGAGTTCTTTGACTATCATAATGCCTCCTTACTCCGTGACGAATTTTGCTTCCAACTCTCTAGGGTTCTTTCCGGAGCCGAGCTTGGTCCAGGCGCCATTCTCGGAACGCCAGATGGTGTAGGTGTCACGGTCTGTTTTGGTTTTGGAAGTGATGGTGTAGACGGCGCCGCTGCGGGTGTAGATGGTCATCCACTTGTGCTCGCTGTCGGCGGAAGCGGATTTGCGGGCCATTAACTTTGGGAATGGTCGTACTGGTCCCGCTCTTCGGAGAGGCCCATGCGGCGCCGCACGAAATCGTCTGGACCAATCACAATTGTTAAGTGATGACACAGCGTCGTCAGCATGGTGTGATGATACGTGTTCACTTCCTGGTCGTTCTCCTTCCAAGGCAGGTAGATTTCCTGCTGAAACCCGTCCTCATATGTAAGCGTGGCGGAGACCAAATCCCGGTAGGCCAACCGCTCGAACAAGCTCAGACTACCCCACCAGTTCGGATTGCCCGTTCGCCAGTCAATTTCGTTGGCGGCGGCATGAATCGTCAAAGAAAACGCTCCACAGCAATCGAACTCGCAGTTGGAGAGGATGCTGTGGTAAATCTTGTCGATGACGTAGTCATCGATATACTCGGCCGGGATGTCGAGATACTCACAGTTCTCAAAGCTTAAACCAATGGATTTCAGTTTCTTCATCTTAGTTGTACTCCTTCACTAAGTAATCGTAGAGCTCCAGCTGGGTTTTGAGGACGAAGGGGTGGCCGTCGGCGTCGAAGGCCGTTGTGTCGCCCCAGCTTTCGCCGCAGTCCCTCTCGAAGAGCCAGTAGCCGATCCAGTGGTCTTCGTCGTTCATGGCGAGCTCCAGCAGCTCTACCACGTCATCAATGAGGGACATGCCGCAGATCCATTCCAGAGAGAAGATGTCCTTGTAGTTATCCATCCTCTTCCACACGGTGACAGCGTTGGAGAGGTAAACAGAGAAGGTGCTAAAATCAAGCATGGGCATCCATTGCCTCCATAATCTTATAGAATTCACTGCCGGGAATCTCTTGGAAGCCGGGAGGATCTTGAAAATCATGATCGAATTCCAGGGAGGCATAGACTGTATTTTCGTGAGAGAACAGTCTGGTGGCGCCCCGGCCAAGAATTCCGAGCTCCCAGCCCAGCCTGGGCTTGAATAAAACCCTTGTTTCGTTTTCCTTGAGCCAGGCTACCCATGCCTTATTCAGGACGGAATTCTTCTTGAAGAGGCGAAGACCCGTCTCGCCGTCGCTGTTCTTGCAGAGCTGGGAGCGAAACTTCTCAGCGTCCGTGCCCTTGGGGACGATGCCGAGAACGGAATCCGTCGGCAGGAATTGAGCGGCTTGGATGCCGTGCATTTCAGCAAAGAGGTTGTAGAGCAGGACGACCCGCCCATTATTGGCGAGGTAGTCCAGATACCGCTGCCGGATAGGACTTTTCGAGGTCACAATGTAGAACTTTTCCAAATTCACACCACCATTTCGTAATCGTAGAGATACCAGTAGTCTCGCTCTTTGGCGACATTCTTGGCGTAGATGATATCGGATTTCTTGATGGGCTGGGCATTGAACTGTCGGGCCCGAAGCGTGAGGCGGGCGGTCTTGCCGGAGCCAATGGAACGGGTGAAGACGGCGTAACCCCAGACATCACCGCCGTTCTTCCCTTTGAGGGGTACGCAGTCGGTAATGATGAGCTTGCGGCGGTCTTCTTCCTTGTTGGTTGTCAACTCGATGTAGCCTAGGATGTCGAGCTGATTCTGCATCTTGACACGGTAGTTGACATCTTCGAGGCCAAGGGAGAGGATGGTGTCCTCGGCTTCATGGAGGAGGCCGTCCATATCGGTGATGGTGTAGGACTTCTGCACATCACCTTTAACGCCACGGTCGGTGGCGTACTTCTGGAGCAGCCGTTCTATGTCGGTGCCGGAGACTTTCTCTTTGCTGATTTTCTTTGCGTTGCCCTGCTTGAAGAAGTCGAAGACATTCAGGATGCGGGTGAGCTCCACGGTGTTGCCGTAAGAGGCGAAGTAGTCGATTTGAATTAAAGGTAATACCTTTGCAGCTTTGATGCTGCGGGCGTCGAGCGCTTTGAGAGCATCCGTAAACCGTGCCGGATTCGTACTGCCTACCTCATAGAGAGCGTTGCCGACCTCCTCGCCGTACCCTTTCAGGGATGAAAGTCCCTTTGAAATCACGTGCTGGTCTTTACTGTAGGCATAGACCGATTTCGAGAGACCGAAGCGGGGCGGTTCGATGGGAATGCCGTACTCTTCGGCAAGCTCGGTGCCGCCGGTGATGTCATCGTCGTTCTTGGCATGGTTGAGGTAGGTCGTAATGAACTCCCCAGGGTAATAGCAGCGGAGCCAGGCGCAGATATAACCGACAAGGCAGTAGGCAATGGAATGGTTATCACTTAATCTCATTGTTTTCAATGAGGCAGACTATATCTTCAGCTAACGCTGTTCTTGCGCTTCCGCCGGAGACTCATCTTCCGGCGTACTTCCCTCTCGGGAATAGTCGTTACACTTTTGTTTCTGTAAGATTGGAGTAGAATTGCCAGCCGTGATACCTATGGTCTGTGGAACAGCGGCCATGCAGATACGCCATAACCGTGGTGTACTTCAAATCATGTGTGCGGCAAAACTCTGCGATATTGGTGATTTGTACCAGCGTGCCGTCTTTGTGCTTTGCGTACATGTCACACAGCTTCGAGTGATTCTTCTGGCGCCCAAGGTTTGCTTTCGCCGAGTTGTCGGATAGTGAAAGCCATTGGCAATTCCACGGAGCATACGGACCGCCAGACTCTCTCCGGTCGATTGTCAGCGGTTCGTGATATCCAGTTTGAACAGCCCATTCTAAAAAGGCATCATAGCTTTTGCGCCACTCGTCGCATACGTAAATACCCGCACCGCCATATTTCGGATACGACGGATTGTTCGGGTTATAACACCGTTGAAGCATACCATGGTAAATGTGGTAGAGTTTCGTGTTGCGGCGTGCAATTGGCTTGCACGCTTGGCAATAATTGTCTGTGTGATGCAGAATTGATTCCCGGAACAAGTACATCTCATTGCCACAGTCGCATCGACACAGCCACTTGATCTTTGTTCCGTGCTGCTGGCGAACTCTCTGGAATTCGTTTTGTACTACGAGCGAGCCAAACCGTTTCCCAACTAAATCTGTTTTCACTTTCTCACCTCCGATCATTGCGTAATCACAGAAACACTTAGCACGGTATCGCCTGCTATCCATTGCTGGACCGTAGGTTCTCTTAGTCAGCAGCTTCGTCCATGGGATTGCCGCATATCTCCCGGTAGGGCTTCATACGGCGGTCTTATTCCGCTGATACCGTTAGCACTCTAATGAGCACACCCCTGAGTCATGGGGTTCACAAGAAATGGGCTAACCATTAACCCAAACATGTAAGACGATGCGTCCTTGAGGATCTGGATGAATTCCATTGCTTCCTGCTCGGCCTGGGCACGGGGCTTATCCGACTTGGAACAGTACCCGTCCAGGATTTGCGGGAGCATTTTCTGGAGGAGGTCTTCCTTCTTGCGGGCAATAGCACGGCGGACGGTATCCGCGTCGGAACCGCTGAGGCCGCAAATCTGCTGAAGGAATTTGATGACGTCCTCTTGGTAGACCAGGTATCCGTTGTTCTCCGCCAGAAGCTCGTCGATCATCGGAGCCGGATTGTGGTGCGGCTTGTGAGCGATGAGGTCGTTGCGGTACGACGCCCCGGAAGGACGGATACAGGCCGTGACCAGGGACATATCGAAGATGGACTTCGTGCCGAAATCCTTCAGGAGTTTGAAGGCGAACGCCCCCTCCATTTGAAAGATACCGACCGGCGACCGCATCATATCCTGCCAGACCTTTTGGTCATCCCAGTTAATCTCGCTGGTCTTCGGATACGGGATACCAGCCAGCTTGCAGGTGTCATTGATGATGCCAATGTTGTTCAGCACCAGAAGGTCGAACTTCACAAGGGAAACCTCGTGGATCTCGTCCATGTCGATATTGAGGACCAAGTCGCCATCCTTCCAGAAGCAGCCGTAGTGATCTTGCAGAGTGACCGGACTGACCACGATGCCGGCGGCGTGCATCCCCTGCGATGTTTTCGTACCGAGGATGCCGTCGTAGTAATAGAAGACATCCGGGTGCGCCACTTTGGCCTTCTCGGGATCGGCGGCGAACTCCTTCTTGATGGCCTCGCAAACCTTGACATTGTAGGGATTGTCTGGCTCGATCTGTTTCTTCTTCCAGGTTTCCGGGAAGCGCTCCTTTTCCCAGCGATGCCGGAGACCCATACAGATAAGCTCGATGGCCGCCTTATCCGCCGCCGTGCCCCAGGTAGGGACTCTGGCGGTGTAGGCTCTGCCGAACCGGTTGATAAGGTACTCGAAGATTCTGGGGCGGTCAGTGTCGATGACATCGACGTCGATGTCGCCCACCTCTTTCCGGTCCTCATTGGCGAAGCGGGAAAAGACCGTGTGCCATTTTTCGGGGTCCAGGTCGATGATGTCCGTGACATAGGCGACACGGGAACCGCCGACGGAACCTCTGGCCGGGCCAATGGGAATACCATTCTCCCAACACCAACTGATGAGCTCAGACATACAGAGGATGTAACCGGACATATCGATCTTCTCGAAGACCCGCAGCTCCTCCGGCAGGCTCGTCTGGAACCCAGCGACCTCGCTCTGCGGAATGACACCCCGTTCCACCTTATCGTTGAACTTGGACCAGGTGGTTTCCACCAGCTTCTCCCGGTCGGCCTCGCTGTTGCCGTAGAGCTTCGGGTACTTCAGGGAAAGATCCAGCTCGAAGTCCTCAACCATATCGGCAAGGACATTGGTATTCTGGATGGCCTCCATCCACATGGACTCCGGAATGGCGTCCTGCTGGCGAAAGGCATCCACCAACTCGTCGTAGCTCTTATAGGTCAGGTCGAAGGAATCCTCGTCACCGTAGGACTGCTTCTTGGCATCCATCAGAATGCCTCGGCACTCCGCTTTGTACGGGCTCAGACTGTGGGCATCTGTCCCAGCGATGAGCGGTTTCTTATACTGCTGGGAGAGAATGGCGAGCTGCTGGTTGAAGAGAATCTGGTCCCGGTGGAGGTGAGGCTGGATTTCCAGAAAGTCATAGCGCTGGACCAGCTTCTCATACCACGGATTTTTGACATCCAGCTTGTTCAGCGGAGAGGCAAGACAGGCGCTGGTGGTGATAACGTGAGGTGAGAGCTTCAGGAACTCCTCGAATGTGATACGATTTTTGTAGTATGTATGAGCATCGTCCGTGGAGTTCGTGATTGCCTGATTGATTTCCCATACGCCCTGCTCATCTCTTGCGATGAGAATGGTATGGTAGTTATCCTTGAGCTTCTTTTCCTCGCCAGTCTCAGGATCCGGAGCCGTCAGCGCCTCCGTCAGGTAGCACTCCACCGCAAAGAGGAACTTAATCCCCTTCTCGTCGCAGTACATCTTCTTAGCAATCCACTGGAAAGGTTTACCGTGCTCGGAAAAAGCAATGGCTTTCTGACCGAGCTCTACTGCGCGGTCGACGTAGAGGCGGAAGTCGGTACAACTATCCAAGAGAGAGAGGTCTGTGTGAACGTGATATGCTGTGTAGTTCATAGCCCTCCTTAACCGCAGTGCTGGCCGAAGACTTCTTCCTCATCTCCGATGGGATACGGGAGCGGGGCACTGTAGGTGTTGGTGTCCCAGGAATACTGTCGGTCATACTCCGCCGGATTCCCGAAGAATCTCCGGGAGGCGGTATCGTAGTAGAGGCCAAATTCCATGCCCGCACGGCCGCGCATCCGGTCTTTGAGCACCTTGATGATGACGCTGTAGGGGCACGGCGGCACCGCCCAGGCATCCCCTTTCCGATTCATAGTGCCCTCCTGCTCCTGCTTCGTCACACGGCGGAGACTAAAAGCTCGGTGAGCGAGGTTAATGAGGTTGGAGCTGCCGGCCACATCGCCCATTTCCATCTCCCTCTGGCCGAACTGAAGCTTTCTCGGATGGCAGACAAGGATGGTGCAGACGTCGTACTTGGCGCTGAAATGGATGAGCCAATTCACAAACTCCGTCTGCTTTTCATACTTGTTCTCATCGTCGGCATGGAGGTCAACGGTCATCAGGTTGTCGATGATGAAGAGCTTGCAGCCATACTTCCGGGCAGAATCTACCATGGAATTCTGGATATCCTCGGCGCTGTTGCTGTAGTCGTCCCGGTAAAGAAAAAGCTGCTCCCGATAGCTCTCACTGATGGCTTTCTTGGCCTCCGGCTTGATCTTGTAGTAGACAGCGTCGTTGGAACTGTGGTACTCCTTCACATTCCGGGGGCCCGCCAGGATCATGTTGAGCCAGTTCTTAGACATGAAGTCCGGCAGCTCACGAGAGAAAAGCCAGGCTCGCTCTCCCCTGTCCATGACACTGCACACGAGGGAGTAAAGCCAACTCGTTTTACCAGATCCAGGTAATCCGCTGATGATGTTGAACGTGCCATAGAAGAGCCGCATGATCTCCTTATCGATACTGTGGAAGCCAGTCTCCACGCCGTCGATACTGGAAAGATCTTTCTCCTCTACGTCGGAGAAATCCACAACGGAGGGAATGGGCGTATCCGCGGCATTGGCGATCATATCGACGACGGCTTCCTTGCCGAACCAGTACAGGGTCTCGTTGATATCCTTGATGTGGCGCTTGGTTTTCTTTTCCTCGTTGTAGAGGTACTCAGGGCAGTTGGCGACCTTGCAGCGCCAGCTCCCCAGGCGGGCGGTGGCTTCCTTCACGAACTTCATACCGGACTCATCGTTGTCGTGACAGACGATGATGGAGTTGAATTGCTCCAGCCATTCGAAGTTTTCCTCAATAAACTTCAGATTTTGATCGCCTAACGGGATACTCACGGCGTTTTGAATGCCGCATTCAATGAGAGAAGCAGTGTCTAATTCGCCCGTTGTGATCACCAGCGGCTGCGTCGTGTTGACACGGTTCATGTTAAAGAGGAGAGGAGCGGTGTCAGCGCCTGGCTGACACCAGTTCTTGTTCTCGCCCTTCTTTACCTTACGGCTGGGCCGATACTTTACCATGCAGAGGGTATCGTTGGTATCGTAGTAATTGAAGACACAGTTGCCTTCATCGTCCTGGCGGATGTCCAGGTAGTCCGCCGTGGCCGGAGAGATTTTGCGGGACTGAAGGTATTTGTAGACCTGTTCCTTATGCTCGTTTTGCTCCGGATGCGGATACCGGTATTGGTGCCGGGTCTTGACCCCGTGCTCCCCGAAGCTATATGTAATACCGGCCAAATCAAAGACCTTTTCAGCGGCCTCAGCGAATGTCATGTGCTCCCCAAGGACTAGGCTATCATAGATATCAGCGTCTTTGCCGCATCCAAAACAATGGCAATTATTGGCTTTCGGATTGTAGATGAAGGACGGCGTCTTCTCCTCGTGGAACGGACAGCAGCACCGCATCCGCACCGGGTCATAGTCCTCGATATGGAGGAACTCCATGATATACTTGAAATTGTCGTCGCCAAGGTTCTGCTTCGCCTCGTCGAGTTTCGCTTTGTCGATAAGTATCCGTTGCGCCTCCTCTCGTTGACTTCGGTCATAATTTCAGAGCCGGAATTACTTCTTCGGCTTCTTGACTTCCTTGGTATTGAGCTCCCGGAGCTGGCGGTCGATGCGGTCGCACTCAGTGCGGACCGTGGCGTAAGGGTGATTCGCCAACAGGCGGTAGAGCTTATTTCTGAGATGGTCTGCTCGGTTCATATCGTATCTCCTATTCTTCCGGCGGCGGAGGTGCCATTAAACGGCTAAACTCCCCAAACAGTTTTACTTCTGCGGCGTCGCGTGCTGTACATGCGTCTTGAAAATCGTCAAAAGTTCCCAATGTGTAAACCGTGTTGTCACACTGGATCTTTGCTCTCCATTTGTTGGACTTTGTTTGATGAACGCCTTTATGTAATCGGCTCCCGCGAGGTTCATCGCACAAGTTCTTCATATTTTGAGCATGTGTTACAACCCTCAAATTAACTTTGCGGCAATCATCGCGATCTCCGTTACGATGATCAACTTCCATCCCGTCAATATTCTGGTATTTGCTCACAATAGCGCGATGGAACCGGATGCGTGTATCCTTCATCGCTTCGGGGGCACCGCAACAATATCCCTGCGAGTCCACCGTCCACAAACACATCGTAGCTACATCAATGTCTTCTGGATCAAAAAGCACTTTGTGTCCTTTTGACTCAAAATACATATATTCTCCACAGTCAACAATCTCGCGTGGCGGTTGCTTTAATTTGGAACTCATGCGCTCACGCCTTGTGCATCCACATGATGTAATCTTCCCGGAGGTCAAGTGGGACCCGCAAATTGATTTTGGAGGGCTTCCGCAGTCACATTGACACAGCCAATATGTCTTGCTTTTGCTGACATCGCGTTCTAAGACTGTTAACATACCGAAGCGCCGCCCAGCCAAATCTTTGAAATTATTTCCAGGAATTAAATGGCTCGTCGTTTTCTTTTTGGCGCACTGCAAACACGCCCGAGCTTTGCTCTGTTTTTGCAACAGCTGTGTTGCAACGACATCACGGTAATTGCCACAATCGCATTTGCAACGCCACACAACGCCAATTTTGTGCTTAACATCGACTGGCTCCTCAGCAACGAGACTGCCAAAGCGTTGTCCCGTCAAGTCTTTAGCACCTTTTGGCAGCTTCATTCGTCCTCCTTTGCTTTGTCGCAATCCGGGCAGGATGTTTTACTGGAACAAAGCACTCCACAGTAGAACCCCATCTTCCTCAGCGCCGCTTCCAGTTTCTTTTTCTGCTTGGTGTACTCCGAGAACCCCAGCTTGCCGGATTCCTGCTGAGCCCGGAGCTCCTTCAGCTCCCGGCGGATGCGGTTGGGGGTGGATTCAAACGCCGTATCCTGATAGATGGCGTCGATGGTATCCGAAAACCAAGTCTGAGCGGCCTCGCAAGCCTTCTCATCAAAGGGGATCTCCACTAACTCGCCGCCGCTCCGCACCATATGAAAGACCAGTTTTACCGGCCATTTTCCGAACTTTTCGTGGACAAAAACGGCGTAAAGGTACAATTGTCTGGCATATTCATCCCGCTCTTTCTGGGACTTGAAGGCGGATTTGGATTTGTGGTCGCAGATGATGTAGTCATCACCTTTCTTCAGGAGAAGGTCGATGACGCCTACGAAGGGGCGGCCGCGGATGGTCAGCTTCACCCGCTCCTCGACGCCGACGATCTCACAGCTCTCAAAGACGGAGCCGTCAAAGGAATCGAGGTAGCTTTTCCCGGCGGCGTAATACCGCTCGGCCAGGTCCACGAAGCGGTTGGGAGGGAACTTACACTTCACAGCAGCGGCATAGCCAGCTTGATAAACTTGACTCAGCTCGAAGAACTCCAGTTCGCCCTTGAAGTACCGCTCCAGGAGACTGTGCATGAAGGTGCCCCAGTCGCTGAATGCGTTGTCCACACGGGGCAACGCATCCAGGTAGCCGAGGCGAAAAGCCTGGGGACAGGTGTGGTAGCTGTTCACCGAGGAGAAGGACCAGCGAAGGCCGTCCAGGATGAAATCATTGGGGCCAGCCATCAGAAGGGCAGGCTATCCGGGTCTTCGGGGTCACCTATGAGAGCATAAGCGGCGTCCGGCTTCTGGGCAGGGCGCTCATTCTCACCATCGTCATGCTTGAAGCTATAGACGTTGAAGTTGGTGTAGCTCTTCTGCTTTTCCTTATCGTAGCGGTTCGTGACCTCACAGTTGCCGATGCGGACGGTACAGTTCGGCTGCATCCCGGCGGCCTCGGTGTGTGCGGCGCCGATGAGGGTAATGAAGCCGGAGAAATCCTGCTCGTAGTCCCCGGTCTGCTTGTTCTTACGACTGATGGAAACGCGGGCCGTGGTGAACTTCTCATGCGGCTCCAGTTCCCAAATTCTCATGTAGGCTCCATAGCGAAAACCCATTACTTATCCTCCTTGAGATTATTGATTTCCTGATAGCAAGCCTCGGAATCCTCCAGGCTCTGGATGGCGTTGGGATTCTTCTTGCCGCCGCTGTACTTCTGGACGATGGCGTAGACGGTATCCTTGTCAACACCGGCGTCAATCTTCTGCTTGGCCAGCTCAATGATCTTAGCGTTCTCAGCAGCGAGAGCGGCCTTCTCCTTCTTCTCGGCCTCGGCGTCCTCCTGCTGCTTGCGCTTGCGGGTGGCCTTGGCCTCGTCGGAAAGCTCCTCGCCGTTCCAAAGGCTGAGACCGAGACCGAAGAGAGCGGCTGCTTTTACCAAGGCTCTTTTCGTTGATTTGTTTACGGCCACCGATGTTACCGTGTCTGCGGGGATAGCCTGATTCCGATGGTCCATGACAGCGAGCTGCTCCGTCTGGGTCTCACCGGCGATGGTGAGTTCCACTTCGACCCAGCAGGTCTTGCCGTCAGTGAAGTAGTTCCAGCCAGCCTCGTTCTTCAGGCTGCGGTAGGTAGCGTCGGGATAGTGACTCTTGATGATGGCCCAGGCGGAAGACCACGGGAGGTAGCTGAGGTTCTGCTTCTTCTTCAGCTTATCCGTGATGTCGATAGCACTCAGGGTAGCGAATACACTTTGATTAGGCACAGAGACCCTCCAATGCGGAAAGAATTTCGTTTGCGGTGTTGATATCGGAAATGGAGTTGGGGTTGCGGTTGCCGCCGTTCTTGGCGGCGATGACATCGTAGATAGCGTTGCGGTTTACGCCGCTGTCGATGAGCTTCTTGCAGAGAGCGACGATGGGCGTGATGGTCTTCTGAAGGTCATCGTTGGTGACGGCGGACGGGGCGGAGTCGGATTTGGGCTCCTCGGCGGGGCCCTTGTAGTAGTCGTCACCGAAGTCCACGATGAGCCAGCGGCGAGATGCCAGAAGGTCACACTGATGGACGAACTTCTGGGCGGCAGTCTTGGGCTTCGGAAGGATGACTCGCTTCGAACGGTAATCGGTGTTCCACTCACCGGTATGCGCTGCGATGCAACCGGTAAGGAAATCGATCTGCTCCGGAGGAAGCATAGCGGTCAGCGTCTCGGTTTTCCGAATCCAGTCCGCACACACTGTCGGATGTTCGGCCACGGTGTATTTCCCTGCCGTTGCTTCCGGCCCGTGTTTCCATCCGTCATGCAGAATGAGCGCCGTGATCATCAGATCATGCTCATCCTGCGTGTAGTGCGTTCGGTACATCTCAAGAGCAAGCAACTCCTGAGCGATTTTACAGGCGGCTTTCGTATGCCGCACAAGACCCCCAAGCCCTAGAGCGTATAAGGGGTGGAACTTCGCTGTGGACGAAGCTGGAACCTCGAAAAAGTAGTCAGGCAGAAGCTGAATCGCTTTCTCCGCAAAGTTCCGAATCGTCTGCGATTGGATATAATTGAGCTCCGTTTGGAAGACTCGCAGTCTGTCGATATGTATCTACCTCAATTCCGTATTGCTGAAAGAGATGTTTCTGCGGGGCGAACTCACGCAGGTAATATGCCTCGGCTATGAGGCGAGCTCGCAAAGCGTCGTCGTATTCTTTATACAGTCCCAAGTTGATTCGTCTATGACGATATGTAATATTGGCGATATACCTGCAATTACGAGGAAGCCAATACACTCCCATAGCCGGTTGCATCCCCATACATTTTTGCCTGTTCGAAGCATTCTCACATGCTGTTACTATACGGATGTTTTCACGCCTGTTATCAGCTTTATCTTGGTTGATGTGGTCAATACCAAACGCTCCCAAAATCAATGTGTGCATAGTGCGATTCTTACCCTTGATCCGGGCTACCACATAGCCATCGTGATTGCAATACCAGTTGTATGGACGCACCAAGTCAAAATCCTGAAGGCTGAAAAAGAACCGATTACCCTTAAAATCAGTGCCCTGCACATAGTCTCCACGCACTATGTACTTCGGGGGGCGAGAAGTTCCACGCTTCTTGCCTTTATACAAGCAACCGCAGCTCCGAATCCGGCCGCTGGTCAAGTGGGACTGCCGAACCACATGCTGGTTCCCACAGTCACATTGGCATAGCCAATACGCCTGGCCTTTCTTCTTATGATCGATGGATAAGGCTACCAATCTTCCAAAGCGTTGGCCCGTCAAATCACGTTGCTGCATTAACTCCGGGTCTGCTCCTTGTTCTCTTTCGCTACCTGAATGATGGCGGCCGCAATAACAACAATTAACAGCACCGCCACAATCACCAGGTCTACCCAGAGCGGGATCAGAACATACTTCCACGGCCAATCAATGAGGCCGCACAGTTTCAGGATCAGAAAAACGATCTGAACCACACCGGTAATACCAATGCCTCCGCCGGCACTGCGGTTCCTTTCCTTGCTCATACTGCTCACCAGAACAGGTCGAAGATGCTGTCGCCGTAGCTGTTGAACTTCAGGCGGACACTGCTGTCAGGAAACCTGCGGTTGTACTGCTTCACCTGGTCATTCAGCTCATCGCAGAGTGCCTGGATTTCATTCTGGCGGGCCTTCTTTTCCTCGGCTAGTTTGATCTTCTTCTGCTTGGCTTCCTCCTGCTGGCGCTTCTCATCGCATTCCAGCTCACACTTTGCCCGGCTGACGGGGTCGTCGTACTCGGCGCCGCAGTAGGCGCAGACGTACTTCTCGTTGCTCATTCAATTCCTCCTCATAAATAAAATCTTGGTGTCTTGTTGGGTCACCCCAATGGTCTCCCCACCGGGACTTGAACCCGGATGCCATGCGGCAGCGGGATTTAAATCCGCTGTGTCTGCCAATTCCACCACAGGGAGAAAGAAAAAGGGTTCCGAGGAAGGATCGTGCGCCACGCAAGCACTCACGATACTGGTCTTCCTTGGAACCCTAGGCGGCTCTTCTACCCGCTGACTGTGCGGGAACGGCCCGCACAGGTATGGCGCCGAAAGTAGGTGTCGATCCCAACAGGTTTCCCTGCCATCCGCTTTCAAGGCGGTGGTACGCGCCGGCGTACATCATTCGGCATATGTAAAAGCGGCGTATTCTGTTGCCCCAGCACCAGAGGGAGTCGAACCCTTCGGTAACGGAATCGAACCGCGATTCAAATACGCGCCGGGCCGCCCGGCATGGTCGCCTTCTGGAGCTGGATGAGAATTTCGAAATCTCGACCTGCGCTGTACGAGAGCGCCGCTCTGCCTCTGAGCTAATCCAGCATAGATTCGACAGCCGCTATTGAGCAGTAGCGACACGGTAGTTTTAGGTGCGCCGCCGCACCAATTCTGCGCACACCACTGTGTATCGCACAGCGATAGAGCACTCGAAATGCGAACTTATATGCCGCCCTCGCCCATTAGGCGGCGCTCTCTGTTGTCGACTTTGGCGGCTGCGGCCGTGTTGCGCATACACCTCTGGCACCGCTAAATAGAACCAATGTTCCGCAAAGGCTAACCCTTTTCTTTACCGCATTTAAGCCTCGTGGTAGTCGGGGATGGTGTCGATCCATCGTCTGATGCTTCAAAGGCACCGGTCCTACCGTTGAACGACCCGACCATAGAATGAGCCTTTCACGAACACGTTTCGCAAAACATAGCCTACTTGCCGTGGCCTACGGCCCAGCCCCACCAAAACACTCCCTCAAGCCTCGGCTAGATTTTGCGACGATAGTACGGGCCGCGTTACCCGATACCATTTGCTCACGCCGAAGCGTGATCCGTCTCGCCGGCACGCCGGTAAGACGACTTTGTTTGCAACCTTTCCTCCGAGGTGTGCTGTCACTTTTACACCCTGCCCCGGTTTCGGGACGTTGCTTGACGGGACTAGCTTCTCACCCGTCTGTACTCCTGTTCGCGTCGGGAGCTTTGGAGGCTGTCTCTGCCCCGGTCACCAAATGCGGCAGCTCACTGTCCGCCACAGGCCGTTGACAAAGTGTGTTCGAGCACACCACCCACCACGGGCCCGGATGGATTTGCCCAGCCAGAACTACCCATACCAGCACTCCGCCTGATCGTGGCGGCGCATTCTGAGTAGGAAACGATGCTGTGCCAAATCGTTTTCTTTTTGGCTCCCTGCTTATCCTGCTTTTACAGGGTTGGAGCTCATTCCCTGTCCGTTGTGGGTCAACGGTTATCGGTCCCGATTCCGGGGCCGCACGGGAATCCCAACAGGCGCTCTGGAGCGGGGAAGATTGGAGTCGAACCAATCAGCATAAATCACATGAACCTAGGACTGTGATGGACGCCAGCACCGGCTCCCCGCATATTTGGGGTTTAGGATTCACCCCGAACCGCACATCCCGTCTGGATTGGCCCGCCTTTCGGCGCTGGGACCGACAGTCATTTGCTCTACGTCCCCGGTGGTGGATGAAGCAGGATTCGAACCTGCGAGCCCGAAGTTTCACCACGGAGCTGAATCCGCCCAGCTTCTTCATCCGTCATAAGCTCACTCCTCATTATTGCCAACACGTAAAAGTTTTGGTTGGACTTTGCAATCAACTCGTTACTTTACGCCGAGGCACCGTTGGTTGGCCTGCGTAGCCGCAATGAGCAATTCCACACCTCACTCGTTGATTGGATGGCGTCCGGTTCGTGCTCTGCTATGCCTATCTCGTCACCATCTGCGTATGGCCTTACGCTGTCATGCTACGTTGTGAATCCAGCCTCACATGATAACCCACTATTACCGGCAGGGAAGCAGCTCCCCTATGTAC
>OQVL01000007.1_pt1 | contig 53779 bp, 60 predicted proteins | sample 1691501 | NCBI WGS metagenome assembly OQVL01 (sample SAMN03418253, study PRJEB22391) | human gut metagenome | biome: human-gut; feature: organic feature; material: feces | host: Homo sapiens | place: Tanzania | collected 2013-01 | reverse complement strand
AATCAGCTCATTCGGAACATCGATAACCTCAACAGTAGTATGACCACACTTAGTAAACTTCTTTTCAATTATTAACTTTTGCATTCCTAATTTTTCTTTAGCTATTTTTTCAATATTATTTAAATTTAATCCATTTTCAATACTAACCTTTAGTTGTTCATTTTCTTTTTGAATTGAAGATAAGTCTTTTTTCAAATTTTGAACTTCTGTAAATTTTTCATTTATTTGTGAATTTCTATAACTTATGGTTAATAAAAGAGCAAATAATCCTATTACAACTAATGTTAATTGTACTCTTTTTCTTTTTTGTTCTTCAGTAATTTTTACATCTTGTCTAGGTACTTCATCTACTATTTTTAGTTTGTTTTTTTTATGTGCCTTTTTATGTGCTTTTTTTGGTACTTTCGGTTCTAATTTTCTAGGACTAGTTTCATACTGATATGCACTTCTTCCCATAAGTTTATTCACCTCCTTATCTATTGTTCAAGTTTCTTTTGTTTTAATTTTTTTCAAATATTCTAAGCTTAGCACTTTTGCTTCTTGAATTTTGTTTTTGTTCTTCATCATCTGCTATAATTGGTTTTTTATTTATAATTTTTCCTTCTGATTTTGCCCCACATACACAATATGGCAAATCACTTGGACATATGCATTTTCCCTGGGCATTTATATATGCATTTTTAACAGCTCTGTCTTCTAAAGAATGAAATGTAATAATACACAATCTTCCTTTTGGCTTCAAGCATTTTATGCATTTTTGTACTGTATCATATAATGGTTTTATTTCATTATTAACTTCTATACGTATTGCTTGAAAAGTTCTTTTTGCAGGATGTCCATCTTTTTGTCTAGATTTTGGTATAGAATTTTCTATGATTTCTACTAATTGTTTTGTAGTTTCTATAGTTTTTTCATTTCTATATTTACATATATTTTTTGCTATTTGTCTTGAAAATCTTTCTTCTCCATATTCATAAATTAAATTTGCTAATTCTTTTTCTTGGTATGTATTAACAACCGTTTTCGCTGTTAATTCTTGGCTTTTATCCATTCTCATATCTAATTCATTTTCGCCCAAATAACTAAAACCTCTATTTCTTTCATCTAATTGATATGATGAAACTCCTAAATCAAGCAATATTCCATCTACATTCTGTATTTCTAACTCTTCTAAAATTTTGTCTATATTATCATGATTATCATGTATATACTTGACATTTGAAAACTGTTTTAATTTTTCTTTTGCTTCTACACTCATCTCTATCAAAGGTAATCTTGGAATTCCAACATCATATCCCAGCATGTTGCATGCTGCTTTTATTGGTATTGGATTTACTTCAGAAAACAAGCTTGCTGTTAGATTTAAAGTATCTAGTTGTAACTTTATTGCATTTTTTATATTGCCATCTAGTTCGGGGGAGTCGAAATGATTCTGAATTTAAGGATAAAATTGTTGTTATAGATGATCCTGTTTCGAGCATGGATAGTACGGCATTGTTTTTAGTAAGTTCGATTGTTCGTGAAATGGTTAGAGTCTGCTTGAATAATGTTGAATATTACAATGATGGAGGAAACGGTGATTACATTAAACAGATGTTTATCCTTACACATAATGTTTATTTTTTTAAAGAAATAGTCTATGGACAGATTTCCAAATATGAGTCAACTTCGTTCTATTTGATTAGAAAACAAGGTAATGTATCTGATGTAAAGTTGTGCGTTCGTAAAAGTTTAGAAGTTCCAACTGAGCAGGAGAATTTTAGCCCCGTACAGAATTCTTATGCGGCTTTATGGACTGAACTCAATGAAGTCAGTTCATCCGTAACAGTACAAAATGTAATGCGACGTATCCTTGAATATTATTTCATGCAGTTGTGTGGGTATGATGGCAATGATATACGCGATATTGTTTTAGGGGAAAAGAACAGACATAAATTTATTAAGCAGGTTGAGGGGCAAAACCCTGATATGACGGAATATCACTTGGCCGAGTCTCTTTTAGCCTTTATTAGCAGTTCTCAGGGTATTATGGATGGGCTGAATTACGTTGATGACTGCGAGGATGTAGATGCATACAGGAGGGTGTTTAAGAGCATCTTTGAAATTTTGGGTCAGGATCAGCACTACAGAATGATGGTATGATGAAGCGAGAATTTTGTACTTATTTATGATATTTTGCTTTTATTTAAAACAAAATTGAGTCAACATAAGGTTATTTCTATATTTTTGGATGATTTAGGAGGCTATTATTTTAAGGGTATTTGAAGCATTCGCGGGCTACGGTAGCCAGAGAATGGCATTGCGAAATCTTGGTATAGATTTTGAGGTTGTTGGTGTATCTGAAATAGAAGGCGATGTCCTTTTGTCATACGCAGCAATACATAGTGATTTTTTAACAAAGAGAAATTCAGATATAGCTGATAACGTTGATAACGAAGAAATGGTTTCATTTCTTGAGTCAATAAACGTTCCATTGGATTATAAAACATTTGAAAACAGAGCCAAAAAACTTAATTCTGCTCAATTGAAGGATATGTATCTGGCTAATAGATTGATTAAGAATTACGGAGACATACAAAGAATAAATCCTGAGGATTTACCAGACTTTGATTTGCTAACTTATTCTTTTCCTTGTCAGGATATTTCAGTTGCCGGTTTTCAACATGGTTTGGATCAAAATTCTGGAACGAGATCATCATTGCTGTGGGAATGTTGCAAAATTATAGAGAACAAAAAGCCAAAATACTTGATGATGGAGAATGTTAAAAATCTCGTAGGAAGTAATCATAAGGAAAATTTCTTAAAATTTTTAGAATACTTAGAAAATTTAGGATATAGAAACAGTTGGGCAATATTGAATGCAAGAGATTATGGAATACCACAAAATAGGGAAAGGGTTTTCTGTGTAAGTGTGCTTACTGGTGAACAGCCTTTTGTGTTTCCAAAACCCATTGAATTAAAATTAAAGCTTAATGACTTGTTGGAAAAAGGAGTCGATGATAGGTATTATTTGAGAAATAATCAGTATTTGGATCATCCTATTGTTCAAGAATATAGCTACTGTTTAGATTCTAACTATTGGAAAGGGGTAACATTAAAATCATTTTTAGAAAAGCACAGAAGGCAATTAGTAACGGACAGAATTGAGGATGGTAAATATATTCCAAGAAGACTCACTCCTAGAGAGACTTGGCGTTTAATGGGGGTTAGTGAAACGGACATTGATAAAGCGAATTTGTTAGTAAGCCAAACCAGTCTGTATAAACAGGCAGGCAATAGTATTGTTGTTCCTGTTCTCGAATCAATTTTTAAGAAGTTGTTTGTTTCCTAAACACAGGTCTCTACCGATAATATTCACAAATCAATTTGTGGTTTAAAGGATAATTAGTATGAGAAAAATGTTAATGAGTTTTAAGCCGGAAATTTATCAAAAAATACATAATGGAGTTAAGATTTTTGAACATAGAAGAAATTTCCCCAATGAACCGGTAATGGTTTATATGTATGTTAGTAAACCGGTAAAACAGATTACAGGAATCGTTTACTTAAATAACCGTCATTTGCTTCTGGATTGGCAGAAAGAGTTCTCGTCTGATATTAAAGCTTTGCGCAGGATTGATGAATATCTGGTTTCTTATCGATATGCGATGGAAATATCCGAATTTCAAGAAACCAGCTCAATAACTTTAGCAGAATTAAAGCGAGACCTAGGTAACTTTACCGTGCCTCAAAGTTACTGCTACCTAGATAAAAAACCTCAACTTTTGGCATATATTGAAAAAAAGATAAAACCCAAAGGGATACAAATTTTTCATGATTTTTCGGATATACGTTCCTCTCAAATTTGCGTCCACTAGAAGTAATAATATTCAGCCATTCAAATCAAAAGCGAATAGCTAAACAGAATTACTCATATTCTTCTTCAAGTTTATCGTCCCAATAGCCGTTGTTAGCTCTCCATTCAGCGTAGGGGCGTTTATTTTTTTCGTGCATGCCACTATCAAAAATTACCTTTCCGTCTTTTACGTCCTTGATCCATTCTTTAAAAGGGATAGGCCTTCCAAAGCATATTTTTTTATATTTTCCTGATTCATCAGTTTTGCAGGTGAAAAAGCCTTTATCGTTAAATTTATCTTCTAGCTTACTCTTGAGTGTTTTACTTCTTGGGGATGCATTTTCTGGTTTTTGCTCACCATACCACTTAGCTATTTGAACATTATCTTTTTGTAATTCTTTTGGAATAATGGAATCTTTATCAGGCCTTTGATCATGAGGAAATGAATAAACAGCAACGATGTCATTATTCGGGGTGATTTCAAGCTTCTGTCCGAATGTGTTGTACTTGTCGATCTTAGGGCACGCCTCTCCTGACCATGAACATCTTCCTTCTTTTTCAAGATTAGGTTTGCCAAATATTTTTAAAAATGATTCTCTTTTTTCAAATTTAGTTTTTCCTTCAAAAAAATCACGCGTATTGACATCCGTGTATATAGTTTCATTAGGAGACCAATCCCCGAATGTCGTTTTACTTCTTGTTTCGTTTTTTAATTCATAGCCATTTATATCGGGTTTATTATCAGCGTTAGCCGTAACACCGAATTGTTGCTCGAGCCAGTGGCCTTTTTTTCCATCGTGTTGAGCATTCTTTTCAGTCACATCGGGAGATTTCCCCTTAATTTTATTTCTGAAAGTATCTATTAGCTCTTGTTTTGCTGGATCGATGTTTCCTTCAGGTACTGCCATATTATTATCCTTATAAATTTAATCCAAATAGTTTTGTGACATAGCAGAGCTTTGTATTAGCTGTTACATTCACACTTTTAGGATATCAAACAGCATACAAATGTCTAGCGACAAAATTAGCTATTGTGATTTTTACACACATTTGTTAAAGCAAGGGACGCATGTCAAATAAAAGGAATACAATAAGGATGGGGAGAGTTTGAATTCGGGTAAGACTTGAATAAAAATAGATAAAGATAATGGTTTTGTTGATATTTATTATTGTAATATGCCTATTTTTAAAATAAAAACGAGGATTAATTACGGTAATATTTTAAATGTTTGCAAATGTATATAATTAGTGAGGAGGACCAATTATTTTAGAAATTTTGCTAACAGTTTCATCAAAATGTTTGTTTATTTCACATTCCCATATTATAAGTACACGAAACCCCATTTCCTCGAGTTTTTGTGTGTTCTTTTTATCGTTAGCTATATTTTTTGCGAATTTAGACTGCCAGAATTCAGTACGTGTTTTTGGAATTGTGGCGTCCTTACAGTTAGGGTGTCTATGCCAAAAACACCCATGAATAAAGATCACTGTGTTGTAGGATTTTAGGACAATATCAGGTTTCCCCGGTAAGGCTGATACATTTTTTCGATATCTGTACCCGTGGTGATATAACCATTTACGAACACGTATTTCGATAGAAGTATCCTTGGCTTTAATACGAGACATATTCCAACTTCTCTTTTCACGCGTTATTGTATCAGCCAATTTGATTATCCTTACTTATGTGGCAGGGATTCTATGGTATTGATAATTTGTTTTGCAATGCTTCTGATTACTGGTACCGCAACAGAATTGCCAAATTGTTTATAAGCTTGAGTATCAGATACTGGAATAACGAAATTCTCTGGAAAGCCTTGCAGTCTTGCACACTCTCTAGGTGTTAGTTTTCTTGGATTTTTACCAGCCTGCTCTATCAATATTTCACTACCATCCTTGTAGTATCTGGCACTTAGCGTATTTGTATACTCTGAGTTTTCATTAAATAGAGAATAACCGAAGCCATTACCTTTTTCTTTGTGTTCTCTTTTTCGTCTTTGGTGTCCTTCCCATAGAGAGTCACTGATAGTGTATTTTTCATCGACGTCTTTCTCTAAAATGGAACCTAGGCTTGTTTTTTGATATGTTGGTTCAGGGAACTTAAAATCATAGTCTTGAGGTATATCGAAGTAATTTCTGTCTAGACCGACGATATATATACGTTCTCTGTTCTGGGGAACACCGAAATCTCCTGCTCGGAGAACTTCATATTTAACGTAATAGTTTTGCATGTCGAGATGCTCGAGAATTACGCGAAGGGTTCTTCCTTTATCATGCCCACGCAACTGTTTTACATTTTCTAAGAGGAATGCTTTAGGTCTTTTTTCCTGTATTATTCTTTCAATTTCAAAAAAAAGAGTACCTCGTGTATCAGAAAAACCTTTTTTTAGTCCTGCTTGAGAAAATGGCTGGCAAGGGAATCCTCCAAGTAATACATCAAAATCTGGTATGCTGTTAGCCTCTATTTTGGTGATATCTCCATTTGGGACTTCACCAAAATTGATACTATAGGTTTTTTGAGCGAACTTATCCCATTCCGACGTAAAAACGCACTTACCTCCTAACTCCTGAAACGGGATACGTATACCCCCGATTCCTGCAAACAAGTCAATAAATTTGAATTTGTTGTTATCATCTTTAGGTTCAAAAGGAGTATGCTCGGCAAATTTCATTAAGCTGTTAAACTCAAGTGTTGAAGGTTTTGATTCACCATTCTCCCAACGCCTTAAGGTACGATCTCCGTTACGCCCGAGACCGAGTGCGTCAGCAAAATCTTTTTGTGTGAGTCCAAGCCGTTTTCGTTTGTTCTTTATCTGTTCACTAATCTCCATTTTTATTTCCTTGGCTAAATTAAGGATAAGCTGTCCTCAGTTTACCACACTTTAAAAGTATTACTATTTTTTTAAGTCGCTTTAGCATCTTGCGTATACCTCATTCTTTACATTTGTAGAAAGTTTAATCAAAGTAGCATGTTCAGTTTGTTGAAAATATTCCTCCGAAGGAATACACTCAGGCTCAGATAATGCGTTTCTAGGGGATAATTCATGGAGTATCTGACAACATCTGAGATAGCTGAAATGTGGAAAATTACAAGAAGACGGGTTTCCAAGTTCTGCAGTGAAGGTCGAATCAAGGGAGCCGTGCTTAAGGGCAATACCTGGTTGATCCCGTCAGATGCCCAAAAGCCGGAAGATCCGAGACGGATTAAGCCTGCACAGAATAAGTGATGAATTTTGTGCAGGTTGAGTCTAATCCTTCTTATAGAACAAACACTCATAGCCATCTGCTCTAAGAGGTAACCTAGAAATCCACTTAGGAGTTCTTCCCATCTGTTCGCAGACAGCCTTAAGAGATACCTTCTCGGAGCATTCTATGATGAGTTCATCATGGACGTGCCCGACAATAAAGCAGTGTTTCAGCGTCTGCATGGCATAGGCAAGAATGTCACGGCTGACAGCCTGAACGATGTTTTCCACAAACTTAGGACCGTAGCTCTCAATTCGGCTCCATTTCTTGGTGGCATCAATCCCCATATAGGTGACACTCTCTCCTCCGAACTGATTCATGCCGATACGGGGCTGAACGTATGCAAGCTTTCTACCGGAAGGTAGGGTGATGAACAGCATGCCGTTTCTAACGGTGAATTCCAGACAGCCGACTTTCTCAGTGGTGTGTAACTGAATGGCAGTCTTTACCGCGTTATCTATCTGCCACCAGAAAGACACTATGTTCGGATTTGAGTTTCTCCACATATTAACCAGAGGCTGCAGTTCATCTTCGGAAAGTCCCATATCTAGTGCTCCCATGGCTTTAAGTGCGCCGATAGATCCGCCGTAACCAAGGGCGAGTTCCGCTATTTTACCTTTCTGCCTTAGATGACTGTTGGCACCGTGCTTTTCTACAGGAACGTGGAACATCTGACTGGCGCTGGCACAGTAGATATCACCGCCATTGCGGAATACATCTGTGCGCCATTGTTCGCCTGCCAGGTGACTCAGCACCCGTGCCTCAATGGCACTGAAGTCAGAAACGATAAACTTGTAACCGGGGCGGGGGATGAATGCTGTGCGGATTAACTCTGACAGAACATTCGGAACAGAATCATACAGCATATTCAGCATTTCATAGTCACCGGCTTTCACTAGATCTCGAGCCTGTTCTAAATCCGGCATGCTGTTTCTATAGAGATTTTGCAATTGCACAAGGCAGCCTGACCATCGGCCACTGCGGTTCGCTCCGTAAAACCTAAACATTCCGTGGCAGCGGTCATCATCACACACAGCATTCTGCATTGCCTGGTACTTTTTAACGCTGCTTTTGGCAAGCTGCAGCCGGAGCTCAAGTACCTCTGCCATGTCTGCAGGAACTGACTTAAGCAGGGTGGCAACATCTTTTTTACCAAGGGTTTCAGTTTCCAGACCGTTGTCTGCCAGGTAACCTTTAAGCTGCATGACTGAGTTCGGGTTATCGAGTCCGGTGAGTTTCTGCATTCTTGCCATAAGGTCTTTTTTGGTCTGTTCATCAATGCTGATAGCCTGTTCTACGAGCTGTCTGTCAATCATAATGCCGCGGTCGTTTATTTCCTGATCCAGGTGATACTCATCCCAGACGAAATCCGGCACCGGGTAATTCTTCAGCCTTTGCTGGATCTGCATTTCAACCTCAACGTCACGTCGGTTGTATTTCTTGAACAGTTCCCATTTATCCGGTGCGTGCTCCGGCAGATTCCACTTACGACCGGCAGTTCTGCTCGGCATACAGAAGTAGCGGATGAGTTCCTTGCCTTCCTTAAGTTTCTGCTCCTCAAAGCCAAGTACGGCACCAACCTTGTCGAGAGACAGGGGGAGTCCGTTATAGGCTGCCCATACCAGGGTACATTTCCATGCAGCAGGATCTAGATACTTCTGAACCGGATCTCCATCAATGCTGTATGTGGAGAAGTATTGCGGATAATTCCGGCTCAGCCATACTGACAAAGTGACTCTTTCAAAAGAAGCGTTATATGCCCATTTGGTGACGGAATCATCTGACAAGGCTTTGATGATTTCCTCCGGTACTTTGTCTCCGCAGGCAAGGTCATACACGGCAACGGGACCTCCGTTAACTGAAACCCCGAAAAGCAGAATGTCGAAATCCGGTGATTCGGCATACTTGTAAACTCCAGCCTTTGTAATGTCTATGCTGCTCCGTGTTTCCAAATCCAGCGACATGAACTCAATTTTCATAATTCCAATCCTCATTAAAAAAGGGCGGCAGATAAACCGTCGCCCCTGATACATCTATTTACGGTGTAACCGTCTGTTTCACAGGTATCTCACCAGCTCAAACAGATTGCCGGCAATGATGCCGAGCACGGTTCCGATAACAAATCCGAAGGCAAACTTCATAAGTGAAATTTCATCGGGAGTCAGTCCGCATTCCATCTGTCTGTACCTCCATAACGTTTAGCTCTGAACTTCCTGATTGCAGTAGCCACCAGATGGGCGAGTACCGCACCAAGTGCAAAGCACGTAATGAACACAAGATACAGGCCGGCTAACTGCCAGAGATCCATAGAATTATTCATTTTTTCACCTCTTGTCATAAAGGCGGCAGGCATGCCCACCGCCCGGAGATTTTCAGAAATTACTGGATTAACCTAAGAAATCCTCATCGTCTTCGTCATCAAGATCTGCGAAGTCATCTTCGGCACGGCTGTGACCGCCAAGCGGAGTACCATCAGCGAGTTTCTGCAGATTGTTAAGACCGCAGGCGATACCCTTGTTGCCGTTGGAGTTGTAGGCGTAAAAGTTGATGGATGCTCTGCCGACGATACCGGAGTAAAGCTCGGAGGTATCGATGATGTCCTGTCGATCTGCGTCAACTACACCAGGCTTGGTGGTGCTGTTGGCGTTCACGAAGTAGGAGTTGGCATATGCAGGATCTCCCTTACGATCCTTGTCACCGTCACGCAGCGGAGTCTTAAGTGCATCGAGATCCGGAACGAACTTGGAGTTGCCCTTGAGCTTTGACTGACCTTCATCGTAGGCAGCCTTGATGGCGGCCTTGATCTTGTTGACGGTAACGGTGTCGGACTTAGGAATGATCAGCGAAACGCTGTACTTCGGAGTGCCGCCACCCATAGGAACCTTAGGCTCGTTAACGTTAAGGTAAGAGAAGATGGTCTTAGGACCGGTAATTACTTTGGTTGGATTTTTTGCTGTATTGGCCATAATTAAATATCCTTTTCATTAAAATCAGATTTTGCAGTGTTGAATTCAGGACGGGGATCCGTGTCTGAAACAAGCACAGGTTTACCAACGGGCTTTATAACAAGCCCACTCAACAGTTCTTCGAACTTCTTTTTGCCTAACTGCCTGGTCATCGAAGTGATTCCCAGGAGCTTTTTCTCAAACGGATCGTACCCGGCATTCTGTACGACCTTTGCCACCTCATTTTCGTCGGTGTATTTGCGAATACTTCTGCCTTCCACCAGCTTGAAGCCGGGGTAGAATGTACCGGAAAGTGCCTGCTCAAGGGCATAGGCTTTGATGTCGTCTGCCCATGAGACCAGAGAGTCTATCTGAGGCAGAATTGCCGCAATCTCGGTGCTGTCCAGCGTCGGGGCATCGGCAAAGTCGTACTTCGCCAGCTCCATGCTGTATTCAGCTCTGGCTCGGCATGTAGCCTTCAGCTTGCAGAACTGACAGTGATCTCCGGCATGGAACTCACCGCCGCCTTCATAAGCCAGCTCGGCAGTCGGTTTCAGTACCTCATCTGCCCATTTCAGCAGTTCGTCGGCAGACATCTCGAAGGTGTCGACGTTGTCGCGTCTTGGCTGATAGATGCTGAGTCTGATACGCCTGATGTCATAAAGAGCACCGAAGGTATCAAGAGCGCCCAGGGCATAGCATTTAAGCTGACTGTTCCCGGTACCGTCTTCGCCGGATGCCGTTACAAGAACACCGACACCGTATTTCAAGTCGATGATGTGCAGCAGATCATCAGCCACAATCACGCAGTCTCCGGTACCGAATCCGTCCTTTACCCATCTGGAGAAGTCGAGTCTCTGTTCAACACATACCAGCGGATCTGAACAGTGCTCCTTCGCAGCCGCAACCTGCTCCATGACAAAGCCGCAGTAGCCATCGGCTGCCTCCTGCATTTCCGCGTCATAGAAGGAAAGGTTCGGAGTTGGATCACTTGCATCGCGTCCAAGAGCCTTAGTCACCAGATACTCACAGAGTTCGTGAGCGTCTGTTCCCTGCTGTGCATACGGGCTTGACTGATCTTCAAGTTCAGCGCAGAGCTTTGCACTTGGGGGACAGGCTAACCAGCGGTGACTGGCTGACGCTGACAGATAAGCGTGTTTAGCCATTACCCAGTACCTCCGCTTCAGCTACCAGCTCTGCAAATACAGCAGGGTCTGTGATGTCGGATAACTGCTTTACTCCGTGAGAGGTCAGCAGTGCCTTAACCTCAGCTCTGAAACCTGATCTGGCTTTGTCAGAGAGAATGCCTCGTACTTCCTCGAAGGTGTAAACCTTGGCCGGAGTTTCCTCAGCAGCGGGAGCCGGAGTTTCTTGTTCAGCTGTCTTTTTAGAAGTGGTTTCCGTGCCTGAAAGCAGTTCAGCTATTTCAGCGGCATCCGCGCTCAGTCTGCGGAATCCATCGATAAGAACAGTAATGTCTTTCTTTTTCATGGGATTGACCTCATAAGTTTGTTTCAATTTCAGCAGGGCGTTTTTCTGTGCCCTCACTACCTAATGCCCAGAACCGGACTGCTTTTACAAAAAATTTTTAACTTTTTTCAGCAGCGGTTTTCTGCGCCTTCACTACCTAATGCCCAAAACCCGGCAGTTTTTACAAACATTTTTTTATGCCTGGAAATAGAGGAAGAAGACTGTCGGAAATTTTTTAAAGATTTTTTGTAAAAGCGGGGGACTTCTGGGCATTAGAGATTAAGAGGGCGGAAAAGCCACCCTCGAGGATTTTTGATGACTATTGAGAAGGAGATCGTGATGTACGCGATTAAAGAAAGAAAAGCATGGATTAACAGGATCCCTGTTAAGACCTTTGAACGTGAAACCGCTGATGCCAATACATCAGTTCGTATTGAAGTAGGAACCACCGGATACAGAGGCGGTTCCCGTCAGCATGGTGGCAGAACCTACCTTGGTCTTGAGTGCCTTACCGGGGATTTCTGCTTTCTGCCTATTACCAATGAGCAGAAAAGAGTTGTCGGTATTGAGATTGCCGCCTGCGGTGATGCCGGGCTAAAAGCCATCAGCAAGGCTCTTGATTTTGCCCGTGCCACCATCAGTGACCAGTGCCGTAACGTGAATAATTAAGGAGGGAAATACTAATGACTTGTTGTAAAGGCAGGGATGAAATGAAAAAGGCGATGCTCAACGAACTCGCCAGCATTTTAACCATTGATGAATATAGGAAACTGTCTCAGATTTTTGCCGATATGCCGGATTCTGTATTTGATCAGATTGCGGCTGAGTGTGCAGAGTCGGTTAAGCGTAAAGGTGTTTCTTATAAGGATCTCGTTAAGAAGAGAGCTGAATTCAATAAGAAACGAAATGTTACCTTTGAGAATTCAGCTTTGAATTGTGTAGCCATGGAGCCTTTGAGGGATGAGGTCCGCGATGAGGTGTGGCACAACATATGTCAGAGCCGTCCGACGGATCGCATTCATCTTAAATCGAAGGATGATAAGGCTGTATCCAGTTTCTGGAAACAGTTTTGCTCCAGGGAAATGCTTGATAAGGGCGGTATCCCGTCAGATCTCTTTTTCTCGGGAAACGTACCTCTTCTTGACTGTGAAATTACAGTGGATGAAAGAGATAAGCCGTTTGGAAAGCGGGTTACCTACCGGGTGGTCATATACCCGGATTATATCGAGCGTATTAAGAATAGCGGGAATGAGCCTGCAGATGTCGGTGCCGTGGTAGTTGAGTTTATGAATCATAAGATATTTATACCTATTCTTGTGTTTTCCGGTGTTGATTTTGTGCTCATGGCAAATTGCGGAGTGATTGGTAATTACAGCAGTGCGGAATTAAGAAATCGCATTGGGATGATTCCGGTACAGCAGTTTGTTTCTGGCGGATATGAATGTCTTACCACCTGGTACGGTATTCAGCTGGCACTGCTCCACCCTGCTGTTAAGGATGTGTTCAGTCACCCTAAAACTGAGCCGGTAATGGAAACCAGACCTCGTAAAGGAGGAAAGAAAAGACGTGTTGTACGATACATCAAAAAGCACGTCATTACTGCTGAGGATCTAGAACAGACCTCATTCATGGGAAAGAGCGGTTTTACCCGCCATACCACAGTCTGGTACGTAATCGGTCACTGGCGTCACTACAGCGACGGCAAAAAGGTATTTATCAAGCCTTACTGGAAAGGCGAAATGCGGCATCTGAGGATGGATCTCGACGGCCGAGAACGTGAAATTATTATTGAAGAAGGAGGAATTTAAGTGACAAATCCAGTATTTATCTTATACAGTGCCAACTGCAGAGGAAATGAAACCAACTGCCTGTATCCGCACAAAATAGAAGTGTCTGACAGTGAATCGCTGATTCGTGCCGTTTCTAAAGACTATGTATGCGCTGAATACCGTAACAGCTACCGCAATACCGATAATTTCATAAGCAGCAACTGCTGTGCCGGTGATTGCGACAACACCCATTCTGATGATCCCAAAGACTGGATCACTCCGAAAGATGTGGCTGTCGCCTTTCCCGATGTCCCTTTCTGGGTTCATTACAGCCGTCATCATATGAAGGCCAAGGGAGGAAAGGCTGCCAGACCTAAATTCCATATTGGCTTTCTTACTGATTCGATAACGGATCCTGAACTGCTGAAACGCATGAAGGAACGTGCGCATGAAGCATTCCCTTATTTCGATCCGCGATCAATGGATTCTGCCCATTTCTTCTACGGAACTGAAAATCCGCAAGTGGAATTCTTCTCCGGAACCAGGACGCTGAATGAGTTCCTTGGCGTTGATGAAGATTTTGATGCCGATATGCCCCAGGGCTGTTACGGCAAAAAGATCGTCATTGAGGAAGGCAGACGCAATGCCACCATGAGTCGTTTTGCCGGAAAGATTGTCAAGCGATACGGTTCTACCGAGGAAGCCTTCAAAATTTTCATGGAGGAAGCCAACAGATGTACTCCTCCGCTTTCTGACGATGAACTGGGGAAGATTTGGGCGAGTGCACAGCGATTTGCAAAGAAGATCCGGGAACAGCCCGGGTATATTCCACCGGAGAGGTATAACCCGGAAAGCACTCTGCAGCCTTCGGATTATTCCGATGTAGGACAGGCCAAGGTGCTGGCAAGGGACTGTGCCAACGAACTGGCATACAGTCCCAACACAGATTTCTTAGTCTATGAAACCAACCGCTGGGTAGAGTCCAAATCAAAGGCCATGGGCGTTATGGTGAACTTCCTTGATCGCCAGCTTGCTGAAGCACGGGAAAAAGCTGAAACCGCGGAACAGGAACTCTTCAAATGTGGATTGCCGGAGGAAGCTTTGGCGGCAGGAGGAAAAGCCCTCAAAAAGGCTATCCAGAACTTCGCTCAGGCCGACGCATATCAGAAATACAGCAATGCCATTACATACCGTAGTTTTGCCTGCCAGCGCCGGGATATCAAATATGTCAACGGAGCCTTAACAGCAGTTAAGCCTCTGGTGGAGGTTCCAATCAGTGCTATCGACAGTCATCCTTTTCTGCTGAACTGCCCTGATGGCACCTACGATCTGCGTAAAGGTCTTGCCGGTCGCAGAGATCATGATCCGGCTGACCTTATCACTCAGATAACGGCTTACGCCCCAGGGGATAAAGGCAAAGATCTGTGGCTCGACTTTGTGGACAGGGCGTGCGAAAGCAATCATGAAAAAATCGAATATCTGCACCGAGGGTCAGGACTTTGCCTTATCGGAGAAGTCTTCCAGGAAGGAATTTTCATTTCCTTCGGTGTAGGGCGCAATGGTAAGTCCACATGGTGGAATTCGGTTGGCGGAGCTATGGGATCCTATGCCGGAGTTATTTCCGCAGACATTCTGACTGCCGAGTGCCGCAGAAATGTTAAGCCTGAGCTGGCAGAACTTAAAGGCAAACGATTCCTGTTAGCCTCTGAACTTGAAGAGGGCAGGAGGATGTCAACCTCTCTGGTGAAACAGTTGTCGTCCACTGACGAGATTGAGGGAGAGAAGAAATACAAGGATCCTTTCAAGTTCAAGCCGAGCCACACCCTCGTCCTGTGTACCAACCATCTGCCGAAGGTGGGAGCCATGGATGACGGCATCTGGCGACGACTGATCGTGATCCCTTTTACCGCCAAGTTTGAGGGGAATGGTGAAATCAAGAACTACTCGAAGTATCTGCTGGATAACGCCGGTCCCTACATCATGAAATGGCTGATTGAAGGTGCTGAGAAAGTCATCAAAGACAAATTCATTCTCACCCCTCCTGCATGTGTGCGTGAGGCTGTCGAAAAGTACAAGACTGAAAACGATTGGATGAGTCACTTTCTTGATGACTGCTGTGACATCGGCAATGGACACGAGGAGAAATCCGGAGAACTGTATGCCGAGTACCGTGCATATTGTCTCAGAAACGGTGAATTTGCGAGAAGCACCGCCGAGTTCTACAGGAGTCTGGAGGAACGTGGATTTGTCCGTCAAAGATATTCCAAGGGAGTGTTTGTGCGCGGTCTGAAACTGTCAGTTCAGGATTTTTAGGTTGTTGCCGTGACTGCCCATCATGGGCTGTTTTAAGGTTACAGTAGTTTAATATTTAACCAATATGTAGGTCTATGTATGTCTTCTAATAAAACTAGTATAGGGCGAAAAATTGTATAAAAACTAACCAATATAAAGCCCTATAGGGGAGTTTATGGAAAGACCTTCACCGACCTACATTGTTTACGAATTTTAAGGATTTTCGACATGAATTTTTATAACTGGATGATAAGAAATCATCGTGATGAAGATACCCCGGCCGGGGATTTAGCTGCTGACATGGAGCATGTCAAGGATACTTTCCCAAGGAACGGGGTCGGTAAATTTGATGGATGGCACAGTCTGATCCGCAGTTATCTGGTTCGGCACCATGCTTGCAGTGAATGTGTTGAGGTCTTTGAAGAATGCTGGAAGGAGTACGTGGAATGCGAGAAAAGCAGATTGAACGGCAGCTCACGCTGATGGCAAAAAGCCGAGGAGGAATCGCACCGAAGTTCGTGTCTCCCTCCTTTGCGGGAATGCCTGACAGGCTGATCTTGATGCCGGGCGGAATGATGGCCTTTGCAGAGCTTAAAGCACCGGGAATGAAACCGAGAGCACTGCAGGTAGCAAGACATGAGATGTTAAGGCGGTTAGGTTTCAGGGTGTATGTGATTGACGGAATTGAACAGATAGGAGGAATACTTGATGAACTTGCCGGATAGAACCAGTCTTCACGATTACCAGAAGTTCAGCGTGAACTTTATCGAGGAGCATCCGTGTGCAGCAATTCTCTTAGACTGTGGCATGGGGAAGAGCGTTATTTCCCTGACGGCGATTGCTGATCTTCTGTTTGACTCTTTTGAGGTTCACAGGATTCTGATAATTGCCCCCTTAAGAGTCGCACGAGACTCATGGCCTTTGGAGCTTTCCAAATGGGAGCACCTCAAACACCTTACATATGCGGTTGCTGTGGGAACTCTGGCAGAACGCAAAGCTGCTCTTGCTAAGAATGCCGACATTACCATCATCAACCGTGAGAACGTGGAATGGCTGGTCGAGAACAACGACTTTGATTACGACATGGTGGTGATTGATGAGCTGTCATCCTTCAAGAACCACACTGCCAAACGTTTCAAGGCACTGATGAAGGTGAGACCAAAGGTTAAGCGTATTGTAGGTCTTACGGGTACACCATCATCTAATGGTCTGATGGATCTGTGGTCTGAGTTCAGACTGCTTGATATGGGAGAACGTCTGGGAAAGTTCATCACGAGATACAGAGAGGCTTTCTTCATGCCGGATAAACGTAACGGTCTGCAGGTGTTTTCCTATAAGCCGAGACCTTATGCCGAGGAGGAAATCTACCGCCGCATTTCAGATATCACCATCTCCATGAAGTGTACCGACCATCTGAAGATGCCTGAATTGATTACATCTCAGTATGAGGTGATGCTATCCGGGGATGAGCGAAAGCAGTACGAAAGTCTTAAGACAGAGCTGGTGCTGACTGTATCTGACGGTGAGATTACCGCAGCTAATGCCGCAGCACTAACCAATAAGCTGAGTCAGCTTGCCAACGGTGCAATCTACGATGACGAGAAAAACATCATCGAGATCCACAGCAGAAAGCTTGATGCCCTTGAGGACATTATCGAATCAGCCAACGGCAATCCACTCTTAGTGGCTTACTGGTTTAAGCACGACCTTGAGAGGATCAGAAAGAGGTTTGATGTCCGGGAGATTAAGACCTCGAAAGACATCTCCGACTGGAATGCAGGAAAGATCCCTGTGGCTTTAATTCACCCGGCGTCAGCAGGTCACGGACTTAACCTGCAGTCAGGTGGCAGCACTTTGGTGTGGTTTGGTCTTACCTGGTCCTTGGAGCTCTACCAGCAGACCAATGCCAGACTGTGGCGACAGGGACAGACTGCCGGAACTGTGGTGATCCAGCACATCATTGCCAAAGGAACCATCGACGAGCGAGTGCTTAAGGCATTATCGAAAAAGGAATTAACTCAGAACGCACTGATTGATGCGGTTAAAGCAGATTTAGGAGGAAACGTATGAACGCAAAGGAATTTTTAATGAGAGGAATTAACCTGGAACGCAGGGTTGATACAATCAAGGATCAGATTGAGCATTACAAGTCACTGGTGAATAACTGCACCGTAACCTATTCTGATTCACCCAAGAGTACGGCTTCGAACTACAAGCTTGAGGAATGTACCCAGAAGATTATGGATTTGCAGTCAGAACTCTGCGAGGCAATGGCAGATCTTGTTGATGTTACCTGCGAAATATCCCGGGCAATCCGTAGGATCAACAATTACGACTATCAGGATCTGCTGGTCAAACGGTACGTTCTAGGTCAATCGTGGGAGAAGATTGCCGATGATATGAATTACGGAATAAGAAACGTTCACAGACTGCACGGTGAGGCTTTAAGGGAATTAAAAATATTTTCCTGAATGCACTAAAATGCATAGTAATGCACTAACTTCTTAGGTTATTATTACAATCGGAAGTTATGAAATAAACTATGAAAGCTCTGAGGAATTCCCTCGGAGCTTTTTCATTTAAGGCTCTGCCACCATTCTGGTTGCAGGGCTTTTTTATTGGAAAAACGAAATGCCAAAGAGACCGAAACGACCGTGCTCCTTCCCGGGATGCCCGAGACTTACTGACGGAAGATTCTGTGAGGAGCATGCCAAAGCAGAAGCCAGACGCTACGAGAAGTACCAGCGAGATCCCGAGGCAAGGAAACGCTACGGCAAGGCATGGACAGCAATCCGTAAAGCCTATGCCTCCGAGCATCCTTTCTGCGAGGTCTGCCTTTCGCAGGGAAGATATACACCAACCGAGGCAGTCCACCACATAAAACCGCTATCTCAGGGTGGAACTCACGACATCAGCAACCTAAAAGCTGTATGCAAAGCCTGTCATGCCAGAATTCATGGCGAAATGGGCGACAGATGGAGCAGAAAAGTAAAGGATTACGCTTCCCAAAAGTGATGAATATCGCGCTTTAGGCCCCCAGGGGCGGTCTAAATCCGCAAAAACTATGCCAAAAAGCTTCGGGCCCCTCCCTTCACGCAGAAAAACCCCGGTTCAAACGGGGTATTAACCCTGGTCCCCAAACAAGGAGAAAAAATAATGGCCAAGGACGGTACCAACCGTGGCGGCAGACGAGTCCGTGCCGGAGATAAACCTCTGTCCGCTGTAGAAAAAATTCAGAAAGGTCAGTCGGTAAGAATCATGGATAACGACTTACCGACACTTACACCATCAGAGCTTGATTCAGTTGATTTGCCGGAAGGCGCTGTGCTCGAAGGTCTCGATATGCCGAAACCCAGCGAATATCTGTCAGCCCGGCAGAAAAACGGAGAGCCGCTCGGCGCTGATGAGATTTTTAAAGAGACATGGCTGTGGCTCAAGGAGCGCGGCTGTGAACGACTGGTTAACCCGAGACTCATCGAAGCATACGCTCAGGCATTTGCCCGATACATTCAGTGCGAGGAGGCAACCAGCTCCTACGGACTTCTAGGCAAACATCCGACTACCGGAGGCGTGATTACATCTCCGTTTGTTGCAATGTCTCAGCAGTATCAGAAAAACGCCAATCTCCTCTGGTATGAAATTTACGACGTTGTTAAGCAGAACTGCACCTCGGACTATGAGGGCGGCAACCCTAACGACATGATGGAGCAGCTACTCCGCAGAAAAGGATAAAACATGATTGAAAAAGTAAACCCGAGCCATCCGGATAAAATCGCAGACCGCATTGCCGGAGCAATTGTTGATTTGGCATATGCGCAGGAACTCAATCCACGAATTGCCGTTGAGGTGCTAATCGGTCATGGCAAATGCCATGCAATCATCGAAACGGACACAGAGCTGTCCACCGATAAAATCGAGGCGGCCATTCACCGCATTGCGGGAGACGGCATCGAGCCGGATATCGTAATCGTTCCGCAGGACAGACATCTTGCTGAAAATCAGAAAGGAAAGTTCCGCTGCGGTGATAACGGAATCTTCCGCGGAAAACCTCTGACGGTGGAACAGGCTATGCTCTCCGGTATTGCCCGCGAGATTTACGAGAAGTATCCCTCTGACGGCAAATACATCATGGATGATGAACGACTCATTATCTGCCAGAGCAACGCAAAGACCGAGGAACTCAGAACCATTTATCCGAATGCCGAAATCAATCCTCTCGGTGACTGGACAGGCGGCACTGATGCAGATACGGGAGCAACCAACCGCAAGCTTGGCAGCGACATGGCTGATTCGGTTACCGGCGGCGGACTTCACGGCAAGGACTTGTCCAAGGCGGATGTGACTTTGAACATCTACACTTTTCTGAAGGCTCAGGAAACAGGTGAAACTGTAGAACTCTGCTGTGCCATCGGGGATGAGGAGATTGACGGTCACTCCTACAGCGAGCTGATGGACATTGCCTGGAACCATATCGCCTCTGCGGGCGGTTTTGAGAAATTTGCGGAGTGGGGATTATTCTGATGACTGCAGTTAAAAACACAGCCACCGAAATGAAACAGGTGGAGATTTCAAAACTTGTTCCTTATGTGAACAATGCCCGTACACACTCACCGGAGCAGATTACCAAGCTGCGCTCATCTCTGCGTGAGTTCGGATTCGTTAATCCGGTAATCATCGACCGTGAGTTTAATGTGCTCTGCGGTCACGGCAGATTAGCTGCAGCCAAAGAGGAGGGGATCACCGAGGTTCCGTGTGTTTTTGCCGACAATCTTACCGAGGCTCAGAAGAAGGCTTATATCCTGGCAGACAACCGCATGGCACTTGATGCCGGATGGGACGAGGAACTTCTCCGTATTGAACTCGAAGAACTGCAGAACATGGACTTCGACATGTCGCTGACAGGTTTCAGCTCCGATGAGCTGGCTGACTTTTTCGGAAACGATGATGAGGCAAAGGAAGATGACTTCGATGTTGAAGCTGAACTGCAGAAACCGTGTTTCTCGAAACCGGGAGACGTGTGGCATCTCGGCAGACACACCGTAATCTGCGGTGATTCCACAGAGCCGGAAACCTACCGTAATCTGCTCGGTGACGTGAAGGTAAATCTGGTCTGCACCGATGCTCCGTATTTCGTGGATTTACAGAATGCCTCCGGGAAAATCAGAAACGACAATCTTGATGACAAGTCAGCCTACGAGTTTCTGATGAAGGTGTTTGCCAACTTCAAAAACAGCATGGCAAAGGATGCGTCCTTTTACGAATTCTACGCCACCTCCAAATCACGAATCTTCTACGATGCCTTTGAGGATGCAGGCTTTAAGGTGGGAGCAGGACTCATCTGGAAGAAACCGAGATTCCCGCTTTCCCGTACAGACTGGAAGTACAACATGGAGCCAATCATCTACGGCTGGCGCAAGGACGGCACACACAAATGGTACGGTGACCAGAAGCAGACCGTGGTGTTTGAGTTTGACGGCATCAGAAACTCCAAGGAGGATGGCTTCGGTCATCCGAGCAGTAAACCGGTACCGCTCATTGCATACCTTGTAAAACTCTCCACGCAGACTAACGGCATCGTCCTTGACGGATTCCTCGGCTCAGCCTCAACGCTGATGGCCTGTGAGCAGACCGAACGTACCTGTTACGGAGTGGAGATTGAACCGAAGTTCGTAGACGTGGCGGTGAAGAGATACATCGAGTTTAAAGGCGGCAGCGCTGATGACGTGTATGTCATTCGTGACGGAAAGAAACTTAATTACTCCGATGTGGAAGTCAGAGAGGAGAATGCCGATGAGCCAACCGAATAATGATGTATCCGGTCTGACTCTCGGCAGCCTTTTTGACGGCTCCGGCGGCTTTCCTCTTGCGGGACTGCTTTCCGGCATAGTACCGATCTGGTCGAGCGAAGTGGAATGCTACCCCATCAGAGTCACCACCAGAAACCTTCCGTGGGTAAAGCACTATGGCAACATCTGTGAAATGGACGGAGCCGGGGTTGAGCCTGTAGACATAATCACCTTCGGAAGTCCATGTCAGGACATGAGCATTGCTGGAAAACGTGAAGGCCTGAGCGGTAACCGTTCAGGTCTTTTTTATGAGGCTGTCAGAATAATCAGAGAAATGAGGAGTGCCACCAATGGCGAATATCCGAAATACATCGTGTGGGAGAACGTCCCCGGGGCTCTCAGCTCCAACGGCGGTGAAGACTTCCGCTGTGTGCTCGAAAGCATCTGCGGTATTGCTGACGAAACCGTATCTGTACCTTCAGTTAAAAAATGGCTCAGCGCAGGAGAAATCGTGGGTGACGGTTACTCAGTCGCATGGAGAGTCCTTAATGCGGAACACTTCGGAGTTCCACAGCGCAGAAAGCGCATCTACCTTGTCGCAGATTTTGCAGACGGGTGTGCCGGAAAAATATTATTTGAGTCAGAAGGCATGCCTTGGGATCCTCCAGAGAGCTTCGGCCAGGGGCAAGGTTCTGCCGGAGGTGCTGGAGAAAGCTCTGAGGCGGCAGGCACAGTGTGTCTGAACGACCAGGGAGGTGAACGCATGGATGTGACGCACGAACGAACCGCCACTCTCAGGGCCGAAAGTCATCATCCTCCGCTTGTTTTTGAGAACCATTCTCAGGACTGCCGTTTCCGGGGTCCCCTTGATGTGGCTCAGACGGTGCTTTCCACCTATGGAACAGGCGGCAACAATCAGCCATTTGTGGTGGAGGACAAACCATGAAACCTAAAGTATTCGGCATCTGCTCGAAAGACTGCAATGCCATGAAATCAGCCAATCCGAAGAGCGGTTTTTACGAGGCTGAGACATCCCGAACCATTGATACCTCATGTCAGTCTCCTAACAGAAACCAAGGCGGCATGGTAGTAATCGAGGGCAATGGCACAAGACCGTCTCACCATGGTGATGGATGGAATGAATCCGAAACCATGTACACGCTGAATGCCTCCGAGCGGCATGCCGTGGCATTTTCAGAGGTACACAGTTCCCTGTCGGCTAACGACGGTCCCAAAGGTCCGTCAAGCCAGATGCTCTCGAACCCGGAGAAGAATTTTGTGGCAGAGCCTGCCTACGGTCTTGATCGTGCATCCTTCAATCAGGGCAGAAACGCAAAGTACGATTTCTCGGTTACGGAGGAGTCAGAACCTACCATGACGGCAAGAGGACCCAATGCGGTAGCACATCCAGTCTATACAACCAGCAAGGCATCCTACCATACGGAGGCGGCAAAGGATGTGGCAAACACACTGGTGGCAAGCGACTTCAAAGATCCGCCGACCATTACTGAAGAGCCGTATTACATAGTACGCAGACTCACCCCGACAGAATGCGCAAGGCTGCAGGGATTCCCGTACTGGTGGTGCTCGAATCTAGGAACGGCGAATCCGTCTGAACATGACATGGAGTTCTGGCGTGGTGTATTTGAAACTCACCGTAATGTGGTAAGCGGAGCATCGAAACCGAAGTCTGATACCCAGATAAGGAAATGGCTCGCAGACCCTCACAGCGATTCTGCGGAATACAAGATGTGGGGCAATGGTATCGCCTTGCCATGTGCCATTTACGTCCTTTCAGGCATCGTTCAGTATGCGAAAAAACATTAGTTGATGGTAATCAAATAACACTAAATATAGTGGAAATATCAGCACAAATTGAGTTGATATAGTGTTTTGACAGAGCAAATATGTAGCCACCGTTAAACAACAGGAACATAAAAACATGGAAATTAAATTTGATGTCAAAGGCGAAAGCCGCAAAGACCTGGTTAAGGTGATTTCAGACACTCTCGGTGTCAAGGCCGAATATCAGTTTACCCCTACCTACAGTTACGTGATTGGTGATTTCACCGTAACCAGGAATGGCACTCTGGTATTCGATGACGAGGTTAATGCCGATGATGTTCTGAAGGCTCTCGCCGCAAATGCCTTTTATCCGGTGACCGATGAAGAGAAGAAAACTGAACAGGATGAGTCTGCAAGTCTCACCATCGAAATTCCTGCCGACAAGGTGAATACGGAGAACCTTCAGAAACTCCTTGATGCCAAGGGATGGCTCTTCCGCAAGGCACTTGGAATTGAGTCCCTTGCCTTTGAGGTGACCGGGGATAAGGTTTCCTTTCCTTGGTTCAGCCACACCGCCCCGGATCTGACCACTGCCTACACGCAGTTCGTCTCCGCCATCTGCAGAATGAGCGTGGAGCAGAAACGCATCACCGCAAGGGAAAAGGCTGTAGCCAACGAGAAGTACGCCTTCAGATGTTTCCTGCTCCGCCTCGGATTCATCGGTGACGAGTACAAGCAGAGCCGCAAACTTCTGCTCGCAAACCTTGACGGCAGTGCAGCATTCAAGACCGTAAAGGAAAAAACACAGACCGACGCTGAACAGGAGACAAACAATGAACTTTCCGAATAGAGAAACAGTTGAAGAACTGCGCAGGACTTATCCCGAGGGAACCCTGGTTGAACTCGTACGCATGAACGATGATTACGCTCCACCGCCCGGAACCCGAGGGACAGTTCTTTACGTCGACGACATAGGGACTGTTCACGTACGCTGGAGCACGGGCTCAAGTCTCGGAATTGCCTACGGTGAAGATGAATGTAGAATCATTAAAAATAGCAAGTAAATCAATGATTTATATATTAAATAAATATCGAAATATAATCGATTATTAAGTTGCTATAGTGTGCCTCTAGAGTGAATATACACACAACGAAACGAACAAAGAGGTACACAAAATGAACGAAAAAACAGAAAAGCAGATCGCAAACATGAAGAACCAGACCATCGGAGTTGAAGTTGAAATGAACAGCATCACCCGCCTGGATGCAGCAAAGGTTGCCTCAGAGTTTTTCGGAACCCACAGAGTTGAGGATACCGCCTACCGCAACGGCTACAGCACGGTAAGCGCATGGGACGCACAGGGTCGCGAATGGAAGTTTCAGAAAGACGTAAGCATCGCCGGCGACGAAGCCCACAAGTGTGAAATGGTAACCCCGATCCTGAACTACAGCGACATCGAAAGCCTGCAGGAACTTTGCAGAAGACTGCGCAAGGCAGGCGCAAAGAGCGACGCCACCCGCGGATGCGGAGTTCACATCCACATCGGAGCTGCAGACCACACCGCAAAGACCCTGCGCAACCTTGCGAATCTGATGGCAAGCCACGAAAGCCTTTTGGCTGAGGCCTTAAGGCTTGACCAGCACCGCATGGCAAGATACTGCAGAACGGTAGACCCAAGATTCCTTAAGGAGCTCAACAAAAAGAAGCCTCAGACAAAAGAAGAACTTAGCGACATCTGGTACACCAGTCAGGGTGAAAACTACGGCAGAGACCATCATTACAACGCATCACGCTACAGAATGCTTAACCTCCACGCCACCTTCACCAAGGGTACGGTTGAGTTCAGACTTTTCCAGTTTGACGCACCGAGCGAAGGCAGACAGAACGGCATCCACGCCGGACAGCTTAAGAGCTACATTCAGCTTTGCCTGGCCTTAAGCGAGATGGCAAAGGAAGTAAGAACCGCAAGCCCTAAGCCACAGCAGAACGAAAACCCAAAGTTCGCGATGAGAACCTGGCTCCTGCGCCTCGGATTCATCGGTGAGGAATTCGCAACAGCCCGCGAGATTTTAACCCGCAACCTTAGCGGAAACGCAGCCTTCCGGTTCGGAAGAGCCTAAACCCCCAGCGAGGACTTAGCCTCCTCCTGCCGGCCCCTTGAGTGGGGTTTCGGCAGTAGAAGGGTAAGCCTTCCGGAGTTAAACCAAAACGAAAGGAAAAGATTATGACAAAGAGATATTACATCGCCTACGGCAGCAACCTTAATATTGACCAAATGAGCTATCGCTGCCCAGGGGCAAGGGTTGTAGGCACCTCCAAAATACCGGATTTTCAGCTTCTGTTTAAGGGTAGCAAAAGCGGAGCCTACCTCACCATCGAGCCAAAGAAAGGAGCCAAGGTTCCGGTGGCGGTATGGGAGGTAACGGCTGATGATGAACTTTCCCTTGACCGCTACGAAGGCTATCCGAATTTCTACTACAAGACCGAAGTTGAAATCCCGGTAATCTGCATTAGCGACCGCCGGGTAAGAAAGCTTAAGGCCTTCATCTACATCATGCATGAGGAACGCGAAATCGGTGTGCCTTCCCAGCGGTATGTTGATGTTTGCCTAGACGGTTACGAGGCCTTCGGCTTTGACGAAAACTTCATTTATGAGGCTCTCAACATAAGTCTAGAAACCAGTGATGAAATTGCGTTAAACCATTGAAAATAAAGGATTTATTGACTTGATAAGGTGTGCATTAAGAGCAAATATGAACACCGTAAAGCGGATGGCGGAAAGCCTCAAAACTTCCGCACCTCCGGGTTTAACGATTTAATTCCATCAGAAGGATTACAGAATGAAGACTGATAAAAACGAACCGAAAGTATGCCCGCTCTGCGGCAGAACCTACACCGAAGCTCCCGCTCTTTCCCGAAAAGACAACGCCATGCTGATCTGCCCTGATTGTGGAACCAGAGAGGCTCTCGAGGCAATTGGGATTTCAGCGGAAAAGCAGGAGGAAATCCTCGAAATCATCCATGAAAAGCTCGGTGAAAGAGAGGCATAATGCGGGATTGAATTGAACAACAGGAGGTTATAGATGCCTCCTTTTTTCTTCTCATTATTTGATTTTTCTTCTCAAATAAAGCAAAATTAGAAGAAAAACGATTAAATGAGAAGAAAGGATGAATGATGAGAACGTTTGATTACAGCTCACTGGAACAGAAACAATGGGGAACGGATATCCTTAATCTGGTGGCCAGAATTCACGAATGTAAGGGCCGACAGGACTTATTTGTCAGACAGAAACCTGTAGAGCTTGAGCGATTGGTGGAAATTGCCAAAATTCAAAGTACCGAGGCATCAAACAAAATTGAAGGGATTGTCACTACCGGTACCAGAATGAAGCAGCTTTTCGAGGAGAAAACCACCCCGCGCAACAGAGATGAAGATGAAATAATGGGTTACCGTGATGTGCTGAATACCATCCATGAAAACCATGATTACATTCCTATCCGTCCTTCATACATTCTGCAACTTCACAAAGATCTTCTTGCTAAAGCAGGACTATCCTATGGTGGGCATTTTAAAAATGTTCAGAACTACATTAGTGAAACGCGGGCTGATGGCACCATGGTTACCAGATTTACTCCTGTTGAACCATTCTGCACCTCGGATGCCGTGGAAAATCTTTGTCATGCCTATGAGCAGGCTATTTCCGGAGAACGAATTGATGCTCTGATTCTGATCCCTTCGTTTATCATTGATTTTCTGTGTATTCATCCGTTTAACGACGGGAACGGCAGAATGAGCAGACTTCTTACTCTGCTTCTGCTTTATAAAAGTGGTTATGAAGTCGGTAAATACATCAGTATCGAACGACAGATAGAATTAACAAAGGATCGCTATTACGAAACTCTTGAACTGTCTGATGCAGACTGGCATGAAGGCAAAAATGATCCTACTCCGTTCATCAGATATATGCTGCAGGTCATTCTTGCCTGCTACACGGAATTTGAAAAACGTGTAGGTATTATGGATGACAGCGGTTCAAGAAGCATGGCATATGACATAGTGAAGAATTATGTAACCAGTAAGATAGGAAAAATCACCGCCATCGATGTTGCAGCCAACTGCCCTAAGCTTGCAAAATCCTCCGTTTTAAGGGAGATAAAAAGGCTGACGGAAGAAGGCATCCTGATAAAACAGGGAGGTGGCAGAAACACCTATTACATTCGGTCGGACAGCAAATAAAAAGCGGTTCGTACTTAACTATTCAGAGGGAGGTCTGTGACCTCCTTTTTTCTTCTCATTATTTGGTTATTCTTCTCATTTAGCTTGATTTGAGAAGAAACAAACGATTAATGAGAAGAAAAAAATAGTACAAAATAAGGCACTTATTGACTTGCTATACCTTTGGTACAGAGCGAATATACAGTCATCGAGAACAACAACGGAGACTTGAAAATGAGCAAGATGACAGAAAGAGCAAGAACCTACAGATTACCGAATCCATCCACTCCGGAAGATCTGGAATGCCGCTGGAGCAAGACCCTGAGATACGGCGACAAGGTGATCCTGGCAGGCCACTACTGGAACGGAGCCGGCAAGCCATCCTACTACGGCGCGGTTTACGAGTTCCTCACCGAGGATACCGGATGCGAAAGTGAAATCGGAATTCGCGAGGTTAGCGGAGTGGAATTTGAAGATGAAGGCCATGCCATTGAATGGGCGATGAAGAACGCCAACTGATACGGAGCTTAACGGTTTCTTTTTTATACCCTGAAAGATCGCTGCGGCGGTTTTTTTTTATGCCTGTAAGGAGGTGAAGGCAGAATGGCAATGCGGAAACTAAAAAAATACGTCCCCACCAGATTTCTGGCCAAGGGCTCGAAATACGATAAGGCGGCTGCCGATTACGCCGTTAATTTTATCGAATGCCTCTGCCACACCAAGGGAACCTGGTCGGGGAAAAATTTTGAGCTTATCGACTGGCAGGAGCAGATCATCAGGGATCTGTTCGGAACCTTAAAGCCGAACGGCTACAGACAGTTTAATACCGCCTATGTTGAGATACCCAAAAAACAGGGCAAGTCTGAGCTGGCTGCAGCCGTAGCACTTCTTCTTACCTGCGGTGACGGAGAGGAACGAGCCGAGGTATACGGCTGTGCCGCAGACCGTCAACAGGCCACCATCGTATTTGATGTGGCTGCCGACATGGTGAGGATGTGTCCTGCTCTGAACAAAAGAGTCAAAATCCTCGCCTCGCAGAAACGCATCGTATACCTCCCCACTAACAGTTTTTATCAGGTGCTCTCTGCGGAAGCTTATTCAAAGCACGGCTTTAACATTCACGGTGTAGTCTTTGATGAACTGCATACACAGCCCGACAGAAAACTTTTTGACGTTATGACCAAAGGCTCAGGTGATGCCAGAACCCAGCCGCTGTATTTCCTTATAACAACCGCGGGAACCGACACCAATTCCATCTGTTACGAAACGCATCAGAAGGCTAAAGACATTCTGGAAGGCAGGAAGATCGATCCGACTTTCTATCCGGTAATTTACGGTGCTGATGAATCTGACGACTGGACGGATCCGAAAGTGTGGCTGAAAGCCAATCCGTCCCTTGGCATTACCGTGGGAATCGACAAGGTACAGGCGGCCTGTGATTCGGCAATGCAGAACCCTGGTGAAGAGAATGCCTTCCGTCAATTAAGGCTGAACCAATGGGTGAAACAGTCAATCCGCTGGATGCAGATGGAAAAATGGGATGCCTGCTCCTATGCGGTAAACCCAGATGAACTTGAAGGCCGTGTCTGTTATGGCGGCCTTGACCTTTCAAGCACCACCGACATCACGGCTTTTGTTCTGGTCTTTCCTCCGAGAAATGAAGATGAGAAGTTTTTCATTATGCCGTTCTTCTGGATCCCCGAGGATACTCTTGAGCTTCGAGTCCGCCGTGACCACGTGCCTTATGACGTCTGGCAGAGACAGGGATTTCTCGAAACCACCGAAGGCAATGTGGTTCATTACGGCTACATTGAGAAGTTCATCGAGGAGCTCGGCAAAAGATACAACATCCGTGAAATTGCCTTTGACCGCTGGGGTGCGGTGCAGATGGTGCAGAACCTTGAGGGCATGGGCTTTACCGTAGTTCCCTTCGGTCAGGGCTTTAAGGACATGTCCCCGCCGACCAAGGAGCTAATGAAACTCACCCTTGAGCAGAAAATTGCTCACGGTGGACATCCGGTGCTGCGATGGATGATGGACAACATCTACATAAGAACAGATCCCGCAGGCAACATCAAGGCAGACAAGGAAAAATCCACCGAGAAGATTGACGGTGCGATTGCCACCATCATGGGACTCGACAGAGCCATCCGATGCGGCAATGACAACGGAGCCTCAGTCTACGATGATCGCGGCATTCTGTTTATTTAGGAGAATCTAATGCTATTCGGATTATTCAAATCCAGACGGAAAGTGCAGAACACTCTTAACGGTTCCGGCTACCGCTTCATGATGGGAGGGAGCACCTCCGGAAAGAAAGTAACCGAGAGGTCAGCGATGCAGATGACGGCTGTGTATGCCTGCGTGCGTATTCTGTCAGAATCAATTGCAAGTCTGCCAGTTCATCTCTATCAGTATGAATCGGAGGGCAACAAGGCCAGAGCAGTAAAACATCCCCTCTACCGCATTCTGCACGATGAGCCGAATCCGGAAATGACCTCATTCGTGTTCCGGGAAACGATGATGACGCATCTGCTCCTTTGGGGCAATGCCTATGCTCAGATTATCAGAAACGGCAAAGGCGAAATCATCGGACTGTATCCCTTAATGCCTAACCGCATGACGGTAGACCGAGATGCTTTCGGACGTATTTGTTACTGCTATCAGATGCAGGATTCTGACGCCCACACAGGAAAGACCGGCAATGTAACTCTAAAGCCATCTGATGTGCTGCACATTCCGGGACTCGGCTTTGATGGACTTGTCGGCTACTCCCCCATTGCTATGGCTAAGAATGCCATCGGGCTATCCATTGCCACCGAGGAGTATGGCGCCAGGTTCTTTGCCAACGGTGCAACACCGGGAGGCATTCTGGAGTTTCCGGGAACGGTAAAGAATCCTGAATCGATCCGTGAAAGCTGGAATAAAGGCTTCTCGGGAAACAACGCCCACAAGGTAGCCATCCTTGAGGAAGGCATGAAATACACGCCTATTTCCATTTCGCCCGAACAGGCGCAGTTCCTTGAGACCAGAAAGTTTCAGATTGATGAGATTGCGAGAATTTTCCGAGTGCCGCCTCACATGGTTGGTGATTTGGAGAAATCGAGCTTCTCCAACATCGAACAGCAGTCTCTTGAGTTCGTGAAATACACCTTAGAGCCCTGGATTATCCGCTGGGAGCAGTCTCTTAACCGGGCACTCCTCACTGAAAAGGAAAAGCCGGACTATTTCGTGAAGTTCAATGTGGACGGACTCCTCCGAGGTGATTACCAGAGCCGCATGAACGGCTATGCCACGGCCAGGCAGAACGGCTGGATGTCTGCCAACGATATCAGAGAATTAGAATGCCTCGACCGCATTCCACCGGAGCTTGGCGGTGATCTTTATCTGATTAACGGCAATATGACCAGGCTCGAGGATGCCGGAATTTTTGCAAACAATAAGGAGAACAACAATGAAGAAGTTCTGGAAGTGGAAGAACCAGACGGAAAAGAAGAGTCAGGAAAGGACGGGAACGGAGGAAAATCAGACCGCACCGCTCCCGGAAAGAACCCTGTTCCTGAACGGCACCATCGCCAGTGAGAGCTGGTTTGATGATGACGTGACGCCTCAGCTTTTCAAAAATGAACTCATGAGCGGCTCGGGAAACATCACCGTCTGGATTAACTCCCCCGGCGGTGACTGTGTGGCTGCCGCTCAGATTTACAACATGCTGATGGAATATCCCGGTAACGTCACCGTGAAGATTGACGGTATTGCCGCCTCGGCTGCCTCGGTAATCGCCATGGCAGGAACAAAGGTATGTGTCTCACCGGTTTCCATGCTGATGATTCACAATCCGATGACCTTTGCCTTTGGCAATACTGCTGAAATGCAGAAAGCCATCGACATGCTTGGGGAAGTAAAGGAATCAATCATCAATGCATACGAAATCAAAACCGGCATGAGCAGAGCCAAGCTTTCCCGTCTGATGGATGCGGAAACCTGGATGAATGCCAACAAGGCCGTGGAGCTTGGATTTGCCGATGAGATTCTGCAGAGAGAAACGTCTTCCGAAAATGAAATGACGGAGGCTGCCGCCACAGCTTTCTCAAGGGCAAGTGTTACCAATTCACTGATGGAAAAGCTGTCTGCCCGATGCCGCATTGGGGCAAAACCAACTGAAACCAAAACCAACGAACGCTCCGTGGATGATTTGATGGAGCGTCTTAACCTTATCAGAAACTAGGAGAAATTATGACTACTGTAAATGAACTTCGTGAAAAGCGAGCAACCGCATGGAATGCCGCCAAGGCGTTTCTGGAATCCCGTCGTACCGACAAGGGAACTCTTACCGCCGAGGACGATGCCACCTACACCCGCATGGAGCAGGACATCACTGATTTGAGCAAGGAAATTGCCCGACTTGAACGCCGTGATGCTCTTGATGCTGAACTTTCCCGTCCCGTTAATCAGCCCCTTACATCCAAGCCTGCCTCTGTATCTCCTGCTACTGACTCTGTGGTAAAGCGCGGCCGTGCCTCTGATGAATACAAGGCAGGAATGCTTAAGGCTTTGCGCTCCAACTTCAAACAGGTTTCCAATGTGCTGCAGGAAGGTGTGGACGCAGATGGCGGTTACCTGGTGCCGGAGGAATATGACTCCCGTCTTATCGATGTACTTACCGAAGAAAACATCATGCGCTCTCTGGGTAATATCATCACCACCTCCGGCGAGCACAAGATTAACATTGCCGCCACCAAGCCTGCGGCTGCATGGATTGAGGAAGGTGGAGCGCTGTCCTTCGGTGAGGCTACCTTTGCGCAGATCTTACTTGATGCCCACAAACTGCATGTTGCCATCAAGGTAACCGAGGAACTGCTATATGATGCGGCCTTTAACCTCGAAAATTACATCATTACCGAATTCGGCAAGGCACTCGCCAATGCTGAGGAGGATGCGTTCCTTAACGGTACAGGCCGTGGTCAGCCACTCGGTCTTTTTGCCGAAACAGGTGGCGGTACTGCTGCTTTGTCTGCCGCCTCTGTAACTGCCGACCACCTTATGCAACTGATCTACACCTTGAAGCGTCCGTATCGCAAGTCTGCAAAATTCATTATGCATGACAAGCTGGTGGCTGCCATCAGACAGCTCAAGGACAACAATGGCGTGTACCTTTGGCAACCAGCCTTAACCTCCGGTGAACCGGATAAGCTCTTAGGCTACGATGTGTATACCTCTCCGTTCTGTCCGGAAGGCAAGATTGCCTTTGGTGATTACAGCTACTACAACATCGGCGACCGCGGCTCTCGCTCCTTCAAACAGTTAACTGAGCTCTTTGCAGGTAACGGCATGATTGGCTATGTGGCCAAAGAGCGAGTGGACGGCAAGTTAATCCTGCCGGAAGCGGTGCAGATTATGACCATCACCGGCGGTAAGACCGTGAAACCCTAAAGCTCCATAACGGAGCTTTTTGTATGCCTCTGTCAGTTTCGGCTGATGGAGGCTTTTTTGGAGTTTTGACATGAGCATTACCCTCAAGGAAATGAAGAACTATCTGCGTGTTGACGGTACTGAGGACGATACGCTGATTCGCTCTCTTATCGGTTCAGCTGAAAGGCTCTGCATGGATGTGTTGAGAACGGACGATACCAGGGTGCTTTACGGATCGAAGTACGGCAAGGCAGCCGTGATGTATGCGGTGAACTACATGTTCGAACACAGGACCGAAGCTGACTTTAAGTCTCTTACGCTTTCCCTTCGCTCCATGCTGTTCGGCTCAAGACAGGAGGCATTTTGATGGAAACCGGAACGTTAAATGAACGCATACAGATTTATGAACCAAAGGCTGAAAGGAATCTTACCAGCCTTGATGACTACGAGCTTGCAGGTACAGTCTGGGCGAATGTCCGTGCAGTTACCACCCGTGACCAGATGCGCTCCGGCATTGATGTACAGAGCGGTCAGATTACCGTGCTTATCCGGTATCTCTCCGGACTTTCGGATGACTGCCTAATCCGGTGGAAGGATAAGTTCTACGGAATCGACAATTTATCCGCAGATAAGCATAAGGGAGAAATTCTGCTTGGCTGCAACTATTCGGGACTTAACGACAATCAGAGGATTACCACATGATTTCAATCAGTGAAATGAAAGCAAAGGTTAAGGCTCTGGTGGAAGACATCACTGGGCAGAAAGCCTACTTTGACATTGTTCCGAATAACGTTAAAACCGCATCGCTGATAACCCGACAGGCTACCGAGTTCTCCGGCAGAACCGTTGACGGAGATGCCCATGATGTGCGCCATGGCTTTGAGATTTTTATCTTCTCGTTTGTAAGTGCCGACACCTGTGATTCCATTACAGACCGACTGGTGGCTGCCACTGATGGTAAATACTCGGAGGATTTCCGGCTCATCATGGTAAACAGCATAACTCCAACGGAGTACGACCCCGAGGTGGGATTCTGGGGTAATGCGGTAAGTATGGAGTTTGTTGAACGATGATTAAAGCAGACACCTCCGGTGCTGATGTTCTTGCAGAAAAGCTCAAAGGTCTGCCAGCAAAGCTTCAGACCAAAATCAGCCGTGTAATTCTGAAGGAAGCTCTTAAGGAAACCGGAGCCAGAGAAGAACTCACCGCTTACATCAGTACTCACTTTAAAGCACATACCGGCATTTACCGTAAATCAGTATCCGGCATCAAGTCAGCAAGAGTACGTTCAGACCCAAACCGTATTATCTCGTATATACATTTTCTGCCGGTGAGTAAGGTCAAAGGCGGCAAGGAAGGCAAAAAGCCTCACATTCCTCCTAAGACTCTCAATCACTGGCTTAATGCCGGTACCCGTGACCACACTGTCGGCAAGGGCTCAAGTCTTGAAGGCAACAGGGTAATTCAGCAGCTTATTGCAAATAAATATCAGATTGCCATCAACAAGGCTCGGCTCAATCTCGCCTCTGCCACAACGCAGAAACAGCGGGAAAGGTACCAGGCAATGATGGAAAGAAACACCAGAAAGCTTGCTGCGGTTAAGGCCAAAGCTACGAAAAAAGCCAGTCAGCATGGCGGCAAGGTTAAGGGTATATCTGCCCGTCATTTTATTGAAGCGATACAACGCAAGGTAGATCAAAACGTAGTGGCCATTGTGGTTCAGCAGGTTGAAATATCCATGGCCGATTTATTGAAATAGGAGAAAACAGAAATGGCTAAACATACACAGCTTTACGATTACAAGGCAAAGGAGCCGGTACTTCTCGGAGGTACTCATTCCCAGTTCTCAACCGATGATGGAGTTACCTGGCTGCCACTTAAAGGCGCGCAGGAGCTTGGGGATATCGGTGACATTGCTGAATCCGTGGAATGCACCACCATTGATGATGACCGCAAGAGATATTGCGGCGGTCTCAAGGACTCATCCGAAAAGGAACTCACCATCTACTTTTACGATGATGACGCAGACCAGAAAGCTCTTATTGCCGCTGCACAGGCACAGCAGATTGTCCGTATCCGCCATCAGTGGCCGAACGGTACCAGAGCAACCTATGATTTGAAGCTTCTCGGTTATCAGATTATGTCCGGCTCTGCTGACGGCTTTATGCAGCTTAAGGTTTCCGGCAGACAGGCATCTGATGTTGTCTGGTCGAATGCCGATGATGAACAGGCTCAAAGCAATGAAAATGAAGGAGATTAACCATGTCTTATCTTGAACAGATTAAATCGCTGAAATTTAAAGTCAGCAAGGTAACCGTTGACGGTGTGGACTTTTACCTGCGTGAACTTTCGGGCAAGGCTCGTATCGACTTTGAGAACGAGAAGGACTTACAGCTTCGCATTCTCAAGATGATGCATGCGTCTCTCTGCGATGCTGACGGCAACCTCACCGAAAAGCCGGAGGACTTCAATGCCTTTATGGAATCCGTGCCGAACAAGGTGCTGAACGCTTTGGTGAATGCCTTCTCGGCTCTCAACATCACCAGCGAGACCAGCTTAAAAAACTAATCCGGGGCAGTTTTACTTTCAGACTGGCGGTGAGAATTGCCCGGGAAATCCACCGCCCAATCTCTGAAGTTCTGGAATATCCCACCACCGAGTTTAACTACTGGGCGGTGGTTTTTCAGGAAGAATACTACGAGGCGCATCCGCATGAAAGATACAAAAGTGGTATGACTGAATGCGATTGTGCCGGGGAGATTGAGAAGTTTAAGCGAATGATGAATCGAAGATAAATATCGATGACATAAAATGCATATTGGTTTAATACTTTGCGGATAAACGTCAGATAAATGTTGAATAATCCGCGTATAGTCGTTAAATTAGAAGCAGAAAGTAAGGTTTTGACATCAGCACCTTTTAAGTTCAACTGCATATCACGGATCAAAATTCTGCGCTGTGCTAAAATAGTGATGTCATGAAGTTCGGGGAGGTTAAAGTCATGGGTGATATTATAAATCCTGTTGAAGGTAATTCTTTTGTTGATTTGGTTGAAGCCAAAGATACCAGGATATTTGTTGATAAAACAGATTTTATCAGCAAAACAAATACACTCCTTAATACTGATGGAAAATTACTATCTCTGACGCGTCCCCGCAGATTCGGAAAAACTGTCACTGCAGATATGCTTTTGGCTTATTATTCCAAAGGATATGACGGACATAAGATTTTCGATGGCCTAAAAATAACGGACAATGACTATAAAGCCAGTTACGAAACGCATCTCAACAAATACAATGTTATTTATATCGATATGAACTCCATCAGAGATGACTACATCGCTTATACCGAAGATGAAGATCTACAGGTAAAAGGAGTTACCACGATTGTCGATTATCTACAGTACTCAGTAATCGAAGAACTTAAAGAAAATAAAAACTATGCTGAATTACTCAGCAAGAGCAGAAAAGTAGGTAGAAAAAATCTGTCATCAGCATTAAGGGTAATTTGTAACCACACCAAAGAACAATTTATTCTTATTATGGATGAGTGGGATTTGATTTACCGTGATTATCGCAATAATACCCAGTTGCAGGAATCCTTTATTGATTTTTTGAGGGGGTTGCTAAAAGGCAAAAAAGGTCAAGCCAGCTTTGCCCTTGCTTACCTTACCGGTATTCTTCCGATCAAAAAATACAACTCTCAGTCAGCACTTAACGGTTTTGATGAATATAACATGCTTTCTCCTGGAGATTATGCCCCATACTTTGGTTTTACCGAAGATGAGATTACCAAAATTGTAGAATCACCTAACTGTAAAGTGTCACATCAGGATTTAAAGGAATGGTATGAGGGGTATAAAATCAAAGGTGTTGATATTTACAACCCTAATTCCGTGTGCAAAGCAGTCAGCCGGAGTGAATGCATCAGTTACTGGAGCGGAACGTCCTCCAATGAAGAATTTGTGCGTCTCATAAATACTGATTTTAATGGTATCAAGGAAGATATTATCAATTTAATCGAAGGTGAAGAGGTTACTTTCAGCTGTGCCAATTTCCAGAATGACATGGTAACCATAAAAGATAAAAATGATGTATTCAGTCTTCTTGTCTGTCTCGGTTACCTCGGATGCTCCGATACTAAAAATAAATACCGTAAGGTTGCTTATGTTCCGAATGCTGAAATCAAAGCGGTACTGATGGATATTGTCAGAGAGCAGAACTGGTATGAGCGAATGGAAACCATAAAGCGTTCAGAAAATCTGTTTAAAGCCATCATGGAACTTGACGGAACCACGGTAGCTGGAGTTATTCAGGAAATCCATAATTCATCTGCAGTATCTCTTCTCGACTACAATGACGAGGAATCTCTTACTTACTGCGTAATGACCGGACTTTTGTGGTCAACACTTGATGATTACAGCTATCATCGTGAAGATCAGGCAGGTAAGGGCCGTGTTGATCTAGTGTACGAACCTATAACAGGAAAACTGCCTCTAATCCTTATTGAATTTAAATATGACGGTTCTGCTGAAGATGCTATAAGCCAGATTAAATGCCAGGAATATTTCAAACGTTATACAGGACAATATCGGAATATCATTATTGTCGGAATCAATTACAGCACAAAGACCAAGGATCATCAGTGCCTGATTGAAAAACTGGATTAAACACTCCAATCAATACTAATACTTACATTCAAAGGATCTCTAACGAGGTCCTTTTTTCGTTTTTACGGAGATCAAAATGAACGACAGCACCATCAGGCTTTCTGCCGACACGTCTGCTCTGACGGATTCACTCTCCAAAATTGCCGAAGAGATGACGGCCATGAAGGACGCTGTTTCCTCCTCTGCTACAGCTATGGGAGCAAACTTTGATGCATCCGCAAAACAGGCAGAAGATACCAATGCCGCCATTCACGGACTTGATGAGAGCGTTAAGACCGTAACGGATTCGATTGAGGCTCAGACAAAAACCGTAACCGATTTAGGCACCAAGCAGAGCAAGGTCACCAAAGAAATCAGCAAGGCTCTTGAAACTCAGAATTCTCAGCAGAAAGATGCCAATACAACTCTTGCCGAGCAGAAGAAAATCATGCAGGAGCAGGAAGCTGAAATCAAAAAGGTCACCAAAGCCGTGGACAATCAGACCGGAGTTCTGCAGAAAAATGCTTCAGGCTGGAAAATGCTGATGACAGGTTTTGCCATCAAGTTTGCCTCTGAAATCGTGAACGGTTTTAAGAGCATTATTTCTACCGGACTTGAAGCCTCACGCGTTTACGAAGACATGTCCGCAAGGCTGACTCCCCTGGTAGGAGATCTCGAAACTGCCCAGAAAACCTTCTGGAGCCTTAACGGTCTGGAGGATGAAACAGCCACCGCAACCGATAAACTAGCCAAAGCCTTTGTGGACTTAGGCAACAATGGTCTTACCAACTCAAATGAGCAGCTTAAGACCTATGCCACCATTGCACATGGTACAGGGCGAGACATCAACACTTTAACTGATGCGGTTATTGCTTTCTCGCAAGGTTCAACAAAGGCACTCCGGCAGTTTGGCATTACCGCAAAGGACAACGGCGATACCATATCTCTTACCTACAAGGGCTCTACCACCGAGATTGAAAAGAACAGCAAGGCTCTTGATGAGTACCTGAATCAGCTTGCCAGAAACAACTTTGACGGTGTACTGGAAAACAAACTCAACACTGTATCTGCCGCTACCGGGAGGCTTGATAATGCCTGGGGTACTTTCTGCACCAGACTCATGCAGTCAAACGGAGGTTTCGGTGAACTCATCATCATGGGTAATGACTTTCTTGCCAATACCCTGAACGGCATTTCTGAATGGCTGGACGACCCAGCGGTAATTGAGTGGTTTCATAACCTTGCCAAAACGGTACGTGAGACCTTTGAGGGAATACGCACTGCATGGGAAGGTGTGAAGGACTTTTTCAGTGACACCCTTGAGCTTATCGGGATTGAGATGAAGGACGGTACCGGGAGCTGGAAACTCTTCTTTTCAAACTTTTTTCAGTTTGCTCAGATTGGCCTGCTGCAGCTCAGTCAGAAAGTCGGAGAGCTGTGGGATAACACCATCGGTTATCTCAATGCCATAGGTGAAGGTATCGGAACCTCTCTTTCCGGCGGAACATTCTCCGAGGGCTTTGATTTTGCCAGGGAGAGAACTAAAAGAGAGGCAGAGGAAAACGCAAAAATCTATAAGGCCACCATTGAAGGTATCGAAAAGAACATCACCGAGTCTCAGAACCGCATTGCCGCTGAACGTAAACGAATTACCGAGAAATACCGGAATAATCCTGTAGGTGAAGGAACTCAGTCTGATGAAGGCTTGAGAATTGGTGCCAATAAGGATGTCGGCAAAGGCAAGGCTGGCGGTGGAGGAGGCGACGGTTCATCAAAGGCGCTTGAGGCAAAAGACGCATGGACGCCTTACTATGAGCAGATTATTGAACTCGATATCCGCTCTAAGGGAGATCTTGAACAGCTCGAATGGGAGTACGCCAAAAAGCTTTCCTGGTTTAATGCCGTCATTGCCGAAAATGCTCAAATATCCGAAACCGAAAAGAACAATGCACTGCTTATTCTCCAGCAGGACTACCAGCACCAGCGTGCTGAAATCGAAAAATCCGACACAGACTTCATCAACTCTCTCAATCCGGAGGATGAGGAAATTGTGCGTCTTCAGGAAAACTACGGCAGGAAACTTGAGCTGCTGGAGCAGTACCACAATGACAGACTGATTTCCGAGGAAAACTACCTGCAGGCGCATACCGCACTGATGGAGAAATACACCACCGACTCAACTGCTACCAAACAGAAAAAGCAGTCAGAGGATTTGAAGAAGATGATGGAACCTTACGAGAAAATGGCTGATGCCACTATTTCAATCTCCGATGCCTTTAATGATTTGTCCACCAACATGAATGAATCCTCGGGAGCCTACAAGGCATTGTTTGCGGTTCAGAAGAGTTTTGCCGTGGCATCTGCCACCATGGATGCGGTGCAGGCGTGGATTAAGGCTTTGAACGATCCGACAGCAGTCACATGGCCGCAGAAACTTGCCAACTACGCATCAGCCATTGCGACCACTACTGCCGCCATCTCCCAACTCACATCTGTGTCTATGCATGACAAGGGAGGTTTTATCAAACCGGGAGAACTCGGCATCGTGGGCGAATATGGCCCTGAGCTGATTGAGGGACCTGCATCTGTTACATCAAGACGCAAAACTGCTGATTTGGCGCGTTCTGCTTTAACTGCTCAAGAGAGCACCTCGCCTAGTATTGCGAACGTCGTGATCAACCTTTATGAGAGCCAAGATAAAGCCGGCACCGTGGAAACCTCTGAGGACGATGAATCAAGAATCATAGATATTTTTGTATCGGACATCAGACGTGGCGGCGATATGAGTGCTGCAATCCAAAACACATTCAATCTTAAAAGAGTAGGAGCATAAAATTTTATGTTTTTCTTTCCCATTAGTTTACCTAAACCGCAGCAGAACGGGTATGCAAGAAAATATGAACCCAATATGCTGCGCACACAAATGAGTGACGGATATGTGCGTCAAAGGTTAATCAACCAGGGAGCACCAGACAGCGTATCGGTTACCTGGCTCTTTAACTCGGAGGAGTTTTCGGAGTTTTTGGCCTGGTACAAAGGCAACATACGCTCGGGGGCAGACTGGTTCGTCTGCCCTTTGCTTTCTTGCGAGAAAAACGAAGTTGCCTATCAATATTGCAGAATACAAAAAGGACAGTTCACCCAAAGTCTGCTTTTCAGGAATGACGAAACAGCCATGTATAAGATTTCCTGCAACTTGGATGTATCCAATACTGTGGTTGATGACGGTTCTTGGAGCGAGCACTATGGCTCTAAAGGAAATGCAGATGACACATACGGCAAGGTAATGCTGTTTGAAAATGCCAACATTTCCGGAAGATCTTCCTCAATGGAAGAAGATACCGATACAGAAAAAATCTCCGTATCTGCCATATTTCCTGTTGAGGACAAAAACGCTGCAGGCACACTGTCCGCAATCGAAGAAGATGATGAAACTTCTGCTCAGTCATCATTTAAAACTATCGAAATAAATACTGAATATGAGGAGGCATAGCCATGGCGCTAAAGAAAAAAGTCACTTACAGCGCAGCATATAATGCTGAAACAGATGCCATAAACACACCTTTAAATTCCTTGTTGCAGCAGGTTGCATCGTTGATCTTGTCACAAAATCCTGGTCTTTCGGTTCTGGACACCATTACCTATGGCAGTTCGAGAATGGAAGATGCCCCTTTATACAACAACAGACCCGATGCACTGAACGCTGACTGTTTTGCGAATCGCTATTATGAATCCGACGTCATTTTTATCGGCACAGACAAAAACAACGTGTGTCTCTCTATAAATTTCTTTCAGGGAGAACTGGTGGTTGCAATGAACATGACACCGCATATGGAACAGAAGTATGTAGATGCTTGGCAAGATTTAGGTTTAAGCGAACAACTTCCGTTCTACGCAGTAGGTAAAGCGTCGCGCTCGTTTAATTTTAGTGCTGGCTATGTAAATTGGTATTCATACACATTGCCTTACCGAATCGTGGACAACGCAATCAGCATAAGCGTTTTGTATTGGGATACAACATACAGCAGAGGCTATTCTTTCATAAACGGAACAGATCAAAGCGACGGCACCAATTTGGTCATATACACCACCGATGAAGGAAATGGCAAAAAAGGACTTGGTGGGGCAATATGGACCTGGGGAAGGATCAGCTCAAACAAATATTATCAAAGACCATGCATACTGGTCTGGAGTTTTTCAGAAAACTTGTCAAACAACATGGCCAAGTACATTGGTTTGTCTTATTACACCAATTCTCCGTCCGAGGCTGAGCAGGTAATCTGCAACGCTCAATACGACATAAGACAATGGTTCTGTGCGGACAACAATTATTACTACTACTGCATGAACGGGCAGTTCTTTGCTATATGGCACACGCTCGGTGGTTCAACCGGATGTGTTGATGGTAATTACAAACGTGTCAATTCAATGAAACTTTATGATGCCGTCAACAGAGCCTATGAAGAATCGCAAGGGGGAATAGAGCCTGGTTCAACGAACAGTTATTTCGTTTCCGTTTTATGTTCGGCTTATAACTTGCCAAGACTGGATCCTGGACAGGCATACATCAGGCGAATGCGAATACCGGGGTGGAATGCTAATTGTAAGGGGGAGATCTACTTATTGTGGTCTCCCTCTTTAGTTGGAGCAAACTCTGGCGACATCGTCGAGGTTGGAGATAAGAAGTATGCCGTTATCACCGAAGGCGCTCTGTGTTGGGTGACTAGGGCGGATTAAATGGCAATACTTACCTTAAATGAAATTTACGCAAGCGGGGGTAATCTCCCGCTTTATTGTTTGCGCATAACCAACACCGAAATCGGCATCCTGCGTTATGTTTTGGCAAATGAAAATATGATCCTCGGCGGAGAGGAATACCTAGCCTCAGGGTTCACCATTTCACTTCCTGAACGTTCGGACTCGGGGTTTACGGATTTGTCTTTCGGCGTATGCAATGTTTCGGGTGAGGTTTATGGCTATATCAGGCAATTGCAGGAAGGCGTTATACCGAAGTCTACCTACATAACGCTAGAGCAGTTTCATCCCGATTCGCTCGATTTGCTCTACAGCCTGACTCTTACTATGACTGGCGTTCAGTTAGACAACAAAGAAGCGCTGTTTACTGCATCATTTGCGGACATGCTGAACACTGAATTTCCAAAACTTAGATACACCGCAAACAATGCTCCAGGACTTAAATATGTGGCAAGTTAATCTCAACCGTTATCTTTTGGGCCGGCACGTTCGAGGTGGCCGCAGCTTTCCTAATCTTGATTGCTGGGGGCTGGTGTGTGATGTGTATAAATCTATTGGGGCGACATTGCCTGAGTTCGTTGATTTTGAACAATGCACTATGCATAAAGCAGCGAAAAGTTGTATTGCTGAGCATTTATTTTTTGAAGTGGATGAGCCGCAAGACTTTGATGTAATCGCATTTTTCAGAAAAAACCGGCTCTTTCACGTAGGGATTTGTTACCAAAACAAAATCCTTCATACCACCCAAAACAGAAATTGCCGCTATGAGCCGATTTCTAATTTTTTATCCCATTCTGACAATATCTGTGTGAGGTATTACCGATGCAAATTGCTGTATTTTCACGAGAAAACTTAACTAAACCCCTAGAAAGTTTAAGCGTAAACTCTCATGGTTTGACTATCGAAACGCTGCTCATCAAACAGTGCTCTGCCTACAAAACAGAGTTTAATAATTATGTTTCTGCCTATGCAGATTTACACAAGATCGAGCATCAAGATTGGGGGGACTTTGATTTAACCCATACCAAAGAGCTGATGTTCGTCATTGAGCCTGGCGCTTCACTATCAGGTGCTGCTATTGCTGCAATCATTGCGGCGGTCATAGCCGTGGCGTCTACTGCTTTTTCTCTTATTATGATGAACAAGCTGAGCAGTTCAAATACGGGTAACACCAAGACAGGTAGCACAATTTACGACGTAAATGCTCAGGGCAACAAAGTAAAACTTCAGGCGGTTATACCAGAAAATTTTGGTTACTTTAAAAAATTTCCAGATTATCTATGCGACGCCCACTCTTTTTACCGCAACAACAATTATTTTATAGATTTGGTGTTATGCCAGGGACGAGGTTTTTACTCCTACTCAAAAAAGCATGATGATATATACATTGCCAACACTCCGCTGTCTGAACTAAACAACGGCTCTGTGCAAGTAAAAATATATGAGCCAGGCACAGTCATCACCAAAGAAAATTCAATTGAAGATGGTTGTTGGTATGGTTGGTACTCATCAATTGAGGTAACCCGTCAAGGTAAAACCTTAAAAGGTGCGGTTGAGGAAGCTAAAAGCGGAACAGCAACATTGTCGGTATCCTTTGGCTCGCAATCCTTTATTGCTCATAAATACACTCAAACAATCTATGCTTCAGGATCATCGGGTCCATCATACAGAAGTGTTAAAACAAGTTATAACTTACCATGGAAGGCAGGCGCTTATTTTCATATAAGTGGAACGCCAGGCATAAGGTTGGTTTCACTAGGATCAGATAAAGTTTTGGGTGTCATAACTGAGCAAGGTCTGTGTGTTCTATACTTAAAATTAAGCGATAATATTAGTAATTTAAATTACTTAAGAGCAAGAAAGACTGAGAGCGTTGATGGAATTGAAAGCATTGTTGCTGCTGGCGACTTGCTGAGAATAACCCTCAACAGGACATCCACCACAAAATACATCTCCTCTGCGATGGGTTCGCAGGGGCCGTCAACCGAAACAGCGAGTGCCACCAATACATCAAATTTTGATGCGGAAATTTTAGCGTTGGAACAATACACTAACGAAAACAAAGAGCGTTGCATAGCGGTAACTTTAAGTTTGACTGAGGCAGATATTCCAAAATATCCTGACTATCCTACTCCGAGGGGCAAACTTGTAGCGCAATCTCAAAGTGACGAACTTTCTTGCTATCAGCCAATTCCTGCAGACTACCCATACGACTCTGATGATGGTTTGTATCTTTTGGAAAGCAGCGCTGACGGTATTACATACTGCAAGAGATCTTCTGATGATTATGTAGCGATTAAAGATTTTGAGTTTTGGAGTCAAGGCGTAACTAGCACAGACATCACTTTTACATTGGATGAAAACTCCAGCGACAGTGCTGGCAATTTTATTGGTCCCTTCAGAGCTTGCCCTGTTGGTGCTGTTTCTAATAAATTTGAATTAGATTTTTCATTTCCTCAAGGTCTAGGCTATTTAACTGATGATGGTGATTTTGATGAACGCACCATATCCATTCAAATTGACTACCGCTTAGTTGATTCGAATGACGCTTGGCAGACAATCACGCAAACCTGGACCAACAACACTAACGACGAACTGGCTTACACCATTCCTATAGACGTTCCTGTTTCTGGAAATTATGAATTTCGTTGCAAAAATCTAACACCCGATGAAGATTCCACCCGAGTCCTTCGAGAATGCAAATGGATCGGTCTTAAAAGCTGCATAACCACTCAAAACAAATATGACGACATGACCGTGATTATTTGCAGATTCAAAGGCACTGAAACTTTGTCTGAGTTATCTGAAAATCAAATATGGACTTTGTGGACGCGAAAACTGCCAACCCTTGATTGTAAAAATGCTGATTTAAATGATGGCAATAAGATGGTGGCAACGCGTGATCTCGCACCAGTGGTTAAATACATCTGCGACAACTCAAAATACAAGGGGATCATAAACACCACTTCCCTCAAGCAATTTGATGCTTATTGGAAAGCCAAAGGTTTGTATTTAGACGGAACGCTTGATGATGACAATACTCTGCTGGAGGCTTTAAAGGATGTTCTGAAGGCCGGTTTTTCAAGTTTAACCGTTCACGAAAACAAACTCAGTTTTTGCAGACTCCACAAACTTGAAAACAACGAGCCTTTAACTCAAATATTTACACCACAGAATTTAACCTCATCGCCCAAAGCAACCATTACGTTAAGACGCGATGATTCCGTCGATGAGATTGTGGTTGAATACATAGATCCCGCAACCTACAAAACAGCAACACGTTACGTTCACCTTGATGATCTCGCCAAAGCTGTTGTTACCCTCTATCCTACTAGTAATAACCAAGAAACCTTAAATGCCTTCGGTGTGGTTCAAGAAAGGGTGGCTGTTGCTATGGGATTAAGGCGACTCAGATATCTGATTTACACTAATACCAAGTATGAGATTAAAACAGAACTCGACGGTCTGAATTGTCAGTTCAACGACATCGTTGGTTTGGTGCTCGACCATAATCTTAGCAATATCACAGGCAGAATTTTAGGTGTCGAAAATGATGTTATAGAGGTGGATAGAGAAATTCCCGCAGCCAAAGACTACGGAATAATTTACATCAGAAAGCTTGACGGTTCGATGCGCCAAACAGAATACACCAGAATCGACAGCCGTCATTTGCAGTTATCCCAGAATTTGCCTTTCCCCTGGAATGAAGAATACGGAAGTTCTCTTGAATATCCTTTCTTTGCCATAGGCGAACTTATCAAATGCTGGGTTACCGACGTCAAACCCAACAACAAATCATGCTCTTTGGAATTGGTGAATTATGACGAGCGCGTATTTGTTGATGATTTATAGGAGACAAGAATGAAAATAATCGCTTTTTGCGTTTTAGACGAAAGCTATATAGATCCCGCAATTGTGGCATTAAGGAGTTTCTGCCAATGGAACAGCGGAATCGAAGTCCTATGTTATGCAGAAAAAGGAGCAAATTACTCAAGGCTGCGTCAAGCACTTGATGGATATCTTGTAACCATCAAAGAGGTTGCTTTTCCAAAGGAGGAGATTTTTGACAAAGCAGGTGGCAAATATCTGTTAATACCTAATAGCGCAATGCCAGCAATCTCGCAAAGACTTATCTGCCTTGATGAATTGAAGGAAAAATACGACTTAATCATCAATTTTGATTTGGACACTCTGTTCTGCAATTCAATCAAAAATGCCCTAGTAGGTGCCGACGCAAACCATATTTATGGCGTGGATGAAAAAGAAAACCGCGACAGATGGATAAACAACTTCGGACTGAATGAATGGATACCAAGTGGCAGATATTTCAATACCGGATTTGTCATTTATGGCTGTGAAGTTTTAAAGAAGTTCTCCTTATACAAAACTTACTTGAAAGCCATGAAAGAAACCCCCGAACGCTTTAACTGCCCGGAGCAGGATTTCTTGAATTACTTTTTGCACGAGCATTTGGTTTTGCTCAAGCCTTGCTACAACTTGATGTTTACCGACAGACTTTATTCATCATTGGCACCCGTGATGGTGCATTTCTACGGTTCGCTAAAACCATGGAATTCCGCCTATATGGGTAATGCTGATTTTTATTATGACAGATACAGAAAAGCGACACGCCAATGCAGACGATGGTTATCATCAAATTTTATGAGCGACTGTTAGGTCGCTTTTTTTATGGGAGAAAAATATGAAGGAATTTTGGACTATTACACAATTAGTGTTTTCTGCTTTAGGAGGCTGGTTAGGTTATTTTATGGGAGGATATGACGGTCTTTTGTATGCTCTGATTATTTTTGTGTTTGTCGATTATCTCACGGGAATTATGTGCGCGATTACCGACAAAAAGTTATCTTCAAAAACTGGATTTAAGGGCCTTTTTCGGAAGATCCTTATTTTTATTATGGTTGGTGTTGCCAACATCATAGACACCAATGTGATGGGGCAAGCAGGTGTATTAAGAACCATGGTGATTTTCTTTTACCTCTCCAACGAAGGCATCTCGCTCTTTGAAAATGCCGCTCATCTAGGCCTTCCTGTACCTGCCAAATTAAAGGAAATTTTAGAACAGATTCATGAAAGAACCGAACCTAAGGAGAAGAAAAATGACCAATAGTTCACTAGTTAAATACACTCAGCTAAGCCCAAACAATTCAGGGAAAAGAACTCACGAAATCGACCGCATCACCCCTCACTGTGTGGTTGGTCAGCTTTCGGTTGAGAAGATTTGTGGGGGTTTTGCTGATAAAAACAGAAAAGCCAGCTGCAACTATGCCGTCGGCTTTGACGGCAGAATCGGTCTATGCGTTGATGAGCAGAACCGGAGCTGGTGTTCATCCTCACGGGACAACGATCAGCGATCAGCGAGCCGTTACCATCGAATGTGCCTCTGATCTGACTGAGCCTTATACCATGAATCCTGAGGTGTATTCTGCACTGGTCGAGCTCTGTACTGACATCTGCAGACGAAACGGCAAGCGAAAGCTGGTATGGATTGCAGATCGGGATAAGGCTTTAAGCTATGAGGTTAAATCTGACGAAATGCTCCTGACCGTCCACCGCTGGTTTGCCAGAAAATCCTGTCCAGGAAATTGGCTATTCGGGAAGTTGGGCGATTTGGCTCAGGAGGTGAATAGCCGAATTTAAGTTAACAGCAGTAGCATAACATCCGAGATGCTACTGCTTGGATTATATTTAAGGCATTCTTACGTCTACTTCTACTATGTAAAAATCATTATAATCTGTTTTGATAGGCATTTCGTTCGTTAAACTTAATTGAATGCCTGCCTGTAAAAGTATTTCCTTTTCATTCGAATGCTTTGTTTTGTTGTTATAAACGAAAGACTTAATGCCGTAATCTTTTATGGTCAAAATAAATATATTCTTTCGACTTTTTGCCTTGTTTGTATTCATAAAGTAACAAGCAGTTTCAAGATTTAATGTTGTGGATAACGGTCGCTCTGTTATTATGCTATTTGTGCTATCATTCCACAATGAACCTCCGTGGAAAAGCAATGATCCCGTTGGTAAAACAATTCCAGAGTTATTAATCTCTGTATTCGCCGCCTCTAGAATCTTAGATGCATTTTTTGTCGAATCTAACTTTTTCTTGTAATCTAAAAGTGCAATTGGTGTTTGTTTAGACATTAATTTTTTATAGTCCATCATTTTTTCAAGTTCTTCTGAAATACTATCACCATCGACACGTTCCCCTTTGTCTGCTGCCTGTGAAATCTTTTCGATAATGTTTTTTACATCCATTTTTGAATCCTCAGAATTATAGAATTGTTTTTTCATAAGTTATTTCCTTTTGGGTTATTTGTTTCCGAACCATTCAGAAACGTTCACAGGTATTTATAATTCACAAATCTAACCTCGAGTGATCTGATTCACATATTTGATAATATCTTAAATTTTTTTAATGATTCTGTATTCAAGGAGTTCTCTGCAACTTTTTGAAAGATTTTTTGTAAAAAGCTCCTCCTTTTGGGCATTAGTGGGTAAGAGCCAATGTTTTTATTCACAGGAGATATGAAATGCAGGTAACCGAAGTTACATCCGCCACTACCCAGCCAACCGCACTCAGCCAAATCACCCATGAGCAGCTGCAGCATGAATTTAATTTTCTGCGGGCTGAACATCTCACGAAAACCATGCTCAACCGAGGTCTTATAACACCTGATGAGTACCGTCTGATCATGATAGAGAACATGGTCGCTTTCCCGACATTTATATCGTCAATACTTTGATTATTGAGTTGATAGTGTTCCAACACAGAGCAAATATGTTACCGACAAAACGGATTGCGAGAAGCAAACACTGATCACTTTAAGGAGTAAATATGCACGTAAAACAAATCAGCAGTTATCCGGAACTGCACTTTGAACGTAATCATGATGGTGATGATCTTCTGCAGGAATTCAACTTTCTGAGAGCGGAGCTTTTCACCCGGAAACTTCTCACCCAGGGACTTATCAGTCGTGATGAGTTTTATCTGATTATGCAGGAAAACAGACGGACTTTTCCGACCTTCCTGTCATCAATTCTTTAAGGTGGAGGCTCATGAAGAAGGTTATCACAATCGAGCCTGCCAATGCGCATCAGACAAAGAAGAGACTCCGGGTTGCGGCATACTGCCGGGTGTCATCAAGCATGGCTGATCAGCTTGTCAGCCTTGATGCTCAAAAGGCTCATTACGAAGAGTACATCACGTCCAATCCTGAATGGAAGTTTGCCGGGCTCTATTACGATGAGGGGATTTCCGGCACCAGGAAGGAAAAGCGTCCGGCACTTCTGCAGATGATGACGGACTGCGAGAACGGGAAAATAGACTTCATTGTCACCAAGTCTCTGAGCAGATTTGCCCGTAACACCACAGACTGTCTTGAGCTGGTACGCAGACTTCAGGAACTTCACATCCCGGTTTATTTCGAGAAGGAGAATCTGAACACCGGCTCAATGGAGACCGAGTTATTCCTTTCAGTCATGAGCAGTATGGCTGAGAGCGAATCGGTTTCAATTTCTGAAAACAGCAAGTGGGGTGTCCGGCATCGCTTTGAGAACGGTTCTTTCAAATTCAGCTACGCACCTTACGGCTACACACTCACTGACGGCGAACTTGTCATCAAGGAGGATGAGGCTGAATGGGTGCGCTACATTTTCAACGAGGCACTTACCGGGAAAAGCGCACGTCAGATTGCCACTGCTCTGAATGATAAGAAAGTTCCAGCCAAGAGAAAAGGCTCATGGACTGCCGCCTCTGTGCTCTGGATTCTGCGTAACGAGAGATACAAGGGCGACTGCCTTTATCAGAAAACCTATACGGACTTCCGGCTTAAAAGACATCTGAACCGGGGAGAAGTCGACCAGTTCTATGAGGAAAACCACCATGACGCCATTGTCAGCAGAGAGGTTTTCGAGGCTGTCGGCAATGTTATCAGTCATGAACAGCAGGAGAAGAACAGGTCTGAAGGCAATTCAAAATACCAGAACCGCTATGCCTTCAGTGGAAGGCTGCTCTGCGGTGAATGCGGAGCATTCTTCAAACGCAGGATCAATATTACCGGAAGGCTCAAATATCCGGCATGGGTATGCTCAGTCCACCATAAGGACGGGAGCCGGTGCTCAATGAAGTATGTTCGAGAGTCTGCACTTGAGACTGCCTTTACCACCATGATGAATAAACTGATTTTCGGCAGAAAGGAGGTACTGCAGACACTTCTTGATAACCTCACTACCCAATCTCACAAGTCACGACTCAGCAGAATTGACGTGGTGGAAAGAACCCTGAATGAAATGCAGGAACGCAGACGTAACCTCACTTCCATTATGACCAAGGGCTATCTTGATCCCGCCACCTTTACCCGGGAGAGTAATGAAATCACAGCAGAGACTGAGAAACTCACAGCAGAACGGGATCAACTGAAATCAGAAATCAACGGTGAGCTGAGTAAAACCGAGTCCCTGAGAGACATCATCAGATTCACGGGCAAGAGCGAAATGCTATCTGACTTTGATGCCGGGCTTTTTGAAAGGTTTGTAGATCATGTGGTTGTGAGTTCCAGAACGGAGCTGGAGTTTCATCTGAAATGCGGAATGAAGGTTAAGGAGACAATTGAATGAGACTGAATAATACTTTTTTCGGATACAGGATTGTGGACGGCAGGGCGGTAATTCATGAGAAGGATGCCGGTAAAGTCAGATTGCTTTACAAAGGATATCTTTCCGGACTGAGTTACATCGATGCGGCAAAGGCTGTGGGGTTAGATCTGCATGCCTCATCAGTCAAAATGCTTATGAGAAATGCCCGCTACACAGGTGATGATTTTTACCCCGAGATCATTGATCGCACCACCTTTGAGGCAGCTGAAAGGGAACGATTACGCAGATGCTCGGTTCTCGGGAAGAAGGAAGGGCAGAGCAAAGAAAAAGCCCCCGGAACTGCACCGCAGCACTTCTCCTTCAGACAGGGCTTAAAGCAGTTCAGAGATCCGTTCAGACAGGCTGAATACATTTACAGTTTAATTGAGAGGAAGGTTTAAACATGGGAACAATTACAATGATCCCTGCCAAGAGACGAATCGGCAGCAGGGTTGTTCAGGACGAAGTACCAAAGACCAGAGTGGCAGCCTACTGCCGTGTGTCTACTGATACTGATGAACAGGCAACAAGCTATGAGGCGCAGGTGGAACACTACACCGAGTACATCAAGAAGAACCCAGCATGGGAATGCGCCGGAATTTATGCGGATGACGGCATTTCCGGCACCAATACCAAAAAGCGAGAGGAGTTTAACCGGCTCATAGATGACTGCATGAATGGCAAGGTTGACATGGTGGTAACCAAGTCTATCAGCCGTTTTGCCCGTAATACCCTTGACTGCCTTAACTACATCAGAAAGCTCAAGGATAAGAACATCGCCGTTTATTTTGAAAAGGAAGGAATCAACACGCTTGATGCCAAAGGCGAGGTTATGCTCACCATCATGGCATCTCTGGCTCAGCAGGAAAGTGAAAGTCTTTCGCAGAACGTCCGCCTTGGTCTGCAGTATCGTTACCAGCAGGGCAAAGTGCTGGTTAACCATACCCGGTTCCTTGGTTATGACAAGGATGAGGACGGTAACCTCATCATCAATAAGGAAGAAGCCGAGGTGGTGAAACGCATCTTCCGTGAATATCTGGAAGGGCAGAGTTTCTACGGCATTGGCAAGGGACTCGAGGCTGACGGCATCAAGACTGCAGCGGGAAGTTCCCGTTGGCTGAATTCCTCCATTAAACTTATCCTGACAAATGAGAAGTACATGGGTGATGCACTTCTTCAGAAAACGATCACCACAGACTTTCTGACTAAAAAGCGGGTGGCAAATCGCGGTATCGTTCCGCAATACTATGTGGAAAATAACCATGAAGCCATCATTCCGAAGGAACTCTTTATGCGGGTTCAGGAGGAAATGCAGAAACGGTCAAGGCTTAAAACCACAACGGGAAAACGCAGACAGTACAGCGGTAAGTTTGCTCTTTCAAATCTTGTTGCCTGCTGCCATTGCGGAGGTTTTTACCAGAGAACTCACTGGAATATTCACGGCAGAAAAAGCATAGTGTGGCGTTGCCTCTCACGGCTCAAGCAGAAATACTCGGAGGTTGAATGCCACTCCCGAACCGTAAAGGAATCTGAACTTCAGTCCGTCGCAGTTAAGGCAATCAATGAGGTCTTTGCCAAGCAGGACAGTTATCTGTCTCAGCTTAAAGCCAACATTGAGAAAGCCCTCAGTTCCACCAATGCGGATGCGGTAGCCGAGATTGATTCCAGGATTGCTGCATTGCAGAAGGATCTTCTCAAGCGAATAAAACAGCGGCAGGACTGCGATAAGCTCGGTCAGGAGATCACCGAACTTCATGAAAGAAAATATCAGTTGCAGCTCGATGATGCCGAAAAAGATGGAACCCGTCAGAAGATTTCAGACCTTAAAGCCTTTCTTGATGAGCAGGAAACCCAGATTGTCGAATATGATGAAGCACTAGTCAGACGGCTGATAGAGCGCATCACCGTCCATGATGATCACTTCACCGTGGAGTTCAAATCCGGGGTGGAGGTTGAGGTTCAAGGTTAGATTATGGCTGCCGGACTTGGTTCCGGCTTTTTTGTGTCTCTAATACTGCCTTACATTCTTGATTTGCTTTCAAATTAATTGCAATATGAAAAGACGAGTTTTGAAAATAAAAAGTTAATATGTTTCCTGTGCATAGGTTAATATGTTCTTTTTTGCCTTTTTGTATAAACGCATTACAAACCTAGACACCGCTATGCACTGGTCGTTGCACGTCGAGACGGTAGTTTTACTGTCAAGGGAGAAATAGGTAACGGCTGAAAGCCCTTGAAATCAAAGGTTTTGCGAGATGTGGTGTTTTTTTAGGCATGACTGTAAAACTGGATTTATGCTGTATGTAAGAACATATCAAGGGCGGGAAATACAGCATAGTTGAGAATACTGTTTTGCTATTTAGCAGGTAAAAGCAGGGTTGTAGATAGCGTTTTGTTATCGTGAATTTTTTTAATTGTTCAACTTTGCTTAAGAGAACAAATATTTGGCGGAGGGTTACTTATGCCAATGTCTCAGGAATTTAATAAATTAAAGAAAGATATACAAAAACAGGTAAAACCTAGCGAATGTATACTATGCGGGAAAACTATAACAAGTTGTTGTAATTCGCATTCTGTTCCTAAAATGGTTTTAAAAAATATAGCGGATAATGGTAAAGTTCTCCAAATGGCAGCGTGCCTAAAATTAGATATTTTTGATATCGAAAAAGGTGTTAACAATTCAGGGACGTTTTTCTTTATTTGTAATGAATGCGATAGCGTCTATTTCAAACAGTATGAGAATGAGTCTTCCCTGCTTACAGTTCCCAATGACATGATTATGGCTCAGATTGCTTTAAAAACTAGTTTACAGCAACTGTCAAAACGAAGATATGAATTGCGGTTGTATGAGCAAGCTATATCGCATAAGGAGTTTGTTGCACACGCTTCGATGGTTCAAAAATTAGATATAAAAGAATATGAAAAAGATGTGCCAAAAGGACTTTGGGAGGACATCCGCAAGGGAATAGT